>Ga0299914_10000387_pt1 | contig 26314 bp, 24 predicted proteins | sample RVTome_10_FD_201361 | JGI IMG/M metagenome (GOLD analysis project Ga0299914, IMG submission 201361) | Soil microbial communities from uranium-contaminated site in the Upper Colorado River Basin, Wyoming, United States - RVT153D57 (version 2) ... | reverse complement strand
CGGCGCCTGTGGCTCGGGAGCCGACGTCTCCACGGTCTCGGGCGCGACGGGGGCCTGCACCGACGAGAAGTCGGCGCCGATCACCACGACGACGTCGGCATCGACGATCGAACCGTCCTCGACGAGCTGCCCGACGCCGCCGAGGAACCTCGCGACGGTGCGCGCATGCGCATCGCCGCCAGGGCGATATCGCACCTCGGTGACCGCGACGGGCTTGCGATCGGAATCACCGGTCCCCGCGGGGACGAATCCCTCGACAGCGAGCGCGTCGGCGGTCGTCCGCGCCAGGCCGGTGATGTCGGTGCCATTCAGCACGCGCGCCCTCACGCTCGCCGGGTCGAGCGTCTCGCCCAGCTCGGAACGGGTGCTTCCCGGATCGCGCAAGCGAGCGATCACGTCGGTCGCCGCCGGCTGCTCCAGGTAGAGGACCGACTGACCTCCTTGCGACGGCCCAGTCGTCCACGGCATCGTGATCATCTCGAGCGAGGTCGGATCACCGGGGTCGACCTCGCGGAACGCGCGGAGCAGCGACCGCATGTCGTTCGGTTCGAGCTCGGAGTCGGTCGTCAGGAACTCCAGTGTCGCGTCGCCGATCTGGCGAGCATCGAGCGGACGGGCGACGACCGCTGCGATCGTGTCCGCCACGAGGCGACGCACGAACGCCTGCTGACGACCGATCCGACCGATGTCGCCCGTCGGATCGCTCACCCAGGTGCCGTCGACGAGCTCCTCGAAGCTCCGGGAGCGCACGAAGGCGAGCGCCTGGGCACCGTCGAGTACAACGCATGCCGGCGCTTCGGGAACCAGGAGGCCACTGACCTCGTCACGGGCCGGTGCCGAGAAGAACATCGACACGCCTCCGATCGCGTCGACGATCCCTGCGAAACCCGCGAAGTCCACCTCCAGGAAATGATGGATGGGGATCCCGAAGTTCACCTCGATCGTCTCCACGACCTTCGATGGACCCTCGTTGAACGCCGCGTTGATCCTCGAAGCACCGAGACCTGGGATCTCGACCCAGAGATCGCGAGGCACCGAGACGACGAACCCGCCATCCGCATCCGTGTGGACGATCATCAGCGCGTCGGAGCGGCGACCGCCTGCGTCACCCTGGGTGCCGAACGTCTCCTGGGCTGCCGGATCGTCCCCGACGAACTCCCGGCTGTCGGATCCGATCAGGAGGAAGTTCCGCGCGCTCCCGCTCGGCGCGGCGAGACCCGTCACGTCGACGCGTGGGATCGCGTCGACTCGGCGATTGAACTCCAAGTTCACGGCGACACTCAGCCCGAGCACGGCAGCGGCGACGAGCAGGAAGGCAACGACGACCCGGCCGGCCGCGCTCCGCGCAGTGGTCCGTGCGCCGGCCATCAGCCACAGATCGGGGTCGGCGGTTCCCCAGGCGTGCCCTGCACCGCGTCGGGAAGCGGCGCCGTGACCTCCGGGGGCGCCGGTACCGGTTCCGAAGGCTCCTCGACGGCTGTCGGGGACGGGAGCACTTCGCCACCGAACCCCCGAAGCCTCGCGAGCAGCTCGTCGGCAGACGGCTGGTCGAGCACGAGGATCTCGCCGAGCCCAGAACCCGACGGGCCCTCCAGCACGGGGAGGGTCAGCATCTCGACCGACGCCGGGTCGTACACGTCGACGTCGCGGAAACGGTCGATGAAGCCGAGGATCTGATCGCGTCCGAACTCACGATCGGCCTGGAGCGTATCGAGGGCCGCATCGACGATGGCGGGCACGTCGAGGGGTGACGAGTAGATCCGCTCGCGGGCGAGGAGCGAGAGCTGGCGAAGGAAGGCTTGTTGTCGGCGGATCCGGCCGAGGTCGGACGTCGGGTCCTCGGTCCAGGTCCCGTACACGTTCTCCTCGAAATGGCGGCTGCGAACATACGCGAGCGCCTGTGACCCGTCGAGCGGCACACATCCCGGTTCGTCGATCGCGAGGCCCGTCTCGCGGTCGCGTGACGGCGCGTTGAAATGGACCGTGACCGGACCGACCAAGTCGACGATGCGATCGAACCCTGCGAAGTCCACGTTGAGGTAATGGGTGATCGGGACGTCGAAGTTCGAGCCGATCACGTCGATGAGAGCTTGTGGACCGTCGTTGAAGACATCAGCGATCTTGCTACGGCCACCGCCAGGAAGATCGACGACGGTGTCGCGTGGGATCGAGACGGCGAGGACCTGCTGCTCCTCCGGTTCGACGTGCGCGATCAGGATCGAGTCGGCACGTTCACCACCCGGCTCACCGAACTTGTCGAGCGCGTCGGCATCGTCGCCGACGAAGGCGCGTGAGTCGGAGCCGACGACGAGGTAGTTCCCGGCCTCCGCAGGACGGGGCGTCGTGTCCACGGTGACGTCGACACGGTCGATGTCCGCGATCCGGTTGTCCAGATGCCAGTTCACAGCGTTCACGAGCACCCCGAGGAGCAGGGTGGCCGCGACGAGCGCGACCGCGAAACGAAGTGCGAGGGTGCGGAGCACGGGCGATGATCGTAGGTGCGCCGAGCCGTCAGACCTCGACAGGGAGCCCGAGGCCGCGTGCGATCACAAGTCGCTGGATCTCACTCGTGCCCTCACCGATCTCGAGGATCTTGGCATCGCGGTAGAACCGGCTCACCGGCGTCTCGTCAACGAACCCGTAGCCGCCGTGGATCTGGACCGCCTCACGGGTTGCGCTCACCGCGATCTCTGACGAGTAGAGCTTCGCCATCGCCGCCTCCTGGCGATACGGCTTCCCGGCGTCTCGCAGCCGGGCTGCCTTGTGCACGATGTTGCGGGCATTTTCGACCCCGACCGCCATGTCAGCGCATTTGAAGGCGACGCTCTGGTACCGACCGATCGGGCCACCGAAGGCATGACGCGTGTTGGCGTAGTCGAGGGACGCGTCCAGGCATGCTTGCGCGAGGCCGACCGCGAGCGAGCCGATCGCGATCCGACCCTCGTCGAGAATCCGGAGGAAGGTCGCGATCCCGGTGCCGCGATCGCCGAGGAGCTGGTGCTCGGGAACCCGGCAGCCGTCGAACGTGAGCTCGTGTGTGTCGCTGGCGCGCCAACCCATCTTCCGGTAGGGCGGTTGCACCGCGAACCCTTCCGTCCCAGCATCGACGACGATGTTGCTGATCTCTGCACGGCCCTCCTGTTCTCCGGTGCGCGCAGTGATCGTCACGCACTTGGTGATCGGGGTCCCGGAGTTCGTGATGAACGTCTTCTGACCGTCGATCACCCACTCGTCGTCGTCGAGCCGAGCGCGCGTGCGTGTCGCCGCGGCGTCGGAACCACCTTCCGCCTCGGTCAGTCCGAACGCGCCGAGCACTGAGCCTTCGGCCATCGGGACGAGATATTCCTGCTTCTGGTCCTCGGTACCTGCGTAGTGGAACGGCGCCGCACCCAGGCTCACGCCGGCCTCGAGGGTGATCGCCATCGAGGAGTCGACGCGCGCGAGCTCCTCGATGGCGAGGCAGTACGTCAGATAGTCGGCGCCGCCTCCTCCATACTCCTCGGGGAAGGGAAGCCCGAAGAGACCGAGCTTTCCCATCTCGAGCACGGTGTCGACGGGGAACTCCGCGTCGCGATCCCAACGCTCGGCGTACGGCGCGATCTGGGCCTGCGCGAACTCACGCACCATCGCACGAAGCTGGTCCTGCTCGGGGGTGAGTTCCACACCAAGAGGCTAGAGGCGACAGGGTCGGCGCGGGCTACGGTGCGGCGCGTGAGCCGACGTGACCCGTCCGCGATCCTTGGCCGTCTCCCGGCAGAGCTGCCCGCGGTCGCCGTGCGATCGGGACGGCGGTGGATCGTCGGCGTGGCTCCCGGCGCCGAGCGACGGGCGGTGGGAGCAGAGGCCTTCGCCGTGCTCGAGAGCCTGGAGCCCGGATGGTGGGCCGGATACCTCGGTTACGACTTGGGCCACGCCGTGGAACGAGTGGGTCGACTCGCGCGCGAGGACCGCGGCCTCCCGGATCTCGCGTTGGCGCGCTTCGATACGCGACTCGTCCTCGACGACGACACCGGGACCGCTTGGATCGAAGGGAACGATCCGGACGCGCGAGCGCTGCTCGAGCTCGCCGCTCACGACCCTCTCGAGCACAGCGCTGCGCCGGGGTGTACGACCTGGGTCTCGTCCCTCGACCGCCGCGCCTTCGAGGAGCGTGTCGGTGCGATCCGAGAACTCATCCACGCGGGCGAGTGCTACCAGGTGAACCTCACGCGCAGGCTCACGGCGCCCGAGCGCGTCGATCCTGTTGCGCTCTTTGCTGCCGTGTGCCACCAGAATCCCGCGCCACATCTCGCGTTCGTGCGATTCGGAGATCATGCAGTGATCTCGGCGTCGCCGGAGCGGTTCCTCGGCTGGCGAGGGCGGCTCGTGGAGACACGACCCATCAAGGGCACCCACGCGAAGGCGGCCCCGCTCCAGGAGAGCCCCAAGGACCGCGCGGAGAACGTGATGATCGTGGACCTCGCCCGCAACGATCTCGGCAGGGTCTGCGAGTTCGGCTCGGTCTCGACCCCCGCGCTGTGCGCGGTCGAAGCGCATCCGGGGCTGCACCACCTCGTCAGCACCGTCCGTGGCCGCGTACGCGGGGACGTCGGCGTCGCCCAGCTCGTGCACGCCACGTTTCCCCCGGCGTCGGTGACGGGCGCTCCGAAGCCGCGCGTCCTCGAGGCGATCGAGGAGCTCGAACCCGTGCGTCGAGGGGTGTACTGCGGCGCGGTCGGCTGGATCGACACGCAGCGGGGCGACGGTGACCTCGCCGTCGCGATCCGCACGTTCACCGTCACCTCGGCCGGCACCGACCTCGGGATCGGTGGCGGGATCGTGGCCGACTCCTCACCTGCGGACGAATGGGCAGAGACCGAGCTCAAGGCGTCGCGCTTGCTGCGGGCGTCCGGCGCGCGGGCGACGACCTCCGTCGTATGAGGACGGGTCCATGAAGGTCGCGGTCGGTGGTGAGTTGCTCGACCTGGAAGACGCCGGCGTCTCGCCGTTCGACCACGGGCTCCTCGTCGGCGACGGCGTGTTCGAGACGCTGCGGATCTACGACAGCGTGCCGTTCGCGTGGACGCGGCATCTCGCGAGGCTCGGCCGCTCGGCCGACGGTCTCGGTCTCGACGTGCCGCCCGACGAGGCGATCCGCTCTACTGCCGACGCGGTCGTCGAGGCGAACCATGTGCGCGAGGGACGGCTCCGCATCACCGTCACCGGAGGTCCTGCACCGCTCGGCTCAGAGCGGTCGGCGGTACCACCGACGTGGATCATCGCCGCGACGTCGATGGGAGCGTGGCCTCCCACCGTCGACGTCGTCGTCGTGGAGTGGCCGCGCAACGAGCGTGGCGCCACAGCAGGGCTCAAGACGATCTCCTACGCCGAGAACGTCCGGGCCCTTGCCGAAGCGGCCAGACGCGGTGCGGGAGAAGCCATCTTCGCCAACACACGCGGCGAGCTCTGCGAGGCGACCGGATCCAATGTCTTCCTCGTCCTCGACGGCGTCCTGCGCACACCCCCGGAACGCTCGGGATGTCTCCTCGGCGTGACTCGTGCGCTGTTGCTCGAGCTCGCCGCCGAGCTGGGTATCGAATGCGACCAGTCCGACCTCGGCATCGACGCGCTCGCCAGCGCCGGCGAGGCCTTCCTCTCGTCGAGCACCCGCGAGGTCCATCCGATCGCACACGTCGACGACTCCGCGCTCGGTTCGGCCCCTGGTCCCGTCACCGCGCGCCTCGCCGAGGCGTTCGCCACGCTCGTCGCCAAGAACTCGGATCCCTAATCCCGTGAACGCAGGTGGACCACGTCACCGGCGGAGATCCTCCTGCGAACACCGTCGATGGTCTCGACGATCAGCGCACCCTCCGAATCGATGTCCACCGCAACGCCCTCGAGCTCGCTGTCGGATCGTTCGACACGCACGTGTCGTCCGAGCGTGTCGAGCCGCGCTCGATACGCCTCCGAGATCCCCTCGAGATCACTGAGGATCGCGTCGAGCTCGTGAGCGAAGCGGATCAGCAGCTCGACGCGGTCGATGGTCCGCCCGGCTTCCAAGGCACACGACGTCGCGATGTCGGCGAGCTCGGGCGGCATCGCTGTCCAGTTCACGTTGCAGCCGGCGCCGACCACGATCGCTTCCCGGTCGGACTCGGCCAGGATCCCTGCAAGCTTGCGGTCGCGGACCACGAGGTCGTTCGGCCACTTCAAGCGAGGCTCGAACCCGCAGATGGCATGGACGGCGTCGCCAAGCGCCAGCGCCGTTGCCATCGAGGAGCGTTGCGGCAAGGCCCTTGCCGGCCGCAGCAACACCGACACCAAGAGCGACGCGCCCGCCGGCGACTCCCATCGACGACCGAGGCGTCCTCGTCCTGCCGTCTGCTCGTCGGCGACGACGATCAAGCCCTCGGGTGCACCACCTCGCGCAGCGTCGAGCGCGTACGTGTTCGTGGACCCGATGCGATCGAACCAGCGGAGATCGGTGAACCGGGTGCCGAGGAGACGTTCGCTGACGCCGCGATCGCTCCAGGTGGCGGCATCCGGCGGCATCGCCCGTAGGATACGGACCCCAAAACCGGCCCGAGTCCGAGGGACACGTGTTTCAGAAGATCCTCATTGCGAATCGCGGCGAGATCGCCGTGCGCGTAATGCGCACGTGCCGCGAGCTCGGCGTCTCGACCGTCGCCGTCTACTCGGATCTCGACCACGACGCGTACCACGTGCGCTATGCAGACGAGGCCTATGCCCTCGGCGGTCAGACGGCTGCCGAGAGCTACCTCGACATGGCAACCATCCTCGACGTCATCACGCGCTCGGGAGCCGACGCGGTGCATCCCGGCTACGGGTTCTACGCCGAGAACGCCGACTTCGCACGCGCCGTCGGGGAGAGCGGCGTCGCCTGGATCGGTCCGCCGCCCGAAGCGATCGAGGTCATGGGCGACAAGATCTCGGCTCGGAAAGCAGCAACTGCCGGCGACGTCGAATCGGTCCCCGGGACCTTGGAGCCGATCGGCGGCATCGACGACATCCTCGCCTTCGGCCAAGAGTTCGGCTACCCGATCGCGATCAAGGCTGCCTATGGAGGCGGCGGGAAGGGCATGAAGGTCGTCGCCGCCCCCGACGACGCCGAGAAGGCCTTCGCGTCCGCGACTCGTGAGGCGCAGGCATACTTCGGACGCGCCGAGGCATATCTCGAGCGCTACCTCACGCGACCACGCCACATCGAGGTTCAGGTCCTCGCTGACACGTCCGGGCACTCGATCTGGCTCGGCGAGCGCGACTGCTCGGTGCAGCGTCGGCACCAGAAGCTCGTCGAGGAGGCGCCGGCGCCTGGAATCACCGACGACGTGCGCGTCGCGATGGGCAATGCCGCAGTGAAGGTCGCGAAGGCGTGCGGCTACGTGAACGCCGGCACGGTCGAGATGCTCTACCAGGACGGAGACTTCTACTTCCTCGAGATGAACACACGGCTCCAGGTCGAGCACTGCGTGACCGAGATGGTCACGCAACTCGACATCGTTGCCGAGCAGCTCCGGATTGCCGACGGCGAACCGCTCTCGCTGACGCAGGACGCGGTCGTTCGCCGAGGGCATTCCATCGAGGCTCGGATCAACGCCGAGAACCCGGCCAAGGGATTCATGCCTTCCCCGGGGACGATCTCGACGCTCGTGGCTCCCGGAGGCCCGGGGGTGCGATGGGACGGTGGCTACGAGAGCGGCGACATCGTCTCGCAGTACTACGACAACCTCATCGGCAAGCTCGTGGTGTGGGCGCCCGATCGTGAGCAGGCGCGACGTCGGATGATCCGTGCGCTGGGTGAGCTCGTCGTCGACGGCGTCGAGACGACGGTCCCTGCACACGAGGTGATCCTCGGCCACGAGGACTTCGCGGCTGCGGTCCATTCGACACGATGGCTCGAGGAGCTCGACCAGTCCCTGCTGGCGCCCGAGGCGGCGACCCGGCCAACGCTCGGCGGCCAATTGACGTCCGCTGAACCCGGCGTCGAGCAGCTGGTTCCCGTCGAGGTCGACGGCAAGCGCTTCTCCGTGCGCCTGTGGATGCCCGAGGCCGCGAGCGTCGGTCCGGTCACCGCGGGGCCACCCCCGAAGCTCAGCGAGGCGGCGCGGGCGATGGGTGGAGGTTCGGGTGGCGCGATCGCCGCACCGATGCAGGGGACGATCGTCAAGTTGCTCGTGGGCGAGGGCGACACGGTCGAACCGGGCGAGAGCGTGCTCGTGCTCGAAGCCATGAAGATGGAGAACCACATCAATGCAGAACAGGGAGGTGTCGTCACCGAGATCCGTGTCGCGGCGGGCGACACCGTCGGCACGGGGGACGTGCTCGTGATCGTCGAGTGACGCCGACCGGGTGAGGCGCAGCACTGCGCGTGTCACATCCCGACCGCGAGCCGGATCCTGCCGAGCGAGCGTCACCATGGACGTGGCCTACGGTGGCGTCGTGGCCGTCTCCCCCTACATCGCCGGTCTCCGCCAACGTATCGGCACGGATCTCCTCCTCGTGCCCGCGGTCGCCGTCCTGCCCCGCGACACCCATGGGCGCATCCTGCTCGTGCGCCAGATCGACTCGGGCCGGTGGGCCACCATCGGCGGCCTGATCGAACCCGACGAGTCGCCGGAGGACGCTGCTCGCCGCGAGGCGAAGGAGGAGGCGAACGTCGTCGTCCGGCTCGGCCGGCTCCTCACGGCGCTCGGCGGTCCCGGGTACCGGATCACCTACCCCAACGGCGATCGGGCCGCGTGCGTGTCCGTCGTCTACGACGCCACGATCGATTCGGGCCGCGCGGCTCCCGACGCTGACGAGACGTCCGAGGTCGGCTGGTTCCACCCCGGCGAGCTCGCCACCGTCGACCTCACCGAGCTCAACCGCCACCTGCTCGCTGCGGTCGTGCCGCTCCTCGAGCCGTAGCGTCGCACGCGACCCGGCCGCCCAGTTTCGGATTCTCGCGGCAGACACCCACAACATGTGTGGGCTGGAGCTTGGGGAAACGTGAGGTTGGCCCGGTCTCAGCTCGACGCCTCGACGACCGCCTCCGTGAGAGCAGGGTGCACGAGCAGGGAGTCGACGATGTCCTCGGTTCTCAGTCCGTTGGCGACCGCGACTGCGAGCACGCTGATGAGCTCCGCGGCGCTCCGCCCGACGATCGATCCACCCAGCACCACGCCCGTCGCCGGGTCGGAGACGACCTTGACGAAGCCTCTCGGGTCTCCGTCGATCATGGCCTTCGCGCTGACGGCGAACGGGACCTTCGTCACCCGAACCTTGCGACCCTCTGCGAACGCGTCGGCCTCGGCGAGCCCGACATCGGCGATCTCTGGCTCCGTGAAGATCGCCGACGCCGCCTTGTCGTAGTCGACGTGACGATGACTCCTGAGGTGCAGCCCCATCACGTGCTCGGCGATCTTTCGGCCCTGCATCGACGCCACCGACGAGAGCGGCAGCCTCCCCGACACGTCGCCCGCGGCGTAGATCCCGGCGGCGTTGGTCAGGCAGTGGCGATTCACGGGGATGTAGCCCCCCTCGTCGACCTCGACGCCGGCAACGTCGAGCCCGAGGTCGTCGGTGTTGGGGATGGATCCGATCGCGAGCACCACGTGCGAGCCGCGGACGACACGGCCGTCCTCGCAGGTGACCGTGACGACCGTGCCGTCGCGCTCCACCCCGCTCGCTCGCGCGCCCTTCAGGAGATGCACACCCTTCGCCTCGAACTCCGCCTCCAGCTCGGATGCCACCTCCGCGTCCTTGATCGGCAACACCTGCTGGCGGCTGACGAGCAAGGTCACCTCCGAGCCGAGTGACTGGAACATGTGGGTGAACTCGACCCCGGTCACTCCCGAGCCGATCACGACGAGATGCTCGGGGATCTCGGGCGGTGGGTAGGCGTCGCGTGTGGTCATGACACGTTCGTGGTCGATCGACACCCATTCGGGGACGCGGGGTCGCGAGCCTGTCGAGATCACGAAGTGGTCGGCCTCGACGACCTCTCGGCCTGCGTCGGTCTCGACCGTGATCTCGTGGTCCCCGGTGAACCACCCCCGACCGGGGAGCATGCGCACGCCTTGCGATTCGAGGAGCGTGCACACGGTCCGACGGAGATGGTCCTCGATGGTCGCGACGCGCTCGCGGAGCGCCGGGACGTCGAGCTCCCCGCGCACCTCGAGTCCCATCTGTCGGGCACGACCGAGAGCCGTGAGCGCTCCCCCAGTGGCGATCATCGCCTTCGAGGGGATGCAGTCCCACAGGTGTGCCGCGCCGCCGACGACGTCGCGCTCGACCAGCGTGACCTCTGCGCCGAGCGTCGCTCCGACGGTTGCTGCCGTGTTGCCCGCGGGGCCGCCGCCGAGGATCGCGAGTCGGACCGCCATGGGAGAGCAGGCTAGGCGCCCTCCCCGAATAGCCTGCGAACATGCCGGAGTTGCGGCACGATCCGCTCACCGACACGTCCGTGATCATCGCCCCCGAGCGCGCCGTCCGGCCACGAACCGCGACGATCGTCGCAGACGAGACAGGGCGTCCGGTTCCCGACTGCCCGTTCTGCCCGGGCAACGAGGCCCAGACTCCTCCCGAGGTCACCCGCACCGGGGTCGGCAACCCCGACACGCCCGGTTGGCGCGTACGAGTGTTCCCCAACAAGTACCCGATCGTCGGAGGCGCCAACGGCGGAGCCGGCGCGACGGGTGCGCACGAGGTGGTCGTGCTCTCGCCAGCCCACGACGTGTCGTTCGCGCTGCTGACGCTCGAGCAGGCGGTCGAGGTGCTGGGCGTCCTGCAAGATCGCGCGGTCGCCCACCTCGAGGCGGGTCGGGCGTTCGTCCAAGTCCTCGTCAACCACGGCGCCGCGGCCGGGGCGTCGCTCGCACATCCTCATGCACAGCTCCTCGCCCTGGACTTCGTACCGCCGGCCGTGGACGACGCCGTTGCACGGCTGGACGATGCTGGTGTCGACCTCGTCGCGGCCGCGATCGCACAAGCCGGCGATCTTGCGGTGATCACGGGAGCGGCGACCGCCTGGTGCCCCCACGCGTCCGGGGCGCCCTACACCGTCCGGATCGCGCATCGCTCGACGAGGGCTCGATTCGAGGAGGCGACCGACGCCGAGCTCCACGTGGTCGCTGCAGCCACTCGAGAGGCACTCGGTCGGCTCTCGGGCGTGCTCGGCGACGTGCCGTACAACCTGGTGATCCATACCGCGCCGCCAGGGCGCGCGGGCAACTTCCACTGGTACGTGGAGGTGACGCCGAGGGTCGGGACCGTCGCCGGGTTCGAGATGGGGACGGGGATCCTCGTCAACACGGTCGCACCCGAGACGGCGGCTGCGATGCTGCGCAAGGTGGAGGTCGCGTCGTGAGCGTCTCCGTGACCATCTGCACCACGGTCGACGTCACGCCCCGAGAGCTGTGGGCCGACCTCGAGGACATCGCATCACACGAGGAATGGATGGCGGACGCCGACCGCATCACGTTTCGCACTCCGCAGCGCAAGGGCGTGGGCACGATCTTCGAGTGCCGGACCCGGGTCGGGCCCATCGCCGTGACCGATGTGCTCGAGGTCACCGAATGGGAACCGGCTGTCTCGATGGGCATCCTCCACCGGGGCGCGGTCACCGGCACCGGCCGATTCACGCTCCGCCAAGGGTTCGACGGCGGCACCCGGTTCTGTTGGACCGAAGAGCTCACGTTCCCCTGGTGGCTCGGCGGCGGCATCGGCGCGCGCCTCGGCGTGCCCGCCTTCCGATGGATCTGGAAGCGCAACCTCTCGCGACTGAAGACACGGGTCGAGCGCTAGCGGCCCCCGAACCGAGCCTTGCCGGGTCCGTCCTCGAGGAAGCTCGAGACTCCAATCGCCGCGTCGTCGGTCGCGGATACCTCGACGAAACCGTCCGACTCGAGGTCGAGCCCCTCGGCGAGCTTGGTGTCGAGCCCGGCATCGATGACCCGCTTCGCGATTCCCATGGCGACCACAGCCCCCGACGCGAGCTCACGCGCCCACCCGAGCGTCGTCTCCACGAGCTCGCCGGTCGGCACGACGCGGTCGACCAATCCAATGGCGAGCGCCTCGGGCGCGCCGAGCTGGCGGCCGCTCCAGACGATCTCCTTCGCGCGCGCAGGACCGACGAGGCGCGCGAGGCGCTGCGTGCCGCCGCCGCCGGGGATGATCCCGAGCAGGATCTCCGGCTGGCCGAGACGAGCGTCGTCGGCCGCGACGCGGAGGTCGCAGGCGAGTGCGAGCTCGAGGCCTCCGCCGAGCGCGAACCCGTTGACTGCGGCGATCACGGGCCGGCGGATCCCGACGAGCTCGTCGCACGCCTGGCGGAATCGATCGGTGACGATCCGGGCCTGCTCCGGTCCGCCGAACTCGGTGACGTCGGCGCCCGCAGCGAACGACTTGCCCGCGCCGGTGAGCACGACCGCCTTCACGTCGGGTGTCTGCAGCGAGCGCGCCGCCTCGCCCAGCTGCGCGAGGAGCTCGATCGACAGCGCGTTCAGCTTCGGACGATCGATCGTGACGAGGGCGACGCCGTCTTCGCCGACGTCACGGTGCACGAGCTCGCCAGACATGCGCGGAGGGTACCGTCCAGCGTCGTGCAGTGCCGGAGTCGCAGCTCTCCGACGTACGCGCGCCGAGACGGTCGGCGTCGGCGTGTCAGTCGGCGAGGAGCGCGGCCGCGGCGGCTTCGGGGGTGAGCTCCCTGGCCACCACTCGAGCGACGAGCGCGTCGAACGCTTCGCCGACACAACGGACCGATGCCTCGGCGCGCAGGGTGTCCTCGACGACGGCCCGCACCTCGTCGCGCGTGCGCTCCTCGCGGCGGGTCACGAGCCGGCCGTCGGATTCGAGGAACGCGCGGTGCTCGGTCACCGCCTCCCAGAGCTCGTCGATCCCTGCACCTTCGGTCGCCACCGTCTCGACGACCGGCGGGCGCCAGTCGAGCGCGCCGGCGAGCTCGAGCATCGACTCGAGGTCGCGGCGCGTCTCTGCCGACCCCGGTCGATCGGCCTTGTTCACCACGAAGCAGTCCGCGATCTCGAGAAGCCCGGCCTTCGCGGCCTGCACAGCGTCTCCCCATCCGGGGTTGACCACGACCACGGTCGTATCGGCGCGCTCGGCGATCTCGACCTCGACCTGGCCCACACCGACGGTCTCGATCAGCACCCACGCCATACCCGCCGCGTCGAGGACCCGAACAGCCTGTGGTGTCGCGCGCGCGAGGCCGCCGAGATGGCCGCGGGTCGCCATCGAGCGGATGAACACACCGTCGTCGGACGCGTGATCCTGCATGCGGACTCGGTCGCCGAGGATCGCTCCCCCGCTGAACGGGCTGGACGGATCGACAGCGAGCACCCCGACGTCGTCGCCACCACGCCTGATGTGCGCCACGAGCTTGTCGGTCAGCGTCGACTTCCCCGACCCCGGGGCGCCCGTGATCCCGACCGTGTAGGCGCGACCCGTGTACGGATACAGAGACGCGAGCGCAGCCGCCGCATCCTGCCCTCCGGTCTCGACGACGGTGAGCAGACGCGCGATCGCACGACGATCACCGCTGCGGACCTGATCGACCAGCGTGGTCATGGTCGACCGAGCGGTCTCACTCCACGTCGTCCGCGCCCTCGGCGACGACTTCGGTGATGCCGGGCACCCTGTCCATGATGATGCGCTCCACTCCTGCCTTGAGCGTCATCGTCGAAACGGGACATGTCCCGCACGCGCCGACGAGGTTCACGCGCACGACCCCGGCTTCGTCGATGCCGACCAGCTCGATGTCGCCACCGTCGGCTTGCAGCGCAGGACGGATCGCGTCGATCGCCTCGAGGACCCTGGCCTCCTGGTCGGCCGAGTCGATGGCGGTGTCGGTGCTCATGGCTGCTCCCGTTGGCAAGGGGTCTGTCTCGTCAACACGTTCCAGTATCGCAGACCTTCCCGGGGTCACCTCATGCACCGACCCGTTCGACGTCGGCGCCGAGCGCCCGCAAGGAGCCTGGTAGGTCCGAATAGCCGCGATCGATGTGGAAGGGATCGAGCACCTCGGTCTCGCCGTCGGCAGCCAGCCCGGCGAGCACCAGCGCTGCTCCCGCTCGGACGTCCAAGGCGCGCACGGGCGCACCCGAGAGGCGCTGTACACCTCGGACGACGGCGTGGCGCCCCTCCGTGCGGATGTCGGCGCCCATCCGGTTCAGCTCGTCGCAGAAGCCCAGCCGACTGTCGAAGACGTTCTCGGTGACGATGCCGGTCCCCTCGGCACTTGCCAGCGTGGCGACAGCGATCGGCATGAAATCGGTCGCGAAACCAGGGAAGGGCAATGTCGCGATGTCGACGGCACGGAGTCGCCGTGACGAACGGGCGCGCGCGCCGTCCGGGGTCCGCTCGATCTCCATGCCCATCTCGGTGAGCTTGCGAACGACCATCTCGACGTCGCCCAGCCGCGCCCCGTCGAGCTCGATCTCCCCACCGGCGATCCCGCAGGCCATGAGGAGCGTCCCGGCCTCGATCCGGTCGGGCATCACCTCGTGCTCGATCGGCGCCAACGCGTCGACGCCGTCGATCTCGAGACGCGACGTGCCGGCTCCTCGAACCTGCGCGCCCATTCGGTTGAGGAATGCGACGAGGTCGGTGATCTCCGGTTCTCGGGCTGCATTCTCGATCACCGTCTCGCCCTTCGCCAGCACGGCGGCTGTGAGGACGTTCTCTGTCGCTCCGACGCTCGGAAACTCGAGCACGACGTGCGCACCGCCGAGGGCGTTCGCGCGCGCCCTGATGAAGCCGTGCACGACCTCGACCTCGGCGCCCATCGAGACCAAACCGCGAAGATGCATGTCGAGCTTGCGGCTACCGATGTTGTCTCCCCCGGGCATCGCCACGCGTGCCTCGCCGCATCGCGCGAGCAGTGGGCCGAGCACGTTGACCGAGGCTCGCATTCGCGTCACGAGGTCGTACGGAGCCTCCGGTGTGAGCCGGCCGCTCGCGTCGATGTGGAGCTCCCCCGGTGCGTGCCATTCGACGTCTGCCCCGACAGCGCGCAGCACGTCCATCATCACATCGAGGTCGTCGACGCGCGGAACGTTCAACAGCGTGGTGACGCCCGGCGTGAGCAACGCGGCAGCCATCTGCTTGAGCCCGGCGTTCTTCGTCATCCCCGAGACGCGCACGCGCCCGCCAAGTGGTCGGCCCGCCCGGACGATCAGTCGCTCCATCGCACTGCTCCTCGCCGCTCAGGCGCCTCGATATTCAGGGCGACGCTGCTCGACGAACGCGATCATCGCTTCGTTCAGATCCTCGGATGCGAGGCAGACTGCCTGCCGTTCGGCCTCGAGTCGAAGCCCCGATCCTTCGTCGAGCTCGGAGGATGCCCGGATCGCATCCTTCACGCCGCGGACCGCGAGAGGCGGCTGCCCAGCGATCGTCGCAGCCAGCGATGTCGCAGCAGCGTCCAAGTCCGCCTCGTCGACGAGCTGCTCACAGAGGCCGATGCGTGCTGCCTCCTCGGCGTCGATCTTCGCGCGCGTGAGGATCAGCTCCTTCGCCTTGCCGGCACCGACGAGGCGCGGGAGGCGCTGGGTCCCACCGAGGTCAGGCATCATCCCGTATTGGAGCTCGAGCAGGCCGACGGTCGCGCCCCGGGCGAAGAGCCGAAGATCGCACGCGAGTGCGAGCTGCAGCCCGGCGCCGAGGGCGTACCCGCGCACCGCGGCGATCGTCGCGAACGGTGCCTCGGCCAGCCACGTGAAAGCGTCCTGAGTGCGCATGATCGTCTCGACGAGTCCGTGTGCACTTTCCGCGCCGCCGTCGTCGTCGTCGTCCATCGACGCGATCGCATCGCCGAACGTACCTGCGAACACCGACGTGTCGATGCCGCTCGAGAAGGCGCGACCTTCACCGGTCACGACGAGCGCGCGCAGGTCGGGATCGACGCGCAGCACGCTGCCGACCTCACGGAGCTCACTCCAGAGCTCCCCGGTCATCGCGTTGAGACGCTCGGGGCGATGAAGACGAAGCCAGCCGACGTGGTCGTCGCGTGTGAATCGAAGGTTCTCCAGCGCGTCCAGATCCATGGGAGCTCCCGACGTTCGACTGGTGGGGTGTCAGCCAGTCTGGCGGGCGCGGACCCCGAGCCGCATGACCGGGATCGGGGCGTTGAAGCCGGAGAGCACGAACTCGCCGGCCGCGACTCCTCGGACGCCGGGACCCAGGTGTGGCTCGAGCGCCGCCTCGGCGAGCACCTGGCTGGGCTCGGCGGCGTCGCACAGCCGCGCGGCGAGGTTCACGGGCCGGCCGATGTAGTCGTCACCCTCGAAGAGGATGACCAGACCACCCGCGACGCCGCTACGCAGGGGAAGGGTGATCTCCGGTGCGGCGATGACACGATCGTCCAGATCGAGCGTCGTCGCGAGGAGCGGCGCAGCTTCGGGACTCACGAACATCGCTCCGTCGCCGAGCCACTTGGCGACACGGACGCCATGGTCCGACGCGACGCCGCGCACGACGGCGCGGAAGTCGTGGAGCACGGCCACCGACTGCTCGTCGCCCTCGCTGTCGACGAAACGCGTGAAGCCGCACAGATCGACGAAGGCAAAGTACCGCTCGACTCGCATAGGTCCAGTGTGGCCGATCCCCGGTCGCGAACCAGGCTCCAACGCATGAACAGGGTGTGCCGAGCGGCTGAACCCGTGGTCCGGAATCCGTCGAGAGACGCGGGTCACATCGCGACCGACGTGCTTCCGACAGCTGTTTCAGCGAAGCGCCGTCACCCACTCGGTCGTGACCCTCGCCACCTCGTCGAGCACGTCGTCCGAGGTGCGCCCGCTGGACTTGAGCGGTCGAAACCCGTGATCGGCCGACTCGAGCCAGTGCAAGGTCACCGCCCCCGGGACCTTCTTCACCGCGCTGGTCAGATCGGCGCGCCCTGCGAGGGCGTCGCGCGTCCCGCTGACGAAGAGGGCCGGGAGGTCGAGACGTCCGAGGTGCTCGACGCGGGCACGATCGGGCTTGCCGGCCGGGTGCAGCGGATACCCGAGGAGGAGCACGCCGAGGGCCGCGACGGGTTCGGACTCGTCGGCCACGACCATCGAGCAGTACCGCCCGCCCATCGATCGACCCCCGAGGACGAGGCGCTCGGGCGGGAGCTTGGAGCGCCGGGCAAGCTCCGCGGCAGCGCTGCGGGTCGCCGTATCGAGCACAACAGGACGGTCGGGAGATTTGCGACCCGCGCTCCGGTACGGGTAGTCGAAGCGCAGCGACGGCACGCCTGCAACCGCGAGCGCCTCGGCGACCGACACCAACGTCTTTGCGTTCCGGTCGGCACCGGCGCCATGCGCCAGGAGCACGGCTCGATCGGCACCCTTCCATCGGCCGGCGACGTCGACCGCCAGATCGCTCCCTGGCATGGGACCGCAGGCTAGCGACGCGCGGCCACCATTTGCCCAGGTCGGGCCGGGCACTCCAAGCTGGTCGGTCATGCCGCGCCCTTCCGCCCAACCCGACGCGCTCCGAATCGCGCTCCTCGTCTACCGCGGGAACCCCCATTGCGGCGGGCAGGGTGTGTACACCCGCGAATTGGCCCGCGAGCTCGTCGCGCTCGGTCACGAGGTCGAGGTGCTCTCCGGTCAGCCGTATCCGGACATCGACCTCGAACGCGACGGCGTACGCCTGACTCGCGTCCCGAGCCTCGACCTCTACCGATCGGACAACCCGTTTCGTGTCCCATGGCCGTGGGAGCTCCGCGACAGCATCGACCTCCGAGAGTTCGGAATCATGTGCGTCGCGGGCTTCCCGGAGCCGTACACGTTCAGCTTGCGTGCGCGGGAGCTCCTGCGCTCGCGTCGCTGGGACTTCGACGTCATTCACGACAACCAGTGCCTCGGCTCGGGGATCGGCGCGATGATCGACGATGGCTGGCCACTCGTCGCCACGCTCCATCACCCGATCACCGTCGATCGTGACCTCGACCTGGCACACGCGACCAATCCGTGGAAGCGGTTCACGCTCGACCGGTGGTACAGCTTCCTCGACATGCAGACGCGTGTCGCGCGACGCGTTCCCCGCGTGCTGACGGTTTCGCAGTCCTCCAAACGCGACATCGTGGCGCAGATGGGTGTGGACGAGGATCGTCTGCACATCGTTCCGGTGGGAGTCGACCCGAAGGTCTTCGGACCACGCCCGCACGTCGCACGCATCCCGGGCCGCCTCATGACCACTGCGAGCGCGGACGTGCCGATGAAAGGGCTCGTGCCGCTCCTCGAGGCGCTGGCCAAGGTGCGGACCGAGCGCGACGACGCGCACTTGGTCGTGATCGGCAAGGCACGTCCGAACACCAAGGTCCCGCGTCTCATCGAGCGTCTCGGGCTGAACGGCGCCGTCGAGTTCGTCTCCGGCGTCACCACAGAGCGCATCGTCGAGTTGTACGCCGAAGCAGAAGTCGCGGTCGTCCCCTCCCTCTACGAGGGCTTCTCGCTCCCCGCGGCCGAAGCCATGACGTGCGGTCTCGCCGTCGTCGCGACAACCGGCGGCGCGATCCCCGAGGTCATCGGCAACGACGGCGAGACCGGGCTGCTGGTCGGACCGAACGACCCGTCGGCACTTGCCGTCGGCATTCTCCGCGCACTCGACGACCCGACGTTGCGCGCCCGGATGGGAACCGCCGCCCGCGAGCGTGCGCTGTCGAGGTTCACGTGGCGGGCGACCGCGACCGGAACCGTCGAGCAGTACCGGGCGCTCCTCGACGACCACGGATGACCTCGGAGGCCACGTGCTGACCGTCGACCTCGAGCGACTGAAGCTGCGATCGGGCGAGCACGTCCTCGACATGGGATGTGGCGGTGGACGTCACGCATTCGCCGCGCTGCGCGCGGGCGCGGCTGTCGTCGCGCTCGACCGCTCCGACTCGGAGCTGAAGGACGCGCGTGCCGTCATGGGCGCGATGGTCGACGCCGGCGAGCTTCCGTCCGACGTCGGCGGCGCTGTGACCTGCGGCGACGCGCACGACTTGCCGTTCGCGGACGAGACCTTCGATCGGATCGTGGCCTCCGAGGTGCTCGAGCACATCCCGGACGACGAACGTGCGATCACCGAGCTCGCGCGCGTGTTGCGACCAGGCGGTCGTCTCGCGGTCACGGTGCCGACCCGCTGGCCCGAACGCGTGTGCTGGGCACTCGACACCGACTATCACGACACACCCGGTGGCCACGTCCGGATCTACCGTCAGCCGGAGCTCCGGGCAAAGCTCGAGCGCGCAGGTCTCGTCGACCGTGGATCGCACCACGCACACGCGCTCCACTCCCCCTACTGGTGGCTGAAGTGCATGGTGGGCATCGACAACGATCGTCATCCCGCGGTGGACCGTTACCACGATTTCCTCACGTGGGAGCTCACGAACCGTCCCCGGTGGACGCAGCTCCTCGATCGAGCGCTCAACCCGATCGTCGGCAAGAGCGTCGTCCTCTACTCGGAGAAGCCAACATGACGCTCCCGACCGTCACGGACGTGCTCACCGCCGACGAGATCGCCTCGACCGTCGACGCCATCGCCGCGCACCAACTCCCCGACGGAAACATCCCCTGGATCCCGGATGGCCAGACCGATCCTTGGAACCTCGTCGAGGCCGCGATGGCGCTCGACGTGGGAGGCCGTCACCCCGAGGCGGCACGTGCCTACGAGTGGTTGCAGTCGATGCAGCACCCTGCGGGATGCTGGCACGCCTACTACGTGGGGACCGCGGTGAAGGATCCTGCGCTCGACACGAACGTCACCTGCTACGTCGCCAACGGCGTCTGGCACCACTACCTCTCGACGGGCGACACGGGCTTCCTGCGCGAGCTCTTCCCGGTCGTCGAACATGCGATCGACTACGCGCTCGACTTCCAGACCGAAACGGGCGAGATCGCCTGGCGTGGCGACAAGCCCCACGACGGCGCCCTCCTTACGGGATCGTCGAGCATCCACGCGAGCTTGCGTTGCGCGATCGCGATCGCGGAGCGGCTCGGCCACGAGCGACCCGACTGGGAGCTCTCACTCGGTTCGCTCGCGATCGCGATCAACCATCGACCCGAGCGGTTCCTCGACAAGGCGCGCTGGGCGATGGACTGGTACTACCCGATCCTCGGCGGGGCCCTTCGAGGACATGCAGCGCACGCGCGCATCGCGGCCGAGTGGTCGACGTTCGTCGTCGAAGGACGCGGCGCACGGTGCGTCTCAGACCGCCCGTGGATCACCGCAGCGGAGACCTGCGAGCTCGTGATGGCACTCGACGCGATCGGCGCCACCGAAGAGGCGCTCCGGCTCTTCACCGAGGTCCAGTTCCTGCGAGATGACACCACGGGTGGTTACTGGACGGGCAAGAACTTCGACGACGGTGCGTTCGACCGCGACGGGCAACATTTCCCGCCCGAGCAGCCGACGTGGAACTCCGCTGCCGTCGTGCTCGCGGCCAACGCGCTCGCAGGCACCGGGCCGACAGCCGGTCTCTTCCGGGGCGAAGGCCTCCCGAGCGGCCTCTCCCCAGACGAGCTCATCGCCGCCGGCAGCGAGATCGAGGCCGAGCGCGCGGCCAGCGAACCCGGCTGAGGCGTCTCGGTCACGGAGGACGAGGTGCACCGGGGCGCGGGGTTCGGTCAGTCCTTGGGAGCGCGGAGCACGCGAAGGCTGCCGGTCGTGGAGACCGTCGTGAAGCCATCGGCGACGGCGCGCTGGGAGACCTCGTAGGGGGCCTGCCCGCCGTCGGCGGGATCCTCGAACACGTCGTGGAACACGAGCAACCCGCACGCCACGAGCTTGGGCGCCCAATGCTCGTAGTCGGCAAGGGCGACGTCGAACGCGTGTCCGCCGTCGACGAACACCAGTCCCAGCGGTGTCGACCAGTGACGCGCCACTGTCGGCGAATGCCCGACGACGGCGATGACCGAGTCCTCGAGGCCTGCGTCAGCAATGGTGCGACGGAAGTGTGGGAGCGTGTCGAGACGACCGGTTTCGGGATCCACGAGGGTCGCGTCATGGTGCTCCCAACCAGGCTGGTTCTCCTCGCTCCCCCGATGGTGGTCGACCGAGAACACCACCCCGTCGCGCTCGCGTGCTGCCGCGCCCAGATACACGGCTGACTTGCCGCAGTAGCTCCCGATCTCGAGCAGTGGGCCGTGCCGGACGCCGACGAGCCCTGCCTCGTAGAGCGCCAGGCCTTCGTCGCCGGGCATGAAGCCCTTCGCGGCACGCGCCGCCGCGAGCAGCTCCGGATCCACGTTGCTAGAGCACCGGGTCTTCGCGATATCGGCCGAAGACGTCGGCGAGCGCGTCGATCGTCTCACCGAGGGTCGCGCGGCTCTCGGCGGCCTCCATGAGTGCAGGCATCAGGTTGATCTCCGGATCAGCGGCACCACGACGGACACTGTCCAGCGCCACGCCCACTCGGCCGGCGTCACGGTCCGCTTTCACCGCCGCGAGCCGTTTGCACTGCTCCTCCTCGACCTCGGCGCCGATCCGAAGGGTGTCGGGCAGCGGGTCGTCGTTCCCCTCGGTGCACGCGTTGACGCCGACGACGATGTCGCGGCCAGTGTCGAGCTTTCGCTCGAGCTCGAACGCCGCGTCGGCGATCTCGTGCTGGAACCAGCCATCGTCGATGGCGGCAAACACGCCCTCGCGCATCGACCCGTCTCCCAGACCGTCGAGGTGAGCGAAGACCACCTCGGCGCGGCGCTCGAGCTCGTCGGTCAGCTCCTCCACGTACCACGAGCCACCGAGTGGGTCGGCGACGTTCGCCACCCTGGTCTCGTGCGCGATGACCTGCTGGGTCCGGAGCGCGATCCGCGCCGCCTTGTCGGTGGGAAGTGCGAGCACCTCGTCCATCGAGTTCGTGTGGAGGCTCTGTGTCCCACCGAGCACGCCGGCCAGGGCCTCGATGGCGGTACGAACGATGTTGACCTCGGGCTGTTGCGCGGTCAGCGATACACCGGCGGTCTGCGTGTGGAAGCGCATCTGCTGCGAGCGCTGCTCGGTCGCCCCGTACCGTTCCCGCATCCAGCGCGCCCAGATGCGCCGCGCAGCTCGGTACTTGGCGATCTCCTCGAAGAAGTCGATGTGGGCGTTGAAGAAGAAGCTGAGACGAGGCGCGAACTCGTCGACGTGCATGCCTGCGGCGATCCCCGTCTCGACGTACGCGAAGCCGTTCGCGACGGTGAACGCGAGCTCCTGGGCGGCGGTCGATCCAGCCTCGCGGATGTGGTAGCCGGACACCGACAGCGGGTGCCAGCGCGGCATCTCGGCGGTGCAGAACGTCATCGTGTCGCGCACGAGTCGCATGGACGGGCGCGGTGGAAAGATGTACTCCTTCTGCGCCTGGTACTCCTTGAGGATGTCGTTCTGGAGTGTCCCGCCGAGCGATGCGCGCGGCACGCCTGCGCGCTCCGCGTTCGCGACGAACATGGCGAAGATGACCGCGGCTGGACCGTTGATCGTCATCGACGTCGTGACGGACGCCAGGTCGATCCCAGCGTAGAGGTCAGTGATGTCGGCGATGGTGTCGACAGCGACCCCGCACTTCCCCACCTCACCGAGGGCACGAGGATCGTCAGAGTCGACGCCCATGAGCGTCGGGAGGTCGAAGGCCGTCGAGAGCCCGTCACCTCCGGACGCGAGCAGCTCGCGGAACCGGCGGTTCGTCGACGGCGCGGTACCGAAGCCAGCGAACATCCGCATCGTCCAGAGCTTCGAGCGGTACATCGACGCGTGCGGTCCACGCGTGTACGGCCAAAGGCCAGGAAACGGACCGTCATCGGGGCCGTACACAGGCGCGACCGGCACGCCCGACATCGTCTCGAAGGCACTGTCACGAGTCGGTGCCCCGTCGTACGCGCGTTCCCATTCCTCACGTGGAGTGGCCACACCGCCATGTTCGCACGTCCCGGTAGCATCGGCGATCTGAGGCGAGCGAAGCCATGTGATCGCGGCGAAGCCGCCGGGAGCGGAGGAACATGAGCGAGCGTCAGCGAGGCCGGTATCCGGCCGAGCAGCGAGCGTGGCCCGAGCGGCCCGGCGGCGAAGCCGCCAGGAGCGGAAAGTGATGGAGCACGAGCAGGCCCCGGATCGGAATCTCGCTCTCGAGCTCGTCCGGGTGACCGAAGCGGCTGCGCTCGCTGCCGGCCGTTGGATGGGCCGCGGCGACAAGGAGGCCGCCGATCAGTCCGCCGTCGACGCGATGCGCCTCGTCCTGAACACGGTCTCGATGGACGGCGTCGTCGTGATCGGGGAGGGCGAGAAGGACGAAGCGCCGATGCTGTACAACGGCGAGGAGATCGGTGGTGGTGGGCCGGCGTGCGACATCGCGGTCGACCCGATCGACGGGACCACACTCACCTCGCTCGGCCGCAACAACGCGATCGCGGTGATCGCCGTCGCCGAGCGCGCCACGATGTTCGATCCCGGACCGTGCGTGTACATGGAGAAGATCGCCGTCGGTCCGGAGGCCGCCGACGTGATCGACATCGAGGCCCCCGTCAAGGACAACCTCGCCGCCATCGCCAAGGCCAGGGGCGAGGACGTGGACGACCTGACCGCGGTCGTCCTCGACCGTGATCGTCACGGCGACATCATCCGCGAATGTCGCGAGGCCGGCGCTCGGATCCGCCTCATCCCCGACGGCGACGTCGCGGGAGCGATCGCCGCGGCGTGGCCGATGAGCGGCTCCGAGATCCTGCTGGGCATCGGCGGCACACCCGAGGGCGTCATCGCCGCCGCGGCGCTCAAGTGCCTCGGTGGCGCGATCCAGGGAAGGCTGTGGCCCCGCAACGACAGGGAACGGACCGCCGCGCTCGATGCCGGGTACGACCTCGACCGGGTGCTGCACACCGACGACCTCGTAAGCGGCGACGATGTGTTCTTCGCGGCGTCGGGGATCACCGACGGCGACTTCCTGGCGGGCGTGCGCTACTGGGGCGATGGTGCGAGCACGGAGTCGCTCGTCATGCGCTCCAAGTCGGGCACGATCCGTACGGTCAAGAGCACCCACCGCTGGTCGAAGCTGATGCGCTACTCCGCGCTCAAATACGACTGACGCTCGCCCCCTGCCCAACGGTTCTCAGCGCGCTCGGGCGCGATGTGCGACTCCCGCACCGCAAAACCGTCGGGGTGGAGGGTTGAACTCCTCGATCTGGGGGTACTCCCCGGCCTGATCCGTGATCAGTCGGGGGGACCATGGCGGATCCCGAACACGAGCACCTGGCACGCCGGGTGTCACGCCGCCAACTCCTCGCGCGGACCGGCGCGCTCGGCATCGCCGCCGCGCTCGGACCCACGCTGCTCCGACCGAGCCCTGCATCCGCCGGGTTGCTCGGGCGGCTCCTCGGTCCGGGCCCGAACGCCCTCGAGGCGGCGCGGACGATCCTGACGGAGGTCACGATCGACACCTACCGCGGTCTCGTCGTGTTCGTGGCACCCGGCGACGACGCCCACTCGCACCATCAGGGCGCGTTCACCGACCGTCCCGGGGCGCTCGCCGCCGACGCCGACCGATTCCTCTCGGAGGCGCTCGATCGCTTCCTCCCGTTGCCCGACGGGGTCCTCCGAGCGGTCGTCCGCACGCTCGCCGGCTCGCTCGACGAAGCCGGGCTCCCCTTGGACGACCTGCTCGACGACCTGCTCGGCGGGCTGGTCCCCGGACTCGGCGACGTGCTCGACGGGATCGGCGACGCGGTCGACCAGCTCCTCGCGAACGACGAAACCCTCCCCCTCTCCGCGCTCGTCGCGATGCTGCTGAACGTCGAGGCCACGGTCGTCGACCCGACGTCGCTCGCCGGCGACCTCGGCACCCCGTTCTCCAACCTCGCGTTCGCCGACAAGGCTGCAGTGTTCGCGAGCCTCGAGGACCCGCGCCCGGACCTCGTTGCGCTCGTCGACGCGAACTTCCCGGAGCCGTTGCAGGAGTCCGTGTCGGGGATCCTGCGTTTCACGGCCGGTGCGCTCCTGGGGTTCTCGGCCTTCGCGACCTTCTGCGAGTACCCGACGTTCGATCCGGCGACTCGGACGGTCACCGCCCGTCCGGTCGGCTGGGACCTCTCGTCGTACCTCCCCGGCATGACCGCACCACCGGACGGCTGGGACGATCTCCTCGGTTATTACGAGAACCGCAGGAGCGTGAGCTGATGCGCGACGTGATCATCGTGGGTGCCGGCGCAGGCGGTCCCGTGGTCGCCAAGGAGCTCGCCGCGAGGGGCCTCGACGTGCTCGTCCTCGAGGCGGGACACGACAGCGACGACGTCGAGGGCGAGTGGACGCACCTCGAGAACGACATGACCAATCCACTCAACGGCTGGTTCCGCTGGGGACCGAGCGACCGGTCGAAGCCGGCGTGGTTCCGCGAGCTCCCCCAGAACTCGTTCCTCACGCAGGTCGCCGGTGTCGGCGGCACGACGCAGCACTATTTCGCGAACTCGCCCCGCGCGATGCCCGGCGTGTTCGCGGGGTACGGCGGACCCGATGCCGCGGCGTACGACCGCGGCCACGAGTTCCCGTTCCCCTACGCGGAGCTCGTCCCCTACTACGAGTGGGTCGAGACGACCCTGCCGGTGCAGACCTCGGCGATGGGCACGAAGGAGCGCCTGTTCTTCGACGGCACCGAGGGCGTCGGCCTGGGGGTCCTCACGAGCAAGGACATCACGGCTGACTCGTTTCGTCCCCAGGAGAACGCGATCCTCCAGCCAGGCGGGACAGCGGGACTGACGAACGACCCTGCACTGCTGCGCTTCCCGCAGGCGCAGGGGTGCACACTGTGCGGCTACTGCTTCCAGGGCTGCTACGAGCCGATCGCCGCACCCAGGAACCTCAAGGCGAAGCGCTCGACCGCGGTGAGCTACATGCCGATGGCGCTCACGGCGGACGCGTGGGTGTCGGGCGGTCGTCGCGCGACGGTCGTCACCGACGCGTTCGTCACGCGCATCCACGCCGCGGTCCTCGGCGGCGAGCTCGTCGCCCGAGCCGTCTCGTGGCGCGACGCCAGCTCCGGTGACACGTTCACGGAGGAGGCCACGGTGGTCGTCCTCGCTGCCGGGTGCGTCGAGAACCCGCGGCTCTGGCTCAACAGCGACCTCCCGAACCCGAACGGGTGGGTCGGCCGCGGTCTCACCGACCACGCGTTCGACTGGCTCGTCGGGGTCTTCGATCGCGACACGGGCTCTTCGAAGGGAGCGAGCTCGGCGGCGCGCGCCGACTTCCCGGGACGTGGGAGCATCGAGAACGTCGGGCTGCCGCCGGCACTCCAGGGCTTCGCCATGAACCTCAGCGACTCTGGCATCCCGCCGTTCTACGACCGCGGCCAACCCTCAGCCACCGACCTCGACCGAGG
>Ga0299914_10000386_pt1 | contig 26314 bp, 27 predicted proteins | sample RVTome_10_FD_201361 | JGI IMG/M metagenome (GOLD analysis project Ga0299914, IMG submission 201361) | Soil microbial communities from uranium-contaminated site in the Upper Colorado River Basin, Wyoming, United States - RVT153D57 (version 2) ... | reverse complement strand
CAAGCCTCCCAAGCACTGCCGTGAGGAGATGGACCCGGTCTGGCGGCCCACCTGACCGGCGAGTTACATCTCTGTAGTTATCCCAAGAGTTGTCCACAGCCTGTGAAGAATCACATGCGTGTAACCCTTCTGGTTGGGGGAGTGCGGGGAGCGACTACTCTCGCCGTGCCCATGCCCGAATCGAAACGTCGCAAGCCAAAGAACCCCCCTCAATCGCAGAAAGCGATCGAAGCCTCGGCGAAGGCCAAGGAGCCCAGCCCGACCTGGTACGTCGTGGTGATGGGGGCCCTGATGGTCGTCGGGGTGATCCTGGTGCTGCTCAGGTTCATCCTGGATCTGCCCCAGGCCCTGCTCCTGGTCGGTCTCGGCGCCATCGCCGCCGGGTTCCTGATGACCACCAACTATCGGTAGCTCGCCAAGCTGCCGGTCGGGATAGGGCCAATTCCTAACCGTCGTCCTGAGTTGTCGTCGTCGGCGTCGTGGTAGTCGTCGTCGTGGTCGGCGGCGGTGTGTACTCACCCAGGGTCACGGTCACGGTGTCACCCTGATCGACAGTCGTTCCCGGAGCCGGGACCTGTCCGACGACGCGGCCATCCTGGGCCTGGTCGGCCACCGGCTGGGTGCTGTTCGAGACGTTGATGACGAGATTGCGGGCTTCGAGGGCCTCGGTTGCCTCTTGCTCGGTCATGTTGGACAGGTCCGGCACCTGCACCGGCTCTGGTCCCAGCGAGACCACCAGCAACACCGTGTCACCGGCGATGGCCTCCGTGCCTGCCACCGGGTCTTGCCGGATGACGACACCCTCGGGAACGTCGTTGCTGTACTCCTCGTTGACGGTGAACATCAGACCCAGGTTGGTCAACTCGGTGATGGCATCTCGCTCGCTCAACTCGGTGAGCTCGGGGACGGTGACCACCTCGGGGCCGCTCGAGACCACCAGGTCGACGGGGATCGATGAGCCGATCTCCACACCGGCGGCCGGGTTGGACTCGATGACGATGCCCTCGTCGAAGTCCGGGTCGGGTCTCTCCTCGACATCACCAACCGTGAGACCGGCGTCCATGATCTCTTGACGAGCCGCCTCCTCGGTCAGGCCCACCACGGCCGGCACGGGGATGCGCTCGGATCCCACCGACACGAACAAGTCGACCTCGGATCCTTCCTCGACCATCTCGCCCGCGGGGGGATCGGTGCGGATGGCCTCACCCTGTTCGGCCTCCTCGCTGTTCTCGAACTGGAGGTTCACGTCGAAACCCTCGGCCTCCAGCCGGTCCTGCGCCTCCTCCAACTGCATTCCTGCCACATTGGGGATCTCGACCAACTCGGCCTCGGCTTCTCCCTGGCCGAGATTGAACATCACGAAGAAGAGGATGCCGAGAGTCACCAGCAGGGCGAAGGCGGTGAGGATGAAGGGGAGCTGTGACTTCGGCTCCTCCTCCAGCTCTCGGTAGACCTCGTCGGGGGGGACGGTTGCGGGAGGGACCGTGCCCGTCATGACCCGGGTAGCGCTGTCGCCGGAGCCATCTCCAATGGGCACCGGTACGGGGGGAATCATCACGTTCTCCCCTTGGAGGACGGATAGGAGGTCCTGACGCATTTCCTCCGCCGACTGATACCGCGCATTGGGGTCTTTGCGCAACGCCTTCATCACCACCGAGTTGAGAGAGTCGGGCACGTCGGGGTTCAAGGACGCCGGAGGGGGCGCCTCGGTGGAGACGTGCTGGAAAGCGACTGACATCGGTGAGTCGCCGGTGAACGGTGGGCGTCCGGTGAGCATCTCGTAGAGGACCACACCCAGTGAGTAGACGTCACTGCGGGCGTCGGCCGAGGCGCCCTGTGCCTGTTCGGGGCTGAAATAGGTAGCGGTGCCGATCACCGCGCCGGTCTTCGTCAACTCCTGGCTGTCGTCCCACGCCCGGGCGATTCCGAAGTCGGTGACCTTGACCGTTCCATCCTTGGCCAGGAGCACGTTGCCGGGCTTGACGTCGCGGTGGACCAAACCCGCCTGATGGGCCACCGATAGGGCGGCGGCCGTCTCGGAAGCGATCTCGGTCGCCCGTCTCGGAAGAAGCGCCCCCTCCGATTTGAGCACGTCTCGCAGGGAGCGTCCCTCGACGATCTCCATGATGATGAAGTAGGTGCCTGCGGACTGACCCCAGTCGAATATCCCGACGATGTTGGGGTGGCTGAGGTTGGCGGCTGCCTGAGCCTCGCGCCGGAACCGCTTTACGAATGCCTCGTCCGCCGAGTACTGGGCGTGGAGGACCTTGATCGCCACCAATCGATTGAGCTCGGTATCCCGGCCTTCGTAGACATCGGCCATGCCGCCACGGGCGATGTGGGACGTGATTTCATAGCGTTCATTGAGAACGGTGGGGGTTTCCATCGGGTCAGCGGGATTGTAGGGAGGGACTGTCCGCAACTCAGTGTTAAGACGACAGCCACACCTCGATCAGTTCCGAGGCGATGGGAGCCGCCACGGAGCCTCCCGAGGCAGATTCGCCTGACGCGGCACTGCCTTCGATGAACACCGCGATCGCAATGGTGGGGTCTTCGACGGGGGCGAACCCGATGAACCACGGGTTGGAGAACCCCTCGGACCCGGTGGCAGTCCCGGTCTTGCCGGCAACCCGCACCCCCGGCACCGCGGCACCGCGCCCCGTGCCTTCGGTGACCACACGTTCCATCATCTGGGTGAGGGTCATGGCGGTGTCGGTGGTCATGGCGCGGCCCAACTCGGACACTTCGGTCTCTTCGACGGTCTCTCCGTCGGCGTCGAAGATCCTCCTCACCGCGAAGGGGGTCACGGCGACTCCGTCGTTGGCCACGGCCGCGGCGATCATGGCCATGTGCATCGGTGTGGCCCTGACGTCTCTCTCCCCGATGCCACTCTGGCCGAGAGCCGCGGAGTCGTCGGCGAGCTCGGCGGTGTCCCATACCGCCTCGGGCATGGACCACTCATATTCCAGCTCCTGGTTGAAGCCGATCGCCTCGGCGGTCAAGCCGATGTCGACCGCTCCCACCTGGATCGCCAGGTCGGCAAAGATGGTGTTGCAACTGCGCACGAAGGCCTGAAGCAAGGTGGCGCTCTGGCCATCGTTGCACTCCCTGTCGTTGGCGTTGGAGATGGTGGCGTCCGAGCCGGGGAGCGGGAACTCGACAGGGTCGGCGAACGTCGTGCCCGGCTCGGCGGTGCCGGTGTCGAGTGCGGCTGCGGCGACGACGGTCTTGAAAGTGGACCCGGGGGCGTAGATCTCCAGAGTTGCCCGGTCCCGGGTCGGCTCGCCTTCTGAGGTGAGCAGATCCTGCCAATGGCTGTCGGCGTCGTCGCCGAGCAGCACCGAGGGATCGAAGCTCGGGCTCGATACCGTCGCGAGCACGGCCCCGGTCCTGGGGTCGAGGGCCACCACGGCCCCACGGTTGTCACCGAGGGCCGCCAGGGCGGCCCTCTGCAATTCGGCATCGGCGGTGATCTCGATGCTCTGCGGCCGTAGATCGCGTCCCAATAGAGCCGTCACCAGATCGCTGATGGTCAGATCTCTCCGCGAGCGCAGCTCGGATGAGTAGGCATCCTCGAGGGCGTAGTTGCCGATGGCGAACGACGAGTACCCGACGAGGTGGGCGAAGGCCTCGCCTTCGGGATACTCCCTGACGAAGGACCGCGGGTCCTCGGGATCCTCCACCGAGCGGGCCACGATCGTGCCGTCGACGGTGACGATGAGACCCCTTTCCTTCCCTCTCTCGGCCAGGGCGGGACGGGGGTTCCTCGGGTCGTCACGCAACTCGTCGGCGCGTACCACCTGATACCAGGTGACCCCGGCGAGCAGCAGCCCCATGCCGAGGAACATCCCGATCGCCACCCGTCTGATGGGCCCGTTCACGAGGCCTCTTCGTGACTGATGCGGAGCAGGAGGGCTACCAGGACGAGATTGCCGACCAAAGCAGAGCCGCCGTATGACATGAATGGGAGGGTGATGCCGGTGAGGGGGACGATGCGGAGGACACCACCGATGATGAGGAATATCTGCACCGCCATCACGAATGTGAGCCCGGCGGCGAGCAGCTTGCGGAAGGTGTCACGGCTGCGGAAGGAGATGCCGAGTCCCACACTGACCACGAGGGCGTAGATCGCCAGCACCGCCACGGTCCCGGCGAACCCGATCTCCTCTCCCACCGCGGCAAAGATGAAATCGGTGGAGGCGTTGGGGATGAGGTCTGGCCGGCCCAGCCCGGGCCCTGCCCCCGAGAGACTTCCGGTCCCCAAAGCGAATATCCCCTGTGCGATCTGAAAACCCTCGTCCTCATAGTGTTCGAACGGTGCCAGCCAGGCCACGATGCGCCGTTGCACGTGGTCGAACATGTAGGCGGCGGCGACCGCTCCGGAAAGCGTCAACAACCCGCCGGTCAACAGATAGCCGACGGACCCGGTTGCGGCGTACAGCAGCAAGACGAACCCGGCGAACAACAACAGCGACGCGCCCAGGTCGCGTTGCCACACGAGGATGAAGATGCTCCCACCCCAGGCGAGAAGAAGAGGTATCAGTTGGCGTGGCTCGGGGAGACGGAGCGGCCCGATGCTGCGGTGGGCCTCGCGCAGGGCCTTCTGATGGTCGGCCAGATATGCGGCGAAGAAGATGACCATGCCGAGCTTGGCCAACTCGGCGGGCTGAAACTGGAGCAGGGGTTGGCCGATGTCGAGGACGATCCACAACCGTGACCCGTTGACCTCCAACCCGCGCAAAGGGAATCCCCAATCACTGGGAAGATTGGGTAGGAGAAGCAGGCCGATGGAGAGGATCAGGATCATGTTCCGGTAGAGCCGGAGCACCTGGGTCCCGCCCCTGGCCATCAGGAGGAGGACCAGAGAAGCGAATGCCGCCGCGATCAGCAACCACCAGCGTTGCAGTCCGGCGCGTGCCGGGTCGAGCCGGTAGATCTCGAAGAAGCCGAGACCCACGAGTGCCACGACGGGCGGTATCAGCAGGGGGGTGGCGCGGGAGGCGAAGACACGCACCGAGGCGTATAGGGTGCCAAAGGCGAGCAGGAACACCAGGAACGTGAGCCCGATCTGCGCGTCGAGCCCCTCGCCATTGGCGAAGTTGACGAGCGCCACCGCGAACGCCGCCAGGAGCGAGGCCGCCACGATCGTTGCGCCCTCTGAGGTCCTCCCCATCTGGGCCTAGCCGTCGACCGCTTCGACAATGGCCACGCTGATGTTGTCCACGCCGCCGGCGTCGTTGGCCATCTCCACGAGCTTCCACACCACCTCGTCGGGCGTGCCTTTGGTCAGAGCCTTGCCGATCTTCTCGTCCCGCACCATCTCGGTGAGCCCGTCCGAACAGAGCAGGATCCGGTCACCCGCCTTCAGGTCGACCTCGATCTCGTCGACGTTGACGAATCGGGTGAGTCCCAGGGTCCGGAGGAGCATGTGCCGTTGTGGTGCCCGTGCCGCCTCTTCGGCGCTCATCTGACCCTGGGCCACGTACTCGGCGGCGACCGTGTGGTCGTCGGTCAGCTGTCTCAACTCGCCGTCGCGGAGCAGGTAGGCACGGCTGTCGCCTATGTGAGCGATCGTGGCCATATCGTCGTCGATCTCGAGCAGTGTCATGGTGGTTCCCATGCCCTCGAGCCCGGGGTCGCGAGCTACTTCCTCGCGGATGGCCCGGTTGCCGGCGGCGACCCGATCGGAGGCTCCGAGATCGCTGGACGCGGCGGCATTTATCGCCAGCCGAGACGCCACCTCGCCTGCGACGTGGCCACCCATCCCGTCCGCCACGATCACGAGGGCGTCATCGTCGGACTCACCGGACGACTTGGGGAACACCGAGTCTTCGTTCTGATCCCTGACCATCCCCTGGTGAGTCGCCGTGGCCCACACATACCTCATGGCGTCACCTGATCTCCATGACTGTCTTGCCCACCTGGATCGTGTCCCCGCGTTTGAGCTCTGTCGGTGCGGATACACGTCTCCCGTTCACATAGGTTCCGTTGGTGCTTCCCAGGTCGTGAAGCATCATCCCGTCCTCCTGTGAGACCAGCCTCAGGTGGAACTCGGAAGCGTAGGGATCGTCGAGGACAACGTCGGTCTCGTCTGAGCGACCCATGACGACGACGTCGCCGACCTCGAACTCCTGCCCCTGCTGAGTTTCCGACCTGACGAAGAGAACGCGGCTGCCCTCCTTGCGTTTCCGGCGTACCGAGATGCCCAGGTGGGAGCCTATCGCCCGGGCGACCTGCCAGACGAAGAGATAGACCAGGCCCAGGAAGATGATTCGGAGGAGGGCGAGGATTATGTCAGGCACCCGATAGCTCCACGAACCGATAGCGATGGCTGGCCAGGTGGACCACCGAGCCGTGCTCCATCTGGATGGGGCGGCGGCCGGCACGTATTCCGTCGACTCTGGTTCCGTTCGCCGAGGCGAGGTCTTTGACGAACATCTGGCCCTTCTCCCGGTAGACGAGGGCGTGCTGCCTGCTTATGTCGTCGTGGGAAACCACCGTGTCGGACTCGGGGGAGCGCCCGATGAGGGCTCGGTTGCGGCCGATGTCGTGAGTCTCGGCGCGTGAGGTGAGACGGGCCCACACCACCGGCGGTCCCGGGACGATCTCGACATGACAGGAGACGGCTCCCGGAGTGGCGTTCTCACTCGCCTCGATCCGCACCTCGGCAGGCCCCTCGAGACGCAGTCCCTCCTCGGCGGTGTAGGCAGTCACCTCGGCGGCGAGCATCTCCTCGAGCTCCGAAGCGTCCACGCTCAGGTCGCGGGGGTGCACCTGGATGACGAAGAGGTTGGCCGTCGCCGGCCCCGTTGGGTGGTTGAAACGAGCGAAATCGGCCTCACGCGCCAGTTTCCCGGCCAGCTCTGAAGGGTGGAGCCTTCCGGAGAAAACCCGGCTGGCGACTCCTTCGATGAGTCTCTCCAGCCGTCGCTCCAGGCTCCTGGCAACGCTCACGTGGGGAGAGATTAGGGATCTCCGACAACTTCGCTGCCTCCTCTGTGCTGCACGACGTTGGTCTGTATGCGACGCGGTGCAGCGCGAACGTGGGGGAGCGGGTCGTCAACTCGTCAGTGCTGCACGACGTTGCTCTGTGGGCGACGAGGTGCAGCGCGAACGTGGGGAAGCCCTGCAGGGCGGGCCGCCGGACTATCGGAACGAGGTGGCCGGCAGTACGATTTCGATCCCAGGGCGAGTGGCGGAATTGGCAGACGCGCAGGATTCAGGTTCCTGTGATCGCAAGATCGTGGGGGTTCAAGTCCCCCCTCGCCCACGAGCAAGCCGGTGACCGGACTCACCAGACACGGCAGGCACCGGGTTAGATCACACCCTCGGCGGGTAAATCCCGCAGACTCGACGAAATGAGGGTCGTATGCACACTGGCCGGGAGTTTCCGCCAGAGAGCCATACCGTGGTCAAGGTGAGGAGGCTGCTCACCGAGGACATCGGCATCGAAGACACTCATCCCGCGGTATTGGTCGCTTCTGAGCTGGCCACGAACGCCGTCCTCCACGCCGCCACTCCGTATCGTGTCGAGATCAGCCGCGGCGAGATGATCCGAATAGAGGTCACCGACGGGAAGCCCAACCTCGAGGTATCCAACGGCTCGGCCAAGGGTTACGGCTTTCGAATCGTCGACCAACTCAGCCATGAGTGGGGAACCAAGAAGATAGCCGGCAACGGCAAGACAGTCTGGGCCGAGGTCTCGTCCTGAACCATTCCGGACCGAGAGCAGAGTGGTTCCTCATTTGCCAATGGCGCGCGGCCCCGAGCCCGCCCACTCGCACTGCTGCCGGGTGAGCCGACCCCTTCGGGGCTTACCACAGCGACGAACCGCTGGGATACTTTGGCGCTGTGATCTTCGATCCGCCTCCCAAGTCGAGACGGCGGGCGGTGGCCCGCTTCCTATGGCCGGCCCTCCTCGCCATCGCCGTCATCGTGGCCGTGGTGGTCTCCGCGGCAGGGGAGGAGACCCGCGTCCAACTCGATTATCTCGAGCAGATCAGAGCTCATACCGAGGAATTGCGACGCAGCGGCACATCCTTGGCCGATGTGATGGGCCGCCTCGACCAGATCGACCGCGAGGAATTCACGACTGCGTTCGATGCGGTCGAGAGCGATCTCGACGTGGCGGTGGAATTCGTCGGCGATGAGCCGCCCGTCGACTCGTTGATCCCGGTGTGGGCGCTCTATCGGCAGGCAGTTGAGGCGTGGAACACCGGTGTCGACGGCTTGTCCACCGCCATCCTGTTGGCCGCTGACGATCCGGATGATGTCACTGTCACCAACTCTGTCAGCGATGCCCTCGCCGAGTTGCGCGCAGGTGACTCCCTGTACCAGGACCTCAGAGTCGAATTCCAGCGGGAAGAGATCCCCGAACCGGTGAGCCCTTTGCTCGATGTGAAGATGGCCCCGACTGATTCGGGTTTGGCGACCCAGTCGGTGTCTTACGTGGCGGCGGCGAGACGTTCCACGGCGGGCCTCGGACTTCGACCGGGGCTGATGGTGAGCCAGATCGTGTCCAATCCGGCCTGGCAGATGAACGTCGACAACCAGGCTGTGATCCCGAGCACAGAGAGCGTGGTGGTCTCGACCGTCATCACCAACTCGGGGAACATCGCCAGTCAGACCGAGGCGGTGACGATGACCCTCGACGGTGGCGCCGAGCCATTGGTGACCCTCGTGGAAGTGCCTCCGCTGCAACCCGACGGACAGACCACGGTCGATTTCCCCAACGTGGATGTGCTGCCTGACACCCTCTACGAGGTCCGGGTGGAGCTCCAACTCTCCAACCCCGACAACGACCTGACCGACAATCTCCTCCGGGTGCAGTTCACCGTCAGCCCGGGATAACGAACCCGCGTCTGGGATGGGCACGGTGTCGGCCCTCGTTAGCATCCATCGACTGATGCTCGACCCGAAACTGCTCCGCGAGGACCCTGATCTCGTCACAGACTCCCTGCGGCGACGCGGGATGGACGTCGATCTCGACTCACTGGTCGCCCTCGACGCCGACCATCGAACTGCCCTCCAAGAGGCCGAGCAACTCCGCTCCCGGCAGAAGGAGGCGGGCAAGGAGATCGCCACTCTCGAAGGCGAGGCCAAGGAGAGAGCCATCGAAGAGGTCTCGGGATTGGCGGCATCGGTCAAGGAAGCGACGGCGAAAGTCGACGAGCTCGGCGAGCGGTTCCGGTTGGCCTGGCTCGAGATCCCCAATCTGGTCGACCCGACCGCTGCCGAGGGGTACACCGACGAAGACAATCTGGAGATCAAACGGGTCGGCGACTCCTCGACGGAAGGCACCGACCACGCAAGGCTCGGCGAGACGCTCGACATCATCGACACCCAACGTGCCGCCAAGGTGTCCGGAAGCCGGTTCGGGTACCTCAAGGGGAAAGGCGCCCTGCTGGAGCTGTCCCTGGTGCGATGGGCGATGGACAACCTCCACGAAGCCGGGTTCATGCCGATGATCCCGCCCGTCCTGGTCCGGGAGCATGCCTTGGAGGGGACGGGGTTCTTCCCCGAGGCGAGGGAGCAGGTCTACGAGATCCCGAAGGACGAGCTGTTTCTGGTGGGCACCAGTGAAGTTCCCCTCGCCGCCTACCACGGTGACGAGATATTCGACGACGACGATCTTCCCATCAGATACGCCGGTTTTTCGACGTGTTTCCGTCGCGAGGCCGGCACATATGGCAAGGACACCGCCGGGATCTTCCGGGTACATCAGTTCGACAAGGTCGAGATGTTCGTCTTCACCACTCCAGACGCCTCACACGACGAGCACGATCGTCTCCTCGCCGTCGAGGAGGACCTGGTGCAGCAGCTCGAAGTCCCCTACCGGGTGGTCAATGTGGCCGCGGGCGATCTGGGTGCCAGTGCCGCCAAGAAGTACGACATCGAAGCTTGGTTCCCCGGCGAGCAGAGTTTCCGGGAGATCACATCCTGTTCCAACACCACCGACTATCAGGCTCGTCGCCTCAAGGTGCGTTTCCGCGGCGATGACGGCAACACATTGGCCCACACCCTCAATGGGACGGCGTGTGCCGTGGGCCGGACCATCCTCGCCATCCTCGAGAACCATCAGCAGCCCGACGGAAGCGTCGCGATCCCCGAGGCGCTCCGGCGATATACGGGGTTCGACATCATCGAGCCGTGAGCGAGGCCTCCGACCCGATCTTCGCCGAGATCGCCCGGCGCTACGACAGGATCAACCGGATCCTCTCGCTCGGTCGGGAGTCGCATTGGCGTCACATCGGCGTCGAGATGCTCGAGCCCGGCCTGATCCTCGACCTGGGCTGCGGCACCGGCGACACCGACTTCGACGGACGTGGCGTCATCGGGCTCGATCCTGTCGTGGAGATGCTGGCTCTCAGCGAGGTGCCGGCACGCGTCGTCGGCGAGGGTGAGCGATTGCCCATCCGGGAGAACTCACTCGACGGGGTCTTCAGCGCATTCGTCTTCCGAAATCTGACGTCGGTCGACCGGACTCTCGAAGAGATGGAGCGGGCCCTCAAGCCGGGAGCGTCCGCGGTGGTGATCGACCTGAGCCGGCCGCCCAACCGACTCCTCCGTTTCCTCCACCGGATCGGGACCGCGATGATCCTCCCGCTGGTGGGGCTGGTGTTCGCCAGGGCCCCGAAGGCATATTGGTATCTCCACCGCACTCTCGACTCGCTCCCTCCCCCCGAGGTCCTCTATTCCGGACGCGGGCTGGTGCTGGAGGAGGTCTGGCGGACGGGTGTGTTCGGGTTCGTCTACGGGGTCCGCCTCCGCAAGCCGCGAGCGGCCATAGAGAAGGAGCCGGAGGCCGCCTGACCCACCGTGTGGGTCCCCTTAACCTGAGGAATGATCGTGACCCCGCCGTCGGGACACGGGAGACGTCGTCGACGTCGGCCGTGGGCTCGGACCAGGCAACCCCGCAGCACCCGGGACGGTCCACTTAGGGCTGCTTCCTTCCGGACCTGACCCGATTCGTGGCGTCCCGCCGCGCAGGACCCGATCGTCAACGCCCCGACACCGACGTCATGGGCTGTGCGCCCCGACGCTCCGTGACCCTCAGGCGGGGAATTCGGCCCCGCATGAAGAGGGTTTCGGGAAGAGGGCACCCCTAGCGCCCCGCTTACACGATCAACGCCGAGGCTACCGAGGGCACCGACTTAGGACCACCCCGCCGGTGGTACCTTCGTCGGTTCGCCATGGTTTCTCATCGCTTCGGTCTCAACTTCCCGCGCCTCTTCACGGCCGCCATCCTCCAGGAACTGTCGTTCGCCCTGCTCATCCATCTCCCCGGCTACTTCAGTGAGCTCGGTGCCACCGAGGGGCTGATCGGAGTGCTCTATGCGTCGAGCGCGGTGCTCTCGCTGCTGTTCCGACCCTGGTTGGGGCGAATCCTCGACCTGACCCATCGCCGGACCGTTCTCCTCGTCTCGGCAGTGGCCAACATGGCGGTGATCATCGCCCTCACCTCCACCAGCGAGTGGGGGCCATATCTCTGGGCGCTCTTCCTGGTCCAGCGCACGATCCAGATCGCCCTGTTCACGACCATGCTCACCTATGCGGCCGACGCGATACCACTGGAGCGACGCACCCAGGGCCTCGCCATCTTCGGGCTGTCCGGTCTCATCCCGATCGCGGTGGGAGGCTTTGCCGGCGATGTTCTGATCGCCAATATCGGGTTCGACGGATTGTTCTACGGGGCAACCGTGGCCTCGCTCACCTCGTGGCTGTTCGTGTGGAGCCTTCCGGTCCTCCCGGTCAAGGGGTTTCAACCGCGGCGATCGTTCTGGGCCGCCTTCGCCCAGCGCAACCTCCTGCCACTCTGGTTCGCCACCCTCCTCTTCTCCGTCGGCCTCGAGTCTCTGTTCACCTTCACCAGGACGTTCGTCGACGAGCGTCAGGTGGGGACCGCGGGCATGTTCTTCGCCGTCTACGGGATCACTGCCGCGGTGACCCGCATCGCGGGAGGGCAGATGTACGACCGTATCCCTCACCGGCCGTTGCTGGTGGGAGCCATCGGCGCCTATGGGGTGGGTCTCGCCTTCATGGGCTTCGCCGAGGCCGTTCCGCTGCTGGTGCTCGCCGCGGTCACCACGGGAACCGCACACGGAGCAGCCTTTCCTCTGCTCTCGAGCGAGGTGGTCAATCGGGCACGGGTCAACGAGCGGGGATCGGCCATGGCCACCTTCACCTCCATCTTCGACCTGGCCCTGCTCGCAGGAGCGCCCTCGGTGGGCTTCGTGATCGAGGGATTCGGCTATCTGGCGGCCTTTGCCGGTTTGGGTTCGGCCCTTCTCCTCGGCGGGGTGGCCTACCGTCGGTGGGACGGTCGAATCGACACCTCGAAGCTGGTCGCCGAAGACGTCGTCGACTAGCTGGTCATGTCGGCGAGGAGCGGATCGAAGATGTCCGCGACCTGAACGTCTGGGAAAGCTGCGGGCTCGACCGTTCGCAGTGGTGTCACGGTCACATAGCCGTCCGAGCAGAGAAACGTGTCAGATCCAGGATCGGATCGCTCCTCCCTGGCGCCCACCACGAACTGGAGTCTCCGGCCATCGATGTCGGGCGTGGCGACCCTGATGTAGCCGAACTCATCGAGGTCGGCCCAATGCACGCCCGCGACTTCGTCCACGGGAAGCCCGGGCACGTTCACGTTGAGGACATGCGGCCCCTCTCGCCGTTCGACGAGCCAGCGGGCCGCCGCCGGGGCGTAGCTCGCCGCGGTGTCCCAATGCCAGGGGTCTGATTGAGCGAGGCTGATCGCCAGCCCCTTCATCTTGAAGGTGTGTGCGGTCAACGCGGCTCCCACGGTGCCAGAGTGAATGATCGAGTGCCCGGTGTTGATCCCGGCATTGATACCAGAGACGACCATGTCGGGCTTCGGTCCGAAGGCACCGAGCGCAGCTGCGGTGACCGCCAGGCCGGGCGGTCCGTCGATGGCGAACGCCGTGGGGGCCTCGTCGATGTGCACCTGTTCCATGTCGACGCCCTTGTCCGGGTTGAACCTGCCGATCCCGGTTCCGGCTCCCGACATGTCCGACGCCGGAGCGGCAACGATCACCTCGAAGTGCTCGGAGAGCACTGCTGCCAGGGCCCGAAGGCCCGGGGAGTCGATCCCGTCGTCGTTGGTGACTACCACTGTGCGGGTCTCGCCGGTCATAGCGGGACCGGCTTCGAGAGCTCGACCTTCTCGGTGAGGGCGGGTATGAGGTCCGAGTCGGCGCTGCCCAATCCGTGCCGCATCACGTTCGCCGCCCCGGCCGCGCAGGCCAGGCGCAGTGTCTCCTCGGCGTCGTAGCCCTGGCGCAGTGCTGCGGCCAGACCTGCCGTCATGGAGTCGCCGGCACCGCGGTGATCGGCGGGATCGAGCTCGGGGGTGCGTGCCTGGTACCAATCGCCGCCGAAGGTGGCGAGGGCAGGCTTGTCCTGTTGTGACAGGACGGCGGCTTTCGCCCCGCCCTCGCTCAACTTGTTGAGGGCGACCATCTTCGCCTGTTGGTCGGAGTCGTTGTCGAGCAAACCGTCACTGCGCAGATCCTCGTCGCTCACCTTCAGGATCTCGATGGGCCCTCCTTCGAGAAAGGACCACAACTCCGGACCGTGCAGGTCGGCGACCACGGTCACGCCGCCGGCGGCGAGGTCGTGGCCCAGGCGCCGGTAGAACTGGGTGGGGAAGATCTCCTCGGATTGGCCGGTGACCACGCAGAGACCCGCACTGAGGGCTTTGTCGAGAAAGCGTCCGTAGACATCGTCGATCTCGTGTCTCTCCAAGGAGACAGGTGAGGAGTCTGCGATCATCTCGCGTTCGCCCGATCGCCTGTCGCTGATAACCACCGGGCTGGCATGTGCGATTTCGACGGGGCTTATGTCCATCCTGAATTGGCCCAGCAGCCCGATGAACACCCTTCCGGCCTCACCGCCCACGGGACCACAGAGAAGGGGGCGTTCGCCGAGGTGTTTGAGCATGCGGGCGACCCAGAATCCCTGGCCGCCCGGGTGGATGTGGACTTCATCCTCACCGGACGACGTCGACTCCACCGTTACGGTCAGATATAGAACCGGTGCAAAGACGGCGACAGTGTTTTGTTGTTGTCCCATTGAGAATTCCCCGCTTCAGACAGGCTTTTCCTTACCCGCACGTCCCTTACCCGCACGCCGAATGCCGGAAACTGTGAGGTTTGCCTTCTCAGCCGATGGGTACCTCTCGAGGGTGACTGAGACGAAGTCGACCGTGAGCGGGAAGGCTGTGAGCTGTTTTGCCCATGGCCTGGGCCATTTGATGTCGGAACTGGGTGAGGAGGAGGGTCTCCGCAGGGCGATGCAGATCGTCGTATCGCTGTCGGATCACGACCTCATCACGGACGCGCCGCTCGAAAGAAGGTCTCCAGGAGCTCAGCGCACTCTGCCGCAAGCACACCCTCGGTCAGCTCGACCCGGTGGTTGAGCCGACGATCCTGGGGGATGTTGTACAACGACCAGGCCGCCCCTGCCTTGGGGTCCGCCGCCCCGTAGACGATGCGGTCCAACCGGGCCGCGACAGCCGCCCCGGCGCACATGGGGCAAGGCTCCAGGGTCACCACCAGGGTGTGGCCACTCAGACGCCATCCTTCGATCTCCCGAGCCCGATGGGAGATGACGAGCATCTCGGCATGGGCAGTCGGGTCGGCTAGCTCCTCGCGGCGATTGCGGTTGCCCGCGACCTCCTTCCCCTCACCATCGAGGAGGACAGCCCCAACCGGTACGTCACCCGCCGCTCCGGCCTCGCGGGCGAGCTCGAGAGCGGAGCGCATTGCGTCGTCGTATGGAATGGGCTCAGTCACTGCCGGGCATTATCCTCTATATCCCCGTCAGGTCAGACGGGATCACCCCGGAGGGATCGCATAGTCTGGCCTAGTGCGCGGCACTGGAAATGCCGTTGGGGGTTTGCGCCCCCTCGAGGGTTCAAATCCCTCTCCCTCCGCCGGTACCGAGTTGAAAGTATCGAGTTACGTTGGCGGTTCGTCGTCGACACCCGGAGGGGTCGCATAGTCCGGTCTAGTGCGCGGCACTCGAAATGCCGTAGGGGGCTGACGCCTCCTCGAGGGTTCGAATCCCTCCCCCTCCGCTCACACCAGCTAACAGGGTGGCCCCCGCCTTTCAACGGGTACCATGGAACAGATAGGACTGCCGTTGACTCGAGAATCTCCCATGCACGCATCACAGCTCGATGAGATCCTCCGCAGCCTGAGAGAGGTCGAAGAACAAATGGACGCCGCGTCCGATGACTTCGATGAGACGATCAGACTCCGTGAACAACAGCGGGAGCTAAGAGCTCTGGCAGCAAGACTGGCCCAGAAATCACGAACACCGGGTGAAATTGCCAGGGAGCTCGAGCATCTGAAGCGGCTCCGCCACGAGCTCTTGTCTGGACATGTCAGCGTCGGCCATGTCGGAGGCGGTAATGGGCCAGGGGGCGGTGGCATCGAGCCTCGCTATGTGTTCGCCATGAACGAAGCCATCGACAACGCCTGGGATCGGGCCGAACTCGAGAGCCGGATCCAAAAGCTCGAGGTCCAACTCGGAAACACTCCTGTTTAGGTCCTTATCCCGTCTCAGATCCTGATGATCAGAGGGACGGGTTTTACATAGCTGGGGTCGGATCAGACATCTCGAGGCCGGCTTTGGGGCGCCATGGATCCCTTAGCGCCACTCTGGGATCGATGAGCGGTCCTGGTGGCGGTTCCGTTTGAGGAGGTAGGCGATAGCCAAGACCGACACGGCCACCGACACTGTCAGAATGAGAGTCAGCCAGCTCCATCCCAACCAGAACACGACACCGACACCCACCAGGATTGACAAAACGGTCAGGTAGACAAGGACGAGCGGCGGCTCTGGGTCCAGGTGGCCGAAGTAGCCCAGCCCGTAGGCGGGCTTCTGGGTTCGACCCTCTTCTCGAAACTCGATGGGGTCCTGGTGGCTATTCATTGGTTGTGCTCTGTCCCTCGGGCGCGACTTCGTGGCAAGAGGACCCAAATCGCCTGGTTCAGTCCCGGGTCAGCAGACGCTGGCTCTCCTTGAAATGGGCGAGCCCCTCTACCTGGCGGATGTATGCCTCGCCGCGCTTGAACCTCTCGGCGATCTGCGCATGTGACTCCCCTTCTGCACGCAGGTCGAGCACCCGGCGCTGACGTGGGGTCAGGTGACGCTCGGAGGTGTCGCCGTTACGCGGGATCTCGGTCCAGTTGATCAGGCGTTCCACGAACTCAGGGCTCTTCTTGAAGCGACTGGCGATCTCATCGATGACGACACCGTCTTGCTGCATCTCGAGCACCCGCCGCTCCATGGGCCGAAGGTGTTCCTTGCCGATGGCGTTGCTCATGTGGTCCAACCTAGCGTCCTCTGGGAGATCACCGATTCATGGGCTCGGGAGGGGCCCAACTAGGCCCAGCCCGCCCTTGCGGAGCGAACGCGGCAGAGTCGGTGCGTCACCAGGTGTGAGACAATGCCAGGTGTGGCAGCCAGTGCGGCAGCCGCAGCCTGGAGGTACAACATGGGCAACAAGGACAAGGGCGGCAAGAACACCAAGTCCGTCGCGGCGAAGAATCTCAAGGAGAAGCGCCTCGACAAGAAGGAAAAGCGAACCGCCGCCGAAGCAAAGCGCAATCGCACGGTCTGACACCAACTCCGACCCAGCAGAATCGGTCTGAGATGAGAGTTGCCATCCTGGCGCCCATCTCGTGGAGGGTGCCACCTCGCCATTACGGCCCCTGGGAACAGTTCGTCTCCCTGTTGACCGAGGGCCTCGTCGAGCGAGGGGTGGAGGTCACTCTCTTCGCAACGGCCGATTCGATCACGTCGGCCCGTCTCCGATCCGTGGCACCGACCGGCTACTCGGAGGACACCTCATTGGATGCCAAGGTGTGGGAGGCGCTGCATATAGCCCTTCTCTTCGAAGAGGCGGCAGAGTTCGATGTGATCCACAACAGCTTCGACTTTCTGCCGTTGGCCTTCACGCGACTGGTGGACACTCCGGTGGTGACCACGATCCACGGTTTCGCCTCGGATGCGACGCTGCCCGTGTATCTCGAGTATGCCGACCGGGTGAACTATGTCGCGATCAGCCAGGCCGATCGGCACCCCGCACTGAGTTATGCGGCCACGATCCACCACGGCATCGACATGTCAGCCTTCGAGTTGGGGCCGGGTGGGGGTCCATTGGTCTTCCTGGGTCGCATCCATCGCGACAAGGGCACGGCCGCGGCGATCGAAGTAGCCAAACGAGCCGGCGTTCCGCTGGTGATCGCCGGGATCATCCAGGACGCGGAGTACTTCGAGCGCGAAGTCGAGCCTCACCTGGATGGCGAGGACGTCTCGTACATCGGTCCGGTGGATCCGCCGGGCAGACAGCGCCTGCTCGGAGATGCGCTGGCATTGCTTCACCTGATCGATTTCGAGGAGCCCTTCGGTTTGAGCGTGGTGGAGGCCATGGCCTGTGGGACTCCGGTCATAGCGCACGCCCGTGGCTCGATGGACGAGATCGTTCGACACGGGATCAATGGGTTCTTCGTCGCCGACCTTGCTGAGTCGTTGACTGCGGTCACCGATGTCGGCAGGTTGGACCGAGCCTCGGTTCGGGGCTCTGTCGTCGACCGTTTCGATGTCAGCAGGATGGTGGACGACTACCTGACGCTCTACGGTCGAGTGCTGACCGAAGGTGGCGGCTCCGTGCTCAGGGTGGGGTGAGGGCGCCGAGTAGAGAGTCGACGGAGACGCTGGCGAACCTCGTGACCGTGTCCGAGGCGCCGTAGGCGATCACGATGTTTCCATCGTGGAGAAGCGACCCGCAGGAGTACACCACATTCGGCACGTACCCGTCCCGCTCATCTTCCTCTGAGACCAAGAGGGGTTCGCGCAGATGCCCGATCATCCGATTGGGCTCGTCGATGTCGAGCAAAACGGCGCCCAGCGCATACTGACGCATGGGGCCGACCCCATGGGTGATGAGCAGCCACCCGGCTTCGGTTTCGAGGGGAGCGCCGGCGTTACCGATCTGAGTGATCTCCCATGGCCGTGCCGGCATTTGGATCCGCTGGGCGTGATTCCAGGAACGGACGTGGTCGGTCCACATGAGGTAGTTGCTCTCTCCGTCCGAGCGGCCAAGAGCCATGTATCTCCCTCCCACGCGCCTCGGAAACAGGGCTAGCCCCTTGTTCACTGCACCTGTCCCGCTGAGCGTGGCGACACGGAAGGTCCGAAAGTCTGCCGTCTCGATCAGCTGGGGAAGGATGTTCAGGCCGTCGTAGGCGGTGTAGGTGCCGTAGTAAGTGCTCGCATCGTCGGTCTCGGTGAATCGGACGAACCGCGCATCCTCCATCCCGTGACTCTCCGCCGGCCCGTTGGGTGTGAGGATGTGCTGGGAGATGTGCGAGTCGGCGGCAAACGTCACCCAGTAATTGGAGGACGCGAGCCAATGGATCGTGTGGATCATCTGCTGTTCCATGGCGGTCTGCGATGAGCCCGACCCGAGGTCTGTCAGCACCGAGTCCAGATCCTCCATGGTGAATTGCTCATCGAGAGAGACCAGGGCCGGATTGGCCTCTCCAACCGCACCGAGCTCAGCGAGCTTCGCGCTGAACATTGTCTTGTCGAAGAGGGGCGTCTCCCGCTTTCCGTGGATGAGCGGCCGGGGGTCTTCGATGTCGACGACTCCGTCGCGGTCGACCTGCCCGGTGCGGAACTCGACAGATGACGTGTGGCCCTCGCCGACTGCACGAAGGCTGACGACGACTCGGATGGCCCCGGGTGGAAGCCCTTGCTGATTCGGGTGAGCCACGATCGAAGGGTTGGTGAGGGCAGCCCCTTCCACGGAATACTCGTGGAGGAAGTAGCTCCCAATCAGACGTCGATCGTCCTCCTCCAAAACGCGGGGCTCGGTCAAGCGCAACTCGACCATCGAGAATCCTTCCAGCAGGATCCTCTCCAGATCGGAGACACGGTGCCCGAACCTCGAGTACACGTCCTCGAGGGTCTGCATCCGCTCGACGGCTGTGAGACTCAGCACCCTCTCCATCACCCGCTGCACGCGGTTCGGCTTGCCTGGCGTCGGGGCCGGTTCATGGGGGAGATACGTTCTGATCAGTCGTCGTGTCGGATCCGGGAAGAGAGTCGTGGGCGATCGCACCACATCGACCCGGGTTACTTGAGATCGCGACCCGCTCAACTGGAGTTGCTCCGAAGGCTGGCCGCTACTTGCAGAATGCCCAGACCAGCCAATGTCGACTCGGCGCCCCGGTTCAGGTTCACGCCGGTGGCCATCAACCCGTCGTAGGTGCCCCCGCTCGCTTCGTCATACATGACTGCATTGGCGTCATTCGTGCCGAACAGCCACTTCACGGCTCGGATCACCAGCTCGTGCCAACGGGAGTCTCCGGTCGCCACGAATGCTCGGTGGCAAGCGTCGGCCATGGCCCAGGCCTCGATGGGCTGTTGGTCGTATGCCGGGCCGTGGTCGCCAGGGGAGCGACCTGCGACCGGTGTGAAACTGAAGTGGTTTCCACGGGTCTCGGTCCCGGCGAGCCACTCGAGCAGGCGCATACCGACAGCGGTCCGTCGTTCGTCCCCCAGTGCGAGGCCGGCAGCCAGGAGTGCTTCGGGGATGCGGGCGTTGTCGTAGGTGAGTCTGGTCTCCGGCCAAGGTATCGCTGATCTAGTGGCCACGATGATCGATGCGGTTGTTCTGTCGAGTAGTTCGACTGCCGGTTGGAAACCTCCGCTTCTTCCGATGACCTCTGCCGCGCCCAGGGCCGCATATGCGTTAGCCCTCAGGTGTGGGGACTCGAACACCGCACACGACTGGAACGCCTCGAGCGCTATCTCCTGCATCCACTGTTCCGGCGCCCGTGCTGCAATTGCGCCGAGGCCCCACCATGCTCTTCCTTGGCTGTCGTCGCTGCCGGTGTCGTCGACCCACGATCCAACTGAATTCCGTCGGTTGCGAAACGTCCCGTCGGGTCTCCGGGACTCCAGAACGTAGCGGAGATAAATGCCTGCCAGCAGGGTCAGGTCCGCGGTCCGCTCATGGGCAGTGATGACCAGGGCGCGCGCGTTGTCGTCGTTGCAGAAGCCGTGCTCAGGTCGAGGCGTGGAACGGCTGGCGTGCTCCCAGAGGCCCCGGTCCTCTGTCATGTCCCTTAAATGTGCGAAATTCGGCTCGGACAGCAGGAAGCCGCTCGTAGATGGATGACCCTCGCCGGTGTCATCCCGCCGCACGTTGACGCTCAGGACTCGGCCTCACGTACGGTGTGCGGGTTCTGACGATGCCCGACATCATCTCGGCGAATCGTCCACCGACGGTGGGCCAGTACCAGTCGGTAGCGAGCGTCTGTGCTCGCTGGGCCATGAGCGAGCGGGTCGCGCGATCGGAGAGGATCTGCCGCAGCGCTTCGGCGAGACGTCGCGGATCGCCGAAGGGGACAATCGCTCCGGCACCGCTGGAGAGCAGCTCAACTGCGTGAGGAAACGGGGTGGCGACCACCGGTTTCGAGGCAGCGATGGCCTCGACGAGGACTCCAGAGGTCACCTGTTCCGCGGACTCATATGGGAGAACCACGACATCTGTGCTGCGGACCAGGCGTGCGAGGTCATCGCGGCTCAAGTACCGGTCGTCGAACTCGATGGTCTCCTCCAAGCCCATACTCTTGGTGAGCTCCTCCAGGCCCCGCCGATAGCTCTCCCCGGATTCTCGGCGCACGTGGGGATGGGTCGCTCCGGCCACCAGATAGCGGGGAAGCGGTCTCAGATCGGTTAGATGGGAGAACGCCTCGATCGCCCACTCCAGTCCTTTGCCAGGTCCAATGAGCCCCCAGGTCAGGACCAGGGGCCGGTTGCCCGCGACCAGTGACGGACCGGCGAAGTTGGGGTCTGCACCGTGGGCGATCACGTCGATCCTGCTCTCGTCGACGCCGTAGCGGTCGACCAGGCGATGGGAGGCTGTCTCGCTCATGACGACGACCCGCTCGGCGAGCGTGCACAGACTATCCGTGATCTCTCGCTGATGTGGTGTTGGCCGGCTGAGAACGGTGTGGAGGGTTACGGCCGTGGGCACGTCGAGCATCGAGATGAGATCGAGCACCTCTGTGCCGTCGCGTCCCCCATAGATGCCAAACTCGTGCTGGACCGACACGATGTCATAGGTGCTGAGAATCGCTGCCGCCGTGCGAAGCGACTTGGGATCACCCGTCCGGTGATTGAAGACCACTGGCGCCCCCGCGTCTCGGGTCAGGCCGTCCGTCAGTCGGACCACACCAATCCCCCCGAAGCGTTCCCCCTCACCGACCACGAGTGATTCGACGAGCGAGGCGGTGTAGGTGGCGATTCCACAGACTGTGGGGGGGAAAGTCGACACCACACCGAGAGATAGATCCGAACCAAATGTCATGGAGTCCTTCTGCCTGCGCTCACGAAGAGCACATAGTGTTTGTCACTGGTCCAGGCAGTGGGTTCCGAGGCTGTCGCCGGAGAGTCCGCGAGCAAAAGTGAACGGCACGTTCGGCCGTAGGTCCCACAGTAGCCTTTATGCAGCGGTGTGCAGTTGTCGAGCGGGTGTCAGGTAACCCCGTCTTGGGTCCCGTCCCGGTCAAGCGCCACCTTGGGCCGGAAGGCGGGTCTGTCGCCGAGTGCGAGCAGCAGCCTGCGGAGCAGGTCGGCTGAGAGTTCCTGCTGGGATCGCTCCAGGCCCGCGACGGCTGATGCATGGGCTGCCATGAGGGTCCCGAGGGCGTGGTCGACGAGCCGGCGGCCCTTTGGAGTGAGCCTCACGAGCACGCCGCGGCCGTCGTGTGGGTTCGGGCGGCGCTCGATCAGTCCCGCTCGTTGCAGGCGATTGAGCCGGACGGTCATCCCACCCGCGGTGACGAGCTGCAGATCGGCCAGTTCGGATGGTGTCCGCTCATAGGGTGAGCCGGCACGGTCGAGATTGGTGAGAACATCTAGGTCGCCGGTATGGCTCAAACCGTAGGTGGCGGCGACCCCGTCCAGTCTTGCTTGCAGGTAGTGAGCGGCGCGAAGGACACGAGAGACCACCCCGAGAGGTGAGAAGTCGACGTCGGGCCGGCGATGTTGCCACTCTCTGATGATGTTGTCCACGCGGTCGGCCATCTTCTCTCCTGAATGTGGTTTGAGAGCGGTCGCCCAGATTACTTTGAGGTATAGTTAGATCTCAAGTAATAGTTTCCAACCCATGTCGGGAGGTCGATATGTCTGGTGATTCGAGTGAGATCGGGTCGGGCCTGGACCGGATCCGGGTGGTCATCGACCGATTCGTCTCACGTATGCGCTGGGAACGACCCTGGTATGACGTTCATATGCCATTGACCCCGGCACCGATCAGAAGCGAGCGCCCCGCTTTGCCTGATCAACGGTTGCTAGCTCACAGAGGTCGGGGCCAGTAGCTAGACGAGGCTCCACGGAGTCAAGCCAGCACCTCAGAGAGACCACGTGCATCGTCGAAGCGAGCGACGAGGGCCGACGTCGAGGAGAGCAAGCCCAAAACGGACATCCCTCTTCGACGATTACCCTTGGGACCTACGCCCACCTGTGCGAGGACGCTCTCGACCCCGTCATGGACCGTCTCGATGCCGATCGCCGCGGCCCGGTGTGGCCCGGGAGCGGCCAAACGTCGTCGAGCTTCCACCGCGAGGACGGGAACAATCTTCTGACCAAGGGGTTCAGACACCTGGAGGGGTGTCCGAGCGGTCTAAGGAGACGGTCTTGAAAACCGTTGGGCCCTTTCGGGTCTCGTGGGTTCGAATCCCACCCCCTCCGCGGGTCTGTGTCGTGCCGCGGCAGCGGCGTCAGCTTGGAGAACACGGGCCACTATCCGCGTTGACCAAGTCGTCCGAGTATCTGGTACCGATTACCTTGTGCTGGGCGGGCAAGGCCCGTTACACAACGGAGAGGTGGCCGAGTGGTCGAAGGCGCTCGCCTGCTAAGCGAGTAAGGGGTTATTAGCCTCTTCGAGGGTTCAAATCCCTCCCTCTCCGCCAACTCCGGCGACAAGTCAGCGCTCTGGTCCCCCCGACGTGAGGCTCGGCGCGCGGGAGAGCCATCGTCTGATCCCGTTGGCGGGCAGCGTGTTGATCACTCGCTCGGGGCCCATTCCCGCACGCTGCAGGGTGGCGATGGCGTTGGAGATGTTCTCCATCTCGATGATCCGGTGGGCGTCAGAATTGGCGGCGAAGATCGCCCCTCTCGCCGCGGCGAGTGGGATCCAATCCGCCGACAGATCGAGCCGGTCGCGGTGCCCATTGGTCTCCAACGCCACGTCGTTGCCGACAGCGGCGTCGATGACTGCCTCCATGTCGACGTCCAATGGCGGGCGTATCCCGATTCGACGTCCGAAAGGGTGGGCGAGAACGCGGACGACCGGGTGTTCCAACGCGCGGACGATGCGAAGGGTTTGGGTATCGCGATCGAGCCCGAAGTGGGAGTGGACTCCGGCGACGGCGAAATCGAGCAACGACATCGCGTGGGCATCGAGGTCGAGGCTCCCGTCCTTCTCGATGTTGAGCTCGGCACCGTGGAGGATGACGAGATCGGGGTGTCTTCGCCGCACCTTGGAGATGAGAATGCCTTGAGCGGCTATCGCTCCCTCGTCGAGACCACCGAATCGCAGGCCCTGAGTGTGATCGGTCACGGCGATGTACTCGTATTTGCGTCGACGAGCCGTGTCGACGATCTGGTCCAGAGTCATCCGACCGTCGGGCGACAACTCCGAGTGCACGTGCAAGTCTCCTCTGAGGTCCTCGACTCGCACGACGGCGCCACCAGCATCGATGGGAAGGCCACGCGCGGGCGCCGGAACGAGGGCGAGGCCCGCCGACTCATAGGCCTCGTGCTCGGTCGGGTAGGGATCGCGGGTGACCGTCATCGCGTGCTCAACAGGGCCCGTCGCCCAGAGGAGGCTGGTTCCCGCCGCCTCCGGCGCGGAGAGGTGGACGGCGACCGGGATCTGGTCGAGGGTCGATCCCCAGATTGTGTCGTCGCCGATGCTCACGGTGTGCAGGCCGGCGGTGACTGAGAGGAATTCGACAAGTCGGTCGGGCTCGTTGGCCACCGCCACGAGGTCCAGTCGATCCACCCACTCCTCGGTCCGTCTCACGGAGCCGGCGATGTCGATCCAGCAGCCGGTGTGCTCGGTGATGTGATCCGAGAGGGTCGTGGCCATCGACCAGGCCTGGTGGGCAGGGAAGAAGCCCGGACCCGGGGAGAGGTCGAGGATCCGGCCCCACAATTCGAGAGTCTGCGGACCTGCTCCCCGGAGTGTCCCGGCGGCTCCCGACTCGATCGCGCCGACGAGATCGCTCCTGGTCTCGATCCCGAGGCCCTTGAGATCGCGCAGCATCCTCGGAGACATCCGGGGAAGACGACGCAGAAACTGGGTTTCGAGTGGATATGCCTCTTCCAGTGGTATCAGCTGGTTGACGCCCCCGGTGGTGCGATACTCATCCAAGAGCGCGGCAATGCCCGGTCCGATCCCCGTGGTAGCGAGGAGATCTTCATGGCTCACCTCGAGCCCGGGGAGGTCGTCGAGGGACCACACGGCTCTTCTGTAGGCCTTGGACCGAAACGACCTCCGATCTTCCGCCGCCTGAACCAGGTCGGCCAACCGCCAGAGCGCGCGAGCGAAACCCCGCCTGGATGGCTCTGCTGTCATGGGGCGATCATTGGATCAGAGGTAGTCGTCCCGCTCGTGCTCGGCTCTCCCGGCGCCGATTCGAGTCGCAGTCTCGATCGCCTGGTACAAGAGCTCCTCGAGATGGGTGCGGTCCATGTCCTTGCCTCTCTCTGTTTGGGCCGCCCAAGTACCCGTGCGTGGCCGCAGAGAAACTCAACCGTTCCGGCTGGCTCTCCCGATAGAGGAGAACTGGCCATCGGTCTCAATCGCATCGAGGCGGGGCTTCCTCGAAGTCGGAATTGGTGATTCAGGCCCGCGATGACCAGCGCCGCGACGAACGCTACGGACACCACTCGGTGGATCCGCTCCCGACCGTTGCTTCCGCCGTAGATGGAGAAGGGGTCGACTTGACGTCAGCGGCGCCGGCCATGGCAGCGGATACCCATTGTCAACATGACGTAACGGGGTTTGAGTCTCGACTGTTCGGGGGATCTTGGGGCGATGATCGGGATCGATTCACCAGAGCTCGCCGCAGATGCCGGCCTCCACTATGTCCCGCCGGACGCTCCCGGTTATCGCCGGGTGAGGAGAGGAAAGGGATTCTCATACCAGTCTCCTGACGGCCGGACCGTGAATGGGAGCATCAAGAAGAGGATCGACAGCCTGGTGATACCCCCGGCGTGGGAAGAGGTCTGGATCTCGAGAGACCCGCTCGGTCATATTCTCGCCACGGGCCACGACAAGGCCGGCCGCAAGCAGTACATCTATCACCCGTTGTGGGAGGAGATGAGGGACGAGGTCAAGTTCGAGCGCCTCGAGCCGTTCGGAAAGGGGCTGAGCACCCTCCGCAAGAGAGTCGACTCCGATCTACGGCGTCATGGCCTGCCCAAGCAAAGGGTGGTGGCCCTGGCAGTGGCGGTACTGGATCGCACTCTCATGCGAGTCGGCAACAGGAGATACGTCGTCGAGAATGACTCCTATGGGTTGACCACCTTGACGGGTGAGCACATCGAGGTCGACGGGCTGCACATCCATCTCGACTTTGCCGGCAAGGGGGGCGCCGAGCGCCAGTACGCCTTCAGGGATCGCAGGCTGGCGACCCTGGTGTCACGTTGCCAGGAGCTCACAGGACAAACCCTGTTCAGCTACGAGACGACCGCCGGAGAGGTGAGCTCGGTCTCGTCATCGGATGTGAATACCTATCTCTCCGAGGCTCTGCATGGCCCCTTCACCGCCAAGGACGTGCGGACCTGGGGAGCGAGCAGCCTGGTCACGGGCGAACTGGCGCGCTCTGTGGTGGATGAAGATCACGAAGCGCGAGTCAGAGGCGCCATCGGCGTTGCCGCCGAGCGTCTCGGGAACACCCGGGCCGTTTGCCGCGATTCGTATGTCCATCCGCTCGTTCTGGAGGCACACGAGGACAAAACTCTGCCCGACGCTTGGCGACGGGCACGGAGTGGGAGATGGACGACTCGGGAGGAGTCGACCTTGAGACTCTTGCTGGAGGACCGTTGAGGACCATTGGCACGGCGCCCGTCGTCCTGGATCACCTGAGAAGACTCACGGGTGATCATGGCCTCTTCGAGCACGCTCTCTACGACGAGCCACGGAGGGCCCTGGGCTACACGGTTGACGACAATGCTCGGGCGCTCGTCGTCCTGTGCCGGT
>Ga0299914_10000385_pt1 | contig 26329 bp, 24 predicted proteins | sample RVTome_10_FD_201361 | JGI IMG/M metagenome (GOLD analysis project Ga0299914, IMG submission 201361) | Soil microbial communities from uranium-contaminated site in the Upper Colorado River Basin, Wyoming, United States - RVT153D57 (version 2) ... | reverse complement strand
GAAGGCGGTCTCTCCGCCGGTCCGGCGCAAGCTGACCTCGCCCTGCTCGAGCGGCTGGCGCAGCGACTCCAACGCCCGCGGGCTGAACTCGGGCGCCTCCTCCAGGTAGACACTTTTGCACCGCGTATCCGCTGGTAGTGGCATGATCACGGCGGCCCGCTCCGGTACGGTTGATCAACTTCGGCGATTCGCGGGCGCGCGGATCGCAACACCGGAGCCCGGCGGACGCTTAGGTCTCTCGATTGGGCCCGGGCCCGACCGCCGATGGCAACGTCCACGTGTCCACGCCGCCGGCCCTGTGCGCCACAGTGTCGCCCGCCACACAGAGTCACGTCCCTCTACGTTGGAAGCACCCGACCCAGCCCCAGCCGGGGGACCCGGGACTCTTCGACCTGGACGGTGAGCCCTTCCACCCGGGCCAGCGGATGCGTGATGCGAAAGTACCGCTCCGACCCTCGACTGATCGTGCTCGGCGCCACCGGGAACACCGCCAGCCTGCTCATGCCCGCTCGCACTACCCCCGGCGCTGCGCACCGGCGGCAGTGCAGCCGGCCGGACGCCGTCACAGCTCCAGCTTGTAGCCGAGGTGGGTGGCCTCGAACCCCAGCGTCTCGTAGAGCCGGTGCGCGTCCGTACGGCTCTTGTCGCTCGTCAGCTGCACCAAGTCGCAGCCGCAGCGGCGCGCCTGCTCGATCGCCCATCGCAGCAGCCGCGTGCCGAGCCCGCCACCACGCTCGGCGCCGGCCACCCGTACCGCCTCCACCTGCCCACGCCTGGCAGCGCGCCGGGACAATCCAGGCAGGATGGTCAGCTGCAGCGTGCCCACGACCTGGCCGGCGCGGTCAGCGACCACGAGGTGCTGGTGCGGATCGGCGTCGATGGCATCAAACGCCGCCAGGTACGGCGCCAGGTCACCGGGCGCCTCCCGGGTCGCGCCGAGCCTGTCGTCGGCGAGCATCGCCACGATGGCCGCCACGTCACCGCGCCCGGCCCGCCGGATTGTCAGCTCCTGCATCAGGTCCCTTCCCGCAACCGACGTCCACCGAGGCTACCCAGCTGGCCGCCGGCGCAGCAGCACATGTCCCTGGCGGCTCGGTAACGCCGGCACCGCCCGCCACGACTTCGCATGCGCTTGCTCATGTCGGCAGGCAGCGTCTCACCCCGGAGGGGCCGCGCCATGACGTCCACCGCGGGCGTAGGAGATCCGCAAGCGCGCTGACGATCGGCGCCCGATCACCAGGTGCGGGTGTGGCGCAGCGCCAGCCACACCACCACGACCTTCCCCATCACCGGCATGGCCACCACCACCAACAACAACAACACGGCCCAACCGCCAGAGGATGACCACGCGCCAACCCATCCAGCCATCCAGGAGGATACGGGATCAGCGGCCGTGTTCGCTCCTCCCCGACCGGGCTGTTCCACCTCGGAGGGGACCGCCTGGTCGCGATGGTAAGCATCGACGGGGCGAGGCGACGCAGCCAGACGACCGGCGTCTGGTTGGTCGTCCTCGCCCCGCCTGGTGCAAGCCGAGGCAGCTCAGGATGTGCGAGCATCCGGCAGCGTGGCAGCGGTGCTCCCCGCGAGCCGGGCGACGACTATGATCTGCCGGGTCATCTCACCGCCCCGGTGTGGTGATGTGCGGGGACCGGCGTTGGAGGTATGCGTGGCAGGCAAGTTCGAGCTCTACCAGGACGGGCGGGGCGAGTACCGGTTCCGCCTCAAGGCCGGCAACGGTGAGATCATCGCTGTGGGCGAGGGCTACACGTCCAAGGCGGGTGCCATGAACGGGATCGAGTCGGTACGCAGCAACGCGCCGGACGCGACACTGGATGACCAGACCGGCACCTGACCGCACCCCGGTAGACACACACGCGGTGGGCGCCTGTGACGGTGTCGGCAAGCCCGGCTCGGACCTGGTGCGGGTGACCGCCCGGTTGTGGTGTCGCCGAGCGAGGGGTCCCACCCCGGGCGGTACTGTCAGTTTCCAAGCTGTCACCGGATTCGTGCAGCCTCACATCCGGGACCTCAACACGTCGAATTCACAGCCCGGCGAGGATGGGTCGAAGCCCTGCTCGACCAGCCAGCGGACCGCCACCAGGCTTCGCCACGACCACCACCCGCGGATCACGTCGAGGTCGACATCGGTGCCGTAACCGGCGACCACATCGTCAAGGTGCTCCTCGTGTCCGAGCGTCAAGACGGCCAGGTCGTACAGGCATCGCCCGGGGCGGCCTCGGACCAGTCGATCACGCCGGTAATCTTGTCATCGTCGACGAACACGTGGGTGACCTGCAGGTCGCCGTGCATGAACACCGGTCTCCACGGCCGCAGCGCAGCCTCAGCAACCTGCCGGTTACAGGTGACCACGTCCGTGGGAAGGACACCATTGTTGACGAGCCACTCGCATTCGCCGTCCAGGCGGGACGCGATCTCGTCGAGCTGCCGACCGGGCCATGGCGGCAGGGGCGCGTCGTGCAGCATCCGCGCGGCCGCACCCGCCGCGGCCCACGCCGACGACGACGCGGGCGAGGGCCCGCCCAGGCGGCCCAGTGCCGCCCCGGGCAGGGCGGCGAGCGCGAGCACGGGTGGCCTGTGCCACAGGAACTGCGGAGTCGGGACCGGCGCCAGAGCCATCGCCTCGACCTCGACCTCGGTGCGCGTCTGATCGACGCCGACCTTCAGGAACACAACTCGCCATCGGCATCCTGAAACACCACGGCACCACCAACATCGCCAAAGCCCTACGCCACAACGCCCGCGACGCCTACCGACCCCTCACACTGATCGGCATCACCCACACCCTGAACCCGACATTCCGACACTTCGCCGGGGCCGTGACACCCGCGGTGGCTTGACAACCTGACCGCGTGGGATGTCTTCATCGCATCAGGTAGCTGACAACCAGGTCAGATCATCAGACAGGTTGATCGGCCCGAACCAGCTGTCTGTCGTGGCCGCCTCGGTGGAGGGTGGTTTCCGGGAAACCGCGATCGGACCTGGCCAGGACGGGAGGCGTCCCGGGCCGGATGCTCAGTGAGGGACGGTCCGCTGGAGAGCGCGACCGGCGGCGGGTGGGAAGCTGGTTTGACACACGACCACCGAGCGGCCAAGCAGGTAATTGCTTGACGCCACCGCTGAGCTGAAGGGCGCGGTCAGCGGCCCCCAACAGTCCTGGAACCGGGCGATCACGTCGGCGCCCTCGCCGGCCAGCTTGTTCACCGACCTGGAGCAGCGGCGTAGCACCGCCACCGTCGACCGCGTAGTCGCCCAGCATCTGGGCGACCCTGAACAGGTAGATCTCGGTCGGTTTGAGCGTCCCCGCCCGTTCCTTGTCGAAGAGACCGACCGCACGCCTGGTCGACCCAGGCCATCGCCACGTCCGGGAGAACTCCTCAACGCCACGCGCCGCGAAGAACCCCACCAGATGCCGCCAGCAGCCCCGGTACCAGACCGCCGCGTAGCTTCCACCCGCGGAACCGGTCCCTACAGCAGCAGGGCCGTCTGGCCCGGCAGTGGTGGCTTGGGACCCTGTCGGCTCGGCGCACCGCCGGTTGACCATTGGGGTTGTGGTAGCGACGCACGAGGCGGTAGCGCCCAGCAGGGCAGCCGCGAAGCGTCCTGGACGGGCGTGGCTGGTTGGCTGGGCGGTGGTCGCGCTGGTCCTCGTTCACGGCCTCATCCACCTGTTGGGGACGGTCAAGGGGTTCGGCTGGGTGGAGGTAGCTGCGCTGAAGCAGCCGATCGGTCCGGTTGGCGGGGGGGCCTGGCTGCTGGCCGGGATCCTGATCGTCGCCGCCGCTGTCGCCATGGCCGCCGGCATCCGTTGGTGGTGGGCGGCGGCTGCCGTCGCCGCGGTGGTGTCGCAGGCAGTAATCGTGACGTCGTGGAGCGATGCCGCATGGGGCACCATCGCCAACATCGCGGTGGTGCTCGCCGCCGGCTACGGGTTCGCCTCGGTCGGGCCGGCCAGCCTCCAAGCCGAGTGGCGGGAACGCGCGCGGGCCGCGTACGCCAGATCCACCAGCTCGGCAGACCCCGTCACCAAACTCGTCACCGAGGCGGACCTGGCGAGCCTGCCGGCGCCGGTCGCCGAGTACCTGCGCACCGCCGGCGTGGTCGACAAGCCGCACCTGAGCAGCTTCTACGCCACCATCCACGGCCGGATCCGCGGCGGCACCGACCAGCCGTGGATGGCGTTCACGGGCAGGCAGCTCAACACGTACGGCGCCTCGCCGCAGCGCCTGTTCTTCATCGACGCCTCGATGCGTGGCATCCCCGTCGACGTACTGCACGTCCTCGACGACGGTTCGGCCACCATGCGCGCCAGGCTCCTCTCGCTGATAACCATAGTGGACGCCGCCGGCCCGGACATGGACCGCGCGGAGACCGTCACGCTGTTCAACGACCTGGCCGTACTCGCGCCCGCGGGGTTGGCCGACGCCCCGATCCGCTGGTCGCCCATCGACGACCGGTGAGTCCGTGGCACGTTCACCAGCGGCAGCCAGTCCGTGTCGGCCCGAGCTGGTCTTCAACGCCGACCACGAGCTCGTCGACTTTGTCTCCGACGACCGGCTGCGAGCCTCGGCGGACGGCGGGTCGTTCACGCCACAGCCGTGGTCGACCCCCATCCGCGCGTACCAGGAACTGCACGGCCGGCGGGTCGCCACCACCGGCGAGGCTCGCTGGCACGCCCCAGCACCCGAGGGTGAGTTCACATACATCGAGTTCAACGTGGATCGCATCGTCTACAACGCCCCACCAGATGACAGGACAACGCCGTGAGAGAGCTAAGTTACCGGTCGGTGGGTGGTGTCTTGCTCGCACTGGCCGGCGCGACAATGCTGATGGGCATCATCACCGCCGAGGCGCTCTACCCGGCTGCCTACCACACCGACCAGAACACGATCAGCGACCTGGGTGGGACAAAGCCACCGGACAGCGTCGTGCTGCAGCCATCCGCCGCCATCTTCGACACCACGATGGTCCTGACCGGCCTAGCGACCATCGCTGCCGGGTACCTTATCTACCGGGCCCTGGGGCGGCGGGCGATAGCAGTATCGACCGGCCTGCTCGGCCTGGGCGTACTCGGCGTTGGCGTCTTCCCCGGCAACACCGAACCACACCCGCTGTTCGCCCTGCTCAGTTTCGTCGCCGGTGGTACCGCCGCCATCGCCTCCGCCCGGACGGTCAGCCCGCCGCTGCGGTACGCCTTCGCCGCCTTCGGCGCCGTCACGCTGGCAGCGCTGGCTGCGGGGTTGTTCCTGCTCGACTGGAGCCCCATCGCCGAGCTGGGTGAGGGCGGGATCGAACGGTGGGTCGCCTACCCGGTCGTGCTCTGGATGGTCGGGTTCGGCTGCTACGTCGCGGGGCTGGCGCCCGGTCCGGCCGATCGCCGCGGTGGTTCGGAACGGGAGACTGCCGAGCTGGCCTCGCCGCCTAGGCACTGAGGTCATCGGCGTAGGCTCAGCCGGAACACGCTTTCCGTCCCCGGCCGGTCCGGTTGACTCCAGGGCCTGATCCGGCAGCCGCGGCGCCCGGTCGGTGATCGCCGCCGCCGGGGTGTCCAGGTCCACCGGCCGCGTGGTGATGGTGATCCGGGCCGGCGCGGCCAGGCTGTCACACCGGACGAACTGCTCCACCGCCGCGGCCAGCTCGTCCGGGCCACGCAGGAAGAACCCGATCATGGAGCAGGCCACGACCACCGCCACCTGCCCGTCGGCCAGCTGGCTCGTGCCGTCCGGGTCGATGCGGGACACCCGGCCGCAGCGGCACCACACCCGGGGTCGCCGACGGCTGGCCAATCTAGTCAGCCGTAGCCAGATCTGAACCCTCGTTGGCGTCCACGAGGCGCAGCAGCGCCGGGACCGGTACGAGGTAACGGCGGCCGACTCGAAGGACCTTCACCGGAAACTGCCCCGACTTGGCCAGCTCGTAGGCCTTGGTGCGGCCGATGCCCAACACAGCACCGGCAGTTTCGACATCCGTGGTCACGCCGAGGTCGCGAACAGCTTCCACCGTCCACCTGCTGCCACGTCGCCGCGGCTCAGGCTGCCCACGACGGAGCAGACTCCATGCTGCCATGATCCATCCTCCTCACACCCGCGGTCGCCAGCGGTCTGCCCCGCTGACGCTCCTGCCGTATCTACCGGTGCAACGCGCTACAACAGCCACGATGATGTGGAACCCCATGACGACGACCCCGGTCCCGGCCGCCGAGAGCAGAACTAGTCGATGGTGCTCCAGAGCGGTCACCGCGTGTACGTCGGCCACGCGTCCGCGGGGCCGCCGGTCACGGCCCTCGTCGCGCACCCGGGCAGATGGCCGCAACCAGTACACCGCCACACCGGCGGCAGACCCCGGGCGAGGCGCACCAAACCCGAGTTGCTGGTGGCAGCGGGCCAGGCTGCGTAGGGCGAGCATCAGCGACTGATCCGAAGAGCACACCACCGGGACACTGTACGCAGGGGCCAGCAGATCGCCATGCCTTGATCTGTCCGCCAAGATCACCTCGGCCAGAGGTAATCTTGCCGTGAGCTCGTCCACGGATCCAGGCTCAGTAGCCGAGCCGGCCCGACGACCGGGTCAGGTGCCGATGGAAACCCCTGTCACCCACAGCCCCGGCGAACCGTAGAAGGCGCCGGCCCGGCGAGCCAGGGTGAACCGTCCGTCCTGCCCCGTTATGTCGTGCAACAGTGTGAAGATGTTGCCGGCCACCGTGAACCCGGTCATTGACGACGCCGGAACACCCAGCTCATACAGGACGCCAGAAGCACCGAACGAGAATTCTCCTGTCACATCGTTCGATATGTGCATGCCGTTCGGCTGTACCACGCGGAGCACCCGCCTGTTTCGAAGCAAGTGACCCTCGACCGTGTGTGCCGGCTGGGCGACCTCCGCGATTAGGCAACCTGGCCGGATCGAGGGCATCTCACCGTCCGGACCACGCCAGCCGGACGCGGTTCGGGTGAGGCGGTGCCGCGACGCATGGCGCCGATCCGTCAGGTAGGAACGCAGCAATCCGTCCGCGATGAGGACGGTGCGGCGCGTGGCGGTGCCCTCATCGTCGATGGGCGCCGGGTATGGGCACCGCTCGTCGCGGCTGTCGTCCACCAGGGATAGGAGCGGGACTGCGACCGGTACGTTCGCGGCAGCCTCCGCGAACCGCGATCGGCCCTGCGCGACAGCGTCTCTCCCCAGTGCTGGACCCGCCAGCGACAGCAACCGCGTCGCCACGCGGCCGTCGAGAAGCACGTCGTACTCTCCCGCCAGCGGCGCGGGCCGGCCGCTCATGACGCGGGCGAGCTCACTTAACCGGGGCAACTCCTCGGCCGCGGCGTCCACCACCTGTCCCGGCGTGCGGGCGTAGAAGTCGTGTGAGAGGTGCCCGACGCTGTCGCCTCTGCAGGTGATACGGGCATTGAGGTGCGCCCATCCCGAGATGTACCCGGCCTGCAAGCCGGCGGTGTTGCACATCCGCACCGAGCGGCGCTCGGCCATCCCCCGCAGCTCGATATCCTCAGCGGACGGCTTGCCAACCACGTTGCCGACCGTGCGCAGTCGGTCCATCACAGGCTTCGACCAGGACAGATCCGGTGCCGGGATGGTAGGTGTGCGGATAGATGGGGACGGGGACGGCAGTGCCAGCTGGTGGGTGCTCGGCGGGAGTACGAGCGCGGTGGCCGTGGCGGCGGCCACCAGAGTGTCCGGATCTACCGTGCCGCAGGCCGTGGCGAATCCCTCCCGCCCGTCGACAGCCACGCCCGCACTCACCAGGCGGTAGGACGAGGTGCCCTGCCGCTCCATGCGCCCGTTGCGGCAGACCACCTCCGTTGCCGTGCGCCGCAAGGACCAGACCTGGCACTCCAGCCCTGCGAGCGAAGCGGAGAGGCAGAGGCGTTCTTCCATGTCCAGGCCTATGTCGATGGTGGTCATGACGTGCCTCCTACCAGTAGCTCCGAGACCCGCAAGGTCGGTCCTACGACGCCGACCGGGATGAACTGTCCGAACTTGCCGCAGCGTGCCGCCCCGATGGCGACATCGTCGGCGACGGCGTCGATGTTGCGCAGGACCTCCGTACCGGTGCCGGCAATGGTCGTCTCCTGGATCGCCTCGGCGATCTCACCATCGCGGATCATGTACCCGTTGGTGACGCGGAAGACGAACTGTCCAGTCGATTCGATCACCTCGCCGCCGCCCACGTGTTCGGCGTACACTCCGAGCCCGGTGTTGAGGATGATCTCGTCGCGAGTCTGGTGCCCGGGGAGCAGGCAGGTGTTGGTCATCCGTGGCAGCGGCGGGTCCAGCACCGACCGGCAACGGCCGTTCCCGGTGCGGTCGGCGCCGAGGTGGTGCGCGGTTTCCTGATCGGTGAGGAACCCGCGCAGAACACCCCTGTCGACGAGCGTGGTCGCCCCGGCAAGCGTCCCTTCGTCATCAACCCGGTACGTGCCGGTGGCGCCCGGCACCGTCGCGTCGTCGACGATGCTGACCACTGACGAGGCGATCATCATGCCCACCGCACCGGCGTACACCGAGCCACGCAGGACCTCGTCGCCCTCCAGGGGGTGGCAACACGCCTCGTGGATCAGAACGATGCCCCGCCCACCCGCCACGACAACGGGTAGGCGGCCCACCGGTGCCGGACGCGCGCCCAACCCGCCGACGGCGCGGCGGGCAGCCTCCACACCGCAGGCCTCCGGGCTGAGGACCCCGAGACCGGTGCTCGATCCCGGCGTGTATGTGCCGGTGGCTATCCCGGTACCGTCACGCGCGATCGCCCGCAGCGTGAGGTAGCTCAGCAACCGGTCGTCGCGGTAGTGCGTGCCGTCGCACGACACCTCCAACTGCCGGTGGCTGACGTCGAAGTCAGCCACGAACTGCGTAACGCGCCGGTCGAGACCGCGGGCGGCCCGGTCCGCCTCGCGCAACCACCCCAGTATCAGCTTCAGCGTGCGAGAGGTGATGTCGCTTGCCACGTCCGCCGGCCGTGGTCGCCCGGCCGGCGGCACCTGCCGGGCCGGTCGGGTGTCGGCGCGGTAGAGGTCGAGCAGCTCCTCGGCCAGGCCCACTCGTGGTTCGTCCGCGCTGCGGTAGAGCAGCCCCCGGTCGGTCACGCACCGTACCGCCGCCCCGACCCCGGTACGCGTAGTCACGTCGATGATCCGCTGGTCGACGAACCGGCCGCTGACGCGGTCGCCGCGTTCCACCAGCGCCGACGTGCCCGCCCAGGCGGCGGGTCGTACCCGTTGCAGCGCGGCGTCGAGTTCCTCACTCGAACAGGTCGAACTGCTGAGATAGCTGGTCACTTGTTCTCCTCCGGCAGGGCGAGCGGCGCCCCCCGTTGAGGGCTGGTCTCGATCCGCACGGTTCGCCGGACCTCGGCCAGCGCGCGCCGGACGGCGACCGTGTCTGGGGACCGGAGCAGCACATAGCCGCACCGCTCGTTCGAGGAGCGCAGCTCCGGCACCACGTCCCCGGGTTGGAACCTGAGCTCTGCCCGCAACACGTCGTCACGGCGCCTCACCTCGTCGACGCCGACCACCCGCTCGACCCGTCCCGGCGGTGAGGTCAGGAAGGCGACCGCGGCGACCGGACCGGCGGGGCCGGCACCCGGCAGGTCGGGAGCCAGGCCGAGGGCGAGATCGATGAGGATGCCGGCGAAGTCTATCCCGTAGGCGATGCCGAGCATCTCGAAGATGTGGTCACCGGGGGTGCGTACCGCGACCTCCATGATGCTGGGCCCGGCCTGCCCGAGCCGGAACTCGAGGTGGACCAGCCCAGTGTCCATGCCGACTGCCGTGACCGCGCGCTGTATCACCTGCTCGAGATAGCTGAGGTCCCGCGCGGGGAAGGCGTGGGGGAGGACGTGGGCGAGTTCTACGAACTGGGGCGGCCCGGTCGTGTGCTTGGCCGTGAAGTTCCCGAACCGCACCGTGCCGTCGCTTACAATTCCCTCCCAGCTGTACTCCGGGCCGTCGACGTACGTCTCGAGGAGGACGCTGCTTACCTCGGTACGTTGCGCCAGGATCGGCGAGAGCGTCTCGGTGCTGCCGGCCAGGACCACGCCAGCGCTTCCCGAGCCGTTCAGTGGCTTGACCACCACCGGAAACCGCTCCGCCGCCCACTGCAGCAGTTCCGCGGGCCGGCGGCCGATCACGAACTCGGGTTGCGGTAGCCCTGCCCGCTCGAACAGGAGGCGCTGCATCCCCTTGTTCCGGCTGGCCAGTGCCGCTTCCAAGCTGGCACCGGGAAGTCCGAGCCGGGCCTGAGCTGTCGCCGCCGCCAGCACATGGGGCTCGGCGAAGCCGAGCACCGCGTCGGGACGACAGCTGTCGAGCACGTCGATGGCGGCCCTTGTCCAGTACTCTTCCGCCCGCCCGCCGACCGGGTGCTGGACGGCCGCCAAGTGGCGGTACTCGTCGAAGCGTGACGGATGTTCGATGAGTTCTACCCGCAGGCCGCGCCGGTCGGCTGCCTCCATATAGCAGCGCCCCATGACGCCAGCCCCGATCATGAGCAGGGTCTTGCCTTGTCGCGACACTCTGTTCCCCTTTACCTGGGAGGCGGACGTCAGTGGGTCGTTCCCGCCCGCACGGGTCCGGGGCGGGCGGTGGAGGGCGTTGTAGTGGGGTCGGCGATGGCACGGCTGAAGGACCAGCGCTCGACCACCTCCGTGAACGGGCTGTCCGTGTACCACGGGTAGCGCGGAAGGCTGCCCAGCAGCAGGTCGTGCCGCTGGCAGTACCCGTCGTCGAAGATGGTGGCACCGTAGCGTTCCGGGCCGTCGGGGAAGACGGTAGCCACGACACCACCGAAGCTGGCGGCGTACCAGCTGGCGACCAGGGCGACCGCGCCGACGCTCCATCCGCCGGTTACGCAGTCGCGAGCGGCCAGGGCGCGGCAGGCAGTCACGCTCTCGGCTGCGGCGACCCAATGGATGTCGTCAAAGGCCGGATAGGCCACGTTCCGCGGGTAGATGCTGCTGCCGAGCCCACGCATCAGCCGGGTGCCGTTTGGCTGGCCGAAGATCGTCGAGCGTACCGAGTCCACCCCGACCACCCGTAGCTCCGGCCGGTGGACGCGCAGGAACCGTGCCAGCCCGTTGCTGTGACCTCCGGTGCCGACGCTGCATACCAGGACGTCCATCCCCGGGAGCTGTTGCAGCAGCTCCTCGGCGAGCGACCGGTAGCCGAGCGGGTTGTCGGGGTTGTTGTACTGGTCCGGCCAGAATGCCGTCTGATCGGCCGACAGGACTCTCGCCACCTCACGGCGACGAGCCTCCTGCCAACCCCCTACCGGATCCGGTCGGTCGACCACGATGAGCTGCACATCGTACGCGCGCAGAAGGTTGCGTACCAGCATCTCCAGGCCAGGATCGGCGACCAGGGTGACGCGGAGTCCGAGCAACTTCCCGACGAAGGCGAGCGCCAGGCCGAGCGTGCCACTGGTCGACTCCACGATCCGTCCACCACGACCGAGCTCGCCCCTGTCCATGGCCGCCTGCACCATCGACAGCGCAGCCCGGACCTTCATGCCTCCAGGGTTCTGGCACTCGAGCTTCGCGAAGAAGGTTCCCTCGCCGTTCGGTAGAATCGACCTGAGTCGCACCAGTGGGGTCTTACCGATCAGCTCGGCCAGCGAACCGTCGCGGTGAGGGATCCCCGGCGCTGCCGGTGGGCATCTCATCGGTGCACCTCCCGCGTGAGCAGCTGCACGGCCTGCCTAGCGGCAGAATCGATCTGCTGCCGAGATACACCGGAAGCGATGACGTGGCCGGCGCGGTCTGCGTTGGAGCGCAGCGCCCGTACGCCCCGATCGGCGTACACCTGCGCGTCCACGATCCCTGGTAGCTCACGGACCGGATCCACCTCCAGGCCCTGGCGGTAGCTCCCCACGGCGGAGAGGAACCGGACGGTCGCTACCCGTTCAAGCCGTACCGCGTCCGCGGGCGCGCGGCCGGCCAGGGCGCCGAAGAAGGCATCGTAGATCTCCAGCCCACCTGCATGGACGATCAGGTCGGAGATGAAGTCGCCACCGGGTCGGGAGTGGGTCTCCACTATGCATGGGCCGCCCTCCGCCAGCATGATCTCGGTGTGGCAGATCGCGTTGTCGACACCGAGCGTCCGCAGGCAGTGTTCGTTCGCGTCCAACAGGTGGCGCTCCTCCTGCTCCGTAAGGTCGGCCGGTACCATGTGACACAGCTCCACGAAGGTCTCGGCATCTGTCTCCTTCGCCGCTATCGCGAACGGCGTCACCTCGCCGTTCACCACCATCGACTCGACGCTGAACTCGCGACCGACGATGCATTTCTCGGCCAGGACTGGAAGCTGGTCGGCGCGGGGCGCGAGGGCCGCCAGGGCGGCGGTCACGTCCGGCTCCCGCCGCACGAGGCGTACGCCGTTCTTCCCCATGCCGTCCGACCGCTTCAGGACCACCGGCGTGCCCAGATCGCGTACGGCCCGTTCGACGTCCCAGGGACACCAGCAGGCCGCGAAGGGTGCGGTGTACCTGCCGGTCCGTGCGAGCTCGAGCCGCATGGCCAGCTTGTCTCGCGACTTGACAGCGCCACTCACGGTCTGGCCGGGCACGTCCAGGCGGGTGGCCAGCCGGGCCGCTGGTACCGTGCCGAGTTCGGTGAAGGACAGTACCGCCGCCAGGTCGCCGGTCATCCCTGCGCGCATGCGTTCGACGGTGGTCGCCAGCAGTTCCTCATCAAGGTAGTCGAGGACAACGACCGCGTCGGCCAGGGAGATGCTCGACTTGAGATTCGTGGGTGACTGCACCAACAGGACCGGGAAGCCGTTGTTCCGAGCGGCCCGGACCGCCTTCCCGCCTGAGTCGATCAGGCAGACCCACCGGTTCATCCACCCTCCCCCACCATCGCCGCCTCCGGGCGCGGCAGCCGCCTCCATGGCTTCAACTCGCTGCCGGGCGTGGGCTGATAGTCGGCCGACGCCTCGCGCAGGCCGTCCACGTCCGGGTGGAGGGAGACACCCTTCTCCCGGATCCACTTATCGCTGTAGATGGTGTCGAGGTACCGATCGCCACCGTCGGGAGCGATGGCGACCACGCTGCGCCCGGCCCCCAGCAGCTGCGCCACCCGCAGCGCGATGAAGACCGCCGCGCCGGAGGAACCGCCGAGGAGCATCCCCTCGCGCGCGGCGACCAGCCGGCAGGTGCTGAACGCCTCGGCGTCCCCACACCAGTAGGCGTGATCGACCACATTGGGGTCGAAGTTGTCCGGCGTGAAGCCGGATCCGAGACCAACCAGCAGGTGGTTCCCCAGGGGGCCGCCGATCGCCGTCGACCCGCGGCCGTCTACGGCCACGATCAGGCAGTCGGGCAGGATTCGCTTGAGGGCCCTACCGATCCCTGTGACTTGGCCGCAGCTGCTGGTCGTGCAGACCACGGCGTCGACCCGGCCATCGAGATCTTCGAGGAGTTCGACCGCGGTGGTGTTGGCGTGCGCCGCGGGATTGTCCGGGTTGGACCACTGGTTCGGCATGTACGAGTTCTCGATCTCCTGAGCTGCCCGCTCGGCGGCCCGGATACGCGGGATCTGATACTTGCCGTACTCGTCGGCGGCCTCGACGAGGCTGGCGTCGGCGCCGTATCCCTTGATGGTCTGGACGCTGAAGGCCGGCGTACGCGGGTCGACCATGATCTTCACGTTGTACCCGAGCGCCGCTCCGACCATCGACAGGGCGATGCCCAGGTTGCCGGAGGTGGCCTCGACGATGGTGCCTCCCGGCCGGAGGCTCCCGGACCGCTCGGCCTGGCGGATCATGTTCACCGCGGGTCTGACCTTGACACTGCCGCCCGGGTTGAGACTCTCCAGCTTGACCCACACGGTCGCGTCTCCGTCGCGGGTCAACCGGTTCAGCCTCACCAGCGGGGTTCCTCCGACCGCGTCCACGATGTTGGCGTAGCGCATCACGCACACTCCTCTATCTGTAGGTCGATGGCGGCTGCCGCGGCGTCGAGCGCCGCGACCACGCCGCCTGCGGTTTCGGCCGTTGCGATCACGTGGCCGAGATAGTGGTTGTTGTCGGTGGGTGGGGATACCGGGCGCCCGGGCGCCGCGGTGATGCTCCAGGACTCCAGGCCCGGGATCTGTTCGATGTTTTCGTTGATGGCGTACGAGGTGAGCACCCCGGCCCGGTCGGCGGTGAGGAACCTGATGCCGGCCACCCGCGAGCGCGTCACCGAGAGATCGACCGGCTCGCCGGTGGTGGCGAGCAGGAGCGTCCTTCCCAGGTCGAAGCCCGTCGCCAACCGCACGAGGTCAGGGATCAGGTTGCCGCCCAGCCGGGGGTTGATCTCGATGATCCGCGGGCCGCACGGGGTCAGTTTCACCTCGGTGTGCGCGGGACCGAACGTCAGCCCGATCTCATACAGCGCCTTCAGCACGCAGGCGATGGCCTCGTTTTCTGCCTCCGCTGGCAGGGGTGCCGGGAAGAGGTGCTCAGCCTCCACAAAGTGTGGGTGTCCGACCAGTTCCTTGGTGGTGACACCGATGACGGCTATGGTAGCGCCGCCTCCGAAGGTCTCCACACTGTACTCGGATCCCTCGATGAACTCTTCGAACAGCGCCACCTTCGAGGCTTCTTGGCCCCGGGCGTTCCGCCCGGCCGTGAAGATCCGGCTGGCGTGCTCCACCGCCTCCTGTTCGGTCGCGACCTTCCGGACGTCTCCGCCCGAGTTGCGGTCGACTGGCTTGACGACGCAGGGTAGCCCAACCCGCCGCAAGGCGCCGGGGACGTGCTCGGGTCGGGTGGTGATCTCGAACGCGGGTGTGAACGGCAGGTGGGCGAGGCTGACCCGGGAACGGTGTTTGTTACGGGCGACCGCCACCGCTTCCGGGTCGGGGCCGGGAAGATCCAGCGCGACCGCCACCCGGGCGACCGCTTCGGTGTAGTAGTCGCCGTAGGTCATGACGCCGTGGACGGGTCGCCTGGTTTCGAGGCGACGCATCTCGTCGACGAGAGCCGGGATGTCGTTGGTCTCGGTTTCGAGAATCTCGTGGGCGCAGTCCAGCATGCTGCGGACGCGCGGGTCCTTTCGGGTGTAGTGGGTCACGTCGCGGGTGACGAACGTGATCTCGTGTCCCGAATCCCGTGCTTCACGGATGGCGCGGAATCCTGAGCCGGATGTGTTGCTCTCGAGCATCACGACGTGTTTCATCCTGTCTCCTCCCGTAGCTCTCCAGACTGCGGTTGGTTCTCCAGTTGGTCCGGGCGGTGGCGGGAGTCACCTTCACGGACCTCGTCAGCCGATTCGAGTTCGATGCCGCGGGGTCCGGTCCGGTACGGCTCTGCGGCGGTGCAGAACCAGCAGCAGGCAGGCACCCGCCAGTTGCAGGGCGGTGAGACAGATCCACGGCAGCCACAGCATCCCGGCCCGCCCGGCGAGGTCCTGCAACGTGCCGACGAGTACGTTGCCGACCGCCGCCACCAATCCGGACGCGGTCGAGAACATCCCGAGATATGTAGCGGTAAGGCCGGCAGGGGCGAGTGAGGCGGTTAGGTCCTGGATGAAGGGGACGGCCAGCGAGTATCCCAGCGCGAGGACCGCGGTAGCCGACAGGACCGGCAATGCGTTCACCAGCACCTGTGCCGTGATGGTCGGCCCATCCGGGCCGAGCGATCCGCCCGCGGCGCTCTGGACAGAAGCGCTGACCGCCGTCGGGACGAACGCGATCGCGCACAACACCGCCCCCACGACGACCGACGGTGCTTTCGCCAGTCGTGGCGAGAACCAGCGGGTCAAGGGGATGGTGGCGAACAGTCCTACCACGGTGGCCACGACGAAGATGAGGCTACTGACACTAGCCACGCCCGTCACCCGGACGACCTCGAGCGGCAGTAGCAAGTACAACTGGTTGTAGGCGAGGAAGAGCCCTGACACCGCGAGTACGAACACGAGAAAACGCCGGTCCGAGTAGAGCACCTTCCAGCCCTGAATCACCGACCGGCGATCCGCGTCCTCCTCCATCGCCTGTGGAGGCAGGACCGATATCTGCGCAACGGTCATGATCAGGAAGGCGGCAGCTGCGGCGGCCGACACCAGGCGGAAGTCTCCCCAGATCAGCAGGACGCCGCCAGCGATCGGCCCGATCAGCGCGCCGGCATTCGACGCGGTGTGGAACGCGGCGAACGCGTCCAGCTTCCGGTCGCCGGCGGCATGTGCGAGGTAGGCGCGGCACGCCGGGCTGAACAGGGCACCCGCCAGCCCGATCATGATCGAGGCGAACAGGACGCCCGTCAGGTTGCTGGCGACCGCGAACAGGCCGAAGCCGATCACCCTGAGCCCGCAGCCGAGCACGATCATGGGACGGTAGCCCAACCGGTCGGCAGCCGAGCCGCCGAAGAGAGTCATCCCCTGTTGACTCAGCGTCCGTACGCCCAAAACCAGACCGACCATGGCCACGCTCATGGCAATGTCGCCCGTCAGGTGTGCCGCCAGGTAGGGCAACACGAGATAGAACCCGAAGTTCACCCCGAACTGGTTGACGAGCAACAACCGAACCGTTGGCGGGAATGACCGGATCTGCTTCTGCGGGGTCACGTAGTGCTCCTTCGACGTGTATCGGTGCCGCACGGTCAGCCTGCGTCCGGGTGTGTGAGGAGCAATGAGTCGGAGTACGGATGGTGCGGCTGACGGCGCGGAAGCGTTGCCCGGTCCCCGGGTCGCACGGCCACGCGGAGAGCATTAACCCGCGGTCGGTCGAGGAAGTCCTCGTCCTGTACCCACAAGCGAGGGCGATCCGTGAGTGTCGCGACAACATCACATGCGTGCACAACCCGCTGTGGTAGCCCGGCTTCGGCGAAGACGTCCATGCGCTGTGCACCGGCCCGCTTGTGGTGTGGGCGCATCCCGGGGTAGTAGTTGTCCGGGTTGATGATCCAGATGGTCGGCTCATTGATCATTGCTGGCTCCCTCGGCTGGTTGCTCGGGTGGCCTGGCCGGTGCGGGTTGATTCCGCGGCCAGCGTCGACAGGGTCGATTGGCACTGTGTTCAAGCGCCGTAGCGTGGATAGGTAGAGCAGTCCGTACCCCGAGCAGGCCGAAGCGGTCGCTGGCGGATCCCGATCGGCCGGACCGCCACCCCGGAGGAGCAGGCCAACGCGGGGGTCTGGCTGTGCTCTCCGAAGGAGAGCTACATCACCGGGTGTGGCCTTGCCGGTCGACGGCGGCGACACGATCAACTGATCCCCGCCGGGGCCGGGGACCCGCCGCGGCGGGTCCCCGGCCCGGGGTCCAGGGGTCGACCGGTCAGTTGTGGACGTCGAACGTGAGCTCGACCGGTCCTGACCTGACCTCGGTGGTGGTGCCGTCCAGCGTCCCGGTCACCTCGACCGTGACGGTGTATTCCCCGGTGGCCTCGAAGGCCCAGTTGAAGTGGGCGTGGTTGTCCTGCCCGAACGGCTTAGTGTCGGGCAGGCCGTTCCCGCTGTCGAACACGACCGACGGGCAACCGAAGAAGTTTACTGTGTAGACACTGAAATCGTCCGAGCTGCCCGTGCTCTCGACGTCGACCAGCTCGACCGTTAGCTCGTCGTCCTCGAACACGTCGGAGGCCACTTCTTCGGTGTTCCAGCCGAGCCAAAGCAGGTCCTTGTTGTTGGCGGTGGTAAGGTCCTGCGGCAGCACCCAGACCGTATCCTCCGGGTCACCCAGGAACCCCCAGCCGCCGCCGCACCCGCCCGGCACCGTGACTTTCGCGTCCCCCGGGACGTCGAAGGTGACGTCGGCTGGGTCGCGCTCCACCGGGCCGCCACCGGTGCCGTCCAGCACCTGCACGGTCAGGCTGCCACCGGCGGAGTCGACGTCGATCGCGTCGGCGTGCCCGTCGGTAAGCGTGACCGGCTGGGCCTGCGCCGGGGTGGCCAGCGGGGCCATCCCCAGCACGCTCCCGAGCACCACTATCGACAGTCTACCCGTAATCGTTCTGCGCATGCTGATGCGCCTCCTGTCAGTCGTCCACCCGGAACCGGTAGATCGCGTAGTCGGTCACCGTCTCGCCAGTGTCTGCCAGCTTTCCGCTCGCCTCCACCAGGAAGAAGTAGTGGCCGGGGGCCCCGAAGGCCCAGTTGGCGTGCAGGTGTGTCGCGGCCGGCACGGTGAGCGTGTCCGGCAGGCCGTCGCCGCTGTCGAGCAGGACGTCCGGCGTCCCGGTCGGACCCACGGTGAACAGGCTGAAGTCGGCCGGACCCAGCACGAACAGCAGCTTGAGATCGATGCTGTCGCCCTCGAACACGCCGATCTCGATCTCCTCGGTGCCGATCCCGGCGAACAACAGGTTCGGGTCGTCGATCTCGGGCAGAATCCACACCGGATCTCTCGGGTCGCCGAGGAACCCGAACGCCGGGTTGTCCGGCACCTCCACCTCGGCCTCCGGCCGTACCACGTGCAGCACGTGCTCCGGCTCCCGCTCCTCGGCCGGCTCGATCGTGTCGTCGTGGACGTGCAGGTGCAGCTCACCGTCCTCGAAGGCCACTCCGAAGACGTCGACGTGACCCTGCGACAGCTCGACCGTGCCGGACGCCTGCGCCGGGGCGGCGGTGCCGACCAGCGCGAGGACGAGCGCGCCACCGATCACCAGCAAACGCTTGGGGGTACGCACGAACAGCCTCCCTCCTCACGGTCCGCCCTGGACCGTCTTAACGAGCACGATAACCGTTTCCAATACGTTGCGGTATCCCTCAACCGGTTACGTTTGGGACAACCTGCTGTGGCAGAGAGTCAACCGTCGGGCGGATCCGGTGCCGCACCTTCCCCAGCAGCCCGTACCGGGGAGCCAGCAACCAACAGGCCACGAACGCCCCGGTGACCACCAGCACGATCAGCCCACCGGAGGCGAGGTTGTGGTAATACGACAGGTACAGGCCGGTGATCGCGGAGCCGGTCCCGATCCCGGCGGCCAGCACCATCATCACCGCCAGCCGGTCGGTCAGCAGCCGGGCCGTCGCGGCCGGGGTGATCAGCAGCGCCAGCACCAGTATGTTGCCGACCGCCTGTAGTGAGATGACGATCGCGACCGCGACCATCACGTAGAGCAGCGCGTCCAGTCGCCGCACCGGCAGCCCCGCCGCGGCCGCCGTCTCCCGGTCCAGGCTCACGGTCACCAGCTCCTTACGCAGCACCAGGATGACCGCCACCAGCATCACGCCGGCCGCCGCGATCGTGACCACGTCCGCGTCACTGATCCCCAGGATCTGCCCGAACAGAAACGACGCCAGGTCGCCGGTGTACGCGCTCTGCGTGCTGACGAGCACGATCCCGACCGCGAACGCGAACGCGAAGAACACACCGATCACCGTGTCCTCCTTCAGCCGGCGGTTCTGGGAGACGATCGCGACAGCCAGCGCGGTGGCGATCCCGGCCACCGCCCCACCGAGCGCCAGGTTGACCTGCAGGACGTAGCCGACCGCCACCCCCGGGAACACCCCGTGCGCCACCGCATCGCCGATGAACGCCATCCCACGCAGCACCACGAACGTGCCGACCACTGCGCAGACCAGCGCGGACAGCGCCGCCGCCGCGAATGCGCGCTGCATGAACACGTGTTCCCAAGGATCGGTCAGCAGGTCGAGCGGACTCACGGCCGGGCTCCCAGTGAGCCGAGCAGCTCGGCCGAGCTGGTCACCCCGAACGCCTGCAGCCACAGGGCCGGGTCGCGCAGCCGGTCCGGCGGCCCCTCCGCGACCACGGTCCGGTTGAGCAGGCAGAGCCGGCCGCAGGCGGCGGCCGCCGCGGGCAGGTCGTGGGTGGTCAGCAGCACCGCCCGGCCCTCCCCGGCCAGCTCGGCAAGCAGCCCGGTCAGCAACTCCCGGGTGGGTATGTCCACCTCGCTGAACGGCTCGTCGAGCAGCAGCGCCGGCGGCTGCAGCGCCAGCGCCCGGGCCACCAGCACCCGCTGCCGCTGGCCGCCGGAGAGCTGGCCGATCGGGCGGCCCCGCAGCGCAGTCAGGCCGGTCCGCTCCAGCGCCTGGTCGACCGCGGCCCGGTCGCCGGCCCGGGGCCGGCGCAGCCAGCCGATCGCCCGGGTCCGGCCGGTCAGTACCGCCGCCGCCACCGAGATCGGGAAGTCCCAGGCGAACTCCGGGCGCTGCGGGACGTACCCGATCGGCCGGTCGGCCCGGACCTCCCCCCGCTCGGCCGGCACCAGGCCGAGCACCGCGCGCAGCAGGGTGGTCTTGCCGGCGCCGTTCGGCCCGATCAGCGCGACCAGCTCACCACCCCCGACCGCCAGGTCCACCCGGTCCAGCACCGGCCGGTCGCCGAGCCGGACGGACAGCCCGGTCACCCGGATTCCCAGGCCCGGGGTGCTCACCGGGGCTCCGGCTGGCCGGCCGGCCGGAACCGGCGGCGGCGAGTGACCAGCAGCAACCCGGCACCGGTTAGCGCCAGCAGCATGCCGGCGCCCACGATCACCAACACCGGCAGCCCGGTCCCGGCCAGCGGTCCGCCCCCGTTGCCAGCCCCCGGGTCACCACCCGAGCCGCTCCCGCCACCCGGGAAGGCGGTCGCCGGGTCGGTCCCAGAGCCGATCACGACCGTGAGCGTCCCGGTATCGCTGAGCTGCCGGCCGCTGGCGGTCGCGCTCAGCTCGACCGCCAAACGGTAGATCCCGGGCTCGGTGAACACCCAGTTTCCGTGGGCGTGCGTGTTCGGCGGGATGCTCAACTGCTGCGGCAACGGCTCGGCGGTGTCGAACAGCACCTCCGGGTTCCCGAACGAGCCGGTCAGGAACAGCTTGAACGCGCCCGGCCCGGACACCCCGCGCAGCGTCCAGGTCACGTTCCCGGCCACGCCTTCGACCACTGACGGGTGCTGGGTGTTCCAGCCCGGCCAGAGGACGCCAGCCTGCTCGGTCTGCGGCAGTACCCAGATCTCGTCGCCGGGCTCACCCAGGAAGGCGAACGCCCCCCCGCCCGGCACGACGATCCGGGCCTGATCGACCGCGTGCAGGACCACGTCGGCCAGTTCCCGCCAGACCGGCGGGCTTCCGGTGTCGTCGCGGATCTGGACCGTCCACTCGTCCCCGAGCAGCCGCGGCCCCATGTCCACGTGCCCATCGGCGATCACGGTCCGGCCGGTGGCGGTCTGGTCGCCACCGGCCTGGGCGAGCGGGGCCGGCGGCGGCGCCCGCCGGGGCGCCGGAGCCGGACCTGGACCCAGACCCGGACCAGTTGCTGCGGCCGGCCCGGGCGCCGCAGCGGGCTCATCCCCCGCGGCCGGTCCGGCGCTCCCGGCCGGGCCAGCTGTCGCCCCGGTCGCTGGCGCCAGGGCTGCCGGCGGGGCGAGGTCGGGCACCTCCACCCGGTAGCTGGCCTGGCCGGCGACCGGGGCGCCGCCGGCCAGCTCGCCGATGGCGACGAACTCCAGCCGGTAGCTGCCCGGGGCCTCGAACGCCCAGACCAGCCCGTCCTGCCGGGTGCCAGCGGGCAGGTCCGCCGACTGCGGCGCTCCGGCCGAGCTGCCCAGCAGCAGGTGGGGCGCCCCCACCGGGGACAGCGTGTACGCGTGGAACCGGCCCGGCCCAGCGACCGCCCGTAGCTGCAGAGTGACCGTGTCACCGACGAGCCGGCCCGCCGGCACCCCGGTGGTGTCCCAGGCCGGGAACTGGGTGGACGACCCGGTCAGGGTCCACACTGGCGCGCCCGGCGTGCCCAGGAACCCGTACTCGGGGCGGGCCGGCACCCGGGCCGCGCTCGTGGCCTGCAGCTGCACCCGGTCCGGTTCGTGGCCCGGCTCGGCCCGCGCCACCTGCCCGGCGTCCCGGACCCGCACCACCAGCCCGGTGTCGGCCAGGCGGACCGACACCAGGTCCCCGCCAGCGGCCGGCCGTAGCGCCGGCAGCCCGGCCGGGTCGGCGGCCACCGCCGGCGCGCCAGCACCGCCAGCCGCCCCGAGCACCGCCAGCACCACTCCGGCAGCCGCGGCCCGTCTTATGATCATTGCTCTCCTCCCAGGCAGCGCAGCAGCTCGTCGGCGTTGTGCCGCATCATGTCCACATAGGTCTTCGCAGCCGGGTCGAACGAGTCCCCGTAGAGCTTGCAGATCGCCACCCCGTGGTCCTCGGCCACCTGCTGCAGCAGGTTGGTCCGAGCCGCCAGGTTGGGCTCCAGGAACACCGCCGGCACCGCCAGGTTCCGGACCGTCTCGGTCAGCCGGGTGATCTGTGCCGCGCTCGGTTCCTGCGCCGGGTTCGGCACTACGAACCCGGCCACGGTCAGGCCGTACGCGTTGGCTAGGTAGCCGAACGCGTCGTGAGTCGTAACCAGGTTGCGGTGCGCCCGCGGGATCCGACCGATCCGGTCGGCCAGGTACCGATGCAGCTCATCCAGCTGGGCCAGGTAGGAGTCCCGGCTCGCCTCGTACCCGGTCCGTCCGGCCGGGTCGACCGCCACCAGCGTCTCGGTGATCACCTGGACGTACGCTTGCGCGTTGCGGACGTCCTCCCACAGGTGCGGGTCGATCTGGCCGTGGACGTGCTGGCCGAGCACCGCCTGCGGCAGCAGGAACACCTCGCTGCCGGGCGGGCCGAGGAAACCGAACCGCTCGTCGTCAGGCACCAGGTCGAGCGCCCGGTTCGGCACCTCGATCACCGCCTGGCCGGCCGGGACGTCTCCCCGCCGGTCCACGCAGGACAGCTCGGCGACGCAGGCGAAGACCTCGCCGGTCTCCAGGCTCACGGACAGGTCGGCGTGACCCTGGTCGAGCACCTGGCGAACTCCCTCGACCGGCACCGTGTGCGGGTCTACCCCGACCGCGAAGGTGAACGTACCGGTGCCCAACTCCCGGCGAGGCTCCCCGATCGGCTCGATCGCCGCTGCCAGCGTGAGCCGGTAGCTGCCCGGTTCGGTAAACGCCCAGTTCAGGTGGGTATGCGCGCCCGGTGGGAGGATCACCACGTCGGCTTCGGTCAGGCCGTCAGCAGAGTTGTAGTAGACCTCCGGCACCCCCAGCGTGTCGGTGATGTAGAGGTAGAACTCACCCGGGCCGGCCAGCCCGGTGGCGGTCAACCGCACGTCGGCGGCCCGCTGCCCGGCGCCAGCGTCGCCCCGGACCGCCAGCCCCAGCCACAGCACGTCCAGCCCGACGTCCTCGACCAGCGGGATCAGCGTGGCGCCGTACGGTTCGGCGTTCTCGGCCAGCGAAACGTTCGGCACCCCCGCCGGGACGTTGGTGTCGAACAGCTTGACCAGCGCGTGCTCCTCCAGCAGCAGGTGGTTGGTGAACGCCGCGTCCGCCCGGGTCACCTTCACCGCGTCGGCCGGGGTCGGCTCGTACGAGTGCGGGTCCCCGCCCGGCGGCACCACCGTCTCCACCGCCACCCGGTCCCCGCCGACGTTGGCCACCAGGTCGGCCAGGATCTCGGTGGACACCACCACCCGGACTGTCCCGTCCGGACCGGCTTGGCCGGGTTGGCAGCCGGTCGCCAGTAGGACGGTCGCCGCCGCCGCGGCCGCCCAGCTCCGGCGGCGGCCGGCCGCTTCCCGGCGGCTCATGACCGGCCCGCCGGCGCCCGTGCCCGGTCGGCGGCCGGGGGTCCCGCCGGTCCCCGCCCCCGGTGGCGGCGCCGCTGCCGCCACTGCCAGTAACCGGTCGCGGCCAGCCCCACCAGCAGCAGGAGCAGCCCGAGCGTCAGCCACGGGACGGCCCACACCGCCACCCGCGCGGTGGCCGGGACCGGCGCCGGGTCGAGCCGGGCACCGTCCACCGCCGCCGGCGTCACGGTCACCGTCCCGGCCAGCCGGATCAGCGGCGGCGCCCCGGTCACCGGCGTGGTCAGGGTGACCGAGCCGCCCGGCAGGATCTCCGGCACCGCGCCGGCCTCCCGGTCCCGCCGGCCCAGCCCGAGCGGCCCAGTGACGCTCACCAGGGGCTGGGCCGCCAGCCGGACGTTGCCGGTGTTCCGGATCGTGTAGGTGACAGTGAACACCCCGGCGCCGAACGGGTGGGTCCCCGCGTACCCGGCGCGCAACTGTTCGACGCTCAGCACCGGCCGCAGCTGGCCGCTCACCCGCAGGTAGATACGGGCACCGACCCGCCGGTCCACCCGTACCCCCGACTCGGAGCCATCGCTCGGGCCGGCCACCGCGGCGACCACTCCGCCGGTGTGGTCGCCCGGAGTGGCGTCGGCCGGCACCACCAGCCGGAACGGGACCACCACCCGGGACCGGCCGGGGATGGTCAGCTCGTCACCGCCGAACCGCACCCACGCCCCCACCCCGGTTGGCGGCTGGCCGGCCGGTAGCAGGTCGAAGCCGCCCTGCAGGGTGGTGAACGCATCGCTGGCGTAGACCGCCACCGTGAGCCGCCGGGTGGACAGGTTGGACACCGCTAGGTGGTCGGTGAGCACGGCCCCCGGGTCTAGCCGGTAGTGGTAGGCCGCCCGGCCGTCTGGACCGTCCGGACCGGCGGGCGCCACGCCCCAGGTCACCGGGCCCGGGTCCGGCTGGACCGCAGCCCCGGCCGCGGGCAGCGGCGGGACCAGCCAGGCCAGAACAGCCAACCCGGCCACCACCGGTATGCACCGGCGGCACGCGAGAGGTGTCATCGGAGGGTCCCATCCGCGCCCGCGGGGTAAGGCGGCTCGCTCACTAGATCGCGGTCAGGGTCAGGATCGCGGTGTAGGTGCCGGGCGGGGTCTCGGTGGGCAGCTCGAGGCGGAGCCCGGCGGTCAGCTCGGCGGTGCCCCGGCCGGCCCCGGCCGGAGCCGACCCGAGCACGCTGCTGGCGGCCAGGCCGGAGCCAGAGTCGAAGCCGCTGGGCACCGCCGGGCCGGCGATCACCTGCTGGCCCTCGGCCTGCGTCGCCACCGCCGGGGTCCAGCCCAGGAACTTCCCGTCGAACCCGCCGGCGTCGCCGCCGGTGAAGTCGCTCACCTGGCCGGAGACGTTCCAGCCTGGCTGTGCGGAGCGGGTGTCGGTGACCCTGACCGGCCGCAGCTGGCCGGTGGTCTGCCACCGATCACCGCCGGTCGAGAGTTCGGCCACCGGCAGCTGGACAGTCCGGTCCGCCGGGTCCACACTCACCACCAGCGCGCCTTCCGCTTCGTCGATGGTCGCGACGATCAGCTGTGACAGGTTAGGCCCGGCTGCCGGCTCCACGGCCAGCGTGACCGGCGGGCTCTCGGCCACCAGACTCCCGCCCTCGTGCAGTTGGACCCGGTACTGGCAGCCGTCCAGCCCGGCGGTGGCGGTGAACTCGTAGCCGGCGCCGGTCTCGCCCACCACCGCCGCGAACTCCGGCTCCCCCGGACACCGGCGCAGCCACTGGTAGCTGGCCTGTCCTGGCTCCGGGTCGGCCACCGCCTCCAGGCTCACGGTGGCACCCACCGGGTAGGACGGCTGCATCCCCGCGACCGCCAGCTCCGGTGGCTCGGCCAGCTCCCCGACCACGAACCGGTACGGCACCGGGCCGCTGGAGACCGGCGTGCCACCGGTCAGCGTGGCGTCGACCTGGAAGGTCAAGGTGTAGCTGCCCGCTGCACCGAACGTCCAGTTGGCGTGGGAGTGGCTGCGCACCGGCACGCCGACCGCGTCCGGCAGGCCGTCGTCGCTGCGGAACAGCACCGTGGGCTCACCGACCGCATCCACTGTGAACAAGGTGACCCGGCCGGCGCCGGCCACATCCAGGAGCCGCAGGCTGACCTCGTCTCCGGCGAAGACCCCCTGGGACAGCGCCAGCGTGTTCCAACCTGGCCAGAGCAGACCCGGGTCCTGGATCTGCGGCAGGATCCATACGGTCGTGCCGGCAGGCCCGAGGAAGGCGGTGTAGGCCGGGATGTCCGGCACCTCCACCGCCGCCCCCGCGAGCGCCTGGAACATCACGTCGGCGGGGTCCCGACTGACTGAGGGATCGACCGTGTCGTCGCGCACCGCCAGCGCCAGCTCACCGTCCTCGAGGTGCACCTCGATCACGTCGACGTGGCCCACCGACAGCACCACCTCCGCTTGCGCGGCGGCTGGTGCGGCCACCACCACACCGCCGGCCAGCGGGAGGGCCGCGGCCACCGCGACCACGAGTGCCCGCGCCTGTCGCCTCATCGCCGTCTCCCTATTTGAAAATGACTTCCGATTGCAACTGTGCGGGATGTTAGCACGCAGGCACGCGGAGCCGCCACGGGCCAGGAAACCGGCTAATCAGGCTTTTACCCTATATCTGGATAGGACGGCCGCCGGCCAGCTCGGCCAGCGGGACCGGGTGGGCGATCGGGCGGCGGGCGAAGGTCGCCAGGTCGGCGGCGGTCAGCGCCCGGCCCCCCAGCTCGGCGGTGAGCGCGGCGGTCGGGTAGCCGCAGGTGCGGCCCTGG
>Ga0299914_10000384_pt1 | contig 26330 bp, 22 predicted proteins | sample RVTome_10_FD_201361 | JGI IMG/M metagenome (GOLD analysis project Ga0299914, IMG submission 201361) | Soil microbial communities from uranium-contaminated site in the Upper Colorado River Basin, Wyoming, United States - RVT153D57 (version 2) ... | reverse complement strand
TCGGGGGACGTGGCGGCCGCGTTCGGGTTGCGCGGCCGCCCCACGGTTCACTCTCCGGCGACCGGTGGCTCGACGGTCTCGGCGTCGACCGTGTCGACGAGCTCGGGAACCCAGTTCGCGCCGTCCTGCGCGAGTTTCGCCTGGTACATCGGCTGGATCATGGCGTGGTCCTCGGCGCGGACCGTGATCTCGCCCTTGACGGAGTCGAAGGTCCACCCCTCGAGGGCGTCGATCATGCCGTCGACGGTGTCGCCGCCCTCGCGGATGGCGTGCACGATCATCTGCGCGGCGACGAAGCCGTCGGGCGAGAACAGGTCGGGCGTCGCGCCCGCCGCCTCGAGGTGCTCGATCATCGCCGCCTCTGCGTCAGTGCCCGAAGCGCCGCCGAAGTAGTGGTTCAGGAAGGAGATGTCGGCGGATGCGTCGCCATACGCGCCGTAGGTCGCGACATCGCCGAGTCCGGTGACCACGGGGACGCTGCCGAAGACGCCCTGCTGGGCGAGGGCGGTCCACATGGCACCCGATGAGGCGCCGGCCCATGCGACGAACACGAGGTCGGGTGCCGCGCCGAGCAGCTGCTGCGCGAACGGCGTGAACTCGGTGGCGTCCTCGGCGACGAGCACGCCCTCGACGGTCGCGCCCTGGCCGCCCAGCACGGCCTGCACGCCCGCGAGGTTGCCCTGGCCGAACGCGGTGTCCTGGGCGAACACGACGACCTTCTTGCCTTCGGGGTCGCCGATGAAGGTGCCCGCGGTCGCGACGTCCTGGTAGGTCTGGCGCCCCGAGCGGAACGTGTACTCGTTCACGCCCGTGATGGCGTCGGCCGCCGCGGGGCCGGAGATGTAGAGGATCTTGTTCTGCGCGGCCTGCTCGGCGAGCGCGGTAGCGATGCCCGAAGCGGCGGTGCCGGCGAGGATCTCGTAGCCCTGGCCGATGAAGTCTTTGGCCTTGGACACGGCGGTGTCGGGGTTGCCCTGGTCGTCGGCCCACTCGATCTCGAGCTCGCGGCTGTCGACCGTTCCGGTTCCGTCGGTCGCGTAGTCGAGCCCGGCCTCGAATCCGGCGGTGTAGGCGGCGCCGTAGGCGGCGAGCGGGCCGGTCTGCGACGTGAGCATCGCGATCTTCACCGGCGCGCCGGCATCCGTCGCCTCGGTGTCGCCACCGCTCGCGGTGGTGGGTGCACACCCGGCCAGGGCGATGGTCGCGGCGGCGATGACGGCCGTCGCGAGGTACTTCTTCGTAACCCGCATGTGAATGCCTCTCAACAGTGAATGGCTGGACGTGTCTGGTACGAACCTGACAGCTGGTTCAGGTCTCAGGAAAGTACAATAGGCTCGAAGCGAAGCGCACGCAACCCGAACGAAGGAGTTCCCGGAATCATGAGCATCCCCGACGTCGTCATCATCGCCGGCGCACGCACCCCCTTCGGCCGCATCAACGGCAACCTCGCGGCGCGCACCGCCGTCGAGCTCGGCACCGTCGCCATCCGCGGCGCACTCGAGAAGGCCGGGGTCTCCCCCGACGACGTCGACGCCGTGATCATGGGCCAGGTGCTCCAGGCCGGCGCCGGCCAGAACCCCGCCAAGCAGTCCGCCGTGGCCGCCGGCATCCCATGGCGCGTCCCCGCGACGACGATCAACAAGGTGTGCCTTTCCGGTCTCGTCGCGATCACGGATGCCGCACGCCTCATCCGCCTCGGCGAGGCATCCGTCGTCGTGGCCGGGGGCCAGGAGTCGATGACCAACGCTCCACTGGTGCTCCCCGGCTCGCGCAAAGGCTGGGCCTACGGCAACGTCGAGCTGATCGACGTCGCCGCAAACGACGGTCTCACCGACGCATTCGACCACGAGTCGATGGGCGCGTCGACCGAGCGCTTCAACGAGCGCTACGGCATGACCCGCGCCGAACAGGACGAGATCGCCGCCGCCTCCCACGTGCGCGCCGGACAGGCGCAGGAATCGGGCGTCCTCGCCGACGAGATCGTGCCCGTCGAGATCCCGCAGCGCAAGGGCGACCCCGTGATCGTCGCAGAAGACCAGGGCGTGCGCCCCGACTCCACCGTCGACGTGCTCGCGAAGCTCCGGCCGGCGTTCACCGCAGAGGGCACGATCACCGCGGGCAACTCGTCGCCGCTCTCCGACGGTGCGGCGGCCGTCGTCGTCGCGAGCCGCGAGTGGGCGGAGTCCCGCGGACTCCCCTGGCTCGCAGTCGTCGGGGCATCCGGGCAGGTCGCCGGCCCCGACAACTCGCTGCACTCCCAGCCGTCGAACGCCATCGCCGCCGCGCTCGACCGCGCCGGCGAAACGGCCGGTGACCTCGACCTCGTCGAGATCAACGAGGCCTTCGCGGCGGTCTCGCTGCAGTCCATGCGCGACCTCGACCTCTCGCCCGACGTCGTCAACGTGCACGGCGGGGCGATCGCGCTCGGTCACCCGATCGGCGCGTCGGGCGCCCGGCTCGCACTGCACGCGGCGCTCGAGCTGCAGCGCCGGGGCAGTGGCCGCGCCGCGGTCGCGCTCTGCGGCGGCGGCGGTCAGGGCGAGGCGCTCCTGCTCTCCCGCTAGAGACCTCAGCTCGACGCACGAGCACGGTGGCGCCTGTGGCAGCATGATGCGACGGGCGCCTCCGCGCGCCGGAGAGGACGTCATGAGCGAGCAGCACACCCGAGACCCGCGCGCCGCGGCATCCGCTCGCCCGCCCCTCGACCACCGCCTGCGCCGCATGGTCGGCCGGGACCCCGACGAGGCGCACCGCTCCGCCACGCCACTGGAGCTGTTCTTCGACCTCACATTCGTCGTCGCATTCAGCCAGGCCGGCGCGCAGACGGCGCACCTGCTCGAGCTCGGGCACTGGGGTCCCGCGATCGGCGGGTTCGCTTTCGCGGTCTTCGCGATCTGGTGGGCGTGGATCAACTACTCCTGGCTCGCCTCGGCGTACGACACCGACGACATCTTCTTCCGGATCGCCACGATGGTCGAGATGCTCGGCGTGCTCGTGCTCGCGCTCGGCCTGCCGCAACTGTTCACCTCCATCGACGAGGGCGAACGCCTCGACAACAGCGTCGTCGTCGCCGGCTACGTCGTGATGCGCCTCGCGACGGTGGCCCTCTGGCTGCGCGCCGCGAAACACGATCCCGCGCACCGGCGGACCGCCCTCACGTACGCCGTCTTCGTCTCCGTCGCCCAGGTGGGCTGGGTGGCCCTCATCTTCCTCAATATGCCGCTGGCCGTGACCATCACGATCTCGCTGCTCCTCGTCGTCCTCGAGCTCGTCGGTCCGTACGTCGCCGAGCGCGGGAGGGAGGGCGGCACCCCGTGGCACGCCCACCACATCGCCGAACGCTACGGCCTCCTCGTCATCATCACGCTCGGCGAGATCGTGCTCGGCACGATCCTCGCGCTCTCCGCGGTCATCGAGGAGCAGGGGTGGTCGGTCGAGACCGCACTCGTCGCCTTCGGTGGCACGGCCCTCGCGTTCTCACTGTGGTGGGTGTACTTCACGATGCCGTCGGCGAAGGTGCTCGCGCGGTTCCGGGAACGCGGCTTCGTGTGGGGCTACGGGCACTACTTCATCTTCGCGGCGCTCGCGGCGACCGGCGCCGGGCTGCACGTCGCCGCGTACGTGATCGAGGGGGTCGCGCACATCGGCATCGTGCAGGCGCTCCTCACCGTCGTGATTCCCGTGGGGCTGTTCATGGTCGCGCTCTTCACGATCTACTCGCTGCTCCTGCGGCAGTTCGACCCGTTCCACATCTGGCTGTTCGCGGGCTCCATGCTGGCCCTCGTGCTCGCCGTTGCCGCCGTGGCGGCCGGAGCGAGCTTCGGGGTCGGCATCCTGCTCACCGCCGTGTCGCCAGTCGTCGTCGTGGTCGGCTACGAGACGGTCGGCCATCGGCACCAGGCGGCGGCGCTCGAGCGGGCGCTCGCGAACTAGGCGAGGCGGATGCCGCGGCATCCGCCCCCGCTCAGACGGCAGATACACACCCTCCGGCCGGTGGCCGAGGGTGTGTATCTGCCGGTTCGTACGGGCCTCGGGCACGGGTCAGGCGTTCGGCCGATTCGCGCGCAGCACCTCGAGGCGCGCACGGTACTCGGTCTCGTCGATGTCGCCCTTGGCGAAGCGCTCGGCGAGCGTCGACTCGGCGCTGGCGCCGCGCGCCCAGGGCGGACCGTCGCCCTCTGGGCCGCCGTACGCCCACGCGCGACGACGACGGGCGACGAGGAAGATGATCAGCCCGATCACGAGGATCCAGAAGATCGGGATGAGGAGGAAGAGCCATCCGAAACCGGCCGCCCAGGGGCCGGTGTGGGTGACCGCCGCGGTGGTGGCGAGGGTGGCGAGCATGGTGTGTCCCTTGATCGTGCGACCCCGGAGTGGGCCGTCGGGATCCATGCTCGCCGGGCCGTGGCATCCGCGAATCCGCCCGGCGGAGACACTTCGACTGCTCCCCCGGGAGCAGTGCCGTCGGGCTATTGCCAGCCGGGCGCGACGAGCCCCGACTCGTAGGCGACGACGACGAGGTGCACCCGGTCGCGGGCATGCAGCTTCGCCATGATGCGCGAGACATGCGTCTTCGCGGTCAGCGGACTCAGCACGAGACGCGCCGCGATCTCGTCGTTCGTGAGGCCCTGGCCGACCAGGCGCAGCACTTCGCGCTCGCGATCCGTGATCGCGGCGAGCCGCTCCTCGTCGGGGGCGTCGCGGAGACCGACCGCCATGCGCTCGAGCAGCCGCTTCGTGACGCCCGGCGAGAGCAGCGCCTCGCCGCTCGCGACGACGCGGACGGCTCGGATGAGGTCGACGGGCTCGGTGTCCTTCACGAGGAACCCGCTCGCACCCGCCCGCACCGCGCGGGCGACGTACTCGTCGAGTTCGAACGTCGTGACGATGACGACGTGCACCCCCGCGAGGGCCGGATCTGCCGCGATCTGCTCGGTCGCCCACAGACCGTCGCCCCGTGGCATCCGGATGTCCATGAGCACGACATCCACCGGTGCGCGCCGCACGAGGGCCAGGAGCTCCTCACCGCTCGACGCCTCCCCCACGACCTCGACGCCATCCTCCGCCTCGAGGAGTGCACGGAACCCCGCACGCACGAGCACCTGGTCGTCGGCCAGCGCCACCCGGATCATGCCGTCGCTCCCCACGGGAGGCGCGCCGTGACGCGGGTGCCGCCTCGCGGCGAGGGTTCGACCTCGACCGACCCGCCGAGGAGCGCCGCGCGCTCCCGCATGCCGAGGATGCCGCTGCCCTCCGTCGTGCCCTGTGCGCCCCGGCCGTCATCGTCGACCGTCAGGAGCAACTCGTCGCCGAGCCGCTCGACGGCGACGACGGCACGCGTCGCTCCGGCGTGCCGCACAACGTTCGTGAGCGCCTCCTGCGCGATGCGGAACGCGGCGAACTGCACGGCGCGACCCGGCTGCTCGTCGAGTCGGTCGATGAGCTCGACGTCGAAACCGGGTGCACGCACGCCCTCGACGAGGCGGGGCAGCTCTGCGAGCTCCGCCTGCGGCACGAGGGGCGCGTCGCCGTCGCTCCGAATGACGCCGAGCACACTCCGCACCTCCTCGAGGGCGGCCTTCGACGTGTCCTTGATGCTGCCGAGCGCCGTCCTCGCCTGCTCGGGATCGCGATCCATGAGATGCAGCCCGACGCTCGCCTGCACGTTGATCTGCGACAGCGCATGGCCGATGACGTCGTGGAGCTCGCGTGCGATGCGCACCCGTTCCCGCTGCTCGGCGGTCTGGCGGCGTCGGATCGCCTCAGCCCGGAACTGCGCCGCGCGCTCGCGGCGAACCCGCACGACGGCGCCGATGCCGAAGCATGCGGCGAGAAGCACCGTCGTGAGGGCGATCCGGAACGGATGCCACTCGAGCCCGATGACCGCGCCGAGTGCGATCGCCGCCACCCACGCGACCACGACCGAGACGACCGCCCACACCGTCGCGCCGCGGGCCACCGCGAGCACGATCGCGAACGCGAGGGCGACGTACGGCGGCCCGACGTCGGGAGCGAGCAGCAGGTCGGCGAGTGCCGCGGCCGAAACGACGGCGACGGTCGGGCCCGGATACCGCCGGGAGGCGAGCAGGGCGAGCGGACCGATCGTGGCGAGCGCGACCTGGAACACGGCGATCGCCCAACCGGGGCGGAGCCACAGGGCGATGCCGATCGCGGCCGGCACCTGCACGAGCAGGCTGATGACGACGGGCACCATGAGCACGAACGCCGATGGCGGCCGGAATCGCTCAGGGCGTCCGTCCCACCGCGTGTCCCAGGGCGGCCGTCCGTCCCACTGGGTGACGGGCATCCCCCGATCGTAGCGCCGCGGCATCCGCGACGGATCTGCCCGACGGAGGCTCAACGGCTACTCCCGCGGGAGTAGTGCGTCAGAACAGCTGCACCGGCTTCACGATGTCGGCGTAGATGAGGAGCGCGCTCATTCCGCCGAGCACCACGACCACCGCGAGCGTGAGCGGCATCAGCTTCGCGAGGTCGACGGGCCCGGGGTCGGGGCGCCCGAAGACCTTCGCGAAGCCGCGACGGATGGCTTCCCAGAGGGCACCGGCGATGTGCCCGCCGTCGAGCGGGAGCAACGGGATGAGGTTGAAGACGAACAGGGCGATGTTCAGCGAACCGAGGAGCCCCACGAGGCCGGCCGCCTTCTGCACGACCTCGAGCTGGTCCGTCGCCGCGACCTCGCCGGCGACCCGACCCGCACCGACGATGCTCATCGGTCCGTTGGGGTCGCGCTCCTCCGGTCCGAAGGCGGCGTTCGCCACGTCGACGATGCGCTGCGGCAGATTCAGGATGATGCCGGCGACGCCGGCGACGTTCTCGCCGACGAAGGGCAGCACGGCCGTGGCGGGCTGCTGCACCGTCTCAGCGGCAGGCCCGATGCCGACGAAGCCGGCCTGCACGGTGACGGGCTCGCCCGAGGCATCCGTCACGATCCGACCGTTCTCGTCGGTCACGTACCGCTCGCTGAGCATGGGTGTCACGGTCAGCGCGACCTCCTCGCCGTCGCGGACGACCACGAGCTCGATCGGCTCGTCGGGGTGATCGCGGATGATCGCGGTCGACTCGTTCCAGCTGGTGATGGGCTCGCCGGCGACCGAGACGATGCGGTCACCCGGTTCGATGCCCGCTGCGGCGCCCGGCGCCGCCGGGTCGCCCGGCTCGCAGGTCTGGCGTTCGCTCGTCGCGGGCAGCGCGCATTCCGAGACCGACGCGACGGTGGTCGAGACCTGCGCCACGCCGAAGCCCATGAGCAGCACGCTGAAGAACACCACCGCGAGCACGAGGTTCATGAACGGCCCGCCGAGCATGATGATGATGCGCTTCCAGACGGGCAACCGGTAGAACGCGCGGTGCTCGTCGCCGGCCGTGATCGACTCGGTGCTCGAGTCGCGTGCATCCCGTACGAGGCCGCGGAAGAACCCGGTGCTGTCACTGTGCACCTCCTCGCCCTTCGCAGGCGGGAACATGCCGATCATCGAGATGTAGCCACCGAGCGGGATCGCTTTCACGCCGTACTCGGTCTCGCCCCTGCGCTTCGACCACAGGGTCGGCCCGAAGCCGATCATGTACTGGGTCACCTTGACGCCGAAGAGCTTCGCGGGAAGCAGATGCCCGATCTCATGCAGGCCGATGGACACGGCGAGGCCGATCGCGACGATGACGACGCCGATGATGAAGGCGAGCACGGAATCCACCAGATGAGCGTACTGCCAGCGCCTCAGCGTCCGCTGTCGTTCGGCTGTGAGAACGGATGCCCCGAACCGCCGTGCGCCTCGGTCAGCGACCTCCGGCGGCGCGGCCGATGCGGTCGTTCGCGGCGCGCCGGGCGCTGCGCTCCGCCTCGGCGAGCGATGCGACGGTGAGGCCGGCGGCGGACGCCTCATGGGACTCGACGACGGCGCGAACCGTGTCGACGATGTCGAGGAACCCGATGCGGCCGGCGTGGAACGCCGTGACGGCCTCCTCGTTCGCCGCGTTGAACACGGCGGGGTACTCTCCGCCGGCCCGGCCGACCTGCTTGGCGAGCGCGACCGCGGGGAACGCCGCGGCATCGAGCGGCTCGAACGTCCACGTCGCCGCGGTCGTCCAGTCGAGCGGCCGCCCGGCGGCGGCCACCCGATGCGGCCAGTCGAGGCCGAGGGAGATGGGCAGGCGCATGTCGGGCGGGGAGGCCTGCGCGATGGTGGAGCCGTCGACGAACTCGACCATCGAGTGCACGATCGACTGCGGATGCACGACGACCTCGATGCGGTCGTACTCCACGTCGAAGAGCAGGTGCGCCTCGATCACCTCGAGCCCCTTGTTCACGAGGGTGGCCGAGTTGGTGGTCACGACGAGGCCCATGTCCCACGTCGGGTGCGCGAGCGCCTGCGCGGGCGTGACGTCGGCGAGCTCCTCTCGGCGCCGCCCGCGGAACGGGCCGCCCGACGCGGTGAGCACGAGACGGCGCACCTCTTCGTCCGTGCCGGAGCGGAGTGCCTGCGCGATGGCCGAGTGCTCGGAGTCCACCGGGACGATCTGTCCCGGCGCCGCGAGCCTCGTCACGAGATCGCCGCCGACGATGAGCGACTCCTTGTTGGCGAGGGCGAGGGTCATGCCGCGCTCGAGGGCCACGAGCGTCGGGGCGAGGCCGACCGAGCCCGTGATCCCGTTCAGCACGACGTCGGCGTCGACGTCGCGCACGAGCTGCACGGCCTCATCGATGCCGACGGCGGTGTGCTCGACCGAGAACTCCGCGGCCTGCTGCTCGAGCAGTGCGCGGTTGGATCCCACGGCGAGCCCCACGACGTCGAATCGGCGGGGGTTCGCGCGGATGACGTCGAGCGCCTGCGTGCCGATCGAACCGGAAGAGCCGAGGATGATGACGGTGCGCACCATCCCACTGTACGGGTGGCGGAACCTCCGGTCGGGGCATCGCGGGGCGGATGCCGTGGCGACGTCAGCCGATGACGGCCACGGATGCGACGCGGTTCCCGGGCACGGCCAGGTCGCTGAATCGCACGTCGCGCCACACCGACCCGAACTCGGGAACACTGCGGACGATGCGCCCCACGCCGCCGTCCTCGCCGGGGATCGTGAGCGCGAGTCGCGACGGCTCGATGAAGTCGGTGTGACCGACCGCCCGGAGGAGGGCCGTCTTGCGAGCCCAGAGCGTTGCCCGCACGAGCGGTCGCCGGGTCGGGTCGAGCTCGTCGAGTGCGGCCCGCTCACTCGCATGGAACGCCGCCTCGTCGATCACGTCGCCGACGTCGATCGTGGCCGCCTCGACCCCGACACCCAGCGGATGCCGCGTGGTGGCCGCCGCGACGATCGCGTCACCGGACACCGCGACGTCGGCGTACCAGGGGGCTCCCGACGGGGTGAGCGGGTACGCCACGGCGACCCGGCCGTGCCGCGCCCCGCAGACGCTGCACGCGTGCACGAGCTCGACGTCCTCTGCGGGAACGCCGGACGAGGTCGCGATGAGCCCTCGGAGGGCCACGTCGGCGGCCGGCGGTCGGCGGGCACCTGCGAGCACGAGCACGCGCGCCGCCGCCTCCTCCAGCTCGAGGAGCTCTCCGTCGGCGGTGACATCCATGCGCCCATCCTCGCGCATTCGGCGTCGACCGACGCTTCTCGGCGCCGGCCAGCGCAATATTCCGTCGCCGGCATGCCGCCGGGCCTATCGTCGGATGGTGAGCGAGATCGAGGCAGACGCCGTGCCCGCACCGACCGTGCGCCAAGGTCCCCTCTACCGGATCGTACGCGGCATCCTCCGGCCGCTCGTGCGGCTCGTCTACCGCCCGACGATCACGGGCGCCGAGCAGATGCCGAAGCGGGGCCCGGTCATCCTCGCGAGCAATCACCTCTCGTTCGTCGACAGCATCGTGATCCCCCTCGCTTCGCCCCGCCCGGTGCAGTTCCTCGCGAAGTCGCACTACTTCACGGGCACCGGAGTCTCCGGCTGGGTATCCCGCACGTTCTTCAGCGCGATCGGCGCCGTGAGCGTCGAGCGAGGCGCCGGAGCTCAGGCCAAGGAGGCGCTCGACCAAGGCCGGCGCATCCTCGACTCGGGTTCGGCGTTCGCCCTCTACCCCGAGGGCACCCGGTCCCTCGACGGTCGTCTCTACCGCGGCCGCACCGGTGTCGCATGGCTTGCACTCGAGACCGGCGCGACGGTCGTTCCCGTGGGCCTCATCGGCACCGAGGAGATCCAGCCCGTCGGCGCGAAGCTGCCGCGGGTGCGCCCCGTCACGGTCCGCTTCGGCGCTCCACTCGACCTGGCCCGACACGGCGCAGCCTCTTCCGGTCGGGCGCGACGCGCCGCGACCGACGAGATCATGGCGGCGATCCACGAGCTCACCGGCCAGGAACTCGCAGGACGCTACAACGAGACGCCGCCGTCCGGTGCCCTCGCGAAACTCGCCGACCGCGTGGCACCCCGCGAGCGGGTCTGACCCGATTCCCAGCCGCCCCTCGCCCATGACCGGTATCGTCGGGTCGATGAGCATCGCCGACGTCGCCGCCCGCTGTGCCACGGCGGTGCTCGTCGTGGTCGCGCTCGCGTCGTGCGTCGCTCCCGACGGCGATGCCTCACGCGCTCCAGAGCCGACGTCGCGATCATCGATTCCCGAGCCGCCCACGACCGAGTTCGACCCCGGGCACATCGTGAGCGACGACGCCTTCTACGACAGCGCCGCGATGAGCGAGCAGGAGATCCAGGCCTTCCTCGAGTCCGTTTCCTGCCGCCCTGACGAAGGCGTTCGGTGCCTCGCGGACTTCACCCAATCGACGACGACCCAGCCCGAGGTCGGCGGCGCGCACTGCGACGAGTACCGCGGCGGCATCCGTGAGCGGGCGAGCCGCATCATCGCGAAGGCGGCCGACGCGTGCGGCGTGAGCCCGCGCACGCTCCTCGTCCTGCTGCAGAAGGAGCAGTCGCTGCTCACCCGCCCGAGCATTTCGGGCTACGAGCGTGCAACGGGCTACGGATGCCCCGACACGGCCGACTGCGACACCAAGTACTTCGGCTTCTTCAACCAGGTGTACAACGCGGCCTGGCAGTTCCGGCAGTACACCGAGGAGCCCGACCGCAAGTTCCGCGTCGGCACCGTCGAGGTCGGCTACCACCCGGATGCCGCGTGCGGGGCCGCACCCGTCGAGATCCGCAACCAGGCCACCGCGAACCTCTACAACTACACCCCGTACCAGCCGAGCGAGACGACGCTCGCCGATCCCGAGGCGGGCGACGCGTGCTCGGCCTACGGCAACCTCAACTTCTGGCGCATCTGGCACCGGTGGTTCGGAGACCCCCAGGCAGAGCGGCTCCCGGCGTTCTTCCCGCCGTGCGCGCGGCTCGTGGGCGGGCACACGTGCCCCCCGCCGCAGCCGACCCTCCCCGCCGCGCTCCCCTAGCCGCGTCGGCCATCGACGCAGCCGTGCGCCGATGCGCCGACGCGGGGTGCGCCGAGGTCAGGCGGCGACCACCGCGACCGGCTCGTGGAGCACCGGGAAGTTGACGGATGCCGCGATGAAGCACTTCTCGGCCGCCTCCGCGTGGATCTCATCGGCGAGCGCGAGCATCGAGGCATCCGCCACGATGACGCGGGGGCGCAGCACCGCCTGCGTGAAGGCGCCGCCGCCACGTCCGTCCTCCCTCATCGTGCCCGTCGCGGCATCCGTGTACTCGCGGACGATCACACCGTGCCGCGTGGCGACGTGCAGGTACGAGAGCATGTGGCACTCGCTGAGCGCCGCGAGCAGCAGTTCCTCGGGGTTCCACCGCTCGCGATCGCCGTGGAAGGCACGATCGCTCGATCCGGCGATGTCATGCGCCTTGCCGGCCGCGCGTACGGCGTGCTGGCGGCCGTAGGCGCGATAGCCCGACGTGCCCTCGCCGCGGTCGCCCTGCCATTCGACCTCGACCGCGTAATGGTGTTCGCCGAGCATGCCGTGCCTCCGATCGTGGTGGTTCGATGCTTCCGATTCTGCCCCCTCTCCGCCACGGCGGGCACGCGCCCGACGATAGGCTGGGGACACCATGACTGACACCCAGACCCCCGCTGAGACCGCGACCGCCCCGGTGTACTCCGTGCCCCAGGAGCGTCGGGTCGTGACCGCCATCCCCGGTCCGAGGTCGGAGGAACTGCACGCGAGACGAGCGAAGGTCGTCTCATCAGGCGTGTCCTCCGCGTTGCCCGTCTACATCGAGCGCGCGAACGGCGCGATCCTCGTCGACGTCGACGGCAATCGCTTCATCGACTTCGGCGCGGGCATCGGCGTCACCACCGTCGGGCACACCGAGCAACACGTCGTGCAGGCGGCGGCGAGCCAGTTGCAAGACGTCATCCACACCCTCTTCACGATCACCCCGTACGAGGAGTACGTGCGCGTCGCCGAGCTGCTGGCCGAGCACACCCCCGGCACGTGGGAGAAGAAGACGGTGCTCGTGAATTCGGGCGCCGAGGCCGTCGAGAACGGCGTGAAGATCGCGCGCAGGTTCACCGGCCGTCGTGCCGTCGCCGTGCTCGACCACGCCTACCACGGCCGCACGAATCTCACGATGGCGATGAACTACAAGGCCCATCCGTACGCGACCGGGTACGGACCGTTCGCCGGCGACGTCTACCACGCCCCGAGCTCGTACCCCTACCGTGACGGCCTCTCCGGTGAGGATGCCGCGGCGCGCACGATCGCGTACCTCGAGAAGGTCGTCGGGGCGAGCGATCTCGCCTGCCTCGTCGTGGAGCCGATCCAGGGCGAGGGCGGATTCATGGTCCCCGCGGAGGGCTACCTGCCGATCCTGCAGTCCTGGTGCACCGAGCACGGCGTCGTCATGATCGCCGACGAGATCCAGAGCGGCATGGCCCGCACCGGGCGATATTACGCGAGCGAGCACTTCGGATGGGACCCCGACCTCGTCCTCTCCGCGAAGGGCATCGCCGGAGGCCTCCCCCTCGCCGCGGTCACCGGCCGCGCGGAGATCATGGACGCGTCGCAACCGGGTGGGCTCGGCGGCACCTTCGGGGGCAACCCCGTCGCGTGCGCGGCGGCGGTCGCGGTGTTCGAGTCGATCGCGTCGAATGACCTGCTCGCCGAGGCGGCGCGCATCGAGGCGACGCTGAAGGCCGGCCTCGAACGGCTCAGGCAGCGCTACGACATCATCGGCGAGATCCGCGGCAAGGGTGCGATGATCGCCATCGAGCTCGTGCAACCGGGAACCGGTGATACCACGAAGGTGCCGAATCCCGATGCAGTCGCGGCACTCGTCGACTACGCCGCCCAGCACGGCGTGCTGTTCCTCAGCGCGGGCACGTGGGGCAACGTCCTCCGGTTCCTGCCGAGCCTCGCGGTGAGCGACGCACTCATCGACGACGGCCTTCGCGTGCTCGACGACGGCTTCGCGTCGCTCGGGTAGCGCGGTGACCGGTACATTCTCCGTCTCCGACGCCGTCGAACTCGCCGTGGTCGAACGAACAGGTTTCATCGAGTCCAGGCACGCCGGCTCCGCCGTCGTGCTCTCTCCCGAGGGCGAGGTCGCCCGCGTCCTCGGCGACGTCCGGTCGCCGATCTTCCCCCGTTCCTGTCTGAAGCCGTTCCAGGCCGTCGCCGTCATGACCTCCGGCGTCACGCTCCGCGGCGAAGACGCGGCCATCGCATCGGCGAGCCATTCGGGCACGGCGGCGCATGTCGCGCTCGTCCGCGGCCTCCTCGATCGCGAATCGCTTCCGGTCTCCGCGCTCGGCTGCCCGCCGGCGTCACCGAACGACCAGGCGGCTCGCGATGAACTGGTCCGCTCCGGCGCCCCCCGAGAACGCATCTACATGAACTGCTCGGGCAAGCACGCCGCGATGCTGCTCGCGTGCGCCGCGAACGAATGGCCGCTCGACGGCTACCTCGATCCCGAGCATCCGCTGCAGAAGCGGATCCTCGACGTCGTCGAACGCTTCACCGGTGAACGACCCGCCGCGATCGCCGTCGACGGCTGCGGAGCACCCGTCCACGCGATCAGCCTGACCGCGCTCGCGCGCGGCATCCAGAAGATCACGACGGCGGCCGCTTCCTCTCCGTTCGCGCTCTATCGCGAGGCGGCAGCGCTCACGGAGGCGGTGCGCGAGCATCCATGGGCCGTCGGCGGACCTGGGCAACCCGACACGATCGCCATCGAGCGGCTCGGCGTCTTCGCCAAGGTCGGCGCCGAGGGCGTCATGGTGATGACCGCGCCGAACGGCACGACCACCGCACTCAAGGTGCTCGACGGCTCGTCTCGCGCATCCACGATCATCGCGCTTCGGCTCCTCGCCGAGGCGGGGGCCGTCGAGCACGCTGCGGTCGACGCCGTGCAGACCGAACTCGACCTGTGGGTCATGGGCGGAGAGCGCCGCGTCGGCGAGATCCGCGCGACGATCTGAGAGCCGAGCGTCATCCGCCCGACCGGGCTCGGTTCTCGGTTCTCGGATGCCGCGGCGGGAACGCTCCCATCGCGGCATCCGCTTCGCTCGGTTCGGGTCAGCCGAGCTGCGCGAGCCGTTTCGCACGGGCGGCCCGCGACACCTGCGCGCTGATGACGAGCACGAGCGCGAAGAGGAACACCGCGGACGCGATGACGTTCGCCTCGGCGGGAATGCCGCGCGACGCGGAGATGTAGACGTATTTCGGGAACGTCGAGACGGAACCCGAGTTGAAGTTGGTGATGATGAAGTCGTCGAAGCTGAGCGCGAACGACAGCAACGCGGCAGCGAGGATGCCCGGGGTGAGCAGCGGGAACGTGACACGCCAGAACACCTGCTGCGGCGAGCCGTAGAGATCGCGGCCGGCTTCCTCGAGCGCCGGGTCGAGGCTCGCGACGCGCGCCTTGACCGTGACGACGACGAAGCTGATGCAGAACATCGTGTGGGCGAGGATGATCGTCGTCATGTCCTTCGGCACGCCCACGGCGAGGAATTGCGCGGCAAGTCCCGCGCCGAGCACGACCTCGGGCGTCGCCATCGGCAGGAAGAGCAGCAGGCTGATGGCGGATCGTGCCCTGAACCGGTAGCGCACGAGTGCGATCGCGATCGCGGTGCCGAGCGTCGTCGCGATGATCGTGGACGTGAGTCCGATGACGATGCTGTTGCCGAACGCCTCGCACACCGCACCGCCCTCGACGTTGCAGACGTTCAGCCATTTGTCGAGCGTGAAGCCTCGCCAGGAGATATTCGACTTGATCGAGTCGTTGAACGAGAACACGAACGTGTACACGATTGGGATCAAGAGGAAGACGAAGGCGATGACGGCATACGCCGGCAGGAGCCAATCGCCGAGGCCGAACCGCCGGGCACGCGGCCGACGGACCGGACCCCGTGCCAGCTCCTGTTGCTCGCTCTCGGCGAGTCCGCCGAGCACGGCGGCTGCCTGCACTTCACCGCTCACAGCAGGTCCTCCGTTCCGGAACGCTTCACGTAGACGCCGACGAGCACGAGGATCGCCGCCATCAGGATGATCGACAGGGCCGCCGCAGCTGGATAGTTCAGCAGCACGAGGAAGTTCGCCTCGATCACGTTGCCCATCATCTGGGTGTCGGTTCCGCCGAGGAAGTCTCGGCTGGCGTTGATGTAGTCGCCCGCCGCCGGGATGAAGGTGAGCAGCGTACCGGCCACGATTCCCGGCATCGAGAGCGGAACGGTGATCTTGCGGAATACGGTGAGCGGGTTCGCATAGAGGTCGCTGCCCGCCTCGAGGTACCGCGTGTCGAGGCGCTCCAGCGTGCTGTAGAGCGGCAGGGTCATGAACGGGATGAAGTTGTAGGTGAGTCCGAAGATCACGGCGAACGGCGTGCCGGTGAAGTGCGCGTCGGGCGCCAGGAGCGACAGCGCCTTCAGCGACGTGATGATGAACGACTCGTCGGAGAGGATCTGCTTCCACGCGAGCGTCCGCAGCAGGAAGCTGATGAAGAACGGTGCGATCACGAGCACGAGCATGAGACTCTGCAGCAGCGGCCACCGCCTGGCCTTCACGCCGATGAAGTACGCGAGCGGGTAGCTGAACAGCAGCGCGAGCACGGTTGCGGCGAGCGCATACCCGAACGAGCGGAGGATGTGCGGAAGGTAGTCCTGCACCACCACCACGTAGTTCTGCCAGTTGAAGGCGTAGTCGAACTGTCCGATGTCGCCGAACTCGGCGGGAGCCTGGAGTGAGGTGAGCACGAGCGAGATGAGCGGAGTGAGGAAGAAGAGCACGAGGTAGAGGAGCCCGGGGAGGAGGAGGAAGAGCGCGATGCGGCTCTTCTTCTTCGGTGCCTGCGGCTGTGCCTCCGTCGTCGCGAATGCTGCGAAGGCCATCGTCAGTGCTCCTCGAGCTCCGAGACGAGCGCCTCGCGACGCTGCACGGCGATCGAGCGCGTCGAGTCGTCGGCGGGGAACCGGCCGGTCTCGCCGGGCTCGTCGTCGAGCCCGAACCCGTGGTCGACTGCCCAGCTCAGCCACACCTCGGCGCCGACGCCGGCAACCGGCCCCGAGCCCACGTTCTGTGCGAACACGACCACGGCGCCTGCGCCCGGGACGTCGACGATGTACTGGGTGCTGACTCCCGAGAACGAGACGTCGACGACCCGGCCGGGGCCGAGCAGATTGCGGTCGGCGGTCTCGCCCGGCGCCTCGACGTGGAGCGCGACCTTCTCGGGGCGGACGCCGACGGTGATCTCGCCCTGATGACGCTGTGCACGCGATGTCGGGACGACGATGCGGCGACCTGCTGCCTCGACGCTGATCGCGGTGCTCGTGGTGCCGACCACGTCGCCCGTGAACAGGTTGGACTGGCCGAGGAAGTTCGCGACGAAGGAGGTGCGGGGCAGCTCGTAGAGCACCTCGGGGGCGCCCATCTGCTCGATCGCACCCTTGTTCATGACCGCGACCGTGTCGGCCATGGTCATGGCCTCCTCCTGGTCGTGCGTCACGTGCAGGAAGGTGAGGCCGACTTCCTCCTGGATGGTCTTGAGCTCCAGCTGCATCTGGCGGCGGAGCTTCAGGTCGAGCGCACCGAGCGGCTCGTCGAGCAGCAGGAGCGCCGGGCGATTCACGATCGCACGGGCGAGCGCGACCCGCTGCTGCTGGCCGCCGGAGAGCTGTTGCGGCTTGCGCTGTGCGAGGTGGTCGAGCTCGACGAGCCGGAGGGCCTCATGGGCCTTGCCGAGCGCGTCGCCGATGCGGCGCCGCTTCAACCCGAACGCGACGTTCTCGATGATCGTCATGTGCGGGAAGAGCGCATAGCTCTGGAACACCGTGTTGACGGGCCGCTCGTGGGACTTCGTGTCGGTCACGTCCTTGCCGCCGATGAGGATTCGACCCCGCGTCGGCTCCTCGAGGCCCGCGACGAGCCGGAGCGTCGTCGTCTTGCCGCATCCCGATGGCCCGAGGAGCGCGAAGAACGACCCGGCGGGGATCGTGAGATCGAGCTCCTCGATCGCCGTGAAACCAGGGAACCGCTTCTGGATCCCGACGAGTTCGAGGTCAGCGCCGCGCTCGGCGAACTCGCGTACCGACATGATCAGGCGCCCAGCAGGATGCTCTGGAACTCCGCCTGGTACTTCTGCTCCTCGGCGCCGGTCAGCGCCCGGAAGATGTGCGCATTGGAGAGCGTCTCCTCGTTGGGGAAGATCAGTTGGTTCTCGGCGAGCTCGGGGTCGATCGCGATCGCGGCCTCCTTGGCGCCTACCACCGGCGTGATGAAGTTGACCCATGCAGCGACCTCTGCGGCGACCTCGGGTTCGTAGTAGTAGTTGATGAGCGTCTCGGCGTTGGTCTTGCGCGGCGATCCGATCGGCACGAGGAAGTTGTCGTTCCACAGCGTGCCGCCGGCGTCGGGGATGGCGAACTCCCACTTGTCGCCGGCCTCGGCGTTGATCACCGTGATGTCGCCCGACCAGCAGATGGCGGCGAGCGTGTCCTCGCTCTTGAGGTCCTCGAGGTACGAGTTGCCCTTGATGTTGCGGACCTGGCCGTCTTCGACCTGCTTGCGGAGGATCTCGATCGCCTCGTTGTACTCGTCGTCGCCCCACTCGCCGGCGATGTCGACGCCGTTCTGCAGCATGATGAGGCCCATCGTGTCACGCATCTCGGAGAGCACGCCCACGCGACCCTTGAGGTCGGCGTTCCACAGGTCCTCGACGGAGGAGAGCCCGCCGGGGATCGCCTCCTTGTTCCAGCAGATGCCGGCGAACCCGCCCTGCCACGGCACGGAGAACGCGCGGCCCGGGTCGAAGTCAGGGTCGCGGAGCGATGGTTCGAGGTTCGCGAGGTTCGGGATGTTCTCGTGGTTCAGCTCCTGGGCGTAGCCGAAGCGGATCCAGCGGCTCACCATCCAGTCGGTGAGGCACACGGTGTCGGCCCCGATGTCCTGTCCGAGGGCGAGCTGGTCCTTCACCTTTCCGTAGTAGGTGTTGTTGTCGTCGACGGCCACCTCGTAGTTGACCTCGATGCCGGTCTCTTCGGTGAAGCGCAGGAGGGTCGGGTAGTCGCCGTTGTCGTCCTCGTCGATGTAGGCGGCCCAGTTCGCCCAGTTGAGGGTCTTGTCGGTCGATGACGCATCGGCCGCCGGCGTGGGCTTGGCCTGTCCGCCTCCGGTGGAACACGCCGCGAGAGCCAGTGCTGATGCGCCGGCACCGGCGCCGGCGAAAAGGGTGCGACGATTCAATTGCGCCTGACGCGCCTGCGCGATCAGGGATCGGATCATCGGGTCCTGGGGAAGTGGCCGAGCGGTCACGTGAACTCCATTCGTCGCAGACGCGTGCTGGGGGTGCGTCGATACTGCCACACTGCGCGCCGAGATTCACGCGATCATGACCAAATCGTTAATTTTGGGGAACATCGCTTGCGGATTCAGCACTGATCGGTGCGCGGGTCGACGTTTTCAGTCGTCTGGGTCTGGTGGACTCGGTGGGGTGGGCGGCCATCCCGCTCGCCGCGCGGGGCCCCCGGGGTCCACCACCCAGCACTGCGTCGCGGCGTCGTCGAGGAGCGGTGGAATCGCCGGCCCACGCGCGAGGACGCGATACTCCCGAGGACCGCCGTGCACGACGACCGTCGCCTCCTCCCGCACGAGCGCGGCGATCGACCAGTTCGCAGCCCACGCATCGACGTCTCCGACGATGACGCATGCTGCCGTCGCGTCGGCGTTCCGCCGCGCGAGCTCGGTGCGGACGACGGTGTCGCCGACCGGCTCGAGGAGCAGCGGATCGTAGCCCGCAGTTCGGAGCGTCGACGCATCCGCCCGCGGGGAAGCGGAGACCATCGCGAAGAGGTCGGGGCCGCTCAGGCCGACGGGTTGCGGCGGATCATGCAGTTCGACGGGAAGCGGCCGCGCTTCGACGAGCTGCAGGCGACGACCGCGAAACTGGCCCGATCCCGGCGAATCCTGTTCCCGCCAGAGCTCGCCCGCGCCACCCGCGTGCGCGAGATCGGCGCGAGTCGCATGCCTGAGGAACAGCGACCGAGCGAACGACTCGCGGATCCCCTGGCCGAGACGGTGCGCCTGCCCCGCCGTCGCGACGACCGTCACGCCGCTCCGCCGGCCGTCGCGGACGATGGCCTCGAGCGCGGCCAGTGCGCCGTGGCGGTACTCATCGGGCCAGTCGCGGAAGGAGGTGTCGAGATCGTCGATGAGGAGGAGGGTACGCGGCGCCGATCGGCCGAGGCGGGCGACCACGGACTGCAATGTGTCCCACTGCCGACTCCGGGGTCCGGAGAGTCGGACGACCGGAAGCGGCGGCTCCTCGCGCGCTGCGGCGTCGGCCACGGCCGCGAGTGCGGTGCTGCGCCCGCTTCCCGGGCCGCCCACGACCAGGAGATGCCCGTCGGCATCGGGCGACCATGCCAGCACACGATGCCGCTGCTGTTCGGGTTCGTCGATCAGGCCGAACGCAAGCGAACCCGGACCGGGACCGGGACGAGCGGATGCCGCGATGCGGTCGAGATCGTGCGGTTGCAGTCGTGTCGGCAGCGGGTCGATCCATGGCCGCCTGGCACGCGAGACGCCGGCGTTGGTCCGCCGGAGCCGGTCGAGCGACCGGCTGTCGACCTGCGCCGACTGGAATGCGACCGGAACGCCGTCGCCGACGTCGATGACGCCACGTCCCGGCGAGTCGGGCCGGATCGTTGCGGCGGTCTCGGTACCGACCACGGCGATGCTGTCGGAGCGCTGCATGACGCGGAGCGACACGCGAATCGCGCAATTGGCGGTGACCTGCTCGCGCACCACCCCGTTCGGTCGTTGCGAGGCGAGCACGAGATGCACCCCGAGGGAGCGCCCACGTGCCGCGATGTCGGAGATGACGGCACCGAGATCGGGGAATCGCTCGACCATCGCCTGGAACTCGTCGATGACGATCACGAGCCGTGCAAGGTCGACCTCGGGTGCCAGCTCGACGATGTCGCGGGCACGCTCGACGCGGAGCACGGTCTCGCGATGCCGGAGTTCAGCGCGGAGGCTCTGCACGGCACGGAGGGACTCCGATTCGTCGAGGTCGGTGACGATGCCGGTGACGTGCGGCAACCCATGGAGAGGTTCGAAGGCGGCCCCGCCCTTGAAGTCGACGAGGAGGAACGCGACCCTGCTGGGCGGGTGACAGGCCGCGAGCGCTGACAGCCAGGCGAGCAGGAACTCGCTCTTGCCGCTTCCGGTCGTGCCCGCGACGATCGCATGCGGGCCACCCGTGACCAGGTCGATCTCGAGCGCACCACCGAGCCGTACGCCGACGGCCACGTTGAGGCTGGCCCGGGTGCCGGGAGACGTGGTCGGTTGCGGGAGGGCATCCAGGTCGATCCGCGCCGGCAGTGTCGCCGCGCCGCCGATACCCTCGCGTGCGGCAGCCGACCGAATGCGTGCAGCCCACGTCGCCGCCTCCGACTCGCCGAGCAGCTCGGGAACGATCGTGCGCCGCGCAGCACCACCGCTGCGGGCGTCGATCACCGCACGCCCGTGACCCTCGACGATGATGATCGTGCTGAGCCCCGGCGGGAGCTCCGCCTGCTCCGCCGCCACGGCGATCACGGCGTCAGCCGCGCCGACCCGATTCGATACGGCTGAGCCCCGGCGACCCGCTCCGGTCACGTCGCCGCCCACCCGATCGCCCGCATCGACGACCCGGATGATGCGATCACCGCCTCCACGATGATGCGGGAGCGCCCTCGCCCAGGACCATGCGGCGCCATCGGGCACCACGATCTCCACCAGTCCCGGCCGGCAACGATGTGCGAGTTGCACGAGCAGGGCGCGAGCTGCTGCCCGGGCGAGCGGGAGTGTCCCGACGATGCCGATGCCGCCGTCGGGGGACGCGAGCACCGGCGCGTGCTCGAGACGGCCCGCGCACTCCAGGAGCTCCCGATCGACGGCATCGACCGGTGTACCGTCGACGCGGAGCCCGCTCGCCACGGTGCCACGACCGAGTACCACGGGCGCCGGCGCCGCCTCGCGCCAGTCGGATGCGCCTCCCTCCTCGGTGAGACGCCGCGCGGTCGGCAGGTTTCGCCATGCCGCGATGCGCTCGGAGACGTGCCGTTCGGCGATCTCCGAGCGCACGGTCTCAAGACGTTCGGCGCGTTCGGCGGCGCCCCGGCGCCGGATGCGCCGTGCCTGCCGCCTGGCATCGAGCACGGTCGCCACGGCGACGAGCGGGCCGAGCGCGGCGAAGGCGAGCGAGATCAGGGAGCCGGTCAATGCCCAGAGCACGACGGCGCCCGCGATCGGAGCAACCATGGCGAGCACCGGAAATCCGGCGGAGGCAGGGTCGGGCGGATGCGGCGGCAGGAAGATCGGCAGCCCGACGGTGTCGGGATCCGCGGTCTCGGAGCGGTCCATCGCCCCATCGGATCATCGCGGCGCTCGCGACATCCACGCTCGGATCGGAACCGGTCTCCGAGGGGCATTCGCTCGCCCTGTGGAGGACGAGACCGTCACGGGATCGGATCCGCGCGGCCGTTCGGTTCGGCCGAGCTCACCGTACGGTGAAGTACTGCTCAGCGAGCTCGACCCGACTTCCGCGCGGCACCAGGTAGCGGCGTCCGGGTTCACATCGAAGTGCGCCGTCATCGGGGCGCCGAACGATGGTTCCATTTCCCGAGAATCGGTCGGCGACCCAGAGCACCCCCTCGTGCTCGCCGAACTCGAGGTGCGTCTTCGAGACCGACAAGGTGCGATCGGCGATCTGCACGAGTTGGTCGAACGATTCTCCGGGCTGCGGCAGCGGCTTGCGTCCGATGAGACCGGTGCCGAACACCGTGCGCGTCTCGCCGGTGCTGAATGCGAGCACGAACCGGGGTCGCTGCTGAAGGTGCGGCGGTGCGTCATCCCTGCCTGCATCGAGGATGGGCGATGCACCGTGGAACCCGTCGACGGGGATGCTGATCACGCCGCTGTTCCGGCGCGGGGGCCGTTCGAAGGTCGTCGTGTCGCCGGGTCGCGGATCGGGCCGGCGACGCGATTCGGGAGTCGCGCTCGTGGAGCTTCCGCAGTCGCCGCAGAACATCGCACCGTCGGGAAGCTCTGCCCCGCAGATCCGACACGTCACGGCTTGGCTCCTCTCCGGGTCACAGCGTACCCGCCGAGGGAGGTGAGCGAGATCGCGGCCAGGAGACGCTCGCGGCGCGTGCGAGGTGCCCCGAGCCGCTCCTGCAGCTCGTCGACGGTGTCCCAGACCCTGCGGTCGTCCTCGTCTGCCGGCCCGCCCGGCGCGAACACCGCGCGATCGACCACGGATGCGAGCACGAGCGGCGCGAGTCCTCCGACGGTCGCAGCCTGCTCGGCTCGCGTCGCGTTCGGACGGATCTGGTAGCCGTAATCCGCAGCGGTGTCCGCGAACTCCTGCCAGCCGCCCTCGATGCGTTCCACCGGCGTCGCAGCGCGGCGTCGAAGTCGGCGGCGCCGCAACTTCGCCACGATGATCGCGAGGAACGGGCTGATGATCGCCACGAGCGCCACGACGACGAAGCCGGCGATCGTGAGTGCACCGAGGAGAGCGGCGACCCACGGCTCCACGCCGTCGTCGCGATCGTCGAGCGCGAACTCGGGGTCGGAGTCGAGCTCCTCGAGCGGTGTGCGCTCGGCAGGGGGCGGCAGCGCGGACTGCGGACGTGAGACGATCGTGGGCTGGTCGGGCTCCTTCTCGGGGATCTCGCGCGGCTCGGGATTGGGATCGATCGGGAGCCACTCTCCCTCGGCGGTCTGCACCTCGATCCAGGCCTGGAGGTCCCCGCTCACGAAGACCGTCGTATCGTCGCCGGCTCCGTCGTCCGTGGCATCGTCGCGCGCGCCGTCGTCACCGCTGCCGTCCTCGTCGGATGCTGCGGCATCGGGAAGGTAGCCGACCACGACTCGAGCGGGGAATCCGATGCGCCGTGCCATCAACGCCGCTGCCACCGCGTACTGCTCCCCGTCACCGATCATCGGCCGGTCGGTGGCGAGCTCGGCCAGCCGGTCGAGCGCATGGCCCGAGCGGCTCGCACGCTCGTCGCGGAGACCGTGGCTCACGTAGCCCTCGCTGCGGAAGCCGGCGATGACGGCCTGGAGCCGCTCACCCGGGTCGTCCGACGCGGGCGCCCAGCGGTCGAGGAGACGCGCGAGCTCCTCCGGCAGTTCGGGTGCCGCGGGCAGCACGCTCGTGCCGGGCTGAAGCTCGGCGAGATTCGCGGGATCGAGCGGAGCGATCGACGTCGCGGTGAAGGCGTCGCCGGACTCGAAGCCCGCCTGCACGGCGCCCGTTCCGGTCACGTCGTTGTAGAAGAAGCCCTCCGCGAGGGCATCGGCACGTGGTCCCGAGAACGTGATGCGCTCGAGACGCCCGAGACCCGGCACCCAGACATCCGAGTAGCCGAGCACCGTGACCTCGAGGGTCCTGCGGTCGTCACTCGAGCCGGGCTGGTCGAGGCGGTACGGGACCCGCGTGAACCGGCCCGACTCGGCGGTGCCGTTCGATCCCCCGACCGAGTAGACGATGCCGTCGTACGAGTCGAGGGTCGCAATGCGGACGCCGGATCCGGCAGGCAGACCGCGCACCTCGAGCATCCGCACCTCGGCGATCCCGGGATCGAAGGCGGCGCGGAATCCTGCGAGCGGGCTCTCCTGTGCGCGCGGCTCGAACGGGGGTTGGAGTTCGGCGCGCACGACGCTGCGGGGTGGAACGGGCATGGCGACGGATGCCGCGGTCGCTCCGACGAGGGCCACGGCGACGAGCGCCGACGCGCCGAGCACGCGCCGTGCGTCGGCGAGGGCGGCCTCCACCGGGCGGCCGCTCGTGATCTCCCTTCGGCTCGCGATGCCGACACGCACGAGCCACGCGACCGCCGTGATGAGGAAGACGAGGCCCGTCTCGACGGCGAGGGCGGAATGCACGACGCCGAGTGCGATCCCGGCGAGGAGCAGCACGGCAGGCGGGATGACGGCAGCAGCGGGACGTCGACTCCGGAGTGCGATGGTCACCGCACACGTCGAGGCGATCAGGCCGAGGAGGAACGGCGGAACGAGGAGCGTCTGGTACGAGCCGACCGGCACGGCGATCGTCACGAGCTGCTTCCACGAGAGCGCCGCCGCTGCGATGAGGTCGACGATTCCCTGCGGGGTCGGCAACACGCCGCCCAGTGCTCGACCGGGAACCGCCGCGGGTACTCCGAGCACGAGGTAGGCGCCGAACATCGCGACGACCACGAGCCATGCCGGCCAGTGCAACCGCGCCCCGGCGACGCCGATCGCCGTCCCGGCGAGGATCGCCACCGTCGAGGCCACGACGAACGCGCCGCTCTCGTACGTCGGCCACCAGGGGACCATGGCCGCGCCGAGGAGTGCCACGAGGAGCAGGATGCTGACCACCGTCGGCCAGAACCGCTCGGCGCCCGCCGCACGTCGCGCGGGACTCATGCGACCGACGCCGATCTGGCGAGCATCGCGCGGAGATCCTCGAGGTAGCCGATGCCGAAAACCGTCAGCCCGGCGACGGTGCGCGCGCTCGCGTCGCCTTCGGGCATGCATTGCACGGCGACGGCCTCGATCCCCGCCGGGAGGCGCGAGGTCGCGGCGCGCAGTGACGCCACGCCGCGTGCGGATCCCGTCACCAGGAATGCGAGCGAGACGCCGGGCAGCACTTCGGCCGCCGAGCGGGCGACATCAGGGAGCATGACCGCCTGCTCGTCGCGCGCGACGACGCAGAGTGCATCGAGCAGTCGGTCGCGGGAGACGGTCGGAAGCTCGCGCATGCTGCTGCCTCGCGCCGCGCCCGCCCGGCCCCGCCCAGAGACCACGAACGACAGGGTGCGCGCGTCGCGGATCGCTCGCGAACCGACGGATGCCGCTGTGCTCACGGCGAGCTCGAACTCCGCCTCGTCGGCGTAGGCGCCCGGCTCGAGGTCGAGGAGCACCATGAGCCGGCTCCGCCGGGTCTCCTCGAACTGCCGAACCATGAACGTGCCCGTCTTCGCGGAGCTCTTCCAGTGGATGAAGCGCCGGTCGTCGCCGGGGACGTACTCGCGGAGGGCGTGGAATGCGATGTCGCTGGCCGTGAGATCCCGGGTCGGAGACCCCTCGAGGTCGCGAATGAACCCCGTGCTGAGGGCCGCGATCGACACGGTGCGAGGGTGCACGTGCAGTTCGACCGTCTGCGACCAGACGATCTCGCGGCGCATGAGCCCGATCGGGTCGGCCCGCACCGTGCGCGCCGGCCCCACCGTGACGACGCCGCGCCGCTCGGTGGGGATGCGGAACTGCTCGTCGAATGCGCCACCCCGCGGAAGCCCCGGCAGCACGCGTTCGATGACGCGCGAGCCGACGGGCACCTCGAGCTGGACCCCGCCGAAGCGCCGTCGCCCGGGGTTCCCGGCGATGAGCCGGGCTTCGGCAAGCTCGCCCACGACGACGCGCGGGGTCGGCAGCACGAGCTCGATCGTCGATGCGCCGCGCCCGATCAACCAGACGGATGCCGCGACGACGAGCAGGGTCAGCCCCCACCCGATGGCGATGAACTCGATCCAGCCCAAGGTGTACCCCACCGCAAGCGCCACGATCGCGCCGGCGATGACCGCCCATCCGAGCGACGTCACGACACCCTGCACCGCGCGTGCCCACTGCGCGACGACACCTGCTGCGTGAATCACGCCGCGCACGGCGCGCTCGATGACGACCGCGAGCAGGCCCTCCTTCTTGGCCTCTTCGGGGATCGTCGTGCGGGTCTGGGTGAGCGTCACACAGCCTGCCTGGTGGACGGGGGTGGCGTCTCGATCAGCACTTGCGCGATCAAGTTGGAGGCGGTGACGCCGTCGAACTCCGCTTCGGGGTCGAGGATCAGCCGGTGCGCGAGCACGGGCTCAGCGAGCGCT
>Ga0299914_10000383_pt1 | contig 26352 bp, 30 predicted proteins | sample RVTome_10_FD_201361 | JGI IMG/M metagenome (GOLD analysis project Ga0299914, IMG submission 201361) | Soil microbial communities from uranium-contaminated site in the Upper Colorado River Basin, Wyoming, United States - RVT153D57 (version 2) ... | reverse complement strand
AAGGACGACGCGACCGAGGTGCGCGAGGGCTTCGAGTGCGGCATCGGCCTGGGGTCGTTCAACGACATCAAGGTCGACGACGTCATCGAGACCTTCGAGATGCGCGAGAAGCCCCGCGCCTGACCACCGCTGAGATTGATCACGTTAAGAGGGTCCGTACGCCCTTTGCCAGGTCTCCAGACCTGGCAAAGGGCCCAGACACCCTCTTAACGTGATCATTCAGAGAGGCCGCCGGAGAGGACCGACATGTTCACCGGGACGCTCAGCTTCGATCTGCTGTTGGGCGACGTCCGCTCGTTGAAGGAGAAGCGCGCCGTCGTCCGGCCCATCGTGGCCGAACTGCGGCGGCGGCTGTCCGTCTCCGCCGCCGAGGTGGGCGGTCTCGACCTGTACCGACGGGCCGAGATCGGTGTGGCGGTCGTGGCCGTGGACGCCCGCCACTGCGGCGAGGTCCTGGACACGGCGGAGCGACTCGTGGCCGGCCGGCCGGAGATCGAGCTGTTGGCCGCGCGCCGCGCGCTGTACTCCAGCACCGACGACCTACCACCCCCTGTTGATCATGGCGAAGCGGGGCACTCGGGTGCATCCGAGGCCCCCGCTTCGCCATGATCAACGGTGAGACGACGACCGAGGAGGAGGACGACGTGGCCGACCGAGCCCGCGCCCGCAAGCTCGCCGACCGGATCCGCGTGATCGTGGCCGAGACCCTGGAACGGCGGGTGAAAGACCCTCGCCTGGGCTTCGTCACCGTCACCGACACCCGCGTGACCGGCGACCTGCACGACGCCACGGTCTTCTACACCGTCTACGGCGACGACGCGGCCCGTGCCGACACGGCCGTGGCCCTGGACAGCGTCAAGGGCTTGATCCGCTCCGAGGTCGGGCGGCAGACCGGTGTCCGGTTCACGCCGACGCTCACCTTCGTCGCCGACGCCGTTCCCGAGAATGCCGCCCACATCGACGATCTGCTGCGGAAGGCCCAGGAGTCCGACGCCGAGGTCGCTCGCAACGCGGCCGGCGCGTCGTTCGCCGGCGAGGCGGAGCCGTACCGCACGCCCGGCGAAGACGCGGACGCCCGGGAGTGAGCGACTCCGCTCCCGACGGTCTGGTCGTCGTCGACAAGCCGGTCGGCCTCACCTCGCACGACGTGGTCGCCCGCGTCCGGCGGCTGGCCGGTACCCGCAAGGTGGGACACGCGGGGACGCTGGACCCGATGGCCACGGGTGTGCTGGTCGTCGGCATGGGCCGCGCCACCCGTCTGCTCGGACACCTGGCACTCGCCGAGAAGGGTTACGCCGCCACCATCCGCCTCGGCGCCGCCACGGTCACCGACGACGCCGACGGGGAGACGATCGGCGGAGCCGATGCCTCGGGGGTCACCGATCGCGCCCTGGCCGCGGAGACCGCTGCTCTCACCGGCGCGATCCGACAGGTGCCGAGCGCCGTGTCGGCCGTCAAGGTCGGCGGGGTTCGGTCGTACGCTCGGGTCCGCTCCGGCGAGCAGGTCGAGCTCAAGGCCCGATCGGTCACCGTGCGTCGCTTCGCGGTGGTGGCCGTGCGCCGCGAGGCTCCGTTCACGGACATCGACGTCGAGGTCGAGTGCACGACGGGCACCTACATCCGGGCGTTGGCGCGTGACCTGGGTGCCGCGCTCGGCGTCGGGGGTCACCTGACGGCACTGCGTCGCACCAGGGTGGGTCCGTACGACCTCGCCGCCGCCCGCACGCTCGACGACCTCGCCGCCGATCTCGACCCGATCTCCCTCGAGCAGGTGGCCGCGGCGGCGTTCCCGCGGCTGGACGTCGACGCGGACACCGCTCGTCAGGTGGCCCACGGAGCGCCGCTGCCGAGAACCGGCCTGGGGCCCGGACCCGTGGCCGTGTTCGGTCCGGACGGGACGCTGCTCTCCCTGGTCGAGGACCGCGGCCCGAGGGCCAAGCACCTCGCGGTGTTCGTGCCGTGAGCGTCTGGCACTCGCCCGCCGAGGTGCCCACCGACCTCGGAGCGACGGTGGTGACGATCGGTGTCTTCGACGGTGTCCACCGCGGTCACCAGGTGGTCGTCGGCAGGGCGGCCGAGGCTGCCGCCGAGATCGGCCGGCCGGTCGTGGCCGTCACCTTCGATCCCAACCCGATCGTCGTCGTGCGGCCCGAGGTCGCGCCGCCGTCGCTGTTGCCGGTGCCCGCCCGGGTCGCCTTGCTGCGTGAGGCCGGTGCGGACCACGTCCTGGTGCTGCCCTTCGGCCGTGACCGATCGGAGCAGAGCGCCGAGGACTTCGTCGAGGACATCGTCGTGGGCCTGCTGGGCGCGCGTGTGGTGGTCGTCGGCACCGACTTCCGCTTCGGCCACCGCGCGGCCGGCGACGTCGCCCTCCTCGAACGGATGGGCAGGGACCACGGCTTCCGCGTCGACGTCGTCGGCCCGGCCGGCGACGACAGGGTGCGCCGGTGGTCGTCGACCGACATCCGCCGCTACTGCGCCGAGGGTGACGTGGCCGCGGCAGCCGAGGCGCTGGGCCGGCCGTTCCGGGTCGAGGGCGTCGTGGTCCGCGGGCACCGGCGGGGACGGGCCATGGGCTTCCCGACCGCGAACGTGCCCGCGCGCGAGGGCGAGGTGGTCCCCGCCGACGGTGTCTACGCCGGATGGCTCACCCGGCTGGACGAGAAGGACGCGCCGCTGTGGCCGGCGGCGATCTCGGTCGGCACGAATCCGACGTTCGACGGGGTGGAGCGCACGGTCGAGGCCTACGTCCTCGACCGTGACGACCTCGAACTGTACGGCGTGCCCGTGGCGGTCGACTTCATCGGGTGGATCCGCGCCCAGGTTCGTTTCTCCGACGTCGACGAACTCGTGGCCCGGATGCACCGCGACGTCGACGAGGTCCGGGCCTTGCTGGCGCTCTGACCTGGCCGGTTGCCGGCCGCGGCGGCAGCGTCGATTACGCCCCGAGGTCGTCTCACTGGTAACCTGGCACCGCCGTCAGAACGGCCGCGGATGGAGAGTGCCCCGGAGAACTCGCCCGGGAGCGCCGCGCAACGAGATTCTGGTAAGGAGTTCCGTGTCGATCGACACTGCCACCAAGAAGACGATCATGGCCGAGCACGCCCGCAGCGACGGCGACACGGGCTCGCCCGAGGTCCAGGTGGCGATGCTCACCCATCGCATCAACCACCTCACCGAGCACCTCAAGGAGCACAAGCACGACCACCACAGCCGTCGCGGTCTGCTGCTGCTCGTCGGCCAGCGCCGGCGACTGCTCAACTACCTGTCCACGAAGGACGTCACGCGCTACCGCCGACTGATCGAGAAGCTCGGCCTGCGCCGATGACACGCACGTCGTAGGGAGCGGTCTCCCGGCCCGGGGGCCGCTTCTTCGGCATCCGACAACTGAACACGAACCCACAACCAACGGGGTGGCTCGCCGATCCGCCGGATCCCTGCGGCCGGTCCTCGGTAGTGGCCCCCGGGTCCCGCGCACGACGTGCGCGACCCGGGCGCTTCCATCGAAGACCGGCACCGATCGGGTGTCGATACCGTCGTCCACGCGACCTGCCCCGCCGACGCCCGAGGAGGGTGACCCCAGATGGGGCAGATCCAGGCTGATATCCACAGCAGCGAAGCCGTGATCGACAATGGTCGTTTCGGCACCCGGACCATCCGGTTCGAGACCGGGCAGCTCGCCCGCCAGGCCGCCGGTTCCGCAGTGGCCTATCTCGACGACGAGACCATGCTGCTCTCCGCGACCACCGCGTCGAAGCAGCCCAAGGAACATCTCGACTTCTTCCCGTTGACGATCGACGTCGAGGAGCGCATGTACGCCGCCGGGCGCATCCCCGGCTCGTTCTTCCGCCGCGAGGGCCGTCCGAGCGAGGAGGCGATCCTCACCTGCCGGCTCACCGACCGCCCGCTGCGCCCGTCGTTCGCCAAGGGCCTGCGCAACGAGATCCAGGTCGTGGTCACCGTGATGTCGCTGAATCCTGACCACCTCTACGACGTCGTCGCGATCAACGCCGCCTCGGCGTCGACCCAACTCGCCGGACTTCCGTTCAGCGGCCCCGTCGGCGCGGTCCGGGTGGCCCTGATCGAGGACCAGTGGGTCGCGTTCCCGCACCACTCGCAGCTCGAGGAGGCGGTGTTCGACATGGTCGTGGCCGGCCGGGTCCTGCCCGACGGCGACGTAGCGATCATGATGGTGGAGGCCGAGTCCACCGCGAACACCTGGAACCTGGTGCATGCGGGGCGCACGGCGCCGACGGAGGAGGTCGTCGCCGAAGGCCTGGATGCCGCGAAGCCGTTCATCACCGCTCTCTGCCAGGCCCAGCAGCGGCTCGCACAGGGCGCCGCCAGGCCGACCGGTGAGTTCCCGATCTACCTCGACTACACCGACGACGTCTACGCGGCCGCCGAGGCAGAGGCGGGCAGCGAGGTGGCCGACGCGCTGACCATCGTGGCGAAGGCCGAGCGCGAGGCCCGGCTGGACGAGATCAAGGACCGGATCAAGTCGGCGCTCGCCGACCGGTTCGAGGGCCGCGAGAAGGAGATCAGCGCCGCCTTCCGCTCGTTGACCAAGACGGTCGTTCGCGACCGGGTCCTGCGCGACAAGGTGCGGATCGACGGTCGCGGGCTCACCGAGATCCGGACGTTGTCCGCCGAGGTCGGCCCGGTGCCCCGGGCGCACGGCTCGGCGTTGTTCGAGCGCGGCGAGACCCAGATCCTCGGGGTCAGCACGCTGAACATGCTCAGCATGGAGCAGAAGCTGGACACGCTCTCCCCGGAGCGGTCGAAGCGCTACATGCACAACTACAACTTCCCGCCGTACTCGACCGGTGAGACCGGCCGGGTGGGGTCGCCGAAGCGGCGCGAGATCGGCCACGGCGCGCTGGCCGAACGGGCACTGGTGCCCGTGCTGCCCACACGCGAGGAGTTCCCGTACGCGGTCCGCCAGGTGTCCGAGGCGCTGGGCTCCAACGGCTCCACCTCGATGGGCTCGGTCTGCGCGTCGACGATGTCGCTGCTGAACGCGGGCGTGCCGCTGCGCGCGCCGGTCGCCGGCATCGCGATGGGCCTGATCTCGGGAGAGCTCGACGGGCAGACCCAGTACGTCACGCTCACCGACATCCTCGGCGCCGAGGACGCCTACGGCGACATGGACTTCAAGGTCGCCGGCACCCGGGAGTTCGTCACCGCGCTGCAGCTGGACACCAAGCTCGACGGCATCCCGGCCTCGGTGCTGGGCGCCGCGCTGCAGCAGGCGAAGCAGGCCAGGCTGACCATTCTCGACGTCATGGCGGAGGCCATCTCCGAACCGGACGAGATGAGCCCGTATGCACCACGAATCATCACGATCAAGATCCCGGTCGACCAGATCGGTGCGGTGATCGGGCCGAAGGGCAAGATCATCAACCAGATCCAGGACGAGACGGGCGCCCAGATCGCGATCGAGGACGACGGCACCATCTTCATCGGCGCCGAGGAGGGTCCGGCCGCGGAGGCGGCCCGGGCCCAGATCAACGCGATCGCCAACCCGACGATGCCGGAGGTCGGCGAGCGCTACCTGGGCACGGTGGTCAAGACGACGAGCTTCGGCGCGTTCGTGTCGCTGCTGCCCGGCAAGGACGGTCTCGTGCACATCTCGAAGCTGCGCGTCCTGGCCGGCGGCAAGCGGGTCGAGAACGTCGAGGACGTCGTCTCGGTGGGCCAGAAGCTCCAGGTCGAGGTGGCTGACATCGACGACCGGGGCAAGCTCTCGCTCTCGCCGGTGGTCGAGGAGTCCGCTCCGGCCACGGACACGGTCGACGCCGTTTCGTGAGCCGGACCGCGCACACTCGGACGGTGCTGCGGGAGGGCGGCGGGGGCGTGATCCGCCGGACCGTCCTCCCCGGCGGGCTGCGGATCGTCACCGAGGCGGTCCCGACCGTCCGTTCGGTGGCGTTCGGCGTCTGGGTCGGGGTCGGCTCGCGCGACGAGACACCGGCGCAGGCAGGCGCCACTCACTACCTCGAACACCTCCTGTTCAAGGGCACGCAGCGGCGGTCGGCGCTGGAGATCTCGGCCGCGATCGAGTCCGTCGGCGGTGAGGTGAACGCGTTCACGGCCAAGGAGTTCACCTGCTACTACGCGAGGGTGCTCGACGAGGACCTCCCGCTGGCCGTCGACGTGATGTCCGACCTGGTGACGTCGTCGCTGGTCACTGCGGAGGACGTCGAGTCCGAGCGCGATGTCGTGCTCGAGGAGATCGCGATGCGCGACGACGACCCGTCCGACGCGGTCCACGAGCTCGCAGCCGAACGGCTGTGGGGCTCGTCGCCGCTGGGCCGGCCGATCCTCGGCACGGTCGACAGCATCGGCTCGCTGTCACGGGCCGTCATCAACCGGTACTACCGGCGCCGGTACCGTCCGTCGTCGATCGTCGTCGCCGCCGCCGGCAATCTCGACCACACCACGGTGGTCCGGCTGGTGCGCAGGGCGTTCGAGCGAGCCGGCTTCCTCGACGGTGACGCCGCACCGGACGCTGCCCGGATCGGCGGGCGCGCACCGAGGGCCGGCACGGGCGTCGCCGTGCTCGACCGGCCGATCGAGCAGGCCAACATTGTGCTGGCGGCACCCGGGCTCGCCCGCACGGACGAACGTCGGTTCGCGCTCGGAGTCCTCAATGTGGCCCTCGGCGGCGGCATGTCCTCCCGGCTGTTCCAGGAGATCCGCGAGAAGCGCGGTCTCGCGTACGCCGTCTACTCGTACTCCGCCCAGTACGCCGACAGCGGGTTGTTCGGCGTCTATGTGGGGTGCCAGCCCAGGAAGGTCGAGCAGGTGCTCGCCCTGTGCCGTGAGGTGCTGACCGACGTCGCCGAGATCGGCCTCACCGGCGACGAGCTCGCGCGGGGCAAGGGCCATCTCCGCGGCGGCCTCGTGCTCGGCCTCGAGGACACCGGATCGCGCATGAGCCGGCTGGCCAAGGGTGAGCTCGTCTACGGCGAACACCCCAGCGTCGACGAACTCTTGTCCCGCATCGACGCGGTCACGCTCGAAGACGTCCGGTCGGTCGCGGCCGAGCTGCTGTCCCGGACTCCTGTGCTGGCCGTCGTCGGGCCGTTCGACGACGCGACCCGGTTCGAGTCCGCCGTCGCCTGACCGCCGGCCGTTGACCGCGTAGGGAACACTTGCGGCATGAGCATTGCCGTGGCGGTGATCGGCGCCGCCGGACGGATGGGCCGCGAGGTGTGCCGGGCGGTGGAGGCCGCCGACGACCTCCGGCTGGTCGGCCGCTTCGATATCGGTGACGAACTCGGCAACCTCGGTGGCGCGGACGTGGCCGTCGAGTTCTCGGTTCCGGCTGCCTCCCTCGACAACGTCCTGCACGCGGTCCGCCGTGGCGTGCACGCGGTCGTGGGAACCACGGGCTGGACCGACGAGAGTCTGGAGAAGGTCCGCTGGGGGCTGGAGACCAGCCCGGGCACGGGCGTGTTGATAGCGCCGAACTTCTCCCTGGGCGCCGTGCTGATGATGCGCTTCGCCGCCCAGGCGGCGCGATTCTACGAGTCAGCCGAGGTCGTCGAGTTGCACCACCCGGACAAGGTCGACGCACCCAGTGGCACCGCTGTGCGGACGGCGGGCCTGATCGCTCAGGCGCGGAAGGCCGGCGGGCTGCCTCCGGTGCCCGACGCCACCGCCACGGTGGTCGACGGCGCCCGCGGTGCCGACATCGACGGCATCAGGGTGCACTCCGTGCGGCTGCGTGGCCTGGTCGCACACCAGGAGGTGCTGCTCGGTGCCCCGGGCGAACAGCTGACGATCCGCCACGACTCGTTCGACCGCGTGTCGTTCATGCCCGGCGTCCTGCTCGGGGTTCGGCGCGTCGGCGGACTGCCCGGGCTGACCGTGGGGCTGGAGCACCTCCTCGACCTGTGACGGCGCGTATCGTCCCCCGGATGGACGTCAGCGCCTTCTACGCGATCGTGTCCGCGATCAACTTCACGTTGCTGGGGCTGTGGTGGGTCGCCGTCAAGGAACGAGCGGACATCGGCGGCGCCGATGCGCCGCGGCGCCGGATGGCCTACCTGGTGTCGCTGGGCTTCGTGATCCCCGGAACGGTGTCGCTGCTGGCCCAGGTCGCGCCGGAGGAGCCGATCCTGTGGCGGGCCTCCTTCGCGTTCGCGGGGGTGGCAGGTGCGGTCGGGATCGCCATGCTCGGCCGGTCCTTGCGCGACCTGACCGGCGAGACCCTGCTGGCTCGCGTCCTGTGGTTCGTCGCGGTCCCGATCTACCTGCTCGTGGCGGTGGTCGCGGCGATCCCGGGTATCCCCGATGCTCTCGACCTCAGGCTCAGCTCGATCGAGATCGAGGGTTTCCTGTTGACCGTGTTGGTCTTCCTCGGCGTTCAGGCCGCGTGGGTGGTCGCGATGACCCCCAAGGCGGAGAACGAGGCAGACCTCAGGTGATGGCCCGGAGCACGGCGGTGGTGGCGGCGGCCACCACGATCACGACGAGGAACGGCGCGCGCAGCAGCAGGGCGAACACGGCCGCGGTGATCCCCGCCAGCTTCAGGTCGACCCCCAGCCCGGCGTCGGTGGCGAACGTCTCGACGGCGACCAGCGCCGCGAGCAGGGCGACCGGGAGCAGAGCGGCAACCCGATGGACGTCGGGCCTGTCGAGGACCGACTCGGGCAGCGACAAGCCGGCGAGCTTGAGCAGGTAGCACCCCACCGACGCTGCGATGACCGCGGTCCAGATCATTCCCCAGCCCTCCGCGGCGCCCGTCCACGCAGCCCGGCGACCAGGGCGATCGGCGCCGCCGCCAGGACCGGTATCCCCGGTGGCAGGAACGGGACCAACGCGGTCGCGACCGTGGCGCCGCCGATCGCCACGGCCCGGTTCGTGGCGTCGTCGAGCCGAGGCCAGAGCAGGGCGAGGAACGCGGCCGGGACCGCCGCGTCGAGGCCGAGCGTCTCGGGGTCGCCGACGGCCGAGCCGCCCAGCGCACCGGCGAGCGTACCGAGGTTCCACAAGACGAACAGCGATACGCCGGTGACCCAGAAGGCGTAGCGCTGTGCCTGCCGGGTGGAGCGCGCGATGGCCATGGCCGTCGTCTCGTCGATCACCAACGGTGCCGCGAGCGCAGAACGCCGGCCGCGGACGCCGAGGACTCCCGCCATCCGAACCCCGTAGAACGTGTTGCGCAGCCCGAGCAGGAGCGCCGCGGGGATGGCGGCGAGGGCGGACCCGCCACCGCCGACGACGCCGACGAAGGCGAACTGCGAGGCCCCGGTGAACATGACGACGCTCAGCGCACAGGTCTGCACCACGCTGAGCCCGGATGCCACCGACACCGCACCGAACGACGCCCCGAAGGCGGCGGCATAGGCCGCGATACCCAGTGCATCCCGGCGGATCGCCGCGCGTTCCCGGTCCGCTTCCACCCGGACGACCGTAGCGACGAGGCCCGAAAGCGATGGCCGCGCCCGGTAGGTCTCAGCGGGAGGGCATCCGGGACGGGCCGACCTGGGTGTCGAGCCAGGCGTTCAACGGCGCGAAGTCGCGCCATGCACCCGCGACGCGCTCGACCGCCTCGGCGGTGTGTACCCAGGGCGGCGACCCGAACTCGACCCACGCCGCGAGGCCGCGGTAGCGGAGCAGGTCGACGCGCGGGTGGTCGGCGGCGTAGCCGCGCGGCCGCGTCTTCAGCGCGTCGCCGCCCACCGTGTAGCCGGCGCCACGCAACCGGTCGACCTCCTTCTCGAGCTCCGAACCCGTACCGTCGTCGTCGACGGCCTCCCGGAACTGTCCGACCTGGTCGGCGGCCATGCGGTAGTAACCGCCCGCCGCGAACAGGCCTGCGGCGGACACATGGACGTAGTTGTCGCCCACGGTGGCGCCCTGCTGGTCCTTGTAGGGGCTCTTGTCCCTGGCGAAGCGGACGTCGCGATAGGGCCGGAACAGATGGACCGGGCCGAACTCGGGCTCGAGCAACGCGCACAGCGCCACCAACGGCTCGCGAACGCAGGACTCGTAGACGTGCTTGTGCGCGGTCCAGTAGGTCTTGGAGTTGTCGGCCTCGAGGCCTTCGTAGAAGTCGAGCGCCTCGACCGGGAAGCCGGTGAAGGTCATGGTTCTCCCCACGTGCACGGTGGTGACGGATCCCGGGCAGCCTAACTCTCGGGCGAGAGGGCGCTCTGGAAGGATCGGCCCTCGTGAGGATGCATGGCTGACCGCAGTGTCCGGGTCGCCTGGGCCGACGACGCCCCGGCGATCGGTGCGGTCCAGGCGCGCGCATGGCAGCAGTCGTACGCCGACGTGCTCCCGCCGGCCGCACTCGCCGCGGTCGACGCCGACGCCTTCGCCGAGGCCTGGCGGCATGCCATCGTCAGACCGCCGACGGCGCGCCACCGGGTGCTGGTCGCGCTGGAGCGGAACACCGTGGTCGGACTGGCCGCCACCGCACCCTCCGAGGATGTGGACGCCGGCCCGGGCGACGCCGAGATGGTCGCCCTCCACGTCGACCCCGACGCCCTCGGAGCCGGCCACGGGTCCCGGTTGTTGACCGCCGTCGTCGACACGATGCGCGCCGACGGCTTCAGCCACGCCCGCGTCTGGCTGGTCGCCGGCGACGACGCCGTCAGAGGCTTCCTCGAGTCGGCCGGCTGGGCCGCCGACGGCGCACACCGCGAGCTCGACCTCACCGGTGACGGCAGTGCGACCCTGCGCCAGCTCCGCGTGCACACCGACCTGCGGGAGGAATCCTTCTCGACGTGATCACGAGGAGGTCGTCGACGCCAGATACGCGCGACCCCGGGGCGAGAGCCGGTAGCCGATGTCGAGGCTCTCGGTCAACCCGAGGTTCTTCAGCTTGCGTACGTCGATCTTGAATGGCTGCATCTCCCGGTCCACCGACGCGGCGAGATCGGCCGCGCGGGTCGCCGGACGGTCCCGGATGAGCTCGAGTGTGGTCCGCGTCCACGGCCCGTGCCGACTGGCCCGGTCGAGCCGGTCCAGCCGCGTGGAGATGGCGACGACGTCGGCCTGGTCGAGCTCGGCGTCGGCGGCAAGCTCCGCGCGCGGGTCCCCGCCGGGCGCGCGGTGGAACTCGATCCGGTACAGCGTCGCTCCCGTACGGACGGGGAGGTCGGCGACCAGTGCGCGGGCGTCGGCATGACCGGCCCGGTGGGCGTCGTCGTCGGTGATCGCCGCCGGATCCGTCGCCGACACGGACGTCACCTCGACGATGCCGGCCGGCGTGCGGTACGGCCGGCCGGCCACGACCTGCGCACCGTGCCAACGGCGGAACGTCAGCGTGATCGAACCGTCGGCGATCCCGGGCCAGAACCGCTGCGGGAACAGCACCCCCGCATTCTTCCCTCTCGCCATCTTGTGGCTGGTTCGGCACGTGTCCGTTGCTGGGGACGGGTTGCGAACGAGCCACAAGTCAGCGTGCGGGGAGGCCTCAGATGTGACACTGTCGCCACAGGTCTGCTGGACATGTGTCACAACGCACACCTAGGCTGACATCCATGGACGCCACGGAGACCGACCCGCGCGAGGCGGCGTTCCAGGACCTCATCGACGCCGACGGCCGGGTCGAGCCGCGTGACTGGATGCCCGACGACTACCGTCGCTCGTTGGTCCGTCAGATCGCCCAGCATGCCCACTCCGAGATCATCGGCATGCAGCCGGAGGGCAACTGGATCACCCGCGCGCCGAGCCTCCGGCGCAAGGCCATCCTCATGGCCAAGGTGCAGGACGAGGCCGGCCACGGCCTCTACCTCTACGCCGCCGCCGAGACCCTCGGCGTGTCGCGCGACGAGCTCCTCGACCTGTTGCACGCGGGCAAGCAGAAATACTCGTCGATCTTCAACTACCCGACCCTGACCTGGGCGGACATGGGAGCGATCGGCTGGCTCGTCGACGGTGCCGCGATCACCAACCAGGTGCCCCTGTGTCGCTGCTCGTACGGGCCGTACGCCCGGGGCATGGTCCGCATCTGCAAGGAGGAGTCGTTCCACCAGCGGCAGGGGTTCGAGTCGCTGCTGACGCTGTGCCGGGGAACGCCCGCGCAGCGGGCGATGGCCCAGGATGCGCTCGACCGTTGGTGGTATCCGAGCCTGGCCATGTTCGGGCCGCCGGACGGTGAGTCCACCCACACCGGCAAGTCGATGGCGTGGGGCATCAAGCGGTTCAGCAACGACGAGCTGCGGCAGAAGTTCGTCGACATGACGGTGCCGCAGTCGCACGTGCTGGGCCTGACCATCCCCGACCCCGAGCTACGGTGGAACGACGACCGGGGCCACTACGACTTCACCCCGCCGGACTGGGACGAGCTCCGCAGGGTGATCACCGGCGACGGGCCGTGCAACCGTCAGCGGATGGAGCACCGGGTCGCGGCGCACACCGGGGGAGAGTGGGTACGGGAGGCCGCCGCGGCGTACGCGGCCAAGAGGCGCGCCGCGGAGGCAACGGCGTGAGCACCGAACCGCTCTGGGAGGTTTTCGTCCGCAGCCGTCGCGGCCTCTCGCACATCCACGTCGGCAGCCTGCACGCCCCCGACGCCGAGATGGCCGTCCGCAACGCGCGCGACGTCTACACCCGCCGCCAGGAGGGTGTCTCGATCTGGGTGGTGCCGGCCGGTGCGATCACGGCCAGCAGCCCGGACGAGAAGGACTCGTTCTTCGACCCGGCCGGTGACAAGGTCTACCGGCACCCCACGTTCTACGACATCCCGGACGAGGTGCGTCACCTGTGACCGCACATCCGGGCACCCCGGGCACCTGGGACGGCGGTTCGACCGGCGCGACGGTGCTGGAACCGCGGGTCGCATACGTCCTGGGGCTGGGAGACGACGCGCTCGTGCTCGCCCACCGGCTCGGCGAGTGGATCGCCGCGGCTCCGCAGATCGAGGAGGACATCGCGCTGGCCAACATCGGACTCGACCTGCTCGGGCAGGCGCGAACCCTGCTGAGCCACGCCGGCGAGCTCGAGGCTGCCGGCCGGGACGAGGACGCGCTGGCCTATCTGCGCGACGAGCGCGACTTCCGCAACCTGCAGATCGTCGAGCGCCCGAACGGCGACTTCGCCGTGACGACCGCCCGGCAGCTGGCGTTCTCCGCGTACCAGTACGAGCTCTACGACCGGTTGCGGGCCAGTGCCGACCCGACGCTCGCGGCGGTGGCCGGGAAGGCGATCAAGGAGGTCACGTACCACCGCGACCATGCGACCCAGTGGACACTGCGGCTGGGCGATGGAACCGACGAGAGCCATCGGCGGATGCAGGCGGGACTCGAGCAGATCTGGCCCTACGTCGAGGAGATGTTCGAGCCGGGTCCGGCCGTCGCCGGCCTGGTCGCACAGGGGCTGGCCGCCGACCCGGGCCTGCTGCGCGAGCCGTGGGCGGCCTACGTTCACCCCGTTCTCACGCAGGCGACGCTGGCCGTCCCGGAACCTGCCTTCCACGGCCACGGCGGCCGCCGCGGCCTGCACACCGAGGCGCTGGGTCACCTGCTGGCAGAGATGCAGCACCTGCACCGTGCTCACCCGGGGGCGACATGGTGACCACGACGACGCTCGCCGCCGTCCGGGCGGTCGTCGCGGAGGTGCCCGACCCGGAGCTACCGGTCGTCACCATCGAGGACCTGGGCGTGCTGCGCGACGTGCGGGTGGACGACGGCGGACGCGTCATCGTCGAGATCACTCCGACGTACTCCGGCTGCCCGGCGATGGATGCGATCCGCGACGACGTGCTGGCGCGGCTGAGGGAGCACGGACACGACGACGCCGAAGTGCGCCTCGTGCTGGCACCGGCGTGGACCACGGACTGGATCACCGCACGGGGGCGCGCCGCCCTGCACGAGCACGGGATCGCACCCCCGCACCGGGCCGGGCCGGTGGCGCTCACACTGTCGGTGCGGTGCCCCCGCTGCGGTTCCCCGGACACCCGCGAGATCAGCCGGTTCGGCTCGACGGCGTGCAAGTCGCTGTGGACCTGCCGCACCTGTCTCGAGCCGTTCGACCACATGAAGGCGCTCTGAGTTGACCACTCAGGCTCCCGCCGCCACCGCGCCACGTCGGCATTCGGTCTTCCACCGGCTCCGGGTGTCGGCGGTCGAGCGGCTCACCGACGATGCCGTCGCGGTCACCTTCGAGGTGCCGCCGGACCTTCGCGACGCGTACGCGTTCGCGCCAGGACAGCACGTGAACGTGTCGGTACCGGGCGGCGACGCCGTCCGGCGGAGCTACTCGATCTGCTCACCGGCCGGGTCCGGACGGCTGCGCATAGCGGTCAAGCGGATACCGGACGGCACGTTCTCGGCCTACGCCCTGTCCTCGCTCGCGCCCGGCGACGAGCTCGACGTGATGACGCCTGCCGGGCGCTTCACCCCCGACCTCGACCCGGTGAACGCCAAGCACTACGTGGCGATCGCCGCCGGGAGCGGCATCACGCCGGTGCTGTCGATCATCACCAGCGTCCTCGGTACCGAGCCGGACAGCCGGGTGACGCTGATCTACGCCAACCGGACGAGCCAGTCGGTGATGTTCCTCGACGAGCTCGCCGATCTCAAGGACGTCCACCCCTCGCGCCTGCACCTGGTGCACGTGCTCTCCCGGGAAGAGCAGGAGGCCGAACTGCTCTCCGGGCGGATCGACGAGGAGCGGCTCGAGCGCTTCCTCGCCACTCTCGTCCCACCCGCGTCGGTCGACGAGTGGTACCTGTGCGGGCCGCACCGGCTGGTGACGATGGCCCGCGACGTGCTGCTACGGCACGGCGTCGATCGCGCCCACATCCATTCCGAGCTGTTCCACGTCGGAGACCTGCCGCCGAGGCCCGTAGCCACCCCCGAGCCGACTGGCACCACCGTCAGCGAGGTCACCGTCGTCCTGGACGGCCGGCGCAGCACGGTGGAGATCACCGACCCGGACGAGACCGTGCTCGAGGCCGTCCTCCGGGTACGCAACGACGCGCCGTTCGCCTGCAAGGGCGGCGTGTGCGGGACGTGCCGCGCCAAGCTGCTCGACGGCACGGTGGAGATGGAGCGCAACTTCGCGCTGGAGGACGACGAGCTCGGCGAGGGTTACGTCCTGACCTGCCAGTCGCACCCGTCGACACCGTCGGTGTCGCTGGACTACGACGCCTGACGGGGAGGTGCGACCTCGACCGGCTTGGCCAGCGCGCTGGGAGGGGCCGGGCGGAGCAGTCGGGGTGCGCTGCGAGCGGCGTCGATGGCGGGTGCGCCGGCGATCAGGACGATGCCCAGAGCACCGAGGGCCGCTCCGTTCGAACCCAGGTCGAGTGTCGGCCAGGCCAGCCCGCCGACGAGAGCCGTGACCGCCACGACGGCGACATAGTCGGGTGCGTCGAGGATCCATTTGGGAGCGCGGTCGGCGGCGGCACAGGTCAGACCGGTCACCACCCCCAGCAGGGGACCGGCCGCGAGCCCGACGGTGAGCCCGAGCAGCACGATCTCGACCTCGCTGATACGGGCGTCGCGAAAGGCCGCCAGCGGGATGCCGCCGACGACGGCCGCGACCAGACCCCACACCGGGCCGTGGCGAAGGCCCCAGTGGACGAAGCGACCGATGGTCCCCTGCGCGACCATGAGTCCAGGGTGCTCCCGCAACGACCGTCTGTGCAGGTCATTCCTCGTGTCGCTGCCGATCTGTGACCTGATGTGCATGTGCCGGTCACGTTCTGGCGCCTGCTGACGTCGGACGCGGAGCCGTCAGCGTGTCGAGATGACGGCTCCGCTCCCGGTCGGAACCGACACTAGGCTGCCCGGAGGAGGTGCCGGGCGGTGACCATGACGGAGAGCACAGGGGTGTCCAGCGACGAGGACGGCCCGCAGATCGAGTTCCGCAGCGACGTGACGGTCGAGCTGGTGCGGTCGAGCGCCCACGACTCCGACGTCCTGTTCGCGGCCCGGGTCTCGACCAAGGGAGAGCAGTCCCTGGAGGACGTCGACGCCGACGCCGAACGGTCGAAGGGCCTGATCAACTTCCTGATGAGGGATCGCCACGGAACCCCATTCGAGCAGAATTCGATGACTTTCTACGTTCATGCCCCGATTTTCGTTTTTCGCGAGCACATGCGGCACCGGATGGCCAGCTACAACGAGGAGAGCGGGCGTTACCGGGAGCTTCGGCCGGTGTTCTACGTGCCCGGGCCGGAGCGAAAGCTGGTCCAGGAGGGCAAGCCGGGCCACTACACGTTCGTCGACGGAACCGCGGAGCAGCACGCGCTGGTCGACACCGAGACGCGCCGGGTGTGCGCCGAGGCGTACGCCGCCTACCGACGCATGCTCGACGCGGGAATCGCGCGCGAGGTCGCCCGGATCGTACTGCCCGTGACGATCTACTCCTCGATGTATGTCACGTTCAACGCGCGGTCCCTGATGAACTTCCTGTCCCTGCGGACCAGACGCGAGGATTCCCGGTTCCCGTCGTTCCCGCAGCGGGAGATCGAGATGGTGGCGGAGACGATGGAGGCCGAGTGGGCTCGGTTGATGCCGCTGACTCACGCGGCGTTCGAGGCCAACGGAAGGGTCGCGCCGTGAGGGATGAGGCCGGCCACCGGCCCGGGCCAGGGCGGTAGCCTGCCGGGCATGGCCGACTACACCCGAAGCCCCTCCGTCCCGCCGCCGTTCGGGCGCGTCCTGACCGCGATGGTCACGCCGTTCCACGACGACGGCGCACTCGACCTCGACGGCGCGGCCCGCCTGGCGAACCATCTCGTCGACGAGGGCTGCGACGGCCTCGTCGTCAGTGGGACGACCGGCGAGAGCCCCACCACGACCGACACCGAGAAGGAGCAGATCGTCCGGGTGGTCCGCGATGCCGTCGGTGACCGCGCCGCCGTCGTCGCAGGGGCCGGCACGTACAGCACCCACCACAGCGTCGAACTCGCCCGGCAGGCCGAGAAGGCCGGCGCCGACGGGCTGCTCGTCGTCACGCCGTTCTACAACAAACCGCCCCAGTCCGGCCTGGTCCAGCACTTCACCGCTGTCGCCGACGCGACCGCATTGCCGGTGATGCTGTACGACATCCCCGCCCGTTCCGGCGTTCCGATCACGACCGAGACGCTGGTCCGGCTGTCCGAGCACGAGCGGATCGTGGCCGTCAAGGACGCCAAGGACGACCTGTACGAGTCGTCGTGGGTGCTCGCGCGCACCCAGTTGGCCTACTACTGCGGCACCGATGCGCTCAACCTCGCCCACCTGACCCAGGGCGCCGTGGGCATGGTGAGCGTGGTCGCCCACGTGGCGGCGTCACGGTATGCCGCGATGGTGCGGGCCGTCGACGCGGGCGAGCTGGCCGAGGCGATCGGGCTGCACCGGGCCCTGCTGCCTGCCGTGCGCGGAATCATGACCCGCACCCAGGGGGCGATCATGGCCAAAGCTGCTCTGCAGCTCGCCGGCGTGCTGCAGAGCCGGGCCATGCGCTCACCCCTGCCGGCCGCCACCGACGCCGAGGTCGCCCAGTTGCGCGACGACCTCGTGGCGGCGGACCTGCTGTGAGCCACCCCCACCCGGAGCTCACGACCCCCCCGCCTCTGGCCGAGGGGGGTCTGCGCATCGTCCCCCTGGGTGGGCTGGGCGAGGTCGGGCGGAACATGACGGTCTTCGAACAGTCCGGGCGCCTGCTGGTGGTCGACTGCGGCGTGCTGTTCCCCGAGGACCACCAGCCGGGGGTCGACCTCATCCTCCCCGACTTCGACTACATCAGGGGCCGGCTCGACCGGATCGAGGCCGTGGTGCTCACCCACGGGCACGAGGACCACATCGGGGCGGTGCCGTTCCTGCTGCGCGAGAAGCCCGACATCCCGATCGTCGGGTCGCGGCTCACCCTCGCCCTGGTCGAGTCGAAGCTCACCGAGCACCGGCTCGACGCGTACCAACTCGAGGTCGCCGAGGGCCGCACGGAGAGGTTCGGGCCGTTCGAAGTCGAGTTCCTGGCAGCCAACCACTCCATTCCCGATGCGCTGGCGCTGGCGATCCGGACGTCTGCGGGCGTCGTGCTCCACACCGGCGACTTCAAGATGGACCAGCTCCCCCTGGACGGGCGGCTCACCGACCTCAACGGCTTCGCCCGGCTCGGCGATGCCGGCGTCGACCTGTTCATGGTCGATTCCACCAACGCGGAGGTGCCGGGCTACAACGCCCACGAGCGGGACATCGCACCGGTCCTCGACCGGGTGTTCGCAGAGGCACCGCGGCGGATCATCGTCGCCTCGTTCGCCAGCCATGTTCACCGAGTCCAGCAGGTGCTCGACGTTGCCGTCGCACACCGGCGCAAGGTCGCATTCGTCGGGCGTTCCATGGTCCGCAACATGGGCATCGCCCGCGACCTGGGCTACCTCGACATCCCCGGTGGCACGCTGGTCGACGCCAAGAGCATCGACGATCTCGCCCCGGAGGAGGTCGTGCTGATGTCGACCGGCTCGCAGGGCGAGCCGATGGCGGCACTGTCCCGGATCGCGAACCGCGACCACCCGGCCATCCGGATCGAGCCCGGTGACGTCGTCGTGCTCGCGTCGTCGCTGATCCCGGGCAACGAGAACGCCGTCTCCCGGGTCATCAACGGCCTCACCCGGTGGGGTGCCACCGTCGTGCACAAGGGCAACGCGATGGTGCACACATCGGGCCATGCCAGCGCAGGTGAGCTGCTCTACGCCTACAACCTGGTCAAGCCGCGCAACGTGATCCCGATCCACGGTGAGGCCAGGCACCTGCACGCCAACGCAGGCGTCGCGATCAGCTCCGGTGTTCCGCGCGACCGGGTCGTGCTGGCCGAGGACGGCGTGGTGGTCGACCTGGTGGGTGGCGTCGCCCGCGTGGCCGGAGCGGTGCCGTGCGGGTACGTCTACGTCGACGGTTCGAACGTCGGGGGCGTCGCGGAGGCATCGCTGAAGGACCGGCGGATCCTCGGCGAGGAGGGATTCATCTCCGTCGTCGTGGTGGTCGACTCGGTCACGGGCAAGGTCACCGGAGGCCCCGAGATCCACGCCCGTGGCTTCGCCGAGGACGACGGCGTCTTCGACGAGGTGCGGCCCCAGATCGCCGAGGCGCTGGAGAAGGCCGCCTCGGGCGGCGCCGCCGACACCTACGAGCTCCAGCAGACGATCCGCCGCACGATCGGCCGCTGGGTCAGCGCGCGCTACCGCCGCCGGCCGATGATCATCCCCGTCGTCGTGGAGTCCTGACCCACCTGGCACATCAGGCGGTGACATCTGCGGGTGATTTGCGCGGAATGTGGAGCCGGTCACAGTGCCACGTCGGCATCTGTCGACCCGGATGGGTTCGAAAGCGCCGATCTCATGATCAACCGACACGGCGTGTGACGCATGGTACGGATGTGTTGTCCGGGTAGCCTTGCCGACCATGGCGACCCGTACGTCCACGGCGACCCGGTCGCGCAAGTCGGCCGCGACGAAGGGCGACAAGCGCGCGACCGGCCGCGTCTCGTCCCGGCGCGGCCTGGGCCGTGGGTCGGCGCGGCGCCGTACGGCACCACGGCCGGCTCCTCGTCGTCCAAGCGTGACCCGCGGTATCGGCCGGGTCCTCGGCGCGGTCTGGATGGCGGCGGCGCATGTGGTGGGGGGAGGGGTGCGGCGGGTAGGGTCGACCGCCCGCGGGCTCGACCCCGCGCACCGACGCGACGGCGCCGGCCTCGCCCTGATCGGCGGCGGCATCGTCATCGCCGCCGCCCTCTGGTGGGACATCGACGGCAGTGTGGCCAAGGCCATCCGCACGACTGTGGCCGGCACGATCGGCGCCACGGCTGTCGTCGTCCCTGTGCTGTTGGGCCTGCTGGCCTGGCGTTCTCTCCGCCATCCCGACCGCAACGGGCCGGGTGGCCGGCAGCTGGTCGGTTGGACGGCGCTCGCACTCGGAGTGCTGGGCCTGATCCACATCGCGGCCGGTATGCCACGCCCGGTCGACGGCCCGGCGGCGATGCAGAACGCGGGCGGAGCAGTCGGCTTCGTCGCCTCCACCGTCCCGGCCGACCTGCTCACCGTGTGGGTCGCGACGCCGTTACTCGTGCTGCTCTCGGTGTACGGACTGCTCGTCGTCACCGGCACACCGATCCACGAACTGCCGAGCCGGGCGCAGGCGATCCGAGACTGGGTGACCGGCGCGACACCGGCCACGGACGGCGACGACGACGGGCCGGCTGCGCCGCGGCGTTCATTGCTGCGCCGGCGGGGCGCGGGCACCGACGTCCCGGACGACGGCCTGCCCTACGACAGCCCGCTGCTTCGCGAGCGTGCCCTGGCACGGAAGGTTGCGCCGGACGACGTCGCAGCCGAGGACGGTGGCGACCAGCCGACGAGGATCGTCGTCACCCCTCGCCGGGGCGAAGGCGACCGGGCCGGCGAGCCGCCACCGCACACGCCGCTGCCGCAGCGGGTCGAGCAGTTGGCGCTCTCGGGTGACATCACCTACACGCTTCCCGCCAGCGACGCGCTGCGCCAGGGCAGTCCTCACCGGGCCCGCTCGGCCGCGTCGGACCAGGTGGTCGAGGCGCTGACCGAGGTCCTGGATCAGTTCGAGATCGACGCTCAGGTCACCGGCTACACCCGCGGTCCCACCGTCACGCGGTACGAGGTCGAGCTGGGAACGGCGGTCAAGGTCGAACGCGTGACCGCGCTGTCGAAGAACATCTCCTACGCGGTGGCCAGCGCGGAGGTACGGATCCTGTCCCCGATCCCGGGCAAGTCGGCGATCGGCATCGAGATCCCGAACTCCGACAAGGAGACGGTGAGCCTCGGCGACGTGCTCCGGGCACCGATCGCCCGCAAGGACCACCATCCGATGGTGGTGGGGCTCGGCAAGGACGTCGAGGGCGGATTCGTCGTGGCCAACCTGGCGAAGATGCCGCACGTGCTCATCGCAGGGGCCACCGGCTCGGGCAAGTCGAGCTGCATCAACTCACTGATCACGTCCGTGCTGATGCGTTCGACGCCGGACGAGGTACGGATGATCCTGGTCGACCCCAAGCGGGTGGAACTGACGGCGTACGACGGCATACCGCACCTGATCACGCCGATCATCACCAACCCGAAGAAGGCCGCCGAGGCGCTGCAGTGGGTCGTCCGCGAGATGGACATGCGCTATGACGACCTGGCCCAGTTCGGCTTCCGCCACCTCGACGACTTCAACAAGGCGGTGCGGTCGGGACGGCTGAAGCCGCCTCCGGGCAGCGAACGGACGATCGCGCCCTACCCGTATCTGCTGATCATCGTCGACGAGCTCGCCGACCTGATGATGGTCGCCCCCCGCGACGTCGAGGACGCGATCGTCCGGATCACCCAACTGGCCCGGGCTGCCGGCATCCACCTCGTCCTCGCGACCCAGCGGCCGTCGGTCGACGTCGTCACCGGCCTGATCAAGGCCAACGTGCCGTCCCGGCTCGCCTTCGCCACGTCGTCGCTGGCCGACTCCCGAGTCATCCTCGACCAGAACGGGGCGGAGAAGCTGGTGGGCCAGGGCGACGGACTGTTCCTGCCGATGGGCGCCAGCAAGCCGGTACGGATCCAGGGCGCATGGGTCACGGAGTCCGAGATCCACGCCGTCGTCCGCCACTGCAAGGACCAGCTCGAACCCACCTATCGTGACGACGTCACGGCGCCGCAGGCGAACCGGCGCGAGGTCGACGAGGACATCGGCGACGACCTCGACCTGCTCTGCCAGGCCGCCGAGCTGGTCATCACCACCCAGTTCGGGTCCACCTCGATGCTGCAGCGCAAGCTCCGGGTGGGATTCGCCAAGGCCGGCCGGCTGATGGACCTGATGGAGAGCCGCGGCATCGTCGGCCCGTCGGAGGGTTCCAAGGCACGAGACGTCCTGATCAAGCCCGACGAGCTGGACGAGGTGCTGGACACCCTCCGCGGCGGGTAGGCATGGTCCACTCGTGGCCCACGCACGGATCGGGATCTCCGGGTGGACGTACGCACCGTGGCGGGGTGTCTTCTACCCGGCCGGCCTGCCGCATCGACAGGAGTTGGAGTTCGTCGCATCCCGAATGAACAGCGTGGAGATCAACGGCTCCTTCTACGCGCTGCAGCGGCCGTCCAGCTTCCGCGACTGGTTCTCCCGTTCGCCGGACGACTTCGTGTTCGCCGTCAAGGGCGGTCGGTTCATCACGCACATGAAGAAGCTCGCCGGCGTCGAGACGCCGCTCGCGAACTTCTTCGCCTCCGGAGTCCTGGCCCTGGAGCACAAGCTGGGCCCGCTGCTCTGGCAGCTTCCGCCGAACCTCGGTTTCCACCCGGACCGGTTGGCCGCCTTCTTCGAGCGGCTCCCGCGGACGGCGGGCCAGGCCGCCTCGCTCGCCGAGCACCACGACAGCCGGCTGAAGCATGGCGCGGTGACGACGACCGCCGTCGACCGGCCCCTCCGCCACGCCCTGGAGGTTCGGCACCCCAGCTTCGAGACGCGGTCGTTTCTCGATCTGCTCCGCGACCACGACGTCGGAGTGGTCATCGCCGACAGTGCCGGCCGGTTCCCATCGTTTCGGGATGTGACGGCGGATTTCGTCTACGTGCGCCTGCACGGCGCCGAGGAGCTCTATGTGAGCGGGTACACCCCGGCGGCCCTGGACGAGTGGGCCGGCCGCTGCGTGTCGTGGCTGTCAGCCGGTCTCGACGTGTACGTGTACTTCGACAACGACGTCAAGGTCCGGGCGCCCTTCGACGCCATCGGCCTGCTGGAGCGGGTCCGCGCGGCTGGATGACGCCGATGCCGGGCCTATCGTCGCGGCAGGGTCGAGGAGCGGACGAACTGGCTGATCGACGATGCCACGACGTCCGGCGCCATCCAGAACGCGCTGTGGTCCTGACCCGGCAAGACGCGGTACGTCCCGCGTGGCAGAAGCTGGACGAGCGCCTCTGCACCGGCGTGGAAGAACGGCTCGGAGTTCTCCCCGACGACGACGTGGGTCGGCTGGTCCACCGACCACCGGTCGGTCGGCAACGGCGTGCCGTTCTGGGTGCCTTCGACGATGCGGCCGTCATAGGGAAGGGTGTGGGCGTACGCGGCCATCGTCGTCCACGAGGGGTCGGCCTTCATCGGTTCGATGTACTCGGCGGGTACCCCGACCGCCTCCACCATGAAGACCTCGACGGCCTCGCTGCGGCGGTCCTCCGCCACGAGCCGTGTCACCCGCTCGACGAAGTCGGCCGGCACCGGGGGTCGGCCGGGCCCGACGATGAACGGCGGTTCGTAGAGGTAGAGGGCGGAGATCCGGTCGCCGAGAGCACTCGCCGCGTCGAGCGCCAACACGCACCCGCCCGAACCGCTGGCCAGTGTCGCGGGCGCACCGACGGCATCCAGGACGGCCTCGAGGTCCTCGACCTCGCGGGCGGGGGAGTACGGCTGGACGTCGCCACTCTCGCCTCGGCCCCGGCGGTCGTAGTTGACGACCGTGCAGTCCGCAGCCAGCAGGCCGGCGAGCCCGTCGAGGTCGTGGTGGTCGGAGACCGCCGTGCCCACGAGCACCACGGCGGGTCCGCTGCCGGTGACCTCGTAGGCGATCGGTGTTCCGTCCTTGGACGTCGCGGTGTGCATTGCTGTCTCCTCTCGTGGGGTCGGGCCTACCAGGGGCCCGTGTCGTCCGGGCCGAGTGCGTCGGGGATGTCCGCGGAAAGGTGGTGGTCGAGTCGCTCGAGCGCCTCTGCCAGACCCGTGGTCATGCCGAGCTCCTCGGCACCGGCGAGCGCGTCGGCGTCCGTGAACCGGGTCGTGATGGTCAGGTGGGTGCCGTCGCCGACGGGTTGCAGCAGAACGATTGTGGGGGTGGTGGTGCCGGCCTCTCGTCCGGTGTGTCCTGCGCACCGCGCAGGTACGCATCGAGCTTGTCCATCCGGTCCTCCCAGACGAGCGCAAAGGTGCCGAGCCAGGCGTTGAGCTCTTGGAACGGCTGGGGCCGGAGGCTGTAGATCCGGCGTTGCGCCTGGCGTCGTGCTTCCACCAGCCCTGACTCGTTCAGGATCCGCAGGTGCCGGGACACCTGCGGCTGGCCGAGCTGCAGGACGTCCACGATCTCGCCGACCGACCGCGGGCCGGTCCGCAGCAGTTCGACGATGCGGAACCGGCTCGGCTCGGCGATGGCCCCCAGCCGCTCCGGTACCAGGGTCGTCTCCACACCTCGTGTATACACTGAGGCGTATATCTACGTCAACGCATATAAGATGACGGTGCGAGAGCTGGTCGATGACGGCCCACGCCTGCGACCCGGGCCCGCCTCTCGACTCTCGCCGTACGCGGCGCCGAGGTCGGCGCGAGCAACCTCGCGACGACCTCGGCAGCGTACTGACGACAGGGTGGGTCAGCTGTCCCTGGGTACGTCTCCTCGCCACCCGCCGGTCTCCTGCCCGCGGGCCTCGATGAACTCCTTGAAGTTCTTCATGTCGCGCTCGGCGGCCTTGGACACGACACCGGTCTTCTCGCCGACCGTCTCGGCAAGACCTTCAGGGTCCATCTCCAGCTGCAGCATGACCCGGGTGGTGGCGTCGTCGAGCTTGTGGAACGTGACGACTCCGGCCTGATCCACGCCGCTGGTGGAACGCCACGCGACCCGCTGCTCGGGGCTCTGCTCGGTGATCTCCGCGTCGAACTCGCGTTCGACGCCGGCAATCTTGACCACCCAGTGCAGTCGCCGGTCGTCGAGCTGCCGGACCGACTCGACGTCGGCCATGAACCGCGGGAACTCCTCGAACTGGGTCCACTGGTTGTAAGCGGCGCTGATCGGGACGTTGACATCGACGGACTTTTCAGCGGTTGCCATCGTGTTCTGCTCCTCTCTCGAACGTTCTGTCCTCGAGGCCCGTACCCGCCGGCGACGCACCGAAACGGGAGGTGGTCCGTGTCACAGGCTCCCGACGTGCGAGGCTCGTGCCGTGGGCGGGCTCTCGGTGGCGATCGTCACACTCGGGTGCGCCCGCAACGAGGTCGACTCGGAGGAGCTCGCCGGACGTCTGGACGCCGAGGGATTCGAGCTGGTCGACGACCCGGCGACGGCGCAGACGGTGGTCGTCAACACCTGCGGGTTCGTCGAGCAGGCCAAGAAGGACTCCATCGATGCTCTGCTGGAGGCCGCCGACCTGCGGACTGCCGGCCGGGTCCGGTCGGTCGTCGCGGTGGGCTGCCTGGCCGAGCGGTACGGGGCGGAACTGGCCGCCGAACTGCCCGAGGCCGACGCGGTGCTCGGGTTCGACGACTACACCGGCATCGGCGACCGCCTGCTGGCGGTGCTCGACGGGAGACCGCAGGTCTCGCACACCCCCCGGGACCGTCGGCTTCTGCTCCCCGTGGCGCCGGCAGAACGGGCCGGCGTGGCTGTGTCGATCCCGGGCCATGCCGGGCCCGATCTGCCGGCGGGGCTGGGCCCGGCATCGGGGCCGCGGCCGGTACGGCGCCGTCTCGACGGGGGCCCGGCGGCGCCGCTGAAGCTGGCCAGTGGATGCGACCGGCGCTGCTCGTTCTGCGCGATACCCCGATTCCGTGGAGCGTTCTCGTCACGCCGCCCGATCGACGTGCTCGACGAGGCTCGCTGGCTGGCCGGCCAGGGCGTCAGGGAGCTGTTCCTGGTGAGCGAGAACTCCACCTCGTACGGAAAGGACCTCGGCGACCCGATGCTGCTCGAAACGCTCCTACCCGAGCTGGCCGCTGTGGACGGGATCGACCGGGTTCGGGTGTCGTACCTGCAGCCTGCGGAAATGCGGCCATCGCTGGTCGCGGTCATGACGTCGACGCCCGGCGTGGTGCCGTACTTCGACCTGTCCTTCCAGCACGCGAGCGGGCCGCTGCTGCGCCGGATGCGCAGGTTCGGCTCCGGCGCGTCGTTCCTGGACCTGATCACGACGATCCGGCAGCGGGCGCCAGCGGCAGGCATCCGCTCCAACGTCATCGTCGGGTTCCCCGGCGAGACCGACGACGACCTGGCTGCCCTCGAGTCGTTCCTCGAGCGGGCACGGCTGGACGTCGTGGGTGTGTTCGGCTACTCCGACGAGGACGGCACCGAGGCGGCGGGCTTCGACGCGAAGCTGCCGGCCGACGAGGTCAGGGACCGAGTGGCGCGGGTGGCCGCGCTGGTCGACGAGTTGGTGGCCCAGCGCGCCGAGGACCGCGTTGGCGACACCGTCGACGTGCTCGTCGAGTCCGTGGAGGACGGCGTGGCCGAGGGGCGTGCTGCGCACCAGGGCCCGGAGGTGGACGGGACCACGACGGTGACCGGCGTGCCGGCCCGGGTCGGCGACCTGGTGGCGGCGCGCGTCGACGGCAGTACCGGCGCGGACTTGCTGGCCACACCGGCAGCCGTACGCTGACGGAGTGCCTCCGCCGCGGGACCTCGAGCCGAGTGCGTGGAACCTGGCCA
>Ga0299914_10000382_pt1 | contig 26375 bp, 22 predicted proteins | sample RVTome_10_FD_201361 | JGI IMG/M metagenome (GOLD analysis project Ga0299914, IMG submission 201361) | Soil microbial communities from uranium-contaminated site in the Upper Colorado River Basin, Wyoming, United States - RVT153D57 (version 2) ... | reverse complement strand
TGAACGGCAGCCCATGCTCGGCAAGGATCGGCAGCGCGGTGGTCGCGACGTCGGCGAACCCGTCATCGAACGTGATCACGACCTTCGGTCGGTCATCACCGGCAGCGAGCTCGCCGAGCGCGTCGTCGATGCGCACAACCCGGTGTCGGGCCAGCACCTGCATCTGCTGTCGAAACGCGCCGGTGGTGAGATCACGTTCGTCGCGCGTACCGCCGCCTACCCGGTGATAGATCAAGATGCTCAGCCCAGCCGCAGGTGAGGCGGGTGGCCTCATGCACAGTGCCTGTTTCAGCTGCGCGCGTGCGCGATGCGCGATCACGATCGGACCCAGTTCTGCGGTCGTCGGTCGATAGGCGACCGCTGCCTGCGCTCTGACGATGGACCGCTCAGCCGCAGCCCCCGCCGCTGGAGCACGGCGAGGAAGCGCGACCGCACGACGTCCGGCGCGTAGTGGTCCAAGACGTGTGTGGACGCGTTCCGCGCGATCTCGGCGGCGTGATCGGGGTGGGTACGGGCGTGTCGCACGGCGGACACGAACTCGTCGGCGGTGCGTGCCACCAGGTAGTGACGTCCCGCGACGAAGCCGAGACCCCGCGCAGCAATGGCGGTCGTGATGATCGTCGCCCCTCGGCGCGCCGAGTCGAGCACCTTGATGCTTGTGCCGGTCTGCTCGAGGACCGGGAGGACGGCCAGCCGTCCTGGACGCAGCATAGCGCCCAGGTCGTCGACGAAGCCATGGTAGGTGATGCCGTCCTGCGGCGGGCCATTACAACCGCCAGCGACATGAAGCTGGAACCCCGCATCCTGCGCGCGGACCGCCGGCACGATGCACTCACGGAGCAGGTCAACGGCGTCGCGGTTCGGCCGGTATCGCGGGCTGCCGACGAAGACGGCGTCCCCGTGATGGGTCTTTGGCGGGTCGGGCAGCGCGTCGTCGACGGGGGAGAAGGCGTTGGGGACGACAGCCGCCTCCACACCAAGTCTCAGCAGCTTTCGGGCATCGGCGTCCGCGCAGACGAGGGCCACCGCGTCGCTCGTTCCGACCCGACGGTGCAGCCGGCGCCACCAGGCCGCGTCCACGGACATCAACGCAGCTGCCGGGAGATGCCGGACGCCCATCTGCAGCAGCCGACGCCGCCGCTGGCGCAGCTTGTCGTCCTCTAGGTCGTCGACATCGATGACCGCGACGTCTCGGTTGACGTGCTGCAGATGGTTGATGAGAACGAGGGTCTGCTGACGGACGACCAGGACGACCGTGTAGTGACGACCGCCCACGAAGCGGTCGAACGCCGCGGCTGCAGCGGCACGGCGGTCGCGTCCTACGCCGAACTGCCGCGGCAATCCTCGCGCGTACGCGCGGCAGGCCGCTGCGATCACGCCAGCTCGCCCCGCTGCGGAAGGCACCGGCTTGTCGACGGAGCCGGCCCGGTCCACCCACGTCGGCACCTGTTGGGGTTCGAAGGCGTTCGATCCGCGGAAGTGGAAGACATCGACGGGACCGAGTTCGCTGAGGCCTTCCGCCAGGAGGTTGATGCGCTGCCGAGCGCCGGACGTCACGGGCCACGGGTTCAAGGGACAGACGACGAGGCTTCGAGCTGACACTGTGATCCACCCCTTCGCGCCTATGTTGAGGCAATGGCCGAGCGCCGGCGCTGCCGTCGAGTGCATGCGCGCGTTGCTGGGTCCTTCAGTCCAGGACCGACCGCCTCCGAGCACCCGTCAGTTCTGTCGTCGAGCGGACCGGATCTGGTGCGTGTGTCGCCGAACCTTCAACGCGCGTCGCGGTCACAACTGCCGATGGCCGTGGCCGGGCGGGCGTTGACCGGACGACGGGCTGTCGTGCCCTTGACACCGGGCGGAGGCGCACCCCGGTGCGTTGCGCCGTCGTTGGGGGGATCCAAGTGGTCCGTCTCGGCGCGTGGCTGCCGCAGTGGACGGTGGCGACAGCGGGCCGGTGGTGGCCTGGCTAGCCTTCGCTGTCACATCCGGTGCGCCGCAAGGGACCGGACGGAGCCGCGACGGCTTCGGACGTGGCTAGGACGGTGGGAGCGACGTGTCCCGCATCTCCGTGGTGATCCCGACGATCGGCCGCCAGTACCTCGTCTCGGCGGTCGAGTCTGTGTTGCTCCAGCTCGAGTCGGGCGACGAGTGCGTCGTGGTCGTCGACGGTCCTCGATCGCTGCCGCGACTTCCGGCGAGCCGGCAAGTGCGCATCGTGCGGCTTGCGATATCGGGCGGACCGGGAGCCGCCCGCAACGCGGGCGCAGCCACCGTAACCGGAGACCACCTGCTGTTCCTCGACGACGACGACGAGGTGGCGCCGGACGGCGTCACGATCCTGCGCCAGCACGCCGCGCCCGGAATGGGTGTCGTGGGCTGGGAGGCATCGCTCCACGCCGACGCAAGCACCACCATCCGCAAGCGGAACTACGTGGCGGATGATGAAGCCGGCCGGATCGGTGCCCGACCCGTACCGAACGTCGGGGCGACGCTGGTGCCCTTCGAGGCGTTCGTCCCGTTCGACGTCCGTCTGCCGGCCAGCGAGGACGTCGAATGGTGGATGCGCCAGGCACCCAGGATGTGCATCCAGAATTGTCGCGACGTGGTGCTGTTGTCGCGGCGGCATGACGCACCGCGGCGCAGTGGGGATGTTCCCGCCAAGCTCGCCGCGCGGGAGGAGATCATCGCGCGCCACGCCGACTACCTGGCGGCGCACCCTGCTGCTGCCCACTACCAGTTCCGTCGCGCCGCAGGGTTCGCGTACGCCCTCAACGACATGACGCGGGCCCGTCGGTACTACACGGAAGCCTTTCGTCGACGCCCGACGCTCCGCGGGCTGGCGCGTGTGCTGCAAACGAGCGCGAGATTGAAGCCCGCGGCATGACGTCCGCCACGCGCGAGCGATCCGTCCTTACGGCCCGAGTCCAGGATGCGCGTGCCCGACGCCGGCGACGTGCACCACAGGTCAGATCGCACCTGCCGACAGGAGTACCCGACTTCGTCGGCGTGGGCGTGCAGAAGGCAGGGACCAGCTGGTGGTACCAGTGCCTGACGGACCATCCTCTGGTGTTTCACCCGCCGCGGGTGCCGAAGGAGCGGCACTTCTTCTCCGATCCCGCACTTGCCCAGGTCGGTCCGACCGACCTCCGCGACAGGTACGCCAGCCAGTTCCCGCGTCCGCCCGGCGCGATCACCGGTGAGTGGACGCCGCGCTACCTAAACGACGGTTGGCCCATGCGGCTCCTCGCGACGTGTGCACCGCAGGCCAGGATTCTCGTGCTGCTGCGTGATCCGCTCGAGCGGTGCTACTCGGGTCTGCGTCACCAGCTCGACCGCGGCCGTGCGCCACGACAGGAGCACGTGAACGATGCCATCGAGCGCAGCCTCTACGGGCAGCAGCTGCGCGACCTGCTCAGCACCGTGGACGAGGAGCGGGTCCTGGTGCAACAGTATGAGCGGTGTGTGCTCGGGCCCGACAAGGAGCTCGCGCGGGCGTTCAGATTCCTCGGGCTACCCGTGGCGGAGGTCCCCTCCGCCGCCACGGAGGTCAACCAAAGCTCGCACGACGGACACGATGCGGTCCGCGCAGCCTACGGCGCGATGCTGCCGCCGGACGGTTTGCTACAGGAGCGATTCGCCGAGTCCGCCCTCGATGCGATCAAGGGGCTCGATGTGGATCCAGCGCTGTGGCCATCGCTTGGAGTTCACCAGTGACGAAGGTGTCCGCCACGACGCATCGGCTGCGCTTCATCGTCGTGGGAGCGCCACGATCAGGTACGACGCTGGTGCAACGGCTGCTCGCGGAATCCTGCGGCGTCAGCGTGCCACCGGAGACCCACTTCTTCACTCTCCTCGTGCAATCGCTGTCCGGCTCCGACACGAGAGAACAGATCGCAGCTCGACTCGACTCCTATCTGGAATCACCGCAACTATCGAGGATGAATCCGCCCGACAGCGCCGCCCTGCAGCGCCTCATCGAACTCCTTGCAGCACGTAGGTGGACCGATGCGTTCGTGCTGGCCGTGGAGATCTTCGGCGAACCTGATGCCGACATCATCGGTGAGAAGACCCCGAGCCACCTGAGCTGGTGCCAGCACCTGCTCGATGAGCTCCCACACCTGCGGGTCATCGCCGTGATGAGGGATCCCAGAGCAGTGGTCAACTCACGACGGGACGTGCCGTGGGGAACCAGCGATCCCTTGGCGCAGGCGACGCATTGGCGCATCGACGCATCGCTGTTGGCCAAGTTGCGCAGGGACCACCCAGATCGAGTGCTGGTAGTCCGCTATGAGGAACTGGTCAACGCACCTGAGGTCCTCCGCACCGAGCTCACCACCTTCCTGTCGACCGCTGACCGTCCGCGTCGGGTACCCGATCGGCTCTTCGGTGAAGATGAGACGTGGAAGCGCCGCGCGCTTGGTCCGGTGGACCCGACACGCGCGCAGGTGTGGCGGGATCAGTTGTCAGCCGAGATCGCTGATGCGGTTGCCGCGATCTGCTGGCCGCAGATGGTGTCGTGGGGGTACGACCCTGGGATGTCGCGGAGGGACCGGGCGCGGATCGCGATGGCGCAGCTTCGGCGGCGGCCCCGCAGTTGTCTTCGGGTGCTGTCGGTCACCCGTGCGCGGAAGGTGCAGGCACGCAGGCAGGCGTTCCAGGCCCGCGATGCATGACGAGCCCGTGCCATCGCGTCCAACGGCGCCGCCGAGGTTCTTCCTGCCCGAGGTGGCGCGAACACACTCGGGTCCGCGTGCACCGCTGATCACGACTGCAGGCCTCGCCGGCGCGACCGACGCGGGCCAGCAGGCCGTCGTCGAGCTGTCGGCTGGTCCGGTCACGGTGGCTGAGCTGCTCGAGCTCGCGGTCGTGCGTCAACGAGCGTTGGAGACAACCGGGCGGACGCGGCATTTGGTATCGGCACGCGTACCGCAACCCGTGATCACGGGTGCCAAGGACGCACGGCTGATCGCCGAGGCCCGGCAGTTCCGGCGCGCGGCACTGGCACGGCTCGGGCCAAGCGCGCGCCCGGAGTTCGTCTGGCAACGTCACGAGGCGTTCCACGATGCAGGGTTGCGGGTCGCCCAGAAGATGCAGGCGCCGTTCGTCGCGAGCGTCCATGCGCTGAAGGTGCGTGAGAGCCGATCGTGGGGTGTGCGACGGCCCGGATGGGCCGGGCTGGTCGAGCGTGTCGGCGAACGGTCTGTGTTGTGGCGGGCTGACCTGATCGCGTGCGTGACGGATGAGATCGCCGAGCAGGTCGCTGAGCTCGTAGGTCGGGACGATCGTGTCACCGTGCTTCCAAACGGTGTCGACACAGACACTTTCCGGCCCGGGCCTGCGGATCCCCGGCTGCGGGACGAGCTGGGATTGCGCGATCGCTTCGTGATCGGGTGGACCGGCAGCTTCCGACCTTTCCATGCTGTCGACCAGCTACTCGCGGCCGTACGTCGCCTGCAGGAGGTCGACGAAGAGGTTGCGCTGCTTCTCGTAGGTGATGGTGTCCGACGCCATGTGGTTGAGCAGTCGTGCGCGCGTCTGCGACTGCGTGACGTGCGGTTTGCGGGCGCGGTCGCGTTCGACGACGTCCCGCGTTACCTGCGGCTCATGGATGTGTGCGTCGTACCGGCAGATGCCTCGGGCGTGTTCCACTACTCACCGACCAAACTGCGCGAGTACATGGCCTGCGGCCGCGCCGTGGTGGCCGCGAACCGGGGCGAGGTCGGCCGGAGGTTCGCAGGTGGTCAGGGGGTCGTGACCGTGGCGCCGGGCCGACCGGATGCCCTCGCCGACGCCATCGCGGGGCTTCGTGATCACCCCGATCGGCGTCGCGCGATCGGGCGTGTTGGGCGCGAGCGCGTCTGTCGAACCGAGAGCTGGCACCGCCGGCTCGAGCAGATCCGCGGAGCCCTGGCGACCGGGCCCATGTGTTCAGATCGTCGAACGACGGTCGGCCGTATGAGGCCACTGTGACATCGCTGACGTCGTCGCGCGGCGGGCGCGCGTTCGCTGCTCCTGAGCGCCGGCTCATCCGGTCACACCGATAGCGTGACCCGTGCGTTGGCAACGGTCTCGCCGGACGTCTGACGACGCCGGTGAGCTCGACGGATCAACCGGCCACGGCGGTGGCGCGAGAGGGGTGACGTGTTCAAGACCTTGCGGCGAGCCATCGGGCTCGTTGATCGCCGTCGCCGTCGGTTGTTCGTGCTCGTTGGCATGTTCTCGCTGTGCGTCAGTGTCCTCGAGGCGGTCGCAGCGGTCCTGGTGCTGCTCCTCATCAGGCTCGTGACCAATCCGAACGCGACACTGTCGCTCCCCGTGGTTGGCGATCCCGAGCAGGCGTTCCCCGACGTGTCGCGTGACGATCTCATCGTCGGCTTCTCGGCCGCCTTCCTGTTGTTCTTCGCCTTCCGGGCGGGCGCGTTCCTGGTCCAGCAGTACGTCACGTCGCGGGTGGCACAGAACACAGGCGTCCAGCTCTCGCACCGCCTGTTGCGGGCGTACTTGTCCGCGCCCTACGAGTTCCACCTGCGCCGGAACTCGGCCGAGTCGATGCGCAACGTCTACGAGAACGTGCGGCAGCTGGTCAGCAGCACGCTCATGCCGGTGACGGTGGTGGTCGCGGAGTCCGTGCTGATCGGGTGCATGGCAGTCGTGCTTGTGCTCGCCGATCCGCTGTCGACCCTGATCGCACTCATCGTGCTCGGCAGCGCCCTCGGCTTGACGTTGGCCGTTGTGCAACCTCGTGTCAAGGTGCTTGGAAGGCGTCGGCAGGCGGCGACGCGGGACGCGATCCAGCACGTGCAGCAGGGCCTCCAAGGTATCCGTGACATCAAGGTGGCCCATTGCGAAACGACGTTCAGTCGGGCCTTCGCGGGGGCGCGTGCGCGGGTGGCGCGGACCGAGTACCTGCGCGGGACCTTGGCCTACGTGCCCAGGGTCACGATCGAGATGGCGTTCCTGCTGTTCATCCTGGCGATGCTGGTGGTCAGTCGCTTTGGCGACTCGTTCGGAGATCTCATATCGACCCTGGGCCTGTTCGCGTACGCGGGCTTGCGCATCCAGCCGTCGCTGCAGAAGATCGCCACCGCGCTGAACAACATGCGCTTCGGCCAATCGGTCGTCGAGGAGTTGTGGGACGACTTCGCCGAGCTCGACATCCGTGTCGAGGAGGACGACGTGCGCGTCGAGCCGGTGGTCACGCCGCTCCCCTTCACTGATGCGCTGCGCGTCGAGCGCGTCAGCTTCTCGTACCGCGTGGGTGGACCGCGTGTGCTGCACGATGTGTCGTTCACCCTGCGCCCGGGCGAATCGCTGGGGATGGCCGGCCAGACAGGATGCGGCAAGTCCACCTTGCTTGACATCGTGTGCGGTCTGCTGACCCCTGATTCCGGCCACGTCACCGTGGACGGTGTCGACATCGCCGACGATCTGCGATCGTGGCACGAGGCGATCGGAGTCGTGCACCAGCACTCGTTCCTGACCGACGACACGATCCGGCGCAACATCGCCTTCGGGGTTCCGGATGACCAGGTCGATCCCGAGCTGCTTCAACAGGTCATGGACATCGCCGCGCTCCGCGAGACCGTCGATGCGCTCGCCGATGGACTCGACACGCCCCTCGGTGAGCGCGGCGTGCGGTTCTCCGGTGGTCAGCGTCAGCGCGTGGCGCTCGCCCGGGCCCTATACCGCAGGCCCCGGCTGCTGATCCTCGACGAGGCGACGTCAGCGCTGGACAACGCCACGGAGCGCCAGGTCGTCACCAACATCGAGCGGTTCGCCCAGGGCGTGGCGATCATCGCCGTCGCGCACCGCATGCGCACGATCATGGCGTGTGACCGCGTGCTCATGTTGTCCGCTGGACGCCTCGTCGGGACCGGTAGCTACGACGAGTTGTGCAGGACCAACGCCGAGTTCGCGGCGATGAGCAGATGAGCCTGGGGGAGCGTGTTCACCCGGCGCCGTCTGGTGACGGTCGATCTGATGCCCGTGTCCACGGTCTTCTCGTTCATGCGGTGTCCGCCGGCTTGCAGGATCGACGCGCGGACTGCCTCCGGATACCCGACGAGGTCGCTGACCGGGTGGTCAACGAGGCCGCTCGCCACCGTCTGACCGGGTTCGTCATGGACGCCGTCCACCGCGGCGCGCTCGACGCATCGTTGCCCACCCTGGCGGGTCTCGAGGATGGGCACCGACAAGCGACCATGCGCGTGCTGCTGCTGGAACGCGTGCTCCTGTCCATCGTCGACGTGCTTGACGAGGCCGGGATCGCGACCCGTGTCCTCAAAGGTCCGGCCATCGCTCGCACGCTCTACGCCGACCCGTCGATCCGGACGTTCCTCGACGTCGACCTGCTGGTGTCCGCAGATGATCTCGACGCTGCAGTATCGGTACTGACAGGTGCTGGTCTAAGGCGGATGCTTCCGCAGCTACGGTCGGGATTCGACCGGCGGTTCGCGAAGACGGTGACCTTCCTCCACCGGTCCGGCTGCCAGGTCGACCTGCATCGCACGCTCGTAATCGGACCGTACGGTCTCCTTGTCGACCGCCGCGATCTCTTCATCGAGGCGCAGACGTTCGCGGTGTCATGGCGCCGTGTGCTCGCGCTCGGACCGACAGCGCAGTTCCTGAACCTCTGCTACCACGCCGCCCTGGGTGACGTGCCAGCGCGATTGGCGCCGCTCCGCGATGTCGGCCAGTCGCTGTGTGATCCGACGCTGGAGTTTGAGGCCGCACTCGCCATGGCCACGCGCTGGCATGGCCGTGCTGTGGTCGCCCGGGCCGTCAACCTGGCCTCGTCGGTCTTGGGACTGCCCCCGTCCGGCGTGGTGGCATGGGCCCGCTCGTATCGTCCAGGCCGACGCGATCGGAGACGGCTTGCCTGCTACACGTCCCGGTACCGCTCCAACAGCCGGAAGTACCTCGCGACTGCGGCGGTGATCCCAGGGCTTGCGGACAAGGCCGCATACCTGCGCGCCCTGCTGTTTCCCGCGCCCGCATTCGTCGCTGATCGCGCCAGGGATCCGGCCCGCTGGTGGGCCCATGGCCTCACCGGTCTGCTCACGCGTGATCGCAGCCCTGCAAGGCAGAGGTCGGTGGGGTGGTGAGCGCGTTCGATCTCACTGAGCTTCTCGCCCCCGGCAAGCGGCGGAGGCTCTCCCGGCTGCCTGGACTCGTGGTGCGTGCGATGCGTCTCATTCGCCTGTCGGCGCCACGGGAGTTCGCTGTGACGGTGGCGCTGCAGGCGGTTGCAGGGGTTGGAGTGGCCGGACAACTGCTGATCGGCCGCCACGTTCTCGCGACGGTGTTCGACGGTGATGTCACCGTCGGCGCTCTGCTCCCCGCCCTGGCCGCGCTGGCGGTCACGACGGCGCTCGTCGCGTTCGCTGACGTCGCGAGGTCTGAGCAGCAACGTCTGATCACGGACCTCGTCGGGCGGTACGCCACCGACCGCGTGCTTGCTGCGGCGACCGCAGCACCGCTCGTCGCGTTCGAACGGCCGGCCTTCCACGATCGTCTCGAGCGCGCACGGGTCAACGCCACGATTCGCCCGATCAATGTCGCCACCGGAGCCGTCGGGCTCGTCAGCGCCGGCTTCGCAGTCGGGGGCATCAGCGTGGCGTTGGTCGTCCTGCAACCTGCGTTCCTCGTCCTGGTGCTGATGGCGTTCATCCCGTCATGGCTCGTCGGCGTGCGCATGAGCCGTGCCACGCATTCGTACGCCGTGGCACAGACGGAACGCGATCGGAAACGCGCGTACATCATGGCGACGCTCAGCGGGAAGTCGGAGGCGCAGGAGGTCCGGGCCTTTGATCTCGGCGCCTTTCTCCGCGCCGAGCACGACGTGCTCTACGCCAGCCGCATCGCTGATCTCCGATCACTCGTGTCACGGCGGCTGCGGCTGGGATTAGCGGGTGCAGCGATGACGTCAACCATGATCGCAGTGACGCTCGCAGCGCTGGCGGGGCTGGTGATCACCGACCGACTGACCGTCGCTGCTGCAGGCGCTGTGGGTGGTGGCGTGCTGTTGCTGAGTCGGCGCCTCCAGGTGTTGGCGCGTGCTGCGGCGTCGTTGTACGAAGGCGCGCTGTTCCTGGAGGACTTCACAGCGTTCGTGGATGCGCCGCCCGAGGTGGAGGACGAGGTGCCCGCATCCCCCGCGCCGAGTCGCTTCTCCGTGCTGTCGGCGCGTGATCTCTGGTTTCAGTATCCGGGTGGCCACGCGCCCAGTTTGCGCGGAGTGTCGATCGACATCGCCGATGGCGAGGTCATCGCGCTTGTCGGTCTCAATGGCTCAGGAAAGACCACCCTCGCCAAGCTGTTGGCCGGCTTGTACCGACCTGACAACGGTGTCATCACGTGGGACGGCGTCGACGTCGGGGAGTACGACGCTCGCAGCCTGCGCGAGGCCATCGCCGTCATCTTCCAAGACTTCATGCGGTATCAGCTACCGGTTGGTGACAACATCTCGATGGGCCGCCATGCGCGCCGCGAGGATCGAGAGGCAGTCACCGCGGCCGCGGACCGTGCGGGCGCCCACCGCGATGTCCTTGCGCTACCCCAGGGCTACGACACCAAGCTGGGCCCGCACTTTCTCGGCGGGCGTGATCTGTCACTCGGGCAGTGGCAACGTATCGCACTTGCCCGGGCGTTCTTCCGCGACGCGCCCTTCGTCATACTGGATGAACCGACTGCCTCAATGGACGCAGAGGCCGAGGCCGCGCTCTTCGCTGACATACGAACGCTATGTCGCGCCCGCTCTGTGCTGCTGATCTCGCACCGCTTCTCAACCGTGCGGACGGCAGATCGCATCTACGTCCTACGAGACGGGCGCATCGTCGAGCAGGGGGATCACGACTCCTTGATGGCCATCGAGGGACACTACGCGAGCTTGTTCCGTACGCAGGCCCACCACTACACGCATGGTGAACCGACGTCCGCCCACAGGTCGTGATTCTCGGTTCATCGCACGAACAAAGGCATGAGTGATGACGGACACTGAAGCGGAGGACTGCGTCCGTGTGCGGGAGGGCGCCGCAGTGTGGCGCCAAGTGGATGGCGAGACGATCATCCTCTGCATTGATGAGGGCATGTATCTACGACTCAACCCCACAGCGAGTGAGTTGTGGACGCTGATCGTCGCCGGCGCAACCGCTGACAAAATGGCCACACACCTTGTTGACACCTTCGACGTCGACCAACCCACAGCCGAGCACGACATCGCCGTGTTCATCGCACAGTGCCGCTCGCGCAGACTCTTGGTTTAATGATTCCACAGGCACGCGGTCGGTCTGGACCGAAGCCCTCGCTCTATGAGCTCGAGCCGCTCGAACTTGCGGCTGGGTGGGTCTTCGGAAATGGTGACGAGCCGCCTGAGGTCGGCATTCGAGGATCGCCTCGCGAAGAGCTCGAGGTGCTACTTCTCGACGCGCTACAGCGATCGCCCTGCGTCGTGGCGTTCTCCGGTGGGCGCGATTCGTCGGCGTTGCTGGCCACGGCGGTGGCCGTTGCCCGTCGGCACGGCCTGCCGGACCCGATTGCAGTGACCCGTCGATACAGCGACCATCCGGATGCCCATGAGACCGAGTGGCAGACGATGGTGATCCGACACCTGGAGGTCGAGGACTGGATCTGCATCGAGATGGATGACCGGTGCGATCTGATTGGTGCGTACGCGAGGCGGGTTCTGCTCCGTCATGGACTCGTTTGGCCGTTCGCGGCCTATACGAACCTTCCAGTGTTCGAGGTCGCCCGCGGCGGCGCCGTACTGACCGGCGAAGGAGGCGACAGCGTCTTCGGAGCACACAGAGCAGCCGTGGCGCGTCACCTGATCTCCGGAAGTGCGCGGCAGCGTGTCCGAGCTGCGCGGCTTCTTCCAGCGCTGGCGGGGCCAAAGGCCGTTCGCCAACGTCTCCTCCGGCGCAAGCTCTATCGGGCTAACACGTCGACCTGGCTGCGACCGCATGCTCGCGCCGAGATCCTGGACCGTCTTGCCAGCGACGAGGTTGATCAACCGTGGCGGTGGGGCAAGGCCGTGCGTCGGCATCCGATGCGACGGAGTTGGCAGGCCGGTTCCGTGACGATCAAAGCTCTGGCGGATGAGTATGACGTCACCGTGTCACATCCGTTGTTCGATCACCGATTCCTCGCTGCCGTCGCCAGTGCCGGCCATCGTCTCGGCCCGATGTCTCGCGCCGAGGTCATGACTGGGTTGTTCGGTGATCTGCTACCCGCTTCGACGCTGTCACGGAACACGAAGGCGGCGTTCAACACGACAGTGGTTGGCAGCGCCAGCCGTGAATTCATCGACGCGTGGCACGGCGACGGCGTCGATCCGATGCTGGTCAGCCCGGAAGCGCTCCAGCGCGAATGGCGGTCGCCGCGCCCTCATGCGGCGTCGTTTGGACTCCTGCAAGCAGCTTGGCTGGATTCGAGGGACGACAGCAACACAGCATGACGCTGCCTGAGGCCCCATCGAGCAATACAGGCAGCGTCATGCAGCTTGCTATGAGAAGATGTTGACCGCTGGGGTGCCGGCGGGGTAGTCGGCATCGAGCTTGTCCCCCCGGCTTTCACCCTGCGTCAGTTGCGCCACCGAGCCCAGCTCTGTGATCTGCGGTGCCTGATACGTTCGTGTGTGCATGTGTCGTCCTCCGATGACGTGCGTTTGACGAGACTTGCCTCAGGAATCCCACCGTTCGGTTCCTGACTGTTGTGTCGTCTATTCAATCGCCAGTGGTGCGCGCGGACGGGCGGCGTGCACCACAGAATGTTCCCGGCTCCCGAGTCTGGGCGGCATTCGGGTGTTTCGAAGGCTTCGCCCCGTGTGCGCTGTGCGCTCGAGGGGTCCGTTGGGAGGAAGTGCAGTGCCGACACATGGTGCGTACGGCTTGACGGTGCGCTCGTCGGCTGAGCTACCCGGACTCGAGCAGGTGGCGTCGCGCCTGCCGATCGATGTGGACCTGCGATGGGACGGGCCTCATCGAGTTTCGACGTCACTACCCAAGGGACAAGTGCTGTTGCAGTGCGAGACGGCCGAGCGGCTGTGGTACGTGGGAACAGTCAATCACGGACGACGGGTGCTTCGTTTCCCCGGCTGTTGCGAGTTCATACTCGATGATGGATCGATCGAAGTGCGGGCTCATTCAGACCCCAGCGTCGCACTGGAGCTGGCTCAGATCCTCGCTTCGGGAGCGTTGCTCGCATTCGTGCTCGCGCTCCGTGGCGCAACAGTCCTGCACGCCAGCGCTGTGGAGGTGGACGGCCGCGCGATTGCGGTCGCGGGTGGGTCGGGTCGCGGCAAGTCGACCGTCGCGGCGCTTGCCTGTGCCGGCGGCCTACCGCTCCTCACTGACGATCTGCTGCGCATCGACCTTCGGTCCTCTGGACGCCCCTGGGCGTACGCTGGTGCGCGAGAGCTACGCCTGCGGCCTGCGGCCATCAGTCTCATCGATCGGATGGTTCCGGCCAGCGTACGGCGCACCACTGACGGACGGTTCGCGGTACGCCCACCGGCGTCCCAACGACCTGGTCTGCCGCTCGTGTCGATCGCGCTACCGCGTCCGCGTCGCGATCTCACGCGCATCGCGGCGCGGCGGTTGCCACGCATCGACGCGATGACGGAGCTGTTGGCAGCACCTCGGCTGCTCGGCTGGCGGTGGCCGACTGCACTTCGAGCACAGCTCACCGACCTCGGGGCGCTCGTTGACTGTGTGTCTGTCTGGGAGGTGGCTGTCCCATGGGGACCGCCGTTCGCAGGAGGCCTCGAGCATGAGTTGGCGGATGTGTTTCGCGACCTTGCCGTCGGAGGTCGAACGAACCGGGTGTCGTCGCGAGACCGAAGGTCAGCGTGATCTCGGTGGCGGCAGGCATCGGCAGGGCGTTCTCGCAGTCGCCTGTCGAAGTTCTGCTCACGGTGCGAATGAGCGTGCTCCTGCTGCTCGTTGAGGTCCCGCTGCATTTGTGCCGCCTTGAGCGCGTCTCAAAGCTCATGGGCGTGGCCATCGCCGGTGTGAGCTCGACGCCGGCTCCGGCTCGAACCTATCGACGCGTCGTGCTCAGTGTTCGGGAGAAGCGGGCTCTGCGCTGTGTTCGTCGAGCGCTACGGCTCGGGCCACGCAGGCGTGGTCAGTGCCTTCGTGAGGCACTGTTGACGGGGCACGTCCTACGAGGGCGGTCGCCCACGTTGGTGCTGGGCATCCTCGAGTCCGGTGAGCGGTTCATCGCGCACGCGTGGATCGAAGTCGATGGCGTCGCAATCGGTCGTCCGGCTCCCCATCGGTTCCTCGCGGGTCCGCTGGCGGAGACGCCGGGGCGTTGAGGGTACGCAGATCATGCGGGGGCCGCGCGCACGTGCTGCATGTCAGCGCATGGTCATCACCGCCGGATCCTCCGGCGCTGGGATGATCAGCCGTGAGTGTGTCGCGCATTTGCCCGTCCGCAGCCGCCTTGCCTGCAACAGGCGGGCGCTAGGTTCCCCGTCCACGAAGTGGACGTCGACTGCCGAGAGGGGTGCTCCGTGCTGCGTGTGCTGCAGGTGACGACGGACACCGACCGGCGTGGCGGGCAGATGTTTGCGATGGACCTCGGTGCGGGGCTCGATGCGCTTGGACACGATGTGCGGACCGTTGCTCTGACGCGTGGCACGGTTGGTGGATTGCCGCTCGATGCGCTCGGCCCCTCTCGTTGGCACCCCCGGACACTTGCGATGCTGCGTGCTGCGATCCGCGATGCGGATGTGGTCGTCGGGCACGGCTCGACGACCCTACCCACGTGTGCCATCGCCGCGGCCGGCACCGGCGTGCCGTTCGTCTACCGGCAGATCAGCGACTCGCACTTCTGGGCGAACACCGCCGCACGGCGACTGCGCGTGCGTGCTGGTCTCAGGCGGGCGCACCGCGTCGTCGCCTTGTGGCGCGGTGCCGCTGAGGTGCTCGTTCGCGACTTCGGGGTCAGCGCTGACCGGGTCGTGCGGATCCCCAACGCCGTGCCTGTTGACCGCTTCGCCGTGCCGAGCGCATCGGAGCGCATCGCTGCGCGCGCAGCGGTCGGCTTGGACGCCGACGACCTCGTCGTCGCGTTCGTCGGCGCACTTGTGCCGGAGAAGGGTGTCGACCTCGCGATCGACGCGCTCGGGCATCGCGACGATGTGACGCTGCTCATTGCTGGAGACGGCGACGCTCGGCCGGCGTTGACACACCAAGCCCGGAGGCGGAGCTGTCGCGTGCGCTTCCTTGGATCCGTCGAGAAGCCGACCGACGTGTATTCAGCTGCCGACGTCGTCGTCCTGCCGAGCAGAGGCGGTGACAGCATGCCGGCAACGCTGATTGAGGCAGGCATGATGGGCATCCCGGTGGTCACGACCGATGTCGGCGCAATCGCCGACATCGTGTCGGATGGAGTGAGCGGCCTTGTCGTCGCACCAGATGACCTAGAAGGGCTACGGTCGGCGCTGGATCGCGTGTGCGGTGACGTGTCGGTGCGCGTGAGGTTCGGTCACCAGGCGCGCGAGTGGTGCGTCGAACGCTTCTCGATCGACGCTGTCGCGTCGTCGTGGTCGAACCTACTTCGCAGTGCCGTCCGGCCCGGCACTCTTGGACGGCCCACTCCCGTGGTTCACACGCTGCGCGGTGGTGACGTAGCCGCCAACGACGGTCCTGTCCGATGACGGAGGTCTGCATGGTCGATGTGTGCCGGTTTCCACGCGGGCCGTGGCACTCCGGCATGCAGTTGGCGGAGGCCCTGCGCGGGAGGGGAGTCGCCTGCCGATTCGTGATGTTGGACTCGCCGGCCGCTGATCGGACAGCCCGCGCGTTCGGTCGCAGTGTCGTCACGACGGTCGTCGGCGCCGGGACAGGCGTACGGCGCGATCTGGCTCTCGCGGCCGCCGTCCGGCGCGAGATCCGTGCGGGGGTGCACGTCGTCCACGCCAACACGCTGAGCGCGAGCCGAGCAGCAGCGCTCGGCGCCGGGTGGCGCACACCGCTGGTGGTGCACCTACGCAACTCGGCCGCGAGCCGGGCCGAGCGTCGGATGACACGGATGTTGTCCACACGCCCCCGCACGGGGTTCATCGCCGTGTCAGGTCTCGCTCGGCGCGTCGTCATTGCACCAGACGACCGCGTCTGGACGATCCCGAATCCCATCAAACCTCCGGAGCACAGCGCTGCGCCGCTGCAGCGCGCTGAGCTCAGCGTGGGCGTCGTGACGAGTCAGAACCCCATCAAGGGCTTCGACCGGCTGGTCGAGATCGCCACGTTCGCGAGGGACCTGCCGGTGCGGTTCGAAGTCTTCGGCGTTACGCCCGATGCGCTGAGGGACCGCGATTCCCACGCCGGCCGTTGCTACCACGCGGTCGTTCGGCGAGGACTTCTGTCGTCGATGTCGTTCCACGGCGCGAGCGCGTCGCTGCACGGGAACTACGCGCAGTTCGACGTCTGCCTGGTGGTGTCCCGGCGTGAGAGCTTCGGTCGTGTGGCGGCGGAGGCGATGCGCGCCGGCGTTCCGCTCGTCATCCCGGCCATTCCGGGGTTGCTCGAGACGACGCACGGCGGGACGGTGTCCTGGACCTACGACCCCGACGACCCGTCCGACGCTGCCGCGAAGCTGGCGTGGATCGTTGACCATCGCAACCAGGCGCTCGACCGGGCAGCAGAAGCAGAACGGTTCAGCCGGCGGTACGACCCTGACGCCATCGCCGCGCGTGTGCGATCGGTGTACGCATCACTGGCGTATGTGCCACGGGGTCGTCGTGGCACTCCGGCGCAGTCGTCCCTCGAGCATGCGGAGCAGCGCGCGTGAACGTGGACACCGCGACCCGGACCGCAAGCCGTCCGCTGCTCGTGACCGGCTGTGGCCGGTCTGGCAGCCGGTACACCGCGAGCGCATTGACCGCCGCCGGGCTCCCGTGCACGCACGAGCGAGTGTTCACCGGCAGGGACGGCGATGTGACTGGCGTCATCGGTGGCCATGCGGAGTCGTCGTGGTTCGCCGTCCCGTGGATGTCCCGGCTCCAGCCCGATACGTTGGTGATGCACCAGGTTCGCGACCCCCTGAAGTGCATCGCCTCGTATGTCGGCATGGGGTTCTTCGACCATCGCCCCCGAGAACGTCCGCTCTGGAAGCACTATGTCAAGCGTGCTGTGGGCACGCCGCCGAGCAGTCAGCTGCGGATCATCCGCATGGTCGAACGCTTCCAGCCCGACGTCTTCGAGCCAGATACACCGGCGCGGCGCGGCGCGATGTTCTGGCTGTGTTGGAATGAGTGGGTCGAGCAGCAGTGCCGGGATCTGGGGCTCACGTACCGCCGGATTCGCCTGGAGGACATTGACTGTGCTGTGATCACCGGACTGATCAACGAGGTCCGAGGAACGGCACGCGCCGACGCCGATCGGCGAATCGCGACAATCCCGACCGACACGAACACGCGCGGCCGGCGGTCATCGTTGTCCTGGTCGGACCTCGGCGAGAACGGTGACGCCGTTGCGCGGCTCGCGCGACGCTACGGCTACGAACGCTGACGTCCGACCTCTGCGCGTACCGGCACGGTCGCAGTCCGCCCCGGCCGCGACAGATGTCTGACGGGCGTACGGGCACGTTGGGCGACATCGTCGTACCCCTTGCGTGGCTCCTCGATCGTTCAGGCGGCCTCGCATCCTGTTCCATCGGAGGGAGTTCGATGAGCGACGGCGTGACAGCGGGCCGGGGTGGCTACGGCCTGCGGTTCGCACGCACCGCAGCGCGCCTGCGCTCGAACGGGGTGCTGCTGGCGCTCGACCTGGTCGTGGCCGGAGGCGCGTACGCCGTCGTCCTGCTGCTGCGCTTCGACGGCGCGGTTGCCGCACCTTACTGGTCTGGGTTCCTCGGGTTCCTGCCGGCGGCGCTGTCGACTGTCATGGCCTCCAACTGGGTGTGGGGTCTGTACGGGCAGATGTGGCGCCACGCCAGTGTGGTCGAGGCGCGCCGCATCCTCGGGGCCGGCGCGTCGACGCTTCTGGTGCTCACCGTTGCGTTTCTCACCGGACGACGTGGCATGCCGATCTCGGTCGTCGTGCTCGGGACCGTGTGCGCGACGCTGTTCGTCGGCTTGCTGCGGTTCCAGTCGCGGCTGTTCGCGTTCAGGCGTCGCAGTCTGGGCGACCCCACGTTGGTCCTCGTCGTAGGCGCGGGCGAGTCCGGCGCATCCGTGATCAGAGAGATGACCCGCAATCCCGGGCGCGGCTTTAAGCCGGTCGGGATCGTCGACGATGATCCGCGCAAGCAAGGCCTGGCGGTCGTCGGTGTCCCGGTACTCGGCATGATCGGCGACCTGCAGGAGGCCATCACCATCAGTGGCGCCGATACGGTGCTTCTGGCCATCCCGTCCGGTGACAGCCGACTGGTCCGTCGCGTCGCAACGTTGGCCGATGAGGTCGGCCGCACGGTCAAGACACTTCCGTCCTTGGCGGAACTGGTCGGCGGTGAAGCGACGATGCGCGATGTGCGCGACATCTCGATCGACGACCTGCTCGGTCGTCAGCAGGTTGAGGTCGACATGGTCGCTGTTCGTAGCATCGTCGAGGATCGACGGGTGCTGATCACCGGTGCTGGTGGCTCCATCGGGTCGGAGATCGCGCGTCAGGTGGCGGCACTCGGGCCAGAGCGCCTGGTGCTGCTCGACAATGACGAGACCCATCTGTACGACGCGGCACACAGCATCGACGGCGAGTGCACTCAGGCGCTTGTCGATGTCCGCGACGTTGAGCCACTGCGACGCATCTTCGACCGGCACAAACCAGAGGTGGTCTTCCACGCCGCGGCCCACAAGCATGTGCCGATCCTTGAGGACCACCCGGACGAGGCGGTCCGCACCAACTGCTGGGGTACCGACCACGTGGTGGACGCATGCAACGATCATGGCGTCCAGCGTCTCGTCTACATTTCCACCGACAAGGCTGTCCGGCCAACGAGCGCGATGGGGGCGTCAAAGCGGCTGGGGGAACACATCGTGCTCAGCAGCCGGCCCGGGGACCGTCAGTACTGTGTCGTGCGCTTCGGCAACGTGCTCGGCAGCCGCGGCAGTGTCATCCCGACATTCATGCGCCAGATCGCCCGGGGCGGTCCGGTCACCGTCACCGATCCGAGGATGACGCGGTTCTTCATGAGCATCCCGGAGGCGATGCAGTTGGTGCTTCAGGCGGCGGCGTTCGCCGACGGCGGCGAGGTGTTCATGCTCGACATGGGTGAGCCCGTCCGGATCGTCGACCTGGCTGAGCGGATGATCCGCCTGTCTGGCCGTGAGGTCGGCATAGACGTCGAGGTCGAGCTGATCGGGACGCGACCGGGTGAGAAGCTGCACGAGGAGCTTCGTGATCCCGAGGACGAGCCGTTCCCGACCCCGCACCCGAGCATCATCGCGCTGTACCCACCCACGTTGTCACGCGATGTTCTCACGTTGGGCCTTGCCCAGCTAAATGACTCTATGCAACATTCTGATCACAGCGTGATCAGAGCGACTCTGTTCGACCTCGCATCCAGACGCGGGAACGAGGTGCGGGTGCCCGATCTGGTCCGCTTGCCTGTGCCGACGAACGGGTCTCCCTCATGGAGTTGATGGACTACCTGCATGTACTCCGGCGCCGTTGGCTGCTCGTGGTCGGCGCGCCGGTCATCGCGTTGGCGGTAGCGATCGCGGTCACCGTGCCAGCGATCACTTCAGCGCAGCGGTCGTTGACGTCGTTCGAGGCGACCCATCTGCTGCTGGCCCCCGACCCCGACACGGTTGGCGTGCCGCTGGGAACGCTGGCTCTCGTTGCGTCGTCATCGCAGTTCCGTCGACAGGTCACCGACGCGCTCGGAGGCGGCGACGAGGTGGCTGATCGCGTCAGTGACACCAGCGTCACGGCCGACGGTGAACTGCGTGTCGTTTCGGTCACGACGACAGGCACTGCCCCGGACATGATCGAACGCGTCGCCGACACCTATGCCGAACAAATCCTGGCCTTCCTCGACGCGTACGTTGGCCCGCCGGTTGCCACGCCCGGCGCCACACCGCCGGCCGCCCTGGCGCAACGCAGAGAGCGGCTCGACGAACTCGACACGCAGCTCGGCGCCGCAGCCGACGAGACCGCGGCAGCCGAATTGCGGAAGGAACGAGACAAGGTGCTGCGCCAGATCGGCAGGCTGATCGAGCGCGCCGACCTCCAGGCGCAAGGTGTCGGCGCCCGTCTGAAGACACTACAGACGGCCGGCGCGGCTCCCGTCGACGCGGAAGGCTTCCAGCCGCCGACGACGCCTGGGCCGCGACTGCTCCTTGCGACGCTCATGGGTCTGCTGCTCGGCGTGGCGCTGGCGTTCGTCGTCGACCGGTCGGACACGACAATTCGTTCGCGGGCCGACGCCGAGGCCGCGTATGCCGTGCCTGTCATCGCCGAGGTGCCCCGTCTGTCGCGTCGGTCCACTCGCAGGCGCTCGCTCGTGACCACCGCACAGCCGGGGTCGATGGCCGCAGAGGCCTATCGACAGCTGCGCCTCGGGCTGCAGGTCATGCCGCGGTGGTTGCTGCGCCGCTCGGTAGAACCCGGGTCCCTCGGCGAGCTGGTCAGCAGTCGCATCGACCTCGCCGTGGACACAGGCAGGGGCCGGGTCGTCCTCGTCACCTCGCCCGGTCCTGGCGAAGGCAAGACGACAACCGTGGCGAACCTGGCGGCCAGCTTCGCCGAGATCGGCAAGTCGGTGCTGCTGCTCGACTGCGACTTCCGCGCTCCGCAGCTCGCGCAGGTGATGCAGGCGGAGCCCGACGTCGGCGTCGCGGATTTCCTGCGCACTGGCGGCGACGCCCAGGCGCTCGTCGAGTTGGCCAAGCCCTCCTTCGTCCCCAACGTGTGGGTCGTGCCAGCCGGCGAGGCGGTCGGCAACCCCGGAGAGCTCCTCCGACCCGACACCAACCTCCTCAGCCTCGCGGCGACCCTGACCGACGTCGTAATCGTGGACGTCGGCCCGTTGCTGGCGGTCAACGAGGGCGCGACGCTGGCGCCACTGGTCGATGCCCTCGTACTCGTCGCGCGGGCAGGGCAGACGACGGTCGACGACGCCCGACGTGCTGCCGAGCTTGCGGCGCGCGTCGAGGCGCCGGTATCGGGCAGCGTGCTCGTCGGCGTCAGGGCGAGCGAGATGGGCGGTCGCTACTACTACGGCGGCTACGGCAACAAGTCCGTGACCAACGGCCATGCGCCAAAGACGTTCCCCAGACAGCCCCAGGTCGTTCGGGGATGACGAGGACCGTTCAGTCGGTGGTCCAGGCCGTCGACGGTCCGCGGCAAGCCCGCAGGCGCGTGCTGTGGGTGATGAAGGGACTGGGACGAGGTGGCGCCGAACGGCTGGCTGTCGACTGCGCTCGATCGTTCAACCGTGCGCGGTGGGACATCAAGGTGGTGTACGTCCTGGCGCACAAGGACGCCCTCGTGCACGACCTCCGCGATGGTGGCGTCGAGGTCCGCTGTGTGAACGACGGTGGCTGGCGCGGGAGCTGGGCTCACGCGCTCATCCGCCAGGTTCGCGACGGCGGGTACGACCTCGTGCACACCCACAGTCCAGCCCCGGCTGTTGTCGTGCGTGCACTCCCGCACGGGTGGCGGCCGCCGGTGGTCCACACCGAGCACAACGTGTGGGCGCGCTACCACCCTGTTACGCGGTGGGCCAACGCACTCACGTACGGGCGCAACGCGGGCGCGCTGGCGGTCTCGGGCGGCGTTGCCAGATCCGCACGCCCGCCGTTGGGGGCCGCGCCACCAGCAGTGTTGCATCACGGCATCGACCTCGCTGGTGCGAGGCGCGGAGCACACGCCCGGAGGTCCGCACGCGTTGCACTTGGCGTGCCGGTGGACGTGCCCGTGATCGGTTCGGTCGCCAACTTCACGCCGAAGAAGGATCACGCGACACTGCTGATGGCACTTGCCGTGGTACTCAAGCGCCATCCAGCCGTTCAGCTGGTACTTGTCGGCTCGGGTCCCCTCGAGGATGCGGTGCGCGCCCGTGTCAGGGCGCTCGGCCTGGGGGGCGCCGTGATGTTCGCGGGGTCACGCAGCGACGTCGCCGAGATCCTACCGGCCTTCGACCTGTTCGCATTGAGTTCGAAGTACGAGGGTCTGCCGATCGCGTTGCTCGAGGCCATGGCGAGCGGCATCGCCCCAGTCGCGACCTGCGTCGGCGGAATCCCCGAGGTCATCACCGACGGCGAGAACGGGCGGCTTCTCCCCGCCGGCCAGCCGGACGCGTTCGGCTTGGCGCTGGCCGACCTGCTCGACGTGCCGGACCGACGTGCACGGCTGGCGGCCCGGGCGCGCCGACGGGCGGCGGACTTCGACATCACAAGGGCTGTTCGTCGGATGGAGCGGTGGTACGAGGAGATCCTGTCGTGACGATCGTCCGCACCGACATCTCGATCCGGTCGTTCCGGCCGGGGGATCGGTCAGAGGTACTCGCACTGCTGACGGCAACCATGGCCGGAGGCCCAACAGGAGAGCGGACCGCCGACTTCTTCGGCTGGAAGCACGAACGCAACCCGTTCGGCCCGTCACTGGCGCTGGTCGCCGAGGCGGACGGTCGGATCGTGGGCTTCCGGACGTTCATGCGCTGGCGATTCGTGCGCAACGGTCGGCCGCTGCACGCGGTGCGGGCGGTCGATACGGCGACCCATCCGCAATTCCAGGGCCGCGGGATCTTCACCCGACTCACCCGGCACGCACTCGAGCGAGCGGTCGATGGTGACATCGACCTGATCTTCAACACGCCGAACAACCAGAGCCTGCCCGGCTACCTGAAGATGGGATGGTCCGCCGTCGGTGAGGTGCCCATCGCGCTGCGCGTCGCGCGGCCACTGCACTTCGCGCGACGGCTGCGCCGTCGTTCCGGTCCGCCGCCACCCGGTCCGGTCCCGGATACGCACCTGCCGCCGGCAGCGGTCGAGCTCGAAGATGCGTCCGCAGTGCAGACGTTGCTCGATCGCGCGGGGCAACCAGACGACCGGCTGCGGACTGATCGGGACGCCGCATACCTGCGTTGGCGCTACGCGGAGGCACCGGGGCTCGACTACCGCGCCGTCGCACACCGCGTCAACGGGCAACTGCGCGGCATCGCGATCGGTCGCCCACGGTGGCGTGGAGCGCTGGCCGAGTTCACCTTGTCCGAGGTCATCGTCGACATCGGCGACCACGCGACCGCGCGACGGCTCCTGTCCAAGGTCGCGGCGTGCGGCGTCGACCACGTGGCGACCCACCTCGAAGGATGGCCGACTGCCGACCGCAGCCGCCGGCGTGCCGGGTACCTGGCGCTGCCCGGTCAGTCCATGATGTTGGTCGCCCGGTCGGTCGCCCCGGACGTTGAGCTGCGCACGTCTCGTTCGGACTGGGCGCTGAGCCTCGGTGACCTCGAGGTGTTCTGACGTGACGGCCCTCGCATCGGCCCGTCGTCGCCTCGGGGGAGCGGCACCGACGGTGGCCGCGCTGCTCGGTGTTGCGTGCTACAGCGGCGTCCTCGTCTGGCTCATGTCAACCGCGCCGTACGACATATGGGGGGGCGCCGTCTTCGGTCCGCTCCTGGTGGTTGGCAGTCTGCCGCTGCTTCGACGAGCCGCCGAGAACGAACCAGAGGGGTTCTTCTGGATCCTCTTGGCCGCGTTGTGCCTCAAGCTGCTGTCGTCGATCGCTCGCCTGGTCGTCGCCGAGGGACTGTACGACGGGATCGCCGATGCAGCCGACTACATCGAGGAAGGTGCGCGCCTCGCCGATGCATACCGGCAGGGGATCTTCACCGCCGACGTCGGCAAGGCCGTGACCGGAACCGGCGGTGTCCGCGTGATCACCGGCGTGCTGTTCGCGTTCACAGGACGGACGACCCTCGGTGGGTTCATGGTGTTCTCGTGGTGGGCCTTCTGGGGCCTTGTCGCGTGCTACAAGGCGTTCAGGATTGCGCTGCCCGACGGCCATCATCAACGCTATGCGAGGTTGCTGTTGTTCCTGCCGTCGATGCTGTACTGGCCGTCGAGCGTCGGCAAAGACGCCTGGATGCTCATGGGCCTCGGAGTGGCGGCGCTCGGTGCTGCCCGACTGCTGAGCCATCGTCCCGGGGCCTACCCGTTGCTCGGCGCAGGGCTGGCGGCTACGACGTTCATCCGGCCGCACATCAGTGCATTGATCTGCGTCGGCCTTGCCACGGCATACGTCTTCCGTCGGGGTCGTCCCTCGTCCAGTCTCGGACCACTCAGCAAGCCACTCGGCATGGTCGTCGTCGGTGTGTTGATGGTCGTGGTCATCGGCCAGGCGCAGAGCTATTTCGACGTCGAGGACGAAGAGGGTACGGGTGCGACGACGGTGCTCGACGAGACGGCCCGTCGCACCGAGGGCGGAGGATCGGAGTTCGAGCCGGTCAACGCCCGATCTGTCGCAGACGTGCCTGCCGCGATCCTCGCTGTCATGTTCCGCCCGTTCCCGTGGGAGGCGCACAACCCTCAGGCCCTGATCGCGTCGGCAGAGGGCGTCGTGATGCTGGGCCTGCTCGTCACCTCGTGGCGACGGCTATCTGAACTCCCGAGGCACGTGCGCCGTAATCCCTACGTCGCGCTCGTGACGGTTTACTCACTGCTGTTCTGCATCGCGTTCTCGAGCTTCGGCAACTTCGGCATCCTCACCCGTCAGCGCATCCAACTGTTCCCCTTCGCGTTGGTGCTTTTGTGCCTGCGAGCCGGCATATCTCCCGCGGGACGGCTCGCAACGGACGAGAGCCACGGCAGTAGGGCTGTGCTCGCCCGCAGCGATCGTTAGGAGACCTCTGTGGCCAGAACCGGAGATGAAACGAGGACGTCAGCTGATCCGCACGTGTCAGCTGATCTGCACCTCGTTCACGCATCGCCGGTCCTCTTCGAGTTTCTGGCTCCGCGTCTGCAGCGACGCGTGATGCTCGTCATGCTTGCGATTGTCGCCGTGGTGTTCGCAGCGTGTGTTGCGGCGTGGTGGCCGGCTCCGATCGTGGCGGCGGACACGGCTGGCTATCAGGTTGCGGGCCGGGATATCGCCGACGGTTCCATCGACGCGCTGCAATTGCGTCCTCCCGGTTACCCGTTCCTGCTGGCGCTGACCGGCAGCACAGACCAACCGACCACCGCGCTGCTGGTCGTCCAGCTGATCTGCTACCTCATGGCCGTGTGGGTGCTGACCGTCCAACTGACCCACTACGTATCGGACCGATGGCCAGTCGTGGGACTCCTCGTGGTCGGACTGCTACCGCCGTTCGTCGAGCAGGCCGCGGTCGCGTTGACCGAGGCGCCCACGGCGTTGCTGCTGAGCGTCGGAGTGGCGGCGTACATGATCTACCTGCGCCGACCCAGCTTCGGGCTGACACTCACGGGAAGCTGCCTGCTGGCCGTCAGTTCTCTGTTCCGACCGACGTACCAGCTGCTAGCCCCGTCCCTTGCGACGGCCGTGTTCGTCGTCATGTGGAGTGGCGTTCACATCTCTTCTGACGACCGGCCCACCCGGCGTCGACTCGCAGCGCATCTGTTGCTGACACCGATGATCATGACATTGGTCGTGGTCGGTGGACTATCCACGTTCAACTTCGCCAAGTTCGGCTACTTCGGGGTCACGCCTCTCGTCGGGTGGAACCTTGCGACCCGGACGAGCACGTTTGTGCAGCACCTTCCCGATCGTTACGCCAGGGAGCGGGCGGTGCTTGTGCAGGCGCGCGACGAAACCCTGGTGAGCAATGACCAGCACACTGCCGGCAACTACGTCTACAGTGCGCGCCAACAGATCGTGGACGGCTTGGGCCTCAGCGGAGTCGATCTCCATAAGCACATGCTGGAGATGCAGGTTCACCTCATCCTGTCGAAACCTGATCGCTACATGCTCGAAGTCGGGCGCGCGTCAGGTATCTATTGGCTACCCATGTTCGAGGACGTGATCGACGAAGGCTCGCCGCTTCTGCGGTATATGTATGCGCTGGTGCATGTGGTGGTCGTAGCGCTGTTCTTCCTGCAGCTCGCCGTCACACTGACGATCGCCATTGCCCGAGGGCGCGAAGGGCTTCTGACGGCGCGCGGCCTGCTCGCGTGCTGGCTCGCGATCGGCGCGGTGCTGTACACGTATACGGTCTCGGTGACCTTCGATACCGGCAACCCGCGGTTCAACGACCCTGTGCAGCCGCTCATGCTGTTCGCGACAGCCTTCGGCCTGCACGCCGTCCCCCAGATACGCAGTCGATGGCTGCCGACGAAGCGGATCATCACGCTGCCGGATGCGTCGGAGGACGTTCTGAACACGGCTGACGATGGAGTTGCGCGTACCGTCACGTGATTCCGGCGAAGTCACTGCGCCTCGATCGGCTTGGGCGCATCGAGCTCGAAG
>Ga0299914_10000381_pt1 | contig 26403 bp, 20 predicted proteins | sample RVTome_10_FD_201361 | JGI IMG/M metagenome (GOLD analysis project Ga0299914, IMG submission 201361) | Soil microbial communities from uranium-contaminated site in the Upper Colorado River Basin, Wyoming, United States - RVT153D57 (version 2) ... | reverse complement strand
TGAACTGGTCAAAGATCTTCATCAGCACGTCGGAGGTCAGGAGATCGAAGTCGTTCTCCTGGTCGACCTTCAGCCGGTGGCGGCTGCGCAGCACCTGTTCGACCTCGTTCAGCAGCCGATCGCGCGGGACCCCTTCGTACGGCACGACCGCAATCACGAGGAACCGCGAGCGGATGCCGCCGATGCGCGGCGGATCGTACAGCTTGTCGTGCGTGGTGTGCGGAATCACCGCGAACTCGTCGGGGTTGCCGAGAAATCCGGGCCGCTTGCCGAGCACGCCGACGACGGTGAACAGATCGGCTCCGATCCGGATCCGCTTCCCGATCGGATCGACGGCGGGGAAGAGCGTCTCGGCCGGCGCCGCGCCGAGCACGACGACGTTCCGCCGGCGCTGGACTTCGTACTCGTTGAAGAAACGCCCGTTGTCCAGCTCGATGAAGTTGGTGTCGGGGAAGTTGGCCGAGACCCCCAGGATCTCCATCTGGCGGGTCGACGTGCCCCGGTACGCCAGCTGCTGCGGGCGCGACCCAGGCCCGCCGCCGAGCTGCAGCCCCACCATGCGCGCCGACGGCGCACCGAGGCGGATCGCGGCCGCGTCCTCCTCGGTCAGGTCCGGCCGCCGCATCACTTCCCAGAAGTCGCGCCCGCTGGCGAAGCTGCTGATGCTGAACTTCGCGGCGTACACGGTATCGGACCCCATCGTGCGAATCAGCTTCTCGAACTGGTCGGCGAAGCCGCGGATCAACGAGGTCATGCCGACGATCGACGTCACGCCGATCACCACGCCGAGCACCGTCAGGGCGGAGCGAAGCTTGTTCGTCACCAGCGTCCCGACCGCCATCGTCAGGACCTCGCCGAGCAGGCCGACGCGAAATCGCGATTTCATTGCCTCGATCTCTCACGGCGCGCTCGGCGAGCGCGCCCTACCTGCTCCCGCCAGCCGACCGGTAGGGCGGCCTCGCCGAGGCCGCCGCCCACTTCATTCACGCCGCAGGGCTTCGATGGGATCCAGGCTCGCGGCGCGTACTGCCGGATACAGCCCGAAGAACATCCCCACGCCGGCCGTCATGAACAGGCCGAGGGGCACCGACCAGGGCTCGATCGCCGCGGGAATCGGCGTCAGGGCGGCCACGATCATCGCGAGCACGAAGCCCAGCAGCGTGCCCATCAGGCCGCCCACCATGGAGAGCGTCGTCGATTCGGTGAGCACCTGCCAGACGATGTCCCGCCTGCGGGCGCCGAGCGCCTTGCGGAGTCCGATCTCGCGCGTGCGCTCGGACACGACCATGAGCATGATGTTCATGATGACGACGCCGCCGACGACGAGCGACAGCGAGACCACGCCGACGAGAATCGCGAAGAACCCGCGGCTCAGGTTGCTCCAGAAGTCGAGCAGCGTCTCCGACGTGAAGAACCCGAAGTTGTCGGGTTGGCTGGGGCGAAGACGCCGCTCGATGCGCATGGCGACGCGCGCCTCGTCCATCGCGGCCTCGACCCGGTCCGGGTCGGTCGCCTTGATCGTCAGTTCGAGCGAGCGGCGCGAGCCGAAGAGGCGGTGGAAGGCGCCGAGCGGCACGAGCACGAACTCGTCCTGAGGATTGCCGAACACCGAGCCCCGCTTCTCGTTGACGCCGACGACCCGGAAGTGGACGCCGTTGACCTGGATGCGCTGATCGATCGGATTGCGGGTCTTGAACAGCTTGTCGGCCGTGTCCCAGCCGATCAGCGCCACCGGCCGTCCGCGCTCCACTTCCATCCGGCTCGGCAGCCGCCCGCGCTCGGCCTGATAGCCGCTGAACTGGTCGTACTCGGACGAGACGCCGCGGATGCGCGTGCTGTCGACCGTGGTCTCGCGGAAGGTGACGTTCGCGCGCGCGCCCGCCTCCGCCATCACCGGACCGATCAGCGGGCTGAATCCCTCGATGGCCCGCGCTTCGAGCAGCGTGACGTCGGGGCGTGTCTGCCATGCCCGGCGCTCTTCCTCCTGATCGGTGATGAAGCCGACCTTCTCGAGCTTGAACGAGCCGACGCCGATCTCGCGGGTCACCGTCTCGGTCACGTACGAGTTCATGCCCTGGATGAGCGACACCACGGCAATGATCGACGTGACGGCAACGATGTTGCCGAGCACCATCATGATCGAGCGGATCTTGTTCGCCCAGATGGAGCCGAGGGCAAGCTTGACGGCTTCGAGGATCTGGATCATTGACTGCTTATGACTCCCAGCCGGCGCGAAGACGGACGCGCGCCCTACCCGCGACGCTGCGTCTGCTCCTCCACCTTCACCTCGTCTCCCTCCTGCAGCGTCCGCACGCTGTTGAACGGGCCGGTGATGACGCGGTCGCCGGCCTGAAGTCCTGACAGGACCTCGAAATAGCGATCGCCCGCGACGCCGACGGTCACCGGGACGAACTCGACGCGGTTGTTGTCGCGCACCACGAAGACGCCCTCGGTCTCCTTGCGCGTCTGGCCGGGCGGCAGCTCCGCGGGCGCGGCCGCCGCCGCCGTGGGCTCGGCGGAGCGCCTCCGCCTGCGGCGATCGTCGACCGGTTCGCGGACGATGGCACCCTTCTGGTCGTAGACCAGATCGCGCACCGCCATCGCCTGGATCGGGACGGCCACGGCCTTGTCGCGAGTGGCGGTGACGATCTCGGCCGAGCAGGTCATGCCCGGCCTGACCTCGGGAGGCGCCTCCTTCAGCGTGACCACGACCTTGAAGTTGGTCGCCTGCTGGCCCGCCTGCGCCTGCTGGCCCGTCTGGATCGGACTGTTGCCGACCTCGGTCACCGTGCCCTCGAACGTGCGGTTCTGCACGGCGTCAATCGTGATCGTCGCGGGCTGGCCCAGGTTCAGCGCCGGAATCTCCGTTTCGTCGACCTCGATCTCGGCTTCGAGTACCGTCAGGTCGGCAATCGTCAGCAGCTGCGTGCCCGGATTGTTCATCGTGCCGACGACGACGTTCTCGCCCTCCTCGATGTTACGCCGGATGACGATGCCGTCGAACGGCGCGACGAGCGTCACCTGGTCCAGGTTGTAGCGGCTCGTCGACAGCTGGGCCTGCTCCTGCCGGATCATCTGCTCGCGGTTCGTCACGTCCGCGTCACGGGCGCGCAGCTCCGTCTGCCGGACCACCAGCTCGCTCTCCGCCCGATCGAGCGCCTCCTTCGTCGTCAGGCCCTCCTTCCAGAGCTGCCGCTGGCGCTCCGCCTGCTCCTCGGCCAGCTTGAGGTTCGCGCGCGCCGTCTCGACGTTGACGCGCGCCTGCTGCAGGCCGGCTCGTGCCGCCGAGACCGCCGCCTCCCCGCGCTCGACGGTGCCCCGGAGCGTGTTCGGATCGATCTGCAGCAGGAACTGGCCGGCCTTGACGCGGTCCCCCTCCTCCACGGAGAGCTTCGTGACCCGGCCCATCTGGACCGCGCTCATGTTGACGAAGCGCTTGGGCTGAATGGTGCCTGACGCCGAGACGATGGCCTCCAGGTCCCGGATCTGCACGGTCTCGACGTTCACCGTGGGAGCGTCGCTCCGCCTGAACCAGAGGTTCGCCGCGACCACCGCGATCGCCACGAGCGCGATGCCGACGCCGATCAGAATCTTCTTTGTACGCGACAACGAGGTCTCCGCTAGCTGGACATGGCGCTCATGACGAGCGCGGCGACGAGGGCGATGCTGACGTACGTGGTCATCAGCCCGATGACGATGGGCGTCGTCCGCCTGCGGTACAGGACGGCGAGGCCGATCGCGAGGACAACGATCCACCAGATCAGGAACAGGTCGATCATGCCGAGGAAGCGTGCGACCGCGCTCCCTTCCTCCAGCATCGGAAAGAACACGAACAGGTTCGTCGGGCTGGTCATCGATTCGCGCACCAGGTTCAGCGGAATCGTGAAGACCGCCTGGACGAGCGGCACCACGCCGGCGTGCGCCACGATGCTGAAGACCTGCTTGAACGTGGCATCGCCGCCGAGCCCCGCGTTGAACACGGCGAACAGAATCCCGGCAGCGATCAGCGTCAGGATCGGGCCGAAGACGAGCGTCGAGCCCCCGACCACGTAGGGGATGAAGCTCAGGCTCCGCTCGAGCCCCTCGTAGGCTTCATCGGTGACGGTCTGTCCGAACGACTCCATCTGGCGGACCTGCTGATCCAGGAACGCCGTCTGCCCGCTGTCGGTCGTCAGGAACCAGAACCAGAGCACCGCCGGCACGAGGGTCACCACCACGAGCACGCCCAGCCAGCGCGGATGGGCGGCCAGGCGGCGGAACGTGTCGCCCGGCGACGTGAGCACGCCCATCATGCGGGCGGGCAGGCTCTGCGGCGCGATGGGATCGGCCGTATCGGCTGAAGTCGTCATGGCATCCCCGGATGTGAAGGGCGAGGCGCGGCCGGCCAGGGGGCGGCGCAGGCGCTGCGAGACCACCGGACGTGCACGCCCGTATATACGCTAGGCTTCTGCGAGGTGTTCGGAACCGCCCATTCCAGCCTATCACCCTGTGGGGCGGGCCGGCCGGGAGCGTGCGCGGCTTCCGGTCGAATTCGTGCAAGACGCGGCGGTGATCGGCGCGCGCGCCGGGAGAATCGCCGTATGTTGCTGCACCGGCGACGCATGCGTCGCCCGTACTCTGAAGAATCTTCCACATGCCACATCGCTACCGCTGTCTTTTTGTGATCGCCGGGCTGTTGACCGGCGCCCCCGCCGCCTCGGGGCAGGTGCCGTTCGAGACCGTCGGCACGCGCGCACTCGGCATGGGCGGCGCCTTCGTCGCCGTCGCCGACGACGCGAGCGCGACGTACTGGAACCCGGCGGGGCTGCCGGGGCTGGGGTTCTTCGACGCCACGTTCGAGATCGGGCGGGAGACCGAGGCCGATGGCCCCGGCCGCGCCGCCGACACCAGTTGGCGGCGGGCGGAGTCGACCCGCTTCGCGATCGCCACGCCCGTGCTGGCGTTTTCCTACGAGCGGCTGCGGCTGGCGGAAGCACGGAGCCCCGGCTCCGCGGCGTCCGGCGATCAACGCCAGGACCTGGACCTCACCCTCCCCGGACGTGTCCTGCACGCGCAGAACTTCGGCGTCACCCTCGTCCAGTCGCTCAGCGATGGGGTGGTGGTGGGGAGCACGCTGCGCCTGCTGCGGGCCGGCGCCGCGCCGGCGCCGGTGGACGCCGGTGCGGGCATCGGTGAAGCGCTGCGCCGGATCGCGCAGACGGACGTCTCGCCGGGCCACCACTTCGACGCCGACGTTGGGGTGCTCGCCTCGATTGGCCGATTACGTCTGGGACTGGTCGTCCGCAACCTCACGTCGCCGGAGATCGACTTCGCGGGAGACGTCCTGGAGATCGAGCGGCAGGCCCGGGCCGGCGTCTCGTTCGGAGGCGGGCCCGCGCGGGGGCAGCGCCCCTGGACGATCGCCGTGGACGGCGATCTGACCACGATTGCACTGCCCGACGGGCGGCGGCGCAGTCTGGCGCTCGGCGGCGAGCGGTGGTGGGGCGAGCGCCGTCTGGGGCTGCGTGCCGGCGGACGCCTGCAGACGGTCGGCGATGTCCGTCCGGCGGTGAGCGGCGGCCTCAGCGTGGCCCTGCGCACAGGACTGCTCATCGAGGCACACGCGACGCGGGGCGACGACGCCCGCGATCGCGGCTGGGGCGCCGGCGCACGGCTGACGTTCTAGGGCGCTCGGGTCGATAAGTGGGCCGTCGAGACCGCCCTGCGGCTGACCGCGGGCATTCAACGAGATCACGGGCACAGTCCCTCACCGGTTCAGCGTACGATGGCCGTCCGCCTTGGCGAACTGCTTCTCAAAGAGAAGCGCATCACCCCCGAGCAGCTCCAGGAGGTCTTGAACCACCAGAAGACCAATGGGGGCAAGCTCGGCGTGAACCTGGTGAAGCTCGGGTTCATCAGGGATGAGGAGATCACCGCCCTCCTCAGCAAGCAGTACGGCGTTCCCTCCATCAATCTCACGAAGTTCGAGATCGATCCGGCCGTCCTCAAGCTGATTCCCGCGGAAACGGCGCAGAAATACCAGATCGTCCCGCTCAGCCGCGCCGGCGCGACGCTGACGATCGCCATGACGGACCCGACCAACGTGTTCGCCATGGACGACATCAAGTTCATGACGGGCTACAACGTCGAGCCCGTGGTGGCCTCCGAGTCGGCGGTGAACGATGCCATCCAGCGGTACTACGGACTGGGCGTGAAGGCGGCGCCGGCCTCGGCGAGCGCGCTCGAAGTGGCCAGCAAGGCGCTCGAGGACATGCCGACGCTGGCCGACGCGGCCGGCGACGTCGAGGTGCTCGAGGAGTTCGAGGAGATCAGCGCCGAGGCGCTGGCGCGGCAGGGCGAGGAAGCGCCGGTCATCAAGCTGGTGAACGTCATCCTGATGTCCGCGATCCAGAAGGGCGCCAGCGACATCCACATCGAGCCCTACGAGAAGGAGCTGCGGGTCCGGTACCGCATCGACGGCATCCTGTACAACGTCATGGCGCCGCCGATGAAGTTCCGCGACGCGATCACCTCGCGCGTCAAGATCATGTCGAAGCTCGACATCGCCGAGAAGCGCCTGCCGCAGGACGGCCGCATCAAGATCCGGTTCGCCGACAACGGCGTCACCAAGGACATCGACTTCCGCGTCTCCTCCCTTCCGACCCTCTTCGGCGAGAAGCTCGTCCTTCGTCTGCTCGACAAGGACAAGCTGATGCTCGACATGACGAAGCTCGGGTTCGAGAGCGAGTCGTTGTCGAAGTTCGAGGTCGCCATTCAGAAGCCATGGGGAATGGTCCTGGTCACGGGACCGACCGGAAGCGGCAAGACCAACACGCTCTACTCGTCGATCGCCCGCATCAACAAGTCCGACACGAACATCATGACCGCCGAGGACCCGGTGGAGTTCAACCTGCCCGGGATCAACCAGGTGCAGGTGCGCGAGAACATCGGGCTCAACTTCGCCGCCGCGCTCCGCGCGTTCCTGCGGCAGGACCCCAACATCATCCTCGTCGGCGAGATCCGCGACTTCGAGACCGCCGAGATCGCGGTCAAGGCCGCCCTCACCGGCCATCTCGTGCTCTCGACCCTGCACACCAACGACGCGCCGAGCACCGTCAACCGCCTGATGAACATGGGGATCGAGCCGTTCCTCGTCGCCAGCTCGGTGAACCTGATCTGCGCGCAGCGTCTCGTGCGCCGCATCTGCAGCAACTGCAAGCAGCCGCATCCGACGCCGCCGCCGGCGCTGATCCAGGCCGGCTTCAGCGCCGAGGACGCGCTGTCGGTCGTGCCGATGAAGGGGGCGGGCTGCGAGAAGTGCAACAACACCGGCTACAAGGGCCGCGTCGGCCTGTACGAAGTGATGGAGGTCTCCGACGACCTGCGGGAGCTGGTGCTCGTGGGCGCGTCGGGCCTCGAACTGCGCCGCAGGGCCGTGGAGGAGGGGATGATCACCCTTCGCCACAGCGGTCTGCGCAAGGTGAAGGACGGGATGACGACGATCGAGGAAGTCGCGAGAGAAACCGTGAAGTGATCGCCGCGCGTTCAGGTCCTGGCACGCGCGTTCACCGTGGGAGTGGGGCCTGGAAGGTGGGAATTCGCGCCCGGTGCTGCGACGGGCGCGTGCGACCGACAAGCTGATCAGTACCTGACCGCGCGCGGGACGGCTCGGTCCGTCTCGCGGCGAGCCCACGCGGCACCGGGCCCGAGCCCGGAGCCTGGAACCTGGAGACCCCCGACGATGTCGTCGATGCTGCCCGATCTGCTCAAGGAGACGCTGGACCTGAAGGGGTCCGACCTGCACCTGACCGCCGGGAGCCCGCCGCAGGTGCGCGTCCACGGCAAGCTGCAGCGCCTGACGCTGCCGAACCTGACGCCGGCCGAGACCAAGCAGCTGTCGTACTCCGTGCTCACCGACGCGCAGAAGAAGCGCTTCGAGGAGTCGTGCGAGCTCGACTTCTCGTTCGGTGTCCGCGGCCTGGCGCGCTTCCGCTGCAACATGTTCAACCAGCGCGGTGCGGTGGCCGCGGTCTACCGGCTGATCCCCGATAACGTGATGAGCTTCGAGGAGCTGGGCCTGCCGTCGGTGATCGCCAAGCTTGCCGAGAAGCCGCGAGGCCTGGTGCTCGTCACCGGTCCGACCGGCAGCGGCAAATCGACGACGCTGGCGGCCATGATCGACAAGATCAACCGCGAGCGCAGCGAGCACATCCTGACCATCGAGGACCCGATCGAGTACATCCACCCGCACAAGGGCTGTCTCGTCAACCAGCGCGAGCTGCACAGCGACACGCACAGCTTCTCGAGCGCGCTCCGCTCCGCGCTGCGCGAGGACCCCGACGTCGTGCTGATTGGCGAGATGCGGGACCTCGAGACCGTCGAGTCCGCGCTGCGGATCGCGGAGACGGGCCATCTGACGTTCGCCACGCTGCACACGAACTCGGCGGCGCAGACGATCAACCGCATCATCGACGTCTTCCCGGCGCACCAGCAGGGGCAGATCCGCACCCAGCTCTCGCTCGTCCTGGAGGGCATCGTCTGCCAGTCGCTGCAGCCGAAGATCGGCGGCGGGCGCGTGGTCTCGCTCGAGATCCTCATCCCGACGCCGGCCGTCCGGAACCTGATTCGCGAGGACAAGATCCACCAGATCTACTCGGCGATGCAGACCGGGCAGGAGAAGGTCGGGATGCAGACGGCCAACCAGTCGCTGGCGACGCTGTACCTGAAGAAGCTGATCACGCTCGAGACGGCGCTGGCCGCGAGCTCGCTGCCCGACGAGCTGCACGAGATGATTCAGCGCGGCGTGGGCGTGGTGCCGGGCGCCGGCATGGGCGTGCGGCCGATGGGACGCCCGGGAGTGACGTCAATCCGGAAGTAGGACGGTAGGGCGGCCTCGCCGAGGCCGCCGCCCTTGCGCGATTGTGGCCCGGCGCGCTCGGCGAGCGCGCCCTACCGTGTGCACGAGGAACGACCACGATGCCGAGCTTTGCGTTTTCGGGACGGACCCGCGGGGGTGAGGCGGTGACCGGCGAGCGCGCCGGCGACACGATGGACGCCGTCGTGGCGGCGCTGCGCCGCGAGCAGATCCTCGTCACCCGCATCCAGCCGGCGAAGGCGCGGGACGAGGGCGCCGCGAAGGCCGGCCTCTTCGCCCGCCGGGGCAAGAAGGTCAGTCCCAAGAGCCTGGCCGTGTTCACGCGCCAGTTCTCCGTCATGATCGACGCCGGCCTGCCGCTCGTGCAGTGCCTCGACATCCTCGGCAATCAGGAAGAGGACAAGAACTTCGCCGCCGTCATCCTGCAGACGCGCGCCGATGTCGAGGGCGGCGCCTCGCTGGCCGACGCGATGCGGAAGCACCCGAAGACCTTCGACCCGCTCTTCACGAACATGATTGCCGCCGGCGAGGCGGGCGGCATCCTCGACACGATTCTCAAGCGCCTGGCCGTCTACATCGAGAAGGCCGTCAAGCTGAAGAGCCAGGTGAAGTCCGCGATGGTCTATCCCATCGCCGTCATCCTCATCGCGGCCGTCGTCGTGGCCGTCATCCTCTGGAAGGTCATCCCGACGTTCGCATCGCTGTTCTCCGGCCTGGGGGCGGAGCTCCCGCTGCCGACGCGCATCGTCATTGCCGCCAGCAACGGGCTCGTCCAGTTCGGGCCGTTCATCCTCCTGGGGCTCGGCGTCCTCGTCTTCGCGTTCCGGCAGTACTACGCGACCGAGAACGGGCGCCGCGTCGTCGACGGCGCGCTGCTCAAGATGCCCGTGCTCGGGCCCATCCTGCGGAAGATCGCCGTCGCGCGGTTCTGCCGCACGCTGTCGACGCTCATCAGCTCCGGCGTCCCGATCCTCGACGGCCTCGATATCACCTCGCGCACCGCGGGGAACGCGATCGTCGAGGACGCGATCGCGTCGACCCGGAAGAGCATCGAGGGCGGCGACACCATCTCCGGGCCGCTGAAGGAGACCAACGTCTTCCCCAGCATGGTGGTGCAGATGATCGGCGTCGGCGAGGCCACCGGCGCCCTCGACACGATGCTCGGCAAGATCGCGGACTTCTACGAGGACGAGGTCGACACGGCGGTCGCCGGCATGCTGACGCTGCTCGAGCCCATCATGATCTCGTTCCTCGGAGGCATCGTCGGCGGAATCGTCATCTCGATGTACCTCCCGATCTTCGACCTCATCAGCAAGCTCACGGGGTGACGGTCGTGGAATCGGAGATGCGGCACCGACTCGTCTGGCTCGTCAGCGTGCGCCTCGCGGTAGGGACGCTGCTGCTGGGCACCGCCGTCCTGCTGCAGTGGAACGTGCCCAACACGTTCCCGGCGAACCCGTTCTTCCTGCTGATCGCGCTGACGTTTGCGCTGACGGTGCTGTGGGTGCTGACGCTGCCCTATGCGTCGCGGCACGCCTGGCTCGTGTGGGTGCAGCTCGCGGCGGACACGGCGGCCGTCTCGTCGTTCGTGTTCCTGACCGGCGGCATCAGCAGCTACTTCGCCCTCCTGTACGCGCTGCCCATCATCGGGGCGAGCATGCTGCTGTCGCGCGCCGCCGGCGTATGGATGGCCCTGCTCAGCACGGTGATGTTCGGCGGCCAGGTGCTCATGCAGTACCTGGCGAGCGCCGGCCACCTCAGCGACGTGTGGATCGGACCGACCCCGCTGCTGCCGACCGCGCGCTTCGCGCAGTACACGGTCGGCACGGACGCGTTTGCGTTCTTCGCGATCGCGTTCCTCAGCGGCACGCTCGCCGACGGCCTCCGGCGCGCCGACACCCGCCTGAAGCAGGCATCGAGCGCCATCGCGGACCTGAAGGCGTTCAATCAGCACGTCATCGACAGCCTGACCAGCGGCCTGGCCACCACCGATCGCGCCGGCCGCCTGCTGACCTTCAACCGGGCTGCTCAGGCCATCACCGGGCTGGCGGCCGCGGATGTGATCGGGCGCCGGGCGGCGGAGGTGCTGCAGCTGCCGCACGACTTCACGCGGCTGCTCGAGCGCGATCTCGACGGGGCGCCGAGCTGCCGCTTCGACGTCACGCACCGCGCGAAGGACGGGGGCGCCCGCGAGCTCGGGTTCGGCGTGGCGCACCTCGTCACGCCCGACGGCCGCACCGGCTTCCTGATCAGCTTCCAGGACGTCACCGAGATCCGGCGGCTCGAGAACGACGGCCGCCGCAAGCAGCGGCTGGCCGCCCTCGGGGAGATGGCCGCCGGCATCGCGCACGAGATCCGGAACCCGCTCGCGTCCCTCGTCGGATCCATTCAGATCCTGCGCTCGGAGCTGACGCTCGAGCAGGAGCAGGCGAAGCTCATGGACATCGTGCTGCGGGAGTCGGAGCGGCTCAACGACACGATCCGGTCGTTCCTCGCGTATGCCCGGCCGCAGCGATCCGGTGTCTCGCGCGTGGAGATCGGCCGCACGCTGAGGGACACGGCGGTGCTGCTGCGCAACAGCCCCGACGTCCGCGACGATCACCGGATCGAGACGGCGGTCGAGCCGGGGGAGCTCTGGTACGAAACGGACGAGAACCAGATTCGCCAGATCATCTGGAACCTGGCGACCAACGGCGTGCGCGCGATGCCGGAGGGGGGCACGCTGCGGATTGCCGCGTGGATCCGGGACGGTAGAGCGGCCTCGCCGAGGCCGAGCGGCGCGCTCGGCGAGCGCGCCCTACCGGAGGCCGAGAGTCGGCGGTTCGTTCTCGAGGTCCGGGACGAAGGCACGGGGATTCCGCCCGAGGAGCTCGACGGCATCTTCCACCCGTTCCAGGGCCGCTTCGCCAAGGGCAGCGGCCTCGGCCTGGCCATCGTCCAGCGCATCGTCGCGGACCACGAGGGCGAGATCAAGGTCGAGTCGGAGGTCGGGAAGGGCACGGCGATCAAGGTGATCCTGCCGGTCTCCGCCACGCCGGTGATTGTGGAGAGTGTGGCGTAGTCGGTTGCGGTCCGCGCCGGGCCGTCGGAAGCGAGCAGGCGGGCGGGAGATGGCGAAGAGCCACGCGGACCGGACTGTCGCGATCGCGTCGGGCTGAATGATCGGGAGCCGAAGAGTCGATACGAGTATCGAGTGACTACTGATCGCAGACCGCCGTCCGCCGAGTGCCGACTGATTCCGATGACTGACGGCCGACCGCAGGCCGCCGACTGCCGACCGCAAGCTGCCGACTGACCCAATGGCCACCGAAGCCGTCGAACACCCCGTCTCCCGGACCGACACCGTCCGCATCCTCGTCACCGACGACGAGCGATCGATGCGGGAGCTGCTCGCCATCGTCCTGCGGCGGGAGGGGTACGAGGTGCTCGTGGCGCACGACGGCGCGACGGCGATTGCGGCGCTCGAGCGCGGATCCGTCGACCTGCTGATCAGCGACATCAAGATGCCCGACATGACGGGGATCGACGTGCTGCGTGCGGCGAAGACGCTCGACCCCTCGCTGCCGGCGATCATGATGACCGCCTTCGCGTCGCAGGAGACGGCGATCGAGGCGCTGCGGCTCGGCGCCTGCGACTACATGATCAAGCCGTTCAACGTGGACGAGCTGAAGGTCAAGGTGCGCGAGAAGCTCGAGAACCGCCGGCTCCGGGAGGAGAACCTGCTCCTGAAGCGCACGCTCGGGTCGAGCCACCGGTTCCACGACATCATCGGGCGCAGCGAGGCGATGCTCGACGTGTTCCGCCTCATCGAGACGATCGCCCGGACGACGAGCACCGTGCTCATCACCGGCGAGTCGGGCACCGGGAAGGAGCTGGTCGCCCGCGCCGTGCACTACCACTCGCTGCGCCGCGACCGGCCGTTCGTCGCCGTGAACTGCGGCGCGCTCACCGAGACGCTGCTCGAGTCGGAGCTCTTCGGCCACGTCCGCGGCGCGTTCACCGGCGCCGAGTCCAACAAGAAGGGGCTCATCGAGATCGCCGAGCGCGGCACGATCTTCCTCGACGAGATCGGGGAGATGAGCCAGATGATGCAGGTGAAGCTCCTGCGCGTGCTGCAGGAGCGGCGGTTCCGGCGGGTCGGCGGCGTCGACGAGATCGAGGCCGATATCCGGGTCATCGCCGCCACCAACCAGGACCTCGGGCGCATGGTCGCGGAGGGCCGGTTCCGGGAAGACCTCTACTACCGGATCAACGTCATTCCCGTCCGTCTCCCGTGCCTTCGAGAACGGCGAGAGGACATCCCGCTGCTCGCCGATCACTTCCTCTCGAAGTACACGGCCCAGATGGGGAAGTCCATCAGGGGCGTGTCCCAGGGCGCCATGGATCACCTGCAGAAGTACCACTGGCCTGGTAACATCCGGGAACTGGAGAACGTGATCGAGCGCGCCGTCGCGCTGGAGGCCACGCCGGCGATTCTGCCCGAGAGCCTGCCGGAACAGGTGCGCCTCCCCGTGAGCCAGCAGCCCGCCGGTGGCGCGGCGCCGCCGCCGCTGCCGGGGAAGGGCTTCGACCTCGAGCAGCACGTGCAGGACATCGAGCGCACCTATCTCGCCGAGGCGTTGAAGGCTTCGGGAGGCGTGCAGGTCCGTGCTGCCGAGCTGCTGGGCATGACCTTCCGCTCGTTCCGGTACTATGCGAAGAAGTACAATCTGAAATGACCGCAAGGCCGACAATTTCTGCCAGCCAGACCTGACAAGCTTTGTCGTTCTGCCGGGGTCGTCACCATCCCGCGGCCGCGCCGGCCGTGAGCGCCGCCTGTAAGTCTAAGGATTCGCAGGAAGTCTCGGGAGGTTCGAACCCCAGGTCGAGCTGGTATCCGGGTTGCAGCAGGGCTGGCGTCAGACAGCCGCGAGCACGACGTGAACGCGGCCGTCCGTCCTCACGATAACGGTACAGAGAGTTCTGGAGGTTCCGAAGGTCCCGGGGTTCAGGGGGCGAGGGTTCAGGAGGTTCAGCAGGTTCCGGCACACGCGTCTGGAATCTCCTGAACCTCCGGCACCTTCTGCACCTCCGAACCTGTGGAACCTCCGGATTGAAGTCAAGGAGACACACGTCATGAAGATGCGCGACGCCAAGGGTTTCACGCTTATCGAGCTGCTGATCGTCGTGGCGATCATCGGCATCATCGCCGCGATTGCGGTGCCGGGGCTGCTCCGCGCCCGCATGTCGGGCAACGAGACGTCGGCGATTGGATCGCTGCGCGCGGTGCACAGCGGACAGGTCAACTTCCACTCGAACTGCGGCGCCGGCTGGTTCGCGGGAACGCTCGCGAGTCTCGGCACGGCGCCCACCGCCGGTGGCGACGCGTTCATCAGCGTTGACCTCTCGACGGATCCGTCGACGAAGAGCGGCTACACGGTTGCCCTGACCGCCGGCGCGACCGCAGGGCCTGCGGCGCTGTGCAACGGCGGCGCGACCAACGCGTCGTTCGCCGTGACGGCGGCGCCGGTGACGCCCGGCAGCACGGGCACGAGGTACTTCCACGTCAACAGCGGCGGCGCGATTTACCAGGATGACGCGGCGATTGCCGAGACCCAGGCTGGCGCTCCGGCGACCGGCGTGCTCCTGCAGTAGACGGCTGCGCTTCGTGCACCAACCGGGAGGCGCGCGCCGCGCGCCTCCCGGTTCTTCTGTACGCCCCCTGCGGGCCGCCGGCCGGCATCCGTCCCGGGCCTTCGGCTTCGGCCCGCTGACCTGCTAACATCGGTGGACGTGTCCACCCCAGCCGCCGCGTCGCCCAGGACCAGCACACGTGCCGCGTGGGCCCTGCTGGCGTTCTGCCTCCTGGGCCTGGCCGCTTCGTCCGCGTCCGCGTTCATCCACTACCAGATGCTGCGCGATCCCTCGTACAGCAGCGTCTGCGACATCAACGAGACCTGGAGCTGCGGGGCCGTCTACGAGAGCCGGTACGGCTCGTTCGCCGGCGTTCCGGTCGCGCTCGGCGGCGTCATCTGGTTCGCGGCGGCGACGCTGCTGACCTTGGCAGGATGGCGACTTGGACGAAGCGCGGGGCCGGCTCCGGCCGCTGCGGGAGCGAAGGGGGCAGGCTCGCGTCGCTCGACCGGCAGCCCTGAAGGGCCGATCGGCAGCCCTAAAGGGCTGCCCCACGTGCCGTCGTTTGCCGAGAGCGCTCCGGCGTACCTGTTCGTCCTCTCCGTGATCGGCCTCTCCGTCGTGCTCTACCTCGCGTACGCGTCGTTCTTCGTGCTGAAGACGTACTGCGTGCTGTGCCTCATCACCTATGCCGCCGTGATCGGCATCTTCATCCTGTCGGGATCCTCGAGGTCCGCGACCACCATTCCCATGCGTTCACTCCCGACCCGTGCCGTCCGCGACCTGGGCGCCGCGCTGCGCAGTCCGCTCGCCCTGACGACCGTCCTCCTGTTCGTCGCCGGCGCCATTTCGGCCGTTGCGTTCTTCCCGCGGGCACCGGAGCCGGGTGCGGCGGTGGCGGCGGCCGCGGCGCAGGGGCTGAGCGGCGACCAGCAGGCGGAGTTTGAAAAGTGGTACGCGAGCCAGCCCCGCGTCTCCCTCGACGTCCCGAGGAACGGCGCGAAAGTCGTGGTGGTCAAGTTCAACGACTACCAGTGCCCGCCGTGCCGCCAGACGTACGAGGCGTACAAGCCGGTGCTGGCGAAGTGGCAGTCGCAGCGGCCCGGCGTCGTGAAGTACGTCTCGAAGGACTATCCGCTCGAGCCCGAGTGCAACGTCAACGCCCCCGGAGGGCAGCACTACGCGGCCTGCGAGGCGGCGGTCGCCGTCCGCCTGGCCCGGGAGAAGGGGAGGGCCGACGCCATGGAAGCCTGGCTGTTCGACAACCAGACCTCGCTCTCGCCATCGGTGGTCCGGGAGGGCGCCAGGGAGATCGGACGGGTGTCCGACTTCGACAGCCGCTACGCGGCCACCCTCGACCTCGTCAGAGCCGACATCTCGCAGGGGGCCCAGCTCGGAGTGCGCGGAACTCCCACGTTTTTCATCAACGGGGTAAGGATCCCGGGCATTCGGGCCGAGTACTTTGATGCGGCCATCGCCTACGAGCTGAAGCTGGTGGAAGGAAGGTAGGGCGGTTCGCCGAACCGCCGCATGGCGCGCTCGGCGAGCGCGCCCTACCGTGCTGCCAGCCGCCAGCCGCCCGCTGACATGCACCCTGCAATCGCTACGGACCGCCTCACCAAGGACTTCCCGGTCGGCTTCTGGCGCAAGCGCCCCTACCGCGCGCTCGACGGGCTGACGCTCGACGTCTCGCCCGGAGAGGTCTTCGGCTTCCTCGGGCCGAACGGCGCGGGCAAGACGACGACGCTGAAGCTGCTGATGCAGCTGATCTTCCCGACCTCGGGGCGTGCGTTCATCCTCGGGCGCCCGGTGGGCGACCTCTCGGTCCGCCGGCGCATCGGCTACCTGCCGGAGAACCCCTACTTCTATGACTACCTGACCGCCGAGGAGCTGCTCACGTACTTCGCGAGCCTCTTCGACCTCAGGGGCGCCGACCGCCGGGCCCGCGTGTCGTCGCTGCTCGACGAGGTCGGCATCGGCGGGGAGCGCCGGCTGCAGCTCCGCAAGTTCTCGAAGGGCATGGTGCAGCGGGTCGGCATCGCCCAGGCCCTCATCAACGACCCCGAGGTCGTGTTCCTCGACGAGCCGATGTCCGGGCTGGATCCGCTCGGCCGGCGCGACATCCGCGAGCTGATCCTGCGCCTCCGCGAGCGGGGCAAGACGGTGTTCTTCAGCTCGCACATCCTCTCGGACGCCGAGGCGCTGTGCAGCCGGGTCGCGATTCTCGCGGGCGGCCGTCTCGCGGCGACCGGGAAGCTGACGGAGCTGCTCGCCTACGAGGTCCGCGGGTGGGAGCTCGTCGTGACGGGCATTGCCGCCGACGCACTGGAGCGGTTCTCGCCGCCGATCACGAAGGTGACGCCGATCGCGGATGGACGCTACGTCCTCGAGGTGCGCGCCGACGCGCAGCCCGCCGGCCTCATCGGGGAGCTGGCCTCGGCCGGCGCGTCGATCGTGTCGCTGAACCCGGTGCATACGACCCTCGAAGAGATCTTCGTGAGCAAGGTGCAGGCCGCGGGCAGCGCCCGCGAGGGAGCGCTCGCGTGAGCGGCCGGACGATCCTCCGCGTGGCCCGCGCGGTCTTCAAGGAATCGGTCCGCGACCGCGTGCTCTACAACCTCGTGGGGTTCGCGATTCTGCTGATCGGCGCATCGTTCCTGATCGGCCAGCTCACGGCGGGACAGGACGTCAAGATCATCAAGGACCTCGGCCTGGCCGCGATGTCGGTCTTCGGCCTCTTCATCGCCATCTTCATCGGGATCGGCCTGGTCTCGAAGGAAGTCGAACGGCGCAGCGTCTACAGCCTGCTCGCCAAGCCGGTGCGCCGCTCGGAGCTCGTGATCGGCAAGTACGCGGGGCTCCTGCTGACGGTCGCCGTCAACCTCGCGGTGATGGCGGCGGTGTACTACGGTGTGCTCGGGTACATGTCGTGGAGCGAGTCGGAGGCGTTCAAGCGCGGCTGGGAGGCGCCGGCCGCCGATCCGCGGCTGCTCATCGCGGTCTATCTCGTCTTCGTGCAGCTCGCGCTCGTGATCGCCATCGCCCTGTTCTTCTCGACGTTCTCGACGCCGATGCTCTCGGCGGCGTTCACCTTCGGCCTGTTCATCGCGGGGCACTTCGGCGCCGACCTCAAGAACTTCGAAGTCGTGGTCGGCGACTCGCCCGTCCGCTATCTGACGACGGCGATCTACTACCTGCTGCCGGACATGGCGGCCTTCGACGTGAAGACGGCGGTCGTGCACGCGCAGCCGGTGACTGCCGGATACCTGGCCGTGACGACGATCTATGGCGCCGTGTATGCAGCGACGCTCGTGGCCGCCGCCGTGCTGATCTTCTCGCGGCGGGACTTCAAATGAGCAGCGGGCCTCCGGCAGTGGTAGGGCGCGCTCGCCGAGCGCGCCGGTCTCCGCCGGCAGACAGCCGACGGGGCGTTGCGGCCGGCCTCGCGGTCGTCATCCTGCTGTTCGGCGCCGCCGTCGCGCTTCAGGTGTATCGCGACCGCGCGTTTCCGAGGCCGGAACCCACCGTCGAGGAGCTGTACCTCGCCTCGGGCGACACGGCGCGCAGGCTCGCGCTCTCGTACCAGGCGCTGCTGGCGGACGTCTACTGGATTCGCGCGGTGCAGTACTTCGGCCGGACGCGTCTGGAGGGCTCGGCCAGGCCGTCCTACGACCTCCTGTATCCGCTGCTGGACATCACGACCTCGCTCGACCCGGCGTTCAACATTGCCTACCGATTCGGGGCCATCTTCCTGTCGGAAGGGTATCCGCTCGGACCAGGCCGGCCCGATCAGGCCGTCGCGCTGCTGGACAAGGGCTTCCGGCACAACCGGCACAAGTGGCAGTACCTGTACGACAAGGCGTTCGTCTACTACTGGTGGTACCGCGATCCGGAGGCCGCCGCTCGCTGGTTCGGCGAGGCCGCCGAGGTGCCGGGCTCTCCCGAGTGGATGCCCGGCCTCGCCGCGTTCATGCTCTCCCAGAGCACCGACCGTCAGCGCGCGCGTGTGCTGTGGGAGCAGATCTACCGCGGCTCCGAGCACGAGTACATGCAGAAGAATGCCGAGCACCGCCTGCGCCAGCTCGACGCCATGGACGTGATGGATCGGCTGGACGCGCTGCTGGACCGCTACGAGCGCGAGACGGGATCGCGGCCTTCGAACTGGGCCCCGCTCGTCACGCGCGGCTGGCTCAGAGGCGTCCCGCTCGATCCGACCGGCGTACCGTTCGCGATCGACCCTGTCGACCGACGGGCCGCCGTATCCCGCGACTCAGCCCTCTTTCCGCTTCCGACCGCGCTCGCGCCGGACCGGCTGGCCGGCGAAGGCGCACCCGGCACCAGGAACGGCGCCGGCCGATGACGCCAGGCTGGCTCGTCCCGGCCCTCGCCGGCGTGCTCGGTGCCATCGTCGGCAGCTTCCTGAACGTCTGCATTCACCGGCTGCCGAAGCACGAGTCGGTGGTGCACCCCGGATCGCGCTGCCCGTCCTGCGGCCGATCGATCCGCTGGCATGAGAACATCCCCGTCGTGAGCTGGATCGCGCTCCGTGCACGATGCGCGGGCTGCGGCAGCGGCATCCCGATCATGTACCCCGCCGTGGAGCTGGTGACGGCCGCCACGTTCGTGACCGGGTACATCGTCTTCGGCGTGACGCCGCTGCTGGCCGTCAGGCTCGTCTTCGCTAGCGCGCTCATCGTGCTCGCTGCCACCGACCTGCGCGAGCGGATCCTGCCGAACGCCATCACGTATCCAGGCATCGTCGCGGGGCTGATCTGCAGCCTGTTTCTGCCGCCCGGCTTGAGGGACTCGCTGATTGGGCTGCTCGTCGGCGCGGGCCTGCCGTTCCTCGTGGGCGAGGCGTTCTACCGCCTGCGCGGCATCGAGGGGCTCGGGATGGGAGACGTGAAGATGCTGGGCATGATTGGCGCATTCCTCGGCTGGCAGCTCGCGCTGTTCACGCTGTTTGCCGCGTCGATGCTCGGGGTGCTGGTGGGCGTGCCGATGACGCTCATCCGGCGCGATCGGTACTACCAGATTCCGCTCGGCACGTTTCTCGCGCTCGGTGCGCTGGTCGCGGCGTTCGCGGGAGAGGAGATCGTCGATTGGTATGTCGGGTTCTATCGCTAGGTAGGGCGCGCTCGCCGAGCGCGCCGAGCGGCGGCTTCGGCGAAGCCGCCCTACCGCCCATCACTGGAGTCGCATGACCCAGGAGGCCTACACCTTCCTCGGCCTGACCGCGATCGTCGCGGCGCTGGTGTCGATTGTGGTGTTCGCGCTGCTGCGGTTCATCGCCGCAGCGCGCGATACGCGGCGGCACGCCTTGAACGCCGGGGGCGGCGAGACGGCCGTGATGTCGGCGGCGCTCCAGGAGGCGGTCGCGCGCCTCAAGGCCCAGGAGCGCGCATCTCTCGCGCGGGCCGAGGCCTCCGAGCGCCTCAACACGGAGATCGTCGCGAGTCTCAACGCCGGCCTTCTGGTCGTCGGCCTGGGCGGCGACGTGCGCATCCTCAACCCGTCCGGCCGCCGGCTGCTCGCGCTCGGCGCGCCGGCGCCCGGCGCGAACTACGAAGAGCTGCTCGGCCCGGGCTCGCCGCTGGCCGCGGTGATCCGCGAGTGCCTCACGACCGGCGGATCGATCGTCCGCCGGGCACTCGAGATGCCGGAAGCCAGCACCGCTTCCCACCTTGGGGTGACCGCATCGCCTCTGCTCGACGAGCACGGACGCGCCGCCGGCGCCATCTGCCTGTTCACGGACCTGACCGCCGTGATGGACCTGGAGGAGCAGCTTCGCCTGAAGGATACGCTTGCCCGGCTCGGGGAGCTGACCGCGGGGCTCGCGCACGAGTTCCGCAACGGGCTCGCGACGATTCACGGCTACGCCCGCCTGATCGATCCGGAGCGGCTCCAGGACAGGGACCGCCAGTACCTCGAGGGGCTGCGCCAGGAAACGGACGCCCTCCAGCAGGTGGTCACCAACTTCCTGAACTTCGCGCGTCCGGCCCAGCTCGCCGTCGCACGGGTCTCCCTCGCCGCCATCGCGGAACGCGCCGCCGATGACGTGCGCGGCGAGGTCGGCGCGCGCGGCGGCGAGGTCCTCGTCGAGGGACAGTTCGGGGAGGTGGACGGAGACGATGTGCTGCTGCGGCAGGCCGTCAGCAATCTGGTGCGGAACGCGGTGGAGGCGTGCGCCGCGGCGGATCGGCCGCCGCGCATCGTCCTGAGCGGGCGCGTCGATCGCGAGCAGCGGATCGTGCGCCTGTCGGTGGCCGACAACGGGCCCGGCATCGATCCGGCCGTTCGCGATCGGATCTTCAGGCCGTTCTTCACCACGAAGCGGGAAGGCACCGGCCTCGGGCTCGCGCTCGTGCAGAAGATCATCGTCACGCACAACGGTCGTGTCGCGGCGGGCGCGTCCCCCGGGGGAGGCGGCGCCTCTTTCGACATCGTCCTGCCGCTCGCGAAGACCGCGTGAGCAGCTCGCGGCGGCCTCCTCCACCGCCACGATCCCGGCGTCTTCCGGCCCGCGGGTTCACGGACTGTTACCTAAGGTAACAGTTCTGAGATCCGGCCGAATCAGCCGCCGCTCCTTCCTGGCGGCCTCGTGACGCCATAAATACCTGACGCTCAGAGAGTTACGTAGACTGAACGTCGCCGGCCCATCCGTGGCAGCGCCGTTGCTCAGCCATGGACCGGCATGGCTCCATCCGTCGTCCCGCAGGTCCGACGTTCCGTGCGCGAGGTCGCGCGCGGGGTACGCGGTTTCTCCTTCCCGGAGGTCATCCTCGTGGTCGCACTTATTGCGATCGCGGCGGCGATTGGCGTGCCGACGATCAACAACATGCTGCCGTCCATGCGCGTCGGCATGGAGGCGCGTGCGGTGGAGCGCCAGTTGCAGATGGCGCGGCTGAAGGCGGTCTCGACGAACCGGACCATCCGCGTGCGCTTCAACTGTCCGGGGGCGGGGCAGTACCGGATGGTGGAGCTCATTGGCACCCCGAAGTTCCTCGCGGCCGACGACCAGGAGGGCGCGGCGGCGACGCGGTGCAGCGGGACGGCGTATCCGTATCCGGATCTCGCGAGCGGGGTCTTCGACATTCCGAATCATGACGGGCCGCTGCAGACGCTCCAGCAGCACGTGGCTTTCGTCGCCGTGAAGACGATCGAGTTCCGTCCCAACGGCACGGCGCACGTGGACCTCGGGGCGGGCACGCCCTGGCCGCAGATCCCCGAGGACGCGCCCGTGCAGATTCAACTGAAGCGGACCGACGGCAGCTCCGTCGCGCAGGAACAGTCGCTGAAGACGATCGAGGTGAACGGCCTTGGGCGCATCCGCATCATCCAGGAATAGCGAATCGGGTTTCTCGCTCGCCGAAGTCATGATGGCCACCGGCATCATGGCGGTGGCGCTGGTGTCGCTCGCGCAGCTGTTCGCGCTCTCGACACGCAACAACGTGTCGGCCAAGTACTCGACGAGCGCCGCGGTGCTCGCCGAGCAGAAGATGGAGCAGCTGCGCGGCCTGATGTGGGGCTTCGACCTGCTGGGGCTGCCGCTCAGCGACTTCACGACCAACGTGGCGGAGTTCGAGGCGACGGGGGAGTGCGAGGCCGCCAACGGGGGCGCGGCGCTGGGGCTGACGCCGTCGCCGGGCAACACGCTGGCGGACAACGTCGACGGCTACGTCGACTACGTGGACGGGAACGGCTGCGGCCTCGGGGGCGGAGCGGCCATTCCGAACGACACGATCTACATCCGGCGCTGGTCCGTCGAGCCGCTGCCGACGAATCCGAACAACACGCTGATCCTGCAGGTGCTCGTGACCACGCGCCGCGACCGCGGCGTGGCGGACGAGGGGTCGGTCACGCGCCTGCCGGACGAGGCTCGCCTCGTCAGCGTCAAGACCAGGAAGACGTCATGAGATCCGTCCGCATCGCGCCGAACCGCTGCCGTTCCGAGGCGGGCTTCTCGCTCGTCGAGATGCTGGTCTCGACCGCCGTCATGGTGGTCGTGACCGCCGCGATCTTCGACCTGCTGAATCCGTCGCACGGCGCCTACCGCACGCAGCCGGAAGTCTCCGACATGCAGCAGCGCCTGCGGGTCGGCATCGACGCGCTCGAGCGCGACCTGATGATGGCGGGCGCCGGCACGTACACGGGCTCCGCGCAGGGCGCCCTCGCGAACTTCTTCGCGCCGATCGTGCCCTACTCGGTGGGCACGCTGGTGAACGAGGGATCGCCGGACGCGCCGAGCCCGACGGCGATCACCATCATGTACGTCCCCCCGACGCCGGCACAGACGACCCTATCGAGCCCGATGCCGAACGAGTCGGCCGAGCTGAAGGTGAACGAGCAGCCCGGCTGCCCGGAGGACACGTCGGAATCGCTCTGCGGCTTCGCGGAAGGCATGCGCGTCCTGATCTTCGACGAGCGCGGCGCCTACGACGTATTCACGATTACCCAAGTACAGGATGCGGCGCTGCACCTCCAGCACCGCGATGACAAGTTCACGACCGAGTACGCCACCAATGCCTACATCACGGCGGTCGAGTCGCACACGTACTACCTGAACGCCGAGGAGCGCCGCCTCTACCACTACGATGGCTACCAGAGCAACCTGCCGGTCGTGGACAACGTGGTGGGGCTGCGCTTCGACTACTTCGGCGAGCCGATGCCGCCCGCGCTCCGCAAGCCGGTAACGGAAACCGTGGGACCCTGGACGACCTACGGACCCAAGCCGCCACTGGTGGGGCAGGACCATGACAGCGACGACTACGCCGCCGGCGAGAACTGCGTGTTCGCGCTCAACGTCGGGACGCATGTGCCGCGCCTCGCCGACTGGCTCGGCGGCGCGCCGCCAGGCACGCTCGTTCCCATTCCGTACAACCAGCTGAACGACGGCCCCTGGTGCCCCGGTATGACGAACAGCAAGGGTGCGGCGCTGCCGAATCGCTTCGACGCGGACCTGCTCCGCGTCCGAAAGGTGCGGGTGACGCTCCGCGTGCAGGTGGGCCACGAGTCGCTGCGCGGCACGAACCCCGAGGGCCAGACGATCTTCACGAATCCCGGGACCTCGCGCGGCGGCGCGGCCTGGGTGCCGGATCAGGAGATCCGCTTCGAGATCACGCCGCGGAACATGAACCTCGGCCGGTGAGGAGCTGAACGTGAGGACGATGCGTACACGGTCCGCTGTCGGCACGGATTCGGGGCCAGCCAGGGCGCCGCGGCTCACCGTACGCCTGGGCCAGGAGCGCGGCGTCGCGCTGGTCATCGCCCTGCTGTCGACGCTGCTGATGACGGCGCTCGGCATGGCGCTCATGCTGACGACGATGACCGAGACCATGATCACGGGCAATTACCGGGACGGCGTCGAGGCGATGTACGCGGCCGATGCGGCCATCGAGCGCACCATGCAGGACCTGCTGACGGTGCCCGACTGGAATACAGCGATCGCCTCGGCGGACGGCGTGACCTCGAACGTCACCTCCAGTTTCGTGACCGGGAACCTGTCGCCACTGACCTACGACGGGCGCCCGCTGGATCTCACGAAGGCCACGGCGGCGGTGAACTGCCCGCACGTCGTGCCGGTGCCGACCGGCTGCAGCGACACGGCCATGGACACGAGCACGGACGTGCGTCCGTGGGGAGCGAACAACCCGCGCTGGCGGCTCTATGCCTACGGGCCCGTGTCGGACTTCGTGCCCACCGGCACGATCAACTCGCCGTTCTACGTCGCCGTCTGGGTCGCCGACGACCCGTCGGAGAACGACGGCAACCCGTCGGTCGACGGCAACACGGCCGACAACCCGGGACGCGGCGTCATCCAGCTGCGGGCCGAGGCGTACGGCCCCAACGGCGCGCGCCGCATCATCGAGACGACGCTGGCGCGCACGGACACGACCGAGATCGAACGCGGCTATACCGGCCAGCGCGGCCAGGACGAGCAGAACCGGCGCGCCCGCAAGGCTGCGGTCCAGACGCCCGGCAAGACGCTGACTCAGTCGCAGATGAGCCTCGGCGGCGAATTCTGAAGGTGCAGGCGATGACGACACGAATCACGCACACACGGCTCGCGTCCGCGCTGCTGGTGCTCGCCGGCGCGCTCGCCGTGGCCCGGCCGGCCGCGGCGCAGCTCGATCCGCTGATGTTCCTGAAGCGATCGAAACCGAACGTGATCCTCGTGGTGGACACGTCCCACCGGATGCTCTACGACGGCGCTGGCGCCTACTACGATCCGGCCGATTACGCGACGAGCAGCGCCGTGCGGACCCCGCTCGGGCTGACGCCGCAGGACAAGAACCACCGGCGCAAGTACGAGAGCCTGGTGTTCCAGAACGGCCAGCCGGACATCTTCGCCACCACGACGATTGCCGCGGCGGGCTCCGGCAGCGCGTCGGCGCTGTACTCGAACTTCTACGTGCGCTCCCGCATCGGCGTGGCCAGGGCCGCGCTGCTCCAGGCCGTACAGGAGAACAGCACGTCGGTCCGGTTCGGCCTCGTGAAGACGCGCCAGCAGAGCCCGGAGATCCCCGCGGCTTCGCTGGCGGTGACCGCGCTGAACGCCAATCCGGCGCAGGAGATCTCGGATACGGGCGTGCCCGGCCGCTGGCTGGTCACCGTGCCCACGACGGCCGGCGCCAATCATGCGCAGCCCGCGCCGATCTCGCCGAACTTCGCCCTGGTCCGGGCCGACAGCGCGTCGGCGAACACGGATCTCGTGACCACGCTCAACAAGTCGTTCACCACGAGCGGCGCGCTGCTGCCGGCGGGCCAGGACGCCTATGGCCTCGTGGACTCGCCGCTCTCGACGCTGCTGAGCGATGCCCGGAGCGAGGCGGCCCGCCTCATCACCGCCGACGTCAACACCGACAAGCAGTGCCGCAATACCGTCGTCGTCCTCGTCGTGGGCGGCGGGGAAGGCAGCGGCTACACGCCGGCCAGCAGCGCGGCCTCCGTCGCGAATCAGTTCCTGAACATCTCCGGCCGGCGAGTGCCCGTCTACGTCGTGGCGCTCGCGCCGCCGGCCTCCGCCGTCACCGAGCTGCAGACGATTGCCGCGACGAGCGGCGGCCAGTACTTCGAGGTCACGCAGGAACAGATCGATCTCGCCGTGGATGCGGGCGCGACCGTACCGGAGGTGGTCCGGGCGATCAACGAAGCCATCCAGCATGCCTTCGCGCTGCCGGAGGACCTGAACCTGGCGCCGACCGCCGCGCTGCCGTACGGCAAGCCGTCCGAGTTCCAGACCGCCAGCCCGATCGTCGGCACGGTCGATCTCTACGGCGCGACCTTCGCTGACGGGACGGCCATCCCGGACAGCGAGTCGCGGATCACGTCGCCGACCGGCAACGAGATTCCGCAGCGTTCGAACCTGATGGTCACCGGCGGCTTCTCGGTGCCGGGCTTTGACGGCAAGCTGCGCGGCTACCGCGTCTACAAGCCGGTTTCCGACGCCTCGAAGCCCTCCGGATTCCGGTTCGACGCGGACGGCAAGCTGCTCTGGGTTGCCTCCACGCCGGACCCGGCACAGCGCAACATCTTCACCGCGCTGCCGAACGGCACGACAGTCCCCTTCGACGCGTCCACGGCGGGGACGCTCGCGCCGTACCTGAACACCTTCGACGCGGACGGGCTGATCGCCTTCATCCGCAGTCAGCCGATCGGCGCGATCGTCGGCTCGACACCGGCGATCATCGATCCCCCGTCGATCGACCCGGCGCCCGACACGGACTACATCGACTTCATCGACGATCACAAGGGGCGGCGCGCGCTGGTGGTCGTGGGGGCCAACAACGGCATGGTGCACGTCATCGACGCCCGGACGGGGATCGAGGTCTGGGCGTACATCCCCTTCAACCTGCTGCCGAAGCTCAGGACGCTGCGCGACGGCCAGCCGATTGACGGGTTCGACTACTTCGTCGACAGCTCGCCCAAGGTGGCCG
>Ga0299914_10000380_pt1 | contig 26417 bp, 27 predicted proteins | sample RVTome_10_FD_201361 | JGI IMG/M metagenome (GOLD analysis project Ga0299914, IMG submission 201361) | Soil microbial communities from uranium-contaminated site in the Upper Colorado River Basin, Wyoming, United States - RVT153D57 (version 2) ... | reverse complement strand
AGATCTGGAAGGTGCGGGTGATATTGATCCCAACGCTTCGTTGGGCGTTATCGGCCGCCGCCATAGCCGCCTCAACCCGTCCCCAGAGCGTGGGATACCAGTTGGGCCAGCTTTCACCCTGCGACCAACGGATCCAGGTGTATTCGTGAACGGAAAGGGCCGCCTTTTCTGGGTTGGCAGCGCAGTATTGAAGGTAGGCAATCATACCGGGCAGTTCGTATTCGTTGGTACTGAAAACCTCCGGCTCGCCGGAATTGAACGATGGGCCGCAAACCTTAAAACCCTGCCCGTTGGCAATCCTGGCATACTCAAGCATAAACGCCCCCAGCCAGTCAACGGGGTGCATATTTTGGAATTGAACATCGCCGGGGGACAACTTGGCGCGAGGTTCGTTTATCGGTTCCATCCAGACCAGGGATTTGTTCAACTCCTGGGGCCATTTAGCGGCCGTTTTATTAAAATGCTCCTCGGCCGCCGCCTTAGGAGACTTGGTATAGTCCGGCACATCGTATTGGATGTTGTTTGCTTGTCCGGCCGTCGAAACCCGGTAAATGAGGTGGTTCTTCACCCCGTGCGCTGAGCCTGTCGAAGCGCCCTCAAAGCACAGCCCGGCATCGTCCGTGCCTTTCATCAGGAAAGGGATGCCGTTCTGGTTGAGCTTCTCCATGAAGGCTCCAATCCCATTTTTGTTGCCGCCGATTGAATAATGAAAGCCGATTATTGATTTAGCCATTGATAACTACCTCCAGGAATAGTTAGATGAATGGTTATGCTCGTATGCTCCCGTCTGAAAACAGGTTTTATCAGAACCCAGTTTTGCTTGAGACTCAATAGACATTCTAAAGGTATTACGGCCGTATTTCAAGAGTCAATATCCGCTTTTTCCCTACTTTGAGTTTGCAGATTGGTTCAATCTCCAAAGATTGAACCAATCTTACGCCGCTGCCTGCTTACTATAAACGACGGCCGGTTACTTTTTCCGCTAATAACAATTTATAGGCTATAATTTTCAATTGATAGTTATATTCAGCTCGGTAACAAGAAATACACTATGAAATTTAGGATTAAAAGGTGCTTTTGCTAGAATTAACTTATGTTGGGGGGAGGAGCAAATGGTAGGCCGGACTAGCGGCCGAACCATATCATCTGCCAGTAAAGGAAGTGGAATATGCTGCCCTTACACGACATCAACCCCAGACGCCGCACACCCTTTATCACCTTCAGCCTGATCGCCTTGAACGTCGTCGTCTTCCTCTGGATGGTGATGATGGCCACGGAGGAGGTCGAAAGCCTTTTTGTGAACCTCTCCGTCGTCCCGGCCAACATCACGGCCGATCCCTTCGCCCTCGAATCCCTGCTCGATATTCTCCGCAGTATGTTCTTTCACGGCGGCTGGCTCCACTTACTCGGCAATATGCTCTACCTCTACCTGTTCGGGGATAATGTTGAGGATCGGATGGGGGTTTTTCTTTATTTGTTCGTCTATTTTGGGAGCGGGATTGCGGCCGTAGCCGCCCAAATCCTTATTGACCCCGATTCCACCATTCCCCTCGTCGGGGCCAGCGGCGCAATCGGCGGCATTTTGGGAGCCTATCTGCTGCTCTTCCCCGGCGTGCGGGTGCGGGGCATCATCCCCCTCGGCTTCTTTTCCCAACTAGCCGAATGGCCCGCCTGGGCTGTTTTAGGGTTGTGGTTCTTGCTCCAACTGTTAAACGGTGCCTTCTCTTTGGCGGGTGGTGAGGCCGCCACCGGCGGCGTAGCCTTCTTCGCCCACATTGGCGGCTTTGTCTTCGGCCTGGTCATCACCTGGCTGTTCACATTAATGTATCGCCAACCCCCACCCCAGGAGCGCCGCGATGCCCTCTACCAGCGGGCCAACCGCTATCGGTTTTAGAGTTGTAGGTTTTAGAATGTGCATCATTCGCACAATTTCGGAAAGCTCTAAGCCCTTCATCTTGCCCTTGCTTTTGATAGCATGTGTTGCTATCATATAAATGGTGAATAAACGGCATCAGAAAACGTATGAAAAGATTTTTAGTAATCCTGTGCCTACCTCCCTGGCGTGGAATAGGATAGAAGTGCTCTTTGTTGCTGTTGGTGCTACTGTTGTAGAAGGGAGAGGCTCACGAGTCAGGTTTGAGTTAAACGGGATTGTCGCTACTTTTCATCGGCCGCACCCTCAGAAAGAGGCGAAACCATACCAGGTACGCGATGCCCGATATTTCTTAGAACAAGCAGGAATAAAACCATGAATACAATGACCTATAAAGGTTATGCTGCACGAATTGAATATAGCGACGAGGATGGCTGCTTCATCGGACATATTGCGGCCATAAATGATGTGGTTGGCTTTCACGGTGATTCGGTAGCCGAACTCAGGCAGGCATTTGAAGAGGCGGTTGATGATTACCTGGAAACCTGTGAAAAATTGGGACGCGCACCACAACGGCCGTATTCAGGCAACCTAATGCTGCGAATTCCGCCGGAGATTCATGCGGCTGTGGCAACTGCGGCCGAAGTGAAAGGAAAAAGTATCAATCAATGGGCAGCCGAAACCTTTGAGGAAGCGGTTGGTCAGAGAATCAAGGAATTATAATTGATGCAAAAAAACACCAAGGCCACCCAATGGCGCGGCGATGACGCCCCAACGCCGATTAACCCCCCCAACGTCTATGTCGAGAAAGATTCCATCATCATTAATATCTTAGGCTCTTTTCAAGAATTAAGCGCGTCCCTCGGCCTGGCCCGCGCCCACCTAGTGGAAAGCAACCTCACCGACATGAACGATATGTTCCGAGAGGTACAGCGCCACTTATACATCATCAAAGCCGATTTCGCTTCGGCCACCGAAGATGAAGTTATTGCTGGAAAAAAAGTTCCCCGGATGAGCGGCCGGGAAGTATCGGCCGTAGACCGCTTCCTCAAAGAAATGGAACAGCGGCTGGGCCTCAAACCCGACCGCTTTATCCTGGAAGGCGGCTCAACCGCCGCCGCCGCCTTATTCCTGGCTAACGAAGTCGGCCGTCGCACCGAACGCCTCCTCGTCAGCCTCAAAAACTCCCTAAACGAGACAGACGCCCACCTTAAACCCAAACTAACCATCGCCCAACAGTATCTCAACCACCTCTCCTACCTCCTCTATCTCTCGGCCAGAGTCACCAACCGAACCCTCGGCATCCCCGAAGAAAGCGTTTTGACGGATGCTGAGACGGGAGAGGTGATGACGTTTTTAGGGGAGGAGTGGTGATTAGTGATTGGTGATTGAGCTGCTTCTTGCTAATCACCAATCACTAATCACCAATTACCGTTTCGGCCATGTCCCCTCCCCTTTCTCCCTACCGCTCGGCCGTAAACCCCGCCCGCATTGAACTGCTGGAGGCTGTCGGCGGGCCGCTGGATTTTGTCAAGGCGACCGGGTCGTGGGTGGAGGACGAAAACGGCCGTCGTTACCTCGATTTACTGGGCGGTTATGGGGCCGCCACTCTCGGCCACCGCCATCCGGCCGTCATAGCCGCCCTTCAAGCCGCGTTAGCGTCAGACCAACCCTTCACCAACCCCCACAATATCTCCCGAACGGCCGGACTGCTGGCCGAGAAGCTGTGCCAACTGGCCGGAGCCAACCTCAGAAAAGTCTATTTCGGCAACAGCGGTTCCGAAGGCGTCGAAGCGGCCCTGAAATTTGCTATGGCCTATACCGGGCGAAGCAGCTTTTTGAGCTTCAGCGGCGCATTTCATGGCTTCACCCTGGGGTCGCTCACTCTGGCCGGGAGCGAAGCCCTTAAACGGCCGTTTCCCGGTCTCGCCCTCCACTCCCACCAGATTCCCTTCGGCGACCTTGACCTCCTGGAACGCCATCTTAAAGCCGGGGACATTGCCGGGGTTGTCTTGGAACCGGTACAGGGCATGACTGGAGCCAGAGCATGGGACAATGAAAAACTCATTGCTCTTTCCAAACTTTGCCGCCGCTACGGAGCGGCCGTTATCCTCGATGAAGTCCTGACCGGAATCGGCCGCACCGGAAAATGGTTTGCCTTTCAGCATATAGACGGCTTCGAGCCGGATATGGTCGTTGTCTCCAAAGGGCTGACCGGCGGGGCCGTGCCTGTCAGCGCCACATTGATGACGGATGAGGTCTATGAGTCAGTCTATCGCGGCATCGGCCGTTCCGAAATTCACGCCTCCACCTTCGAAGCCCACCTGTTAGGAGCCGCAGCCGGCCTCGCCGGCATTCAGGTCATTGAGGAAAACCATTTGCTAGAGCGGGTCGCAGCTCTTTCGCAGCACTTCAAGCGCAGACTAACCGAAATGAAAGAGGCAGGCGCGGCAGTTACAGACGTGAGAGCGACCGGTTTGTTAATGAGTTTCCAGGTAGACAACAACTTTGACAGAGACAAAGAGTTATGGGGCGCACCCAGCCTCCGCCAGCGGCTCCTGTCGGCCGACGTCCTAACAAACGTCGCTGCCCAGGCAACGACGTATATCAACATACTCCCCCCCTTTACGCTGTCAGATGAGGAGGTGGATTTTTTCTTTGTTCAACTTGGAGAGATTTTGCATTAGACGAGATGTTAGACAGAATTGCCTTTAATATAAGCTTTCCGTTATACTATTCTCTATGAAATTCGAGTGGGACGAAGCCAAACGAAAAATTAATATCCGTAAACATGGCATCGATTTTCTGGATGTGATTCGGATATTTGATGGGCAGACAGTCTCCTTCGAGGATGAACGATTTGAATATGACGAACAAAGGTTTATAACTATTGGCCTTCTAGGAATCAAGGTTATCGTTATTGTACATACCTTTATCGAAACCGATACAATACGTATTCTATCGGCACGAAGAGCTACAAAAGATGAACAAAAAAGATTCTTTTCTTTATTCTGAAACTAATTGGGAACGACTGGACGCAATGACCGACGAGGATATTGATTTTTCCGACATCCCCGAACTCACCAAAGAAGATTTCAAACGAGCCAGACGCAGTGCAGAGGTATTCAGGGAGCGAGGATATGCCTATCCTATTACTTCCCCTGTTCAAGTAACTGTCCATAAAGATGATGGGACCTCGGAAACATTTGAAATTGACACCGGCTCGAAGGGACAGGTCGTTACCCTCGATCCCGATGTCAGCCAATACTTTCCAGATTCGGACTCTGTCAATCGCACCCTGCGTTCTTTGATCGCCCTCATTCCAGAAACCCAACCTGAATAAGCTGAGATGCTAGCGGTAGAGTTTCGTGGGGAGGAGTATAGCTTATGCTCGACCCTGTTGATTCCTGGCAAAGTGGTAACAGTTACGACCGTTTTATGGGCCGTTGGAGCAGGCTCGTCGCCCAGGAGTTCCTTCAATGGTTGCCCGTTCCAGAGCATGGGCGCTGGCTGGACGTTGGCTGCGGAACCGGCGCTTTAAGCAGCCTGGTTCTGGACCTGAAACGGCCGAAACAGATCCTCGCCGTTGATGCTTCCCCCGAATTCATCACATTCGCCCGCAGCACAAATGAAGACGCCCGTCTACGGTTTGAAACTGCAACGGCCGAATCACTCCCCGCCGAACCCGGTTCCTTCGACGCCGTCATATCCGGCCTGGCCCTCAACTTTATGGCCCAACCGGGCCAGGCTGTGGCCGAAATGAAACGCGTCACCAAACCCGGCGGCATTGTCGCCGCTTACCTCTGGGATTACGCCCAAGGGATGCAAATGCTCCGCTATTTTTGGGACGCGGTGACTGCTTTGGATGGATCGGCCGCAGCGCTGGACGAAGGGCTACGCTTTCCACTATTCCGGGAGGGGGAACTGGAAAGGCTGTTCCGGGAAAGCGGCCTGGCCGACGTCCGCTTCAAGGCCATCGAAGTCCCCACCGTATTTGCCGATTTTGAAGACTACTGGCAGCCATTCCTGGGCGGCGTCGGCCCTGCGCCGGGTTATATCCTGAGCCTGGATACGGCCGAACGGGAAGCGTTGAAGGAAAGGCTCCGTTCAACCCTGCCGCAATCGGATGATGGCACAATATCGCTAAAGGCGCGGGCCTGGGCAGTGCAGGGCATAGTCTGACCAAATATAAGATGGAAATATCCAATACCTTTTACACGGCCGACCGCATCCAATGGCGGCAGTGGTTAGAAGAGAACTACAAGACCGCCCAAGAAATCTGGCTTATCTACCCCCTCAAACACAGCGCCCTTCCCCGCCTACCTTACAACGACGCCGTTGAAGAGGCCCTTTGCTTTGGCTGGATAGACAGCACCAACAAAAAGCTCGATGACGGCCGCAACGCCCAACGCTTTACGCCGAGAAAGCCCCGCAGCCCCTATTCACAAACCAATAAGGAGCGGCTGCGACGGCTGGTTGAGCAGGAAAAAGTGAAGCCGGAGGTTCTGGCCTCGCTGGGAGATATATTGAAGGAACCGTTTGAATTTCCGGCCGATATCGAAGCCGCGCTCCGAGCCAATCAGACCGCCTGGGACAACTTTCAACGCTATTCCGGCCCATACCAACGCATTCGAGTCGCCTATGTAGACGGGGCACGAAGACGGTCGGGCGAATTCGAGAAGCGGCTCAACCACCTGATTAAAATGACGGAGCAGGATAAGCAGTTTGGCTTCGGGATTGAAACATACTATTGACACGCCTGAACTGTTTACTGCCTACTGTTCACGCCCATCCGCAGGTGGGTCGTTCACTGTTTCAGAGCAGTTCCACATATCCCCCATCCCCATTCACCCTTAAACGCTGTCCTGTTTGAATTCGTTTGGTTGCCTCCGGGACGGCGACAACGGCCGGAATCCCATATTCACGAGCAATCACCGAGCCGTGCGTCATCAGCCCGCCCACTTCCATAACCAGCCCGGCAGCATTAATAAAGAGCGGCGTCCAGCCGGGGTCGGTGAAAGGAGCAACCAGGATTTCGCCCGCTTGAAGCGTCTCTTTGGTAGGGTCGAGGACGACACGGGCAATGCCTTCCACAATACCGCCCGAAACCGCGCTGCCGGCCAATGCTGCGGCGGGAATGTCGTCCCTGGTGTGTTGAGCGGTAGGTATTTCACCGTCGCCGGTGATGATCCGGGGCGGGGAGAGCTTCTGGTAATGGGTCATATCGGCCCGGCGTTGGGTAATAAGTGGGCCGGGGTCAACGGCCGTATCTTCAAACATCTCGATTAGTTCCGGCAGCGTCAAAAACCAGACATCTTCAATGGCGTTGAGGCGATTTTGGTTGTGCAAAAGTTCGGCCGCTTCCAGGATTACGCTTCTTACGAGCCCAAGCAGTTGAATGAGCAAAAACTTGGGATGCTCGCGGGCTGGGGCGTGGTTGCGGCTGACGCGCACCAACCGGCGCACCAACCTGGCCTTCAGGGAACCAAAACGGCGTTGGCGAACGGCCGCTATCAACCTTTCTGCGGCCGCTTCCCCGGCCTGGGCCATCTGCCGGTGGTGTTGGCGGTGGGTTCCTGCCTCCGGCCGGCCCAGATTACCGGCCGCCATACGCAGCAACGAACCGGGATCGTCATTCCACCGAGCGCGGGTAATGTCAATTTCGGAAGGCCCGCGCATTCCGTACTGGTGGAGGAACTTCTCCAAAGCCTGGTGGAATGGTTGGGCGGCGGGGTCGGAGGCGGCCGTTTCCAGGGCGGCTTCCATCTCTCCGTTTTGCAGCAGCCTGACCAGTTCTGGCGACTGCCGGGCGGCGTCGGCCAAATCGCCCACCGCTAAATCCATTTCAGTGGTCACGTTGCCCTGCAAGCCCCGCATAGTGGCTTCAGCTTCAACCGCCAACCCTTCCCTTTTTGCGATACCAAGCAGCAACCGCTGGGTTAGGATGCCGCTCATAACATAAGGAGCTATAGGCAGGGCATTTTGAATGAGCGCATCGCCTGCAATTTGTCGGGCGAGCATCAATCGCTCAACACCGGGTTCGGCGGCGGCCAATTTAGCCCGGACGTCTGCCGTTTGCTGGGCAATGGATTGGTTTAATCGCTCTGTTGTACCTTCGGGTTTGCGCCACCAGAGATTCAACATCGCCTGGCGGAGCAGGGGCAGCAGCCAGCGAAGTAAATCCCAGGAGCTGCCCTTTTCATGAGGCGGCCGGGCGTCGAATTCCGGCCGTTGAATGAGTTCACCGATAATTTGGGCGCTGAGGGGGTCGGCAACAGTCAGCACGCGGGGAACCAGACGGCGGGGCAGGCGGGCATGAAGGATCGGGGTTAGATCAACATAGAGACGGCCGCCCGACGGACAAAGATAGGGATTCTCGTCTAAAGGCCGGCTCGCTTTGCCGATAGAAAATAAGAGGCGCCATATGCTGGTCCCCATAGGCGGCATAGCGTCGGTCATCACCTGAGCGTGGCTGAGACTGAAATAGATGCGGAAGGCGTCGTCGGTCGGCCTGGGTTCGGGCAGCGGATAAAGGGTAGTGATGGGACGGGATTGGACGATGTAGAACCGGCCTTCGTCCAGACACCATTCAATATCCTGCGGCCGGCCGTAATGATTCTCAATCCGGCTGCCCAACTGCGCCAGTTCGACAACCTGGGCTTCGCTCAGAACAGCTTCATGACGGGTCGGGCCGGTAATCGTTTCCCGGAATGTGCCTCCCTCCGGTAACGGCCGTATTGCCATCTGCTTATCACCAATTTGTCGCTCAATGATCTCGCCCCGGCGTTTGTCCACCTTATACAAATCGGGCTGAACCAACCCGGCGACCAGGGCTTCACCCAGCCCGTAACTGGCGTCTATGGAGACGATGTGACGGTGACCGCTGATGGGATCGGCCGTGAAGAGGATACCCGAAATCTGAGGCAGCACCATCCGCTGCACCACAACGGAGAGGAGGACATCATGGTGGGAAAAGTTATTGTGGATACGGTACAGGATGGCCCGGTCGGTAAAGAGCGAAATCCAGCAGCAGCGAACCTTGTCGAGTAAATCCTCCGCTCCCCGAACGTTGAGGAAAGTGTCTTGCTGTCCGGCGAAGGAGGCGTCGGGCAGATCTTCGGCCGTGGCGCTGGAGCGGACGGCGTAGCTGTGTTTCGTTCCGGCTTCTTGCCAGGCCGCTAGAATGGCACCGGTAAGAGAGGCCGGGATAGGAACGGCCGCCAGCGTTTCCCGAATCTCCTGGCCGCACCGCCGCACCGCCTCAACATCTTCTTCTAACGCTTCTAACTTTGCGTATAGTTCTTCCGCCTGGGGGCAGGCAGCGATAAACTGTTCGAAAGCGGCTGTCGTGATGCAAAAACCAGGCGGCACCGGAAAACCGGCCCGGCTCATTTCGCCCAGGTTGGCCCCCTTGCCGCCAACAATGGGTAAATCGGCCGAGGTGATGCTGGTAAATGGAAGAATAGTAGGAGCTGGTTGAGACATAGTGTTCTCAATATTTTAACCGCTATGTCAATAGATGTAGCCGCCTTGCAGTTTGCCACTCCTTCTAGTAGCTCGAAGACGATTAGTTTGACAGTATTGTTATATCGCAGTAATAATCTCGATGAGAGAGATATTATGATAAAAATTGAGGCACTGCTCCTGAAAACCCTTGAGACAAATATCGCATCAGACGTGAAGATCCTCTCAATTGAGCGGTGGCAGGAGGGGCGTCAAGGCTACTCTGGAGCAGAAATCAGTTACTATGATGCCGCCAGCGTCTATCCGGGCTTTAAGTGTTTCGGTGTTGGTTTGGGCAATTGGTGCTTTGGCGACCCACCACATAGACGCGAACACGTACTCCATTTTATTGACATGATTGTAAAGTGATATAATCTCGTTTATGAATACTACGACCCTATTCGATGCCCTTGAACGGCTTTCGGCCGTTACCCACCATTTTTCCGACTTCGACCTGGAACAGCCCTACGCCTGGCGGGCGCACGAGGAGGGGGTGCGCTTTTCCCTGCTGGGAACCCAGTTTGAATTGCAAGCCCTGGCGGCGCAGTTGGCCCACCAACGAGCGCAAGACGGCCCGCCCCTGACAAAAGCCCAGCGCATTTTAGGCCAATTTCATACCGCTTACCGCGATTTGCAGGGGGTGTTGGCCGGTTTTGATGCGGCCGATTACGACAAAAAGCCCACCCCCAGCGACTGGCAGATGCGCTATGTTTTAGGCCACATGGCCCGGACGCAGATGACCTTTTGCGCCCTGGCCGATTACGGTCTGCGAATGGGTCAGGATGCCGGCTTGTCGGAACAATTTCCTAAAGATGCGGTGGATCAGATTTTTGGGCCGGTGGCCGACTTTATGACGGTTATGGAGAATCAGGGATTGGCAGAGATGACCGCCCTCTTTGACGACATCCACCGCCGAACGTTGGAGCGATTTACCGGGGTCTCCGATGAAGATTTGGAAACGGCCGGGCCAATCTGGTGGGAAAGAGAAGGCTATCCCATTCACTACCGTCTCGGCCGTATGGAAGCCCATATCCGCCAGCATACCATTCAGGCAGTAAAGACCCGCTCGGCCGTTTCCGGGCCGTTAAGCGAGACGGTGCAGCTGTTGCGGCTGAATTACAACGCCCTGGCGGGGGTCGAAGCGGCCGTTCTTGGTGCGCCGGAATTAGGCCTGGCAGAACAGGCAGCGCTGGCCGCTGCCATTATCGAGCGGGCGGAGACGGTAGAAACTGTCGTGCGGCAGGCGCGAGAGATGATTACGGCCGTTCAAACAGGAGATACGGCCGCGATTGAAAAACTCCTGGAAGCCAATCCGAAGCTGGTCAATGTGCTCAATCAGCAGGGATTGCCCGCCGTTTTGACGGCCGTCTATTATGGTCAGGGAGCGGCGGCCGAAATGCTGCGTAACGCCGGGGCAGAGGTAGGTCTGTTTGAAGCCGCCGCTTTGGGCGATATGGAGAAAGTCCAGGCGGAGTTGACCGATTGGCCGGAGGATATTCACGAATTCGGCCGCGATGGTTTTAATGCCCTCCAACTGGCCTGCTATTTCGGCCATGCGGAACTGGCGACGTGGTTGGTGGAACAGGGGGCAGACGTGAATGCGGCGGCGCGGAATGAACAAGAGATTCGGCCGATTCACGCCGCCGCCGCACAGGGGAATGTGGCAATTGCAAAGCTGCTGCTGGCGCATGGAGCCGAGGTTAATGCCCGCCAACAGGGTGACTTTACCGCCCTCCATGCGGCGGCCCAGAATGGCGATATGGCGCTGGCGAAGCTGTTACTGGCCCACGGGGCCGATCCAAACCTGGTAACTGCCGACGGCCGAAAAGCGGCCGATTTTGCCCAGGCAGAGGGGCATAAAGATTTCCTGGAACAGGTGACTCTATAAACTCAGACTGTGTTATACTTCCTGACGATTATAGTGTTGGTATTGGTAGGGGCTATCCCTTGTGGTCGCCCCAGATGAGGAGTTGACGATGCCCAGCCCTTTTCCAGGAATGGATCCTTATCTTGAAAAGCGTTCTATCTGGCCGGATTTTCATCAGCGTTTAATCACATATATATCTGAACACCTCCAGGCACAAATTCGGCCGAAGTACAACGCCCGCATTGAAGAACGTATTCACCTGATCCAACCACCCCAAAATTATTATCCTGATGTCTCAATTATTAGACGGCCGCCGCGCGAACTTCGGGAACGGGCAGTTGCTCTTGAAAATACAACGATCACAGCTGATGAACCTTATCTCGTTAAAGCGCTGGAAAGCGAGTTTAGAGAATCGTATATCGAGATTGTTCACTTACAGAGTGGCGAGGTTGTTACAACCATCGAACTGCTCAACCCTATTAACAAGATTGGTCAGGGTAGGGAACGCTATTTAGAGAAGCAAGAGCAGATTTTGGATACGGAAACAAGTCTGGTGGAAATTGATCTGCTGCGAATGGGGAGGTATACAGCGGCCGTTCCAGAATACAAAGTATTGGAGTTACAGGGGTGGCGTTACCTTGTTAGTGTCAAGCGTGCAAAGCACTACGGTGAGTATGAGATTTACTTTATTGCCCTTGATTCCCGCCTGCCGCGCTGCGGCATTTCCCTTCGCGCTCCCGATGAGGATGCGGTGTTGGATTTACCGGCCGTTTTTACCCGCACCTATAACGTCAGCGGCTACGAAGATTTCATTGACTACCGCGAACCCCCGCCCCCGCCCCCGTTGAGCGAGGAGGAGATGGTCTGGCTCGACAAACTTCTCCAGGAAAAGGGGCTGCGGGAAACTGTAAATTAGTTACCCATCCGGCCATTCTCTGATAAACTATGGCAATGGATAAAGTCAATTTAACAAATAAATTTGCCCAGTTTGATGATTATTGGCATCCGCGTATTGTGGGGGAGTTGAACGGCCAGCATGTTAAGATCGTAAAGTTGAAAGGGGAGTTTGTCTGGCATCATCACGATGAGGAGGACGAGTTATTTCTGGTTTTGAGAGGCCGTCTTGTTATCCAGTTCCGGGAGCGGGATATTTTATTGGAGGAAGGGGAGTTTCTTGTTGTTCCCCGACAGGTTGAACACCGGCCGGTGGCCGAAGAGGAGTGCTGGGTCATGCTTTTTGAGCCGGCCGGCACGTTGAACACCGGCAATGTTCAGGACGAAAAAACGGTGGCAGCACCGGAGGCAATATAAGGATGATTAAGTTTAGTCAGGCAGCGTTTGAGAGAGCCAAGAATTATCTGTATACCAACGGCCGTATCCTGGACCAACGCCGTTACGAATACCATTTTGAAGGCGGCAGCCACGCGGCCGTCGTAGAAGCGCTGGCCGCTTTCCAGAATGAGGACGGCGGCTTTGGTCGAGGGCTGGAACCGGACTTGCGGACGATGGCTTCTTCGGTAATTGCCACTTCGACCGCCTTCGGCATCTTGCGGGAGATTGGGGCCTCGGCCAGAAAACCGGCCGTTCAGTTGGGCGTTCAATATTTACTCGATACCTACGATAAGGAAAAAGGCGTCTGGCCCATTATCCCCCCGGAGGTAGAAGACGCCCCCCATGCCTGGTGGTGGAGCTATGAGGACTCGGAGAAAAATTTCGGCGGCTTTTTGGTCAATCCGCGAGCGGCCGTTGCCGGACACTTGCAGCATTATTCCAGCCTGGTTCGGCCGGACTTCCTGGCAAAGGTAAAGACGGCCGTTCTGGAGCAGCTGAATACACTCTCAGGAACGATGTCGGTCTATGATTTTGAATGTTACCTGGGCCTGGCCGAGGCCGACGGCTTGCCGGAGGATGAAGAGAAGCAGATTGTAAAGAAGCTGGCCCAACTGCTGCCCGACAGCCTCCAAACAGATCGGGAAAAGTGGTTGAGCGAAGGGGGGATAACGCCCCTGGTAGCCGCCCCCCGACCGGATTCGGTTTTGAGCGACGTTGTTGATAATGAGTTGGTTCAGGCTAATCTCAATGTGGAGATTGAAGCCCAGCTTGAAGATGGAAGCTGGCCCCTGGGCTGGGACTGGTCGCCGATTGATCAGGCCGCCTGGAATGCGGCCGAACGGGATTGGAAAGGGTATATCATTGTCAATAAGCTGCGAATGTTTAGGGCGTATGGGCGGTGGAAAGGAAGTAATTAAGTAATTGGGTAATTGGGTAATAGAGTTGACAGGTTAATGTTGCTGAGTAACAATACTTGTACGTTTTTGATAGGAGTTACTCTTTTTTGATGAGAGAACTTAACGGAGTGTCATATGCAGCAAGAATTTATTGCCCAAGAGGATTGGCCTGCTGTTGAGTTTCCTGATATATCTGATCTACCAACAGAGGATGGTGTGCCATTGGAATCTCCCTGGCATCGGGACCAAATAAACCTGTTGATTGATTCCCTGATTTCTGCCTGGGGGGAACGGGATAATTACTTTGTGGGGGGGAATATGTTTATTTATTTTAGCAAGGAACAGGCGCGAAATCGTGACTACCGGGGACCGGATTTCTTTGTTGTGAAAAATGTGGATGGGAAATTGGAGCGCGGTTCCTGGATTGTTTGGGATGAAGGCGGCCGATACCCCAACGTAATCATCGAACTACTTTCACCCAGTACGGCCGAGTTGGACAAGACCGTCAAGAAACGCCTCTATGAACAAACATTCCGCACCCCGGAATACTATGGCTATGATCCGGCAACCAAAGAGTTATTTGGCTGGCGGTTAGCGGATGGGGAATATATTGTCCTGGAAAAAGATGAAGCCGGCCGTCTTTGGAGCAAGGAGTTGCAGTTCTGGCTTGGCTTGTGGGAAGGTACTTACCTGAATAGGGATGCTGCCTGGGTTCGCTTTTTTGATGAAGACGGCCGTGTTGTCCCCACCCACACAGAAGCTGCTATGCAGGAAGTTGAAGCAGAACGAGACAGGGCAGAGCAGGCCGAAGCAGAAATTACTCGTTTGAGGGAAGAACTCGGCCGTTATCGGGCCGAATAGGAAACCAGGTTTCTAAGGGCTGGGGGCCTTGAGTTTTTCCTGAAACGACTTCCTGAACTTCTTCACCTTCGGGTCAATAACCGCCATACAGTAAGGCTGGTAAGGGTTGGATTTGTAATAATCCTGGTGGTAATCCTCGGCCGCGTAAAAGATATCCAGGGGAGCTATTTCGGTGACAATGGGAGAGGAGTAAAGGTTACTGGCATCCGTCTCCGCTTTTGAACGTTCGGCAATGTCTCTTTGCGCTTCATCATGATAAAGGATGGTAGAGCGGTATTGAGTGCCGACATCCGCTCCCTGGCGGTTCATGGTGGTGGGGTCATGGGTGCGCCAGAAGATATATAGAATATCCTCAAACGAAATCTGTTCCGGGTCGTAGGTCAACTGGATGACTTCAGCGTGGCCGGTGGTTCCATTGCAGACGGCGCGGTAGGAGGGGTTGGGAACGTGGCCCCCCGCATAGCCGGATTCGACTTTGACGATGCCCTGAACATCCTGATAGATGGCTTCAACACACCAGAAGCAGCCGCCTCCCAGGGTTGCTTTTTCATAATTGTCGCTCATAAGGTTTCTCCTGCAAAAAAAATAACTCACGTAAAGACGCAAAGGACGCAAAGAAAACTTGGCGGGCTTTGCGCCTTTGCGTGAGAATCTCTTAGCTATACTCATTCATAATAGATTCAAGCCTTATTGGCGGCTTTTGTACCAGTAGCCAAGCAATTTAGAACTGAGCCAGGCAGTTAAGGCTTTTGGCAGCAGGTAATAAAGGATAAAGAGAATTATGGCTAAAAAGTTGGAAACATACAAACTGCCTAATGAGAATATGTTGTAGTCTGCTTTTCGGCCGGAGGTGATGACGGGATGGCGGTGGATGATGGTGAATTTTTTGCCTTGGGATCGGCCGTATTTTTTGAGCCGGAAAATAAAATCGAACTCTTCAAAGGCGTACAAACTTGTACTGAAACCTCGAATAGACTGAAAAGCGTCCCTTCGACACAATAGAAAAACGCCGCCCGAAATATTCAACAATCGGAAGAATGGATTCAGCCGCTCCATTCTCAATTTGTTGAACAACGTACCCCCTTCAACCAGGACAGTTGTACCGCAGCCGATGTAATTTCCGCTGTCTATGACACTCAGCATCTCCGCAATGAGTTCAGGCGTCGGGAAGGAGTCGGCGTCAATGAATAGGAACCACTCTCCCTGAGCCATCCTTGCAGCTGTATTTCGCGCTCTTGAGATTTGGTTGGTTGGCTCGAAGACTACCCTGGCTCCCAACTCAGAAGCGATTTCAGCGGATTTGTCGGTGGAATTATTATCACATACGATAATTTCCCACGAGAGTTCTTCTCCCTTGTTAGCATCTAAAGCGAAATTGATTCTTTCAATTGTTTGGCTTAAAAGGTTTTCCTCATTGAAGGCAGGAATTATAATAGATATCAGCATCGTAGCTGCTTTTGATATTAAGAGGCAGGTGCAAACTTAGTTGAGGGTCTGGCGGAGGGTAGCTATTTCGTTTTGGAGCCGAGTGTGATCCGGTTGGGTGGGGTTGGCGACCTCATTCAGGCGGGCTTCGGCCGTCTCCAAAGCCGTAAGAGCCTCGGCCGTCTTTCCCTGGGCATTGAAGGCGCGGGCCAGGAACAGACCGGCTTCAACGCTCTGGTAAGGCTGTTCCAGCACATCGAACAGTTCCGCGCTGGTGGCAAAGTTTTCGGCCGCTTCTTCCATTTCATCCTCCCCAAAATGCACCAACCCCATCTCATAGGAGGCCGATGTAAAGACCAGATCGTCGGCCAACTTTCCGGCCAGATCCGCCGCCTGTCTCAACTCGATCAATACCTCTTGGGTGTGTTCGCCCAACTGGCGGTAGGCTCGGCCGATATTCAGATGAGCCACCATCTGTCCCGCCAGATTGCCGCCCGCCTGGTGCAGTTTGAGTTCCTGGGTATAGGCTTCTATTGCTTCTGTGGAGCGATTGGTCTGGAGGGCCAACTCCCCCAACCGCTGGTAGGCTTCCATATACTGGTCGTTCAGATTCACCGCATGGTGGAAGGCGTCCAGCGCCAGTTCCGATTGGCCCAGGCGGGCATGGGTCTGCCCCAGATTGAAATAGCCGATGGCCGAGGGAGACATAGCAACCGCATCCTGATAATCAACCACCGCCAGCCGGTCATCTTTATTCTCAAAGTACAAATTGCCCCGCCTCAGGAGAGCCAGATAAGCTGCCTGGGAATCGGCATCGCTTTCCGGCCGTTCAAGCAGATCGGTATAGGCTTGAATAGCCTTTTCCGTCTCCCCCAACTCCTCGAAGACCATAGCCAGGTTAAGATAGGCCGGCAGCAGTTCTGGTTTTAACCTGACGGCTTGTTCCAGATTCTTGCGGGCTTCCTCCAAGAGTTGCGCTCTCTCTTCCGGTGGGCCGGCAATTAGCTTCCATTGTTCCAACTGGGCCAGGCCCAGATTTGCGCTCGATTCGGCCAATCGGAATTTTTCCGCCACCACAATCTTGAAATGCTCAATGGCCTCCGGGTACTGTTTCAGGAACAGATGCAGCATGGCATATTCCAGATGAGCTTCCGTAAAGTCTGGGTCGAGCGTGAAAGCCTGCTGGTAGACTTCGGCCGCTTCCTCTAGTTGACGCAACTGTTGCAGGGATTTGCCCAGTTGAAGCCGGGCGGCCGAGGCATTTTCCCATTTAGGCCCCGCCAATGCCAGGGCGGTGCGAAAATCGTCAGAAGCCTTGTTGTATTTTTCGGCCGCTGCATGGGCTAACCCGCGATAGAAATGTCCCTGGTGATAATTGGGAAACTGGCGAATAGCCTCGTCATACAATTGAATGGCCTCCTCAGGAAAGCCTTGCATAAGTTTGAGGTTGGCTTCCCTGGTCAGAACCACATCTTCCGTCAGCAGTTCAAACTGGTGATCCCGCCAATAGCGGACATGAAACATATTAGGGTCGTTCCGAAGGGCGACCGCAATAGCCGTCATATGGCCCTGGGTTAGGGGCTTATCGCCTTCCATAAGCCCGTTTTTGTCCGGTTCCACCTGATCCACCAGGTCAATGAAATCGGTCGCAGTCCGAATCCCTTTTTGACGCAAGGTAGGCAGAAACGCCGGGCCGGTATGGAGGTACAACAATGCCTGATCGATCCAGTCCACCAGTTGTTCCACCGGAAAACGGGTTTTGAGGATCAGATCCACGATGTCGGCGCAGGCCAGATTTTGGATATTTTCAATGCCTTCTAACAGGAGCCGGTCTTCGTGATAGGCATTTGGCCCCTGGAGCAAATGGAGCCGGTCCTTATCCTCAAAGCCTTCAACTTTTTCCAGGGAGATGGAGTTGACCAGATTGGCGGCGATACGGATGACAATCCGAAACCCCATAGAAGGGAAAAAACCGATGGTAAAAGCCAGCGCCAAAATGCCGCCCGATGATGCATTGTTGGGAAAAAGGAAGGTAATTAATCCGGCCAAAACAAAGACCGCCAGATACCGGTAGACGACACTGGCATAGTATCTTTGCTGTAAATCGTCGGTGACATATTGGCGAACCAGGGAGCCGATGGCAAAAACGTAGGCCCCCAGAAAGCCATAGGTCAAGGTCGTGGCATTGGGAACGAGGGTTAAGTTTTCCGGCTCCGGGGGATAAAAGACAAAAATCCAACCCACGACCGACAGAATGGTGGAGACGATAATGGGAGTTTGAAATACAATTTCCCGGCGGTCGAACATATCGCTGTTGCCGTAGATAGCGTCAAATTTTTTGCGATATATCTGGGCGTTTTCGATGAAGCCCAATCGCCGCAAATTTTGTTTGTATTCGATGAAGAGAATCTGGCGGCGGCTTTGAAAATATCCAAAGATGATGGCCGGCAGGAAGCCGCCGACGACGATGATAATGCCTCTTAAGGCGTTGGTTAGAAGGGAGCGGGGAATGTTGGGCAGCAGAAGGATGAAGAGAACCCAAACCAGCATGAAAAGGATGATGGAAAAGGCCAACCGTACTATTCTGACGATGTTTTGTAACGGCGTCGGGGCGATTTCTTCTTCAGGTTCGGCCGTTGCTGGTTCGATGATATTCTCTGTCATCCTGGTACCGGTAGTCGGTAGTCAGTAGTCGGTAGTCAGTAGTCGGCAACTTGTCTTTACAGCTCACAACCCACTGCCCACTGCCCACTGCCCACTGTCCTAAAGGCGGTCGAGATAGTTGCGGGCGAATACTTTCACGGCCGTCGGCACGTCGCTTGAATCAACCAGCCAGGAGCGCAAGGGCTGTCTCATGCCCGGCAGGGCGCTGGTCAACTCCACCAGCAGTTGGCGAATGGGCTGGACGTTGCCGGAATCAACGGCCGTTTGCAGTTGTGTCAGATCGGCCCGCATTCGGTTCGATTCGGCAGGCGGTAACTGATGGGTTGTCAACTCTTTTTCCAGGTATGACGCCAGCGGCATGTTTATTTGGCCGGTCGGTTCGCACCCATCCTTAACCTCCTGAACCATCGCTATAAGTTCCGGGGAGAGTTCGCTGTGAGGGTTGGTCAGAATGGTCACGCTAACCTGAAAAACGTCCGGGGCCAGGGCATAAAGCTGCTTCAGTAAGCGCCGTATTGTGGGAAAAGCGGCCGTATCCCCATTGAGAACCTCGTTATATATCTTCTCGGTGATATAAATCAGTTCACTCCTGGCAACCTTGGGGTCTTCCGGCCGCCGGTCAATGGCGACAAAGACGGAACGGTAAAGCCGCTCGAATTTTTCCTGGCTTCTGGTTTGCTGGCTGTTAAGCGGTAGACTTTTGGAGAAGGTGTTGGTATTGTTGCCCATATAAGTAATATTAGAATCCCCCATCTTATCATCATGAACTTCGTCCTCTGTGAAGCCATAGCTTATACTTTTACTTAACTGGGATTTATTAAAGTTTTCGGGCATTTGTCACCTCATTTGTGTTTAGAAACCAAGTTTTTCGCAAAAACCCGGTTTCTAACTCGCTATACACTAGATTTTAACTGAAACTATCCTATTCTCATAGGGCATTTTGGAAGAAGTGTATAAGAATATGTTAAACTAGGAGGTAACTGTTCAGTCCCTCTAAAGACTTTTGTTGTTTTTCATCTCAAAATTGCCCATTTAGAGGAGCGCAAAACAACAAAAGTCTGAACGCTTACACTAGGAGATTATGACGGCTAATAAATTATCAAACCAACCCCCAAAGGGAACAAGTGACTGGCTCCCGGAGGAATTTTCTGTTCGTAAATATATTTTTGACACCTGGCGGCGGGTCAACCGCTTGTTCGGCTACCGGGAATATCTGACGCCCATTTTGGAATCGGCCGACATTTACCGCGCCAAATCCGGCGAAGATGTGGGTGGCAAAGAGCTGCTCGTTATCGAAGACCGGGGCGGGCGTGAACTGGCAATGCGCCCCGAAATGACCCCCTCCGTAACCCGCATGGTCAGCCGCATCTATATGCAGGAGCCAAAGCCCATTCGCCTCTTTAGCATTGCCAACTTCTGGCGCAACGAAAGCCCCCAGCGCGGCCGTAATCGGGAGTTCTGGCAGTTAAACACCGACATCTTCGGCAGTACGAGTATCGAGGCCGACCTGGAGATTCTAGGAATCGCCCTGGAGATTATGCTCTCTTTCCGGCCGCCGGAAAAGGCTTTTGTCCTGCACCTGAACCACCGCCACCTGATTGACGCCATCTTAAAAGATATGGTCGGGCTGCCGGCCGAATCCATCACCCAGGCCATGCGGACGCTCGATAAATTTGAAAAACTCCGGCCCGATGAGTTCCGAGGGTTGTTGGGAAAATTAGGAATCAACGATTACCAGGCTAATCAATTGTTTGCCTTCATGAAGAGCGAGACGGTGAGCGAATTGGCCGCCCTCTTTCCCCAATTGGAATCAGTGACCGGCTATCAGGAGATTAACCATATTTCTCATACGCTATATGAAGCCGGTTATGGCGACTGGATTCGCTTCAAGCCAAGCATGATTCGGGGCTTCGATTATTACGATGGCATGATTTTTGAGGTTTTTGATAATCACCCCGACAATAACCGCGCTTTGTTTGGAGGCGGCCGTTACAACGGCCTCGGTTCACTATTCGGAAACCAGGATATTCCCGCCGTCGGCTTTGCGCCGGGCGACGAAACGACGCGGCTGTTTCTGGAAAGCTGGCAACTGACCCCGGAGTATGTCACCGGCAATGAAGCCGTTTTTCTGCCGCTGCTGGATGATTCTTTGAAGTCGGCCGTTAACAACCTGGCCCGCCGCCTGCGTCAGTCGGGATTAGCGGTAGAAGTGGGTTTGGAATCACAAAAATTTACAAAGGCGCTTAGTTACGCTGACAAACGGAAGTTCCAGCACGTTATTATCTTAGGTACAAATGAGAGAGAGAAAGGTGTGGTGAAATTGAAGAATATGAAAAGTGGATATGAGCAAGAAATGACGGAAGATACGCTTAATAATTTTTTTCTACCGTTTAAATTAAAAAGTTTATGAAAGGTTTTCCTTTTCTGGGTATGAACCCTATCTGGAAGGGGAGATGTGGTCTGAGTTTCATGCCCGATTGGTTGGTGAAATTAGTCGGCAGTTGATGCCTTTACTTCGGCCGAAGTACGTCGCTCTCTTACACAAACGCCTTGTCGTTGACCAAATGGAGGAAGTACCGATTTGGTCAGTAGAAGTGCGAGATACGGCCGAACGGCGGCTGGTAACTGTGATAGAAATTTTGTCGCCGGTCAATAAGCGCGGGAGCGGCTTCCAGGAGTACCTGCAAAAACGACTGGCGCTAATGCAAACCCAAACCCACCTTTTGGAAATTGACCTGCTGCGGATGGGCGAGCGTATCCCCCTGGCCGGTGGGGATTTGCCCCCCGCGCCCTATTACGTCTTTTTAAGCCGCTTCACAAGACGGCCGCGAACAGAGGTCTGGTCTGTTCAACTGCAAGAGAAATTACCGACCGTTCCCATACCGCTCCTGCCGCCCGATGAAGATGTGCCCCTCAATTTGCAGCAGGCGGTTGATGACTGTTTTTCGCTGGTCGGATATGAAGATTTGCTAGACTATTCGCAGCCCCCACCCTTGCCGCCTCTAAACCAAAATGAAACTGCCTGGCTCAAACTCGTTTTAGCTGACCGGAATAGTCCATTATAAGGAAACTCCGTGAATTATAAGGCACATTTCCACCGTATTTCCTTTGCGTCTTTGCCCCGCAATCTTTGCGGCCTTTGCGTCTTTGCGTTAAATTAATTTCTAAGTAGAGTCTGAAAATCAGCTTGTCAGGGGGTGACGGGAAGCAGGGAGTTGTTAAACTGGGGAGAATATTTTATTGTTCCATGTGATGTGTCGCGGGTCGCAAGCCGGAGACTACATCACAAATTGAGTAGATGGAGTAGATACAATGTACAAAAGAATACGCTTATTGATCCTGGGAGCTGGCGTTTTGCTGTTCCTGGTTGGTTGTTCAGGAACAGAGGGGGACGTTGAGCCGACACCGGCCGTAGAAGAACCGGAACCAACCGAGATGCCGGAGCCGGCCGCAACGGCCGAACCGCCAACGGCCGAACCAACCTCCCTGCCGGAACCCACCGCAACGGCCGAGCCGCCGACTCCTACCCCTGAACCAACAACGATACCGGAGCCACAACTGCTGGTTGGGAACGATCTCTTCACCTTAGCCAGCGAGGAACCGGTCGTTCCACGAGCGGGGAGTGATTGGTTTCGTACCTATACTGACCCTGGCGCGGCCGTCTACCATGACGGCATGTTCCATATGTTCCATAACGGCTTCAACGGCTGGCCTGCTCCGGTCGGCATTGCCTATTCCATTTCGGCCGACGGTCAAAACTGGACATTGGTGCAGGAAGAGCCGGTCTTTGTGGGCGACGACCTCGATTACGTCGGCCTGACCGTGCTGGCTTCAAGCGCGTTGGTCGAGGATGACGGAACCTGGGTTCTGTATTTCTACACCTGGGACCAACGCACCTGGCCCGCCCCCACCAAAATCGGCCGCGCCACAGCCCCCGAACCGACCGGCCCCTGGACGGCCGACGCCGAACCCCTCCTGGTGCAGGGCAGCGAAGGCGAATGGGACGAATACGCCGTTCGCGTTCCCAGCGTCGTCAAGAGCAGCGACGGCTATCTGATGTTTTTCACCGGCTACACCCGCCAACAGGGGATGATCGGCCTGGCGACTTCGCCCGACGGCATCACCTGGACCAAGTATAATGACCCCGCCACAACGGAAGCCCCTTTTGCAGAGAGTGACCCGGTCTTTATGCCGGGTGAAGAAGGCGCCTGGGATGAAGGACAGGCACTTCAGCCGCGAGTGGTGGCTTCGCCGGAAGGGTATGTGATGTTGTATTCGGCCGGATCGGCCGTCAACGGCTCCGGGGCGGAACTAGGTTACGCCGTCAGCCAGGACGGCATTAATTGGGAGCGGGTTTCGGAACCGATATTCAGCCACACACGGGTCAGCGGCGGCCGTGCCATCTGGTTCACCGAGTTCCTCTATCAAGATGACGTCTACTACCTCTTTTTCGAGCTGGGAACCGGCGGTAACACCGAAATCTACCTCGCAACCCACCAAGGCAGCTTGGTTGGCGGCGGCGGATAATTAAACTTCACAAAATAATACCGGCATTGGTAGGGGCTATCCCTTGTGGTCGCCCTCCGGTAGGGGCAAGGCAGACGGCCACCACGTTTCGGTACACCGGATCGTCACATCCGTCTGCCTTGCCCCGCCTGGTCAATTACCCCTTGACACAACCTCCAATACAATCTATAATCGCAAAGATTACAATCGTCACGAATATAGATTGTTTTGCTATCAAGCAGGAAAAGAAAAGCCAATGAGTAACGATCCCCAGAATCTACTCCCCCTCACCCCAACCGTATTCCACATGCTGCTGGCCCTTGCCGACGGCGAGAAACACGGCTATGGAATTATGAAAGCTGTGGAGCAGGAAACGCAGGGCCAAATGCAGATCCGAACCGGCTCACTGTATGGAGCAATACAGCGCATGATCGAGTCCCGGCTGATCGAGGAGACGAACGAACGCCCTGATCCGGAACTGGATGATGAACGGCGGCGCTATTATGGGCTGACGGACTTCGGCAGGCGCGTGCTGACGGCCGAAGCCGCCCGCATCGCCCAGGCGATGACCGTGATCCAGGTTAAGCACATTCTCGGTGAGGTCTGAAATGTCAGGCAAACTCCAGGTTTCTGAACGGCTATACGGGGCGCTGCTGTACCTGTATCCTAAGGAGTTTCGAGCAGCCTACGACCGGCAAATGCGCCTGACCTTCCGAGATGTTTGCCGGGCTGCTTACCATCGGAACGGCACGGGCGGCCTGTTGGCGCTCTGGCTCCCAACCCTGCTTGACCTATTCAAATCGGCGCTCGAAGAGCGGGCGCGGCAAGGAGAGATCACCATGTCGAAAGCGAGATTGATTGCATTGTCTGGGCCTTTCACCGTCTTTATGGGTTTGGTATTGCTGGTGTTGTCTATCGGCAACTTCCTGCTCCGGAGCGGGCTGAGCAACACTGAAACGTTTCTGATTTTGTGGCTATACCCCTTCATGTTATCCTTTATCCTGACGCTGTTCGCCCTTATCGGAATCCAGCTGCGCTTCCACCACGCCGCAGGCATCCTGGGCAAGCTCGGACTAACGCTAAGCGTGGTCGGGTGCGCGGGCGTGCTTGTATTTGGGCTGGTAGACATCCTGTGGGGCGGGGTGTTGCGAGAGTTCGACCAGCGGCACTGGGTGAACTATGCGGCCATACTCTGTCCCCTGGGCATGGGGATCGGGTACATATTGTTCGGTGTTGATGCGTTGCGGTACAGGCTGCTGCCTCGCTGGAACCTGTCGCCCCTGCTGCTCGGTTTAGCCGTCGTGTTCAGTTTAGGGCTAGAGTGGTTGCCCGTACCCAGCTTCTTTCAATCGCAATTGATAACCCCCCTTCTGATCTTTGCCGTCCCCGGCGCGTGCTGGGTGCTGCATGGCCTTGCTATAATGGACCAGAGACGGGAATCACAGCCAACAGCAGCGATTTGACCCGCTGCCATCAACAAGGAGTTTCTCTAATGGACTTTGAAACAGTAGTAACCCGCCGTCGCATGGTGCGGAATTTTACCGATGAACCGGTTGATTCGGCCGCATTAGAGCGCATTCTTGCCGCCGGCCGCCGGGGACCAAGCGCGGGCTTTAGTCAAGGACAGGATTTCATTGTCGTAACCCGCCAGGATTTGAAAGACGAAATTGCCCGCATCTGCCATGAAGAAGAATATGTCAAAAGCGGCTTCGACCCCTTCATCTCCAAAGCGCCGGTGCTGATTGTTCCCTGCACCAACGAAATGACCTACCATCGCCGCTACCAGCAGCCGGACAAGGTAGATGAGGACGGCAACGAGATTGAGTGGCCCGTTCCCTACTGGTTCATGGATGTCGGCTGCGCCGTCATGCTGCTTTTATTAGCAGTCGTCAACGAAGGGCTGGCCGCCGGATATGCCGGAGGCAAAGATTTGGCCGCTTTCCGTCGGCTGCTCAATATCCCCGACGAAGTAACACCCGTCGGCGTCATTCCCATTGGACACCCCGCCCCCGATAAACGCTCCCCCTCATTAAAACGAAGAAAACGGCCGCTCCGCGAGATAGTCCATTATGAAGGGTGGGAAGAATAGAATAGCAACGCTGATAACGCGGATTAGGCGGATTGGCGCAGATTTTTTATATCTCTCCGCGTCTCTCCATCCCTCCGCGCCCTCTGCGTCCAATCCCTTTCCCCCTAATCCAAACGCCAAAAACCCTCTGTGTCTCTCCATCCCTCCGCGCCCTCTGCGTCCAATCCTCTTCCCCCTAATCCAAACGCCAAAAACCCTCTGTGTCTCTCCATCCCTCCGCGCCCTCTGCGTCCAACCCTCTTCCCCCTAATCCGAACTGGCAGGCAGCGGCTCACACCCAAGACCATTCTCATTCCCATCGAACAGATGCGGGTCGGGCGGCAGAACGGTAAAGCTGCGATACTCTATATCACGACAATCCAGGTCAGGCGGGGAAGAGGGGATGCAAACCGTCGGATAGGCCGGGTCACATCTGTTCTCCGGCGTCGGCGGCGGGGGCGGTACATTTTCCACCTCATCCACTTCATCCAACGTCCAATCACCGACCGGCTCCGTAACAGTCGCCCCAATCCAACCCCTGCGCCCATTAGAAAATTGAATATGAAACCAGCTTCCATTCCTGGCGTAACCCAACACCGCAATCGTACTTTCCCCGGATACTGAATCAATAACCGGGTAATCCTGACCGGGGCCGCTTCGCACAAAGGCGGAGTTAATCGTCACCCGTAACTGCGTCGTTCCCGCTTCGGCCGTCACTCGCGGCCGAGGCGTCGGCGAGGCTGAGGCTGCTTCCACCACAATCTGGCCCCCAATAAGCTCAACAACACTGGCCGCCACCCAGCCCTCCTGCCCCTCCTCAGTCCGAATTTCGTACCAGTTGCCAAATTCATCGGTACTCACAACCTCCGCTGTCTCATCCTCGTAAAACAGCGCAATTTGTTCAAATCCATCCCCCGGCCCGCTGCGAATGAAGATGGCATTTGAAATCGGCTTTACTCGTGCAACGGCCGTTTCCGTAGGCGGCGCGGTTGCCCTCAGCGTCGGCGTGGTCGTTGGCCTGGTCGGAGAAGGGGAGACGGCCCCTTTTTCACTTTCCTCTGTGGCGGACGGCGTTTCACTTTCCACAGTCGGCGTCGGCTCCGACCCGTCAAAGATGCAGGCGCTAAGAAACAGCAGCAAAACAACAATCCAACTTCTTTTCAAATACAGCAACATGACATCCTCCGGATCACTTACCTGGCCAGAGGTGACAGTCACTTCCAGCATTCGCAGAATGCCAGTGACTGTCACCTCTGGCAAAACGGCCGCACGGTATGGTAATCATAGCCTTATCTTCTGTTTAAGTGAATGACGGGGAGTGGGTTATTTGTACTGTTCTGGGCAGGTGAGATTGGTTCAATCTCCCAGATTGAACCAATCTGAGGTCGGGTGGGAAGATTGGTTCAATCTCACAGATTGAAC
>Ga0299914_10000379_pt1 | contig 26498 bp, 18 predicted proteins | sample RVTome_10_FD_201361 | JGI IMG/M metagenome (GOLD analysis project Ga0299914, IMG submission 201361) | Soil microbial communities from uranium-contaminated site in the Upper Colorado River Basin, Wyoming, United States - RVT153D57 (version 2) ... | reverse complement strand
GACGGTTGGTGAGGCCTTCGATGGCCAGGTCGGCCACTTCAGTCTGGGTTGGGGTGAGGCCGGCCCGGTCATGACGTGCCGAGCTGAGCCGTTCGAGCTGTTCGCGCGCCTGGGCGGCCCACAGCTCCGCGCCGAGTCCCGTGAAGAGCGCCGCGGCCGTGCGGAACGCCTCGCGGGCGCGCGCCCTCCGGCGCGCCCGCCGGTGCACCTCGCCCGACACGAGAAGCCCAAGTGCCTCGTGGAATCGACCCCCGAGGCGGCGGTAGGTGTCGACGGCCTCGGCGGCCATGCGCGTCGCGTCCTCCAGATTCCCTTCGGCGGCGGCCAGCAACGCCTTGGCGCGGGAGGCATTCGCGTGGGGCCACGCACTGCCGAGTGGCCACAAGGTCGGCGACGGGTTGCGCTCGTATTCGTCGAGCACGCCGCGCGCCTCATCGAGTCGCCCCATCCCGACCAGCGCCTCGGCGTCCACCGGGCTTACTACCTGTGGGAACGGTGATGTGCCAGACGCCGCCCATGGGGCCCCTGCGCCCAGCACCTGGTGAGCGGCATCTGGGTCCTTGCGTGACAGCTCCAGAAGCGCCAGTTCCTCGAGAATCTTGCCGCTGTATGCGACCATTCCCGTTTCGGCGGCAAGCGTTGCGAGCGAGCGGGCCACCTCCCACGCCTCACCAGCTTCGCCCGCGCGAGCGTGGGCAACAGCGCGGAACATGAGAGCGTGCATCAGCGCGGACCGCTGACCGATGGCACGGCCGAGCCGCTCCGCTCGGTCCAGGCGCTCATGAACGTCGGTGATCCTCCCGCTAAAGAGATCCCACCAGGTGCTATCCGTCAGCAGGAGCCCGATGCTGGAGTAGTCGCCGCGCTGCTCCGCGCGCTGAAGAAGGCGCTTCCTCGCGTCGATCGCCCGATCCCACGCCCCCTCGTGTTGCCAGATGTCGCTCAGGTCCTTGAGCGGGTGGTCCACGGAACGAAGGTGGCCGGTCCACGGCTCAAGATCCGCGATTCTGCGCTCGAGGTCCACCGAACGTCCGCGCCCGGTGATGTACTGCCACCACGCATGAGAGCCGATCATTCCGGCCACGATCTCAGGATCCCCGAGTTCTTCGGCCAAGCGCATGGCGTCGGAGACATGCTGTGTGCCGGCGTCCCAATCGCGGCCGGTGATGTGGCTGTGACCCACCAGGGCATGCTTGATCTGGATGGTCAGCCGCACATCGTCCGAGGCTTGGGTAAGTGCGCTGGTCCAGAGATCGCCGGCGGCATGCCAGTCGCCCTCCATCATGCGCACCTCGCCAAGACGCAGGAGGACCGTCGCGCGAGAGATACCCGCCGGCGTCTCGGAAAGCGCTGCCTCGAGCTCGGCCTGCGCGGATTCGGTATCCCCCGCGAGCATTCGATAGCGTCCGGTGAGTGTCCGGCGTCGCACTCGCGACGGGTGCTCGGCGGGCGTCAGGGCGACGGCATGGCCCGCGAGGTCGGCCGCGGCCGCCAGCGCCCCGCGCGCCTCGGCATGCTCGGCCGCACGCTCGAGCTGCTCCGCGACGCGCTCGTCAGGCTGATCGGTGCCGAGCGCGAGATGCCTGGCCCGCTCCTCGGGCTCGGTGAGTGCGGACGCAAGGCGCAGATGCACGGCCTGTCGGTCGCTGGGTCCCACGCGCGAGTAGGCCTCTGCCGCCAGGAGCGGGTGGCTGAACCGAATGAGTCCGGCATCGTCGACCGCCACCACCGCCGCGCTGACGGCCTGGTCCAGCCCCACCATCGCCAAGGCCTCGCCGAGTGCTGCAACCAGAGTCTCAGTTGTCGGCTGCGAGAGTGCCGCCGCATGGGCGATGACGTGGGTGGCCTCCTCGGGAAGGGCCTCAAGCCGGTCCCGCACCAGCGTGGCGAGGCTCTCGGGCAGCGGCATCTCCCCACCGACCTCGCCGATGCCGCGCCGCTGCAGGGCACGGCCGATCTCGATGGCGTAGAACGGGTTCCCTCCCGTTGTGCGGTGCACGCGAGACGCCGAGCTGGGCGCAAGGTCGAGCCCGAGGATGCTCAGCAGCAGCTGCTGGATCGCTTCCATCGACAGCGGCGCGACGCGCTCCGTGCGCAGCCGATCAGCCGACACCGCCGACACCAGCGGGGCGGAGACCAGCCCGTCTTCTCCGGTCCGTTCGGCCACGAGGACACCGACCGGTTCGGAGTCCAGCCGCCGCAGCACGAATTCGAGCACCGCGGCGGAGGAGGAATCGAGCCACGGTGCGTCGTCGATGGCCACGACCAGGGGGCGGTCCGCCGCCGATGCGCGAACCAGCCCGAGAACCGCCAGGGAGATGGCCAGCGGTTCCGGAGGCTGCGCCGCCGGAGCGGCGCGCAGCAGCGCGATGTCCAGCGCCAGCCTCTGGGGCACCGGCAGCTCGGGTTGAACCTCGTCAAGCAGGGTTCCGAAAAGGTCATTCAGGCCGGCGAACGGGAGCTGAGCTTCGGCCTCGGTCGGACGGGTGCTCGCGACCCGGCAGCCGATCCCCTCCGCCTCGGCGATGGCGGCCTGCCAGACGGTGCTCTTGCCGATGCCTGCCTCGCCGTGAAGATGAAGTGCGTTCAGCCTCCGGCCTGCATCGGCCAGGAACGCCTCGACCGACGCAAGTTCAGCTTCGCGGCCGACGATCGTCGACACACACCATCCCCACTACTCGTGGGGGAATGATACGTCGGGGCGGCTGGGCAATCTCCGTCGCCGCCCGGTGGAGCGCAGCGACCGGTATCGCTTTGTGTGCCTCCGTGCGCACTAGGACCGACAGCCTAAGTCGGGGTGCTCCCAGGAGTCGGGCTGGTGCGACGAGCGAGCATGCCGACCCGATCCAAGCCCATGGCAATCGCCACCTCCTCCGTTCCGAGAACCCACTTGGGCACCGGTGCGGAGATCGGCAGCGCCCAGGCTCGCCCCACCCATCATCGCCGTAGATCGTGGCCCATCTCGCTCGGCGGGGCGGGCCACACCATGACCGAACGATCAACATGGAGTCGGGCGCCGCGCTCTCCATGCGCAGATCGCGGCTCAAGGCGTACCGCCATCACGCGCTCGGCCACGCTGACCGAGTGGTGGATTCGGCGGTTAGGCGCTGTCCGGGCGCTGTGGCACAATGCCGACCGAGTTGCCCGCTCTCTTTGAGCGTGAAAGTGCGCCCGTAGCTCAGTGGATCAGAGCAGCTGACTTCGGACTATCCCGGCCGATGCGCTGTAACACCGAGCGTGGGCGGGGGAGCGTAGGGTGTCCAGTTATCCGCTCTCTTTGGCTCTGGCCTTTGGCCGCCAAGGCGGCATCCTTCCGGCGCCGCCGGACGTTGAGCGCCATGGACGAGGCGGGACCTCGCGGCCTCGTGCGCGTGATGCTCGTCGACCCCTGAGACCCGCGCGTCGCCTCAGCTAAACACCCCGTCGGCCGCTGCAACGCGTCCCTCGGACCCTGCCGGTGGTGCAGGACCTGGTAGGCCACCGCGTGGTGCGGGCGTAGAATCGGCCCTCAGCCAGGGACCGCGCACCAGGCAGGCACGGAGGAATGCGCCATGACCGCCAGCCAGTCCGCGACCGTCGGGCCGGACCGTGCGACGCTGGCCGCGTTCGTGGGGGTGGTTCTGCTCGGAGGGCTAAACGCCATCGCTGCCAAGGCCACCGTCGCCGATCTGGATGCGCTCTGGGGCGCGGGCATCCGCTTCGTCGCCGCTGCCGTGCTGCTGATCGCCATCGTGGCCGTCACTCGTCGTCCCGTCCCGCGCGGGCAGAGCTTCGTCGGGGCGTTGGCCTATGGCGTCCTCGCCTTCGCCGCCAGCTACGGCCTGCTCTACGTGGCTCTGCGTGATGTGCCGGCCGGCACCGCCATCGTGTTCCTGGCGCTGGTGCCGCTCATGACCTTCGGCCTCGCCATCGTCCACGGGCAGGAGCGCTTCCGGGTGCAGGGGTTGATCGGTGCGCTCATCGCCCTCGGCGGCGTGGCCCTCGTGGTCGCCGACCAGCTCAGTGCGGACGTGCCGATCAGTGCCATGCTCATGCTCATCGTCGGCACGCTGTGCATCGCCGAGAGCGGCGTGATCGTGAAGTGGATCCCGCGCAGCGACCCGTTCAGCACGAATGGCGTCGCCATGCTCACCGGCGCGGTCGTGCTGCTCGCCGTCTCGTTCGGGATGGGCGAGGCCTGGGCACTTCCAACGGCGCAGGACACCTGGGTCGCCATGGCGTACCTCGTGGTCCTTGGCTCGGTCACCCTGTTCGGACTCTACCTGTTCGCCCTCCAGCGCTGGACGGCCTCGGCCATGTCGTACGTGACCCTGCTCATGCCGCTCGTGACGGTGCCCATCGCCGCCGTCCTGCTCAACGAGCAGGTGACCGTCTGGTTCGTGCTGGGCAGTGCCGTCGCCGTCGCCGGCGTCTACGTCGGCGCCTTCCTCACCGTCCGTCCGCGACGCTCCTCCCAGACGAGCCTGCCGGAGTGCCTGCCCATCAACGACTGCGCGGGAGCGCAGGAGCCGGCGGCAACCCAGCCGGCGATGCGGTAACCACCCCGGTCCTCAGCTCGCGCCCGACCCGCGGGCGCGGCGCACCGGAAGCATCGTCTGCGGCGGTGCATTCGCCGCCAGGAAGTCGAGGATCAGGCCGTTCAGCAGCTCTGCCTTCTCCATGAAGACGGCGTGCGACGCGCCGTCGCTGGCCCAAACGAGGTTGGTCGGTCCTCCCACGACCCGCTCGATGATGCCGGCGCCGCATCATCGGCGAGGCCCTGGTAGGTGATCGGTCCCTCGACGTCGGGACTGTGCCCCCGGCCGCGCTGCTCCGGGACGTTAACGCGGTAGCGCTTCGCCAGGGTCGGCACCTGGCCCGTCCAGACGTGGACCCCGCCGAACCCGCCGTGGAGCAGGACCATGGGCTCGTCCTCGCCGGCGACTTCGTAGTACATGCGCGTGGCGCCCAGCTGGACGTAGTCATCCACGATCGCGCTCCCGCTCGGACCCGTCCAGCCTCCCGACGAGGTAGAGGCACTCCACCGCTCCTTTGCCCTTGAGCTCCACCATGCCGCGCGGCTCGAATTGATAGCGGTGCGCCAGGCGCTCGGCGGTCTCGGCCGTCACCTGGATCCGCCCGGGCGTGCCGTGGGACTCGAGGCGGCTGGCGGTGTTCACCGTATCGCCCCAGATGTCGTAGATGAACTTCTTCAGACCGATGACGCCGGCCACCGCCGGGCCGGCATGGAGACCGATGCGAACCTGCAGCCGCTCCCCGGCATCGGTCCTGAAGTGCGCCATCTCGTGGATCATCTCGAGCGCCATGTCGGTCACCCCTTCGACCGATCCCTCACCCGGCACGATGCCGCCCGCCACCATGTACGCGTCACCGATGGTCTTGACCTTCTCGAGGCGGTGGCGCTCCGCCAGGCGGTCGAAGATCGTGAACACCCCGTTGAGGACGCGAACGACCTCGGCCGGCGGCCGCCCCGCCGAGAAGGGCGTGAAGTCAACGACATCGGCGAACAGCACTGAGATCTCCTCGAAACGATCGGCGATCGGCGTCTCTCCGCGCTGCAGCCGCTCGGCGATCGAGGCCGGCAGGATGTTCAGCAGCAGGCGATGCCGCTCGCGCTCGGCGGTCACGTCGCTGCCGTAGACGTTGATCGACTCGAAGGCGGCCAGCGCCACCACCCGCAGCTCGTAGATCCGGCCGCCGGACTCGACCTCGAACGTGTTCGGCGGGGGGCCCTCCGCCACGGCTTGCAGCCGTTCCATGAGGTCGGCTGGGACCGGCTCGCCGGGCGCGATCCCGAACACCGCGTGAACCGGCTCGCTGGCCGGGTTCGCGTAGACGAGGACGCCGTCGCGATCGAGGCGGAGTACTGGATTCGGGTTCTCGTCCGGGAAAGCGGTCATGGCCTGAATGGCGGTGACGTCGGTGCCATAGACATTGATGAACCGGAATTCCGGGACAAGGACCGGGTCGAGCCGAAAGATGCGGCCTTCGCCGCCGACGAGGATCTCCTCGTCCTCCGACCCGTCGAGCCGGGCATGGACCTGATGGAGCAGGTCGGCGGGCGCCAGGTCACCGGGCGCAATGCCGAGCGCGCGGCTGATCGGCCCGCTGGCCTGGTTGGCGTAGATGAGGGCACCGTCGGGGCTCAGCCGGAGGACCGGGTTCGGGTTGCGGTCCGGGAACTTCTCGACCACCTTCGTGCCGGTCACGTCGGTGCCGTACACGTTCCAGGCGTCGAGGCCCGGCACTGGCACGGCCAGGATGGCGAACGTGCGCGTGCCGGAGGGGAGGTCGAAGCTCGCCGGCGTTGCCCCGATGCCGCGCTCAGACACCCGCTCGAGGAAGTCCGCCGGCACAGGTCGGCCGACTTCCGTGCCAAGCGTGGCGACGAGCGGTGCGCTGGCCCGGTTCGCATAGGTCAGCCTGCCGTCATGGTGCACGCGCATGACCGGGTTCGGGTTCTCGTCCGGGAACGAGGTTGCCCGGTCGACCGCCGCGTACCCCTCGGCGGGGGCATCCTCGTTACGCATCGTGCCGCCTCCGTCTGCCGCTGGCACTATCGCACGCGGCCCCTTCGCGCCGCCAGCCGCGATGCGGCGCGGGTGGGTGGCCGGATGGCCCGCGAGCCTGCAACCGGCTAGGATGGCAGCGGCGCGCGCTCGTAGCTCATTGGATCAGAGCAGCTGACTTCGGACTATCCCGGCCGATGCGCTGTAGCACCGTGCGTGGGCGGGGAAGCGTATTGGGTCGAGTTATCTGCTGTCTTCAGAGCAGTTGCGCGGCAGTCAGGATCCCCTCAGCAGGTCACGCATAGCGCGCTGGGCCAGAGCCTTGCCAACGCAGGCGGTCAGCCCCGCTACGCATTCCTCCGTTTGTCGGGCTGAGGGGTGGCCAATCCCAGAGGCAAGTGGTCGGTTAGTGCCCGACGAGGCATTTCGTTTCACGGTTCGCCGGACCTTCATGCTCGTGCTTCACCACCCGACTCCTGCCAGCTGGCCCGTCTCGTAGGTGTGAGGGTTAGTCCGGCCGGGAGCCGCGGGCGACGAGCCATCGCGCCGCCGCTGCCGATGCGACGCCCCAGATTGCGGCGCCGGTAAAGGCCGCGCCGCGTGACGGGTCGCCGTCGTACCCACCAACCATCAGGACCCCGTGCGTCACGACCCAGCCCACCACGAGGCCGGCGAGCCCGGCGGTCACGGGAAGAATCGTGGCGCGACGGTCCACGGCTCCCTCAGCCTACGTCGCGGTCGGCCGCGCCTGGACCGGCTCCGTCGTCTCCTCGACGCGCTGTCGGGCAAGCGTCGTGGCGCGCCGGGCGATGAAGAGCCCGAGCCAGAAGATGGCCAGCGCGTTCACAGGGTGGAGCGCGGCGACGAATGGCAGGTCATCGCGGAGCAGCGGAAGGGCGGTCTGGACGAACGTGATCACCAGTAGCCCCGCACTGTACAGGGCCAGCTGGCCGGCTCGCGCAGCACCGGCCGCGATGAGGACGAGGAGCGGCACACCCGACACGAAATAGCCGAAGTCGACATGCTGGCGCATCCCTGCCCCACCCAGCAGCCCCATACCGGCATAGAAGACCTGGAGCACCACGAGGCCGACGAACAGCCAGGCCAGCGCGGCAAACACCACTCGGGAAACGTGCATGGTCAGGCCTCCTCGAACCGATCCCGCGGCGCGGAATCATTGGCCCAACCCTGCGGTGCGGCGTGTCCCGCGGTCATCGGCCCGCCGTCCCGCCTGGCTCGGGAATCCATGGCACCGATCGCGCCACCTGGACCGCCAGCCAGAAGACCAGCAGCGCATTGATCGCGTGGAGAGCGGCGATGCGCGGCAGGGTGTCGGCGATCGTGGGCAGATAGGTCTGGATCGCGTACAGCACCAGGAGGGCGACCGTGAGCAGGAGCACCCGCCTCGGCAGGCCTGCCACCGTCGCCAGAAGGACGAGGATCGGCGTCAGCCAGCCGTAGACGTACGCGAAGTCGCGGTGGAGCTCGCTCTCGCCGATGGCCTCGAACAGATCGAGGCCGACTAGGAAGAACTGGACGATGAGGCAGCCGACCAGGAGCCAGGCGACGATGAAGAAGCAGCGCTGCGCGAGCGGCGCTGCGCCCGTGCCATCCATCGGCTCAGATGGGTGCGGCCGGTCGACCGGCATCCGAGCCCAGGCCGGCCTCGCGGGCGCGCACGATCGCCTGCGATCGGTCCGCGACCATCAGCTTGTCGAGAATCGTGCTCACGTGATTGCGGACGGTCTTCGTGCTGATACCCAGTCGGGCGGCGATGATCGGGTTGGCCTCGCCCCGCGCGATCCGGTCGAGCACCTCATGCTCGCGCACGGTGAGGTCGGGGAACGGGTCCACACGGTGGCTGGCCGACGCAGCGAAGAACGACTGGACCCGGCGGGCCACGCCGGAGCCGAAGATCGCGCCGCCGTGGCCGATGGCGTCGATCGCCCGGGCCAGCTCGTCGCGGTCGGCGTCCTTCAGCAGGTACCCGCGGGCGCCGGCCCGCATGGCGCTGAACACCGAGTCATCGTCCTCGAACATCGTCAGCACCAGGACGCCGGTCCCCGGCCGCGAGGCGGTGATCGCACGGGTCGCCTCGATCCCGTTTCGCCCCGGCATGCCAAGGTCCATGAGGACGATGTCGGGCGTCAGCTCGTGCGCCATCCGGACCGCGGCATCGCCATCCTCCGCCTCACCGACCAGGTCGACATCCGGCATCGACGCCAGCAGCGCGCGCAGCCCGTCTCGGTACACCGGATGGTCCTCGGCGACGAGGAGCCGAAGCCGATCACCCACGGGCCACGCCTCGCAGCGGGAGTCGCGCGTGCACCCGGGTCCCCGCCCCGGCTCGCCGCCCGAGCTCGAGCCAGCCGCCGAGCTCCTCGGCGCGCTCGCGCATGGAGCGATGGCCGACGCCGGAGGGGCCGTTGACCCCGATGCCGCAGCCGTCGTCGACCACCTCCACGTCCAGGGCGCCGCCGGCCAAGGCCAGGCGCAGGGTGGCGCGCCGGGCACCGCTGTGACGAGCGACGTTGGTGAGCGCCTCGAGGCCGATCCGGTAGGCGGCCACCTCGACGGCCGCCGGCAGCGGGGGCAAGTCCGACGGCGCGTCGATGCCGATCTCGAGTGCCTCGCCGCGGGCCGTGGTGAACTCCGCGGCGCGCTCCCGCAGGGCGCCGACCAGGCCGAGCTGGTCGAGTGCCGGTGGACGCAGGTCGTAGGTGAGGCGCCGAACCTCGTCGATGGTGCGGCGCGTGTCCGATGCCAACTCACCGAGCAGGTGATCGGCGTCCCCAGGGCTTGCGCCAAGCCGCGTTCGGGCCGCCTCCATCTTCATGAGAGCCCCGGCGAGTGTCGGCCCGAGGCCGTCGTGGAGGTCGCGCTGGAGCCGGCGCCGCTCCTCCTCGAGCGCGGTCACCAGCCTCTCCCTCGATCGGCGCAGGTCGGCGGTGAGGCGCACGGCCTGGACCGCCGGACCGGCCTGGCGAGCCAGGTCGCCGAGGAGGCGGAGATCCGCAGCTCCGAAAGCCTCGCCCGGCGATCGGGGCGCCAGCAGCAGGTGGCCGATGTCGTCGCCGCGGTAGGCAAGCGGCAGTCGGAGCAGCGCCGCGGGCTCGCTTGGCCGCGTCCCGTGGACGGCGGCGAGGGGCTCGTCGCTCGCATCGGCCAGCTCGATGGCCGCGTACGGAAGCCGGAGCGCCTGGGCGACAGTACTGACGATCGCCCGGAGGACGTCCTCGGAGCCGATCGAGGTCTCCAGCTGCTCGCCGAGCTTGGCGATCGCCCGGTACGGGTCATCGCGGTCTCCGTACATCAGCCGGTTGACGATGCGCTGGAGCCGGTCCCGCAGCGGCAGCGCCACGAGTGCTCCGGCGCCGGTTGAGAGCAGGGCGACCGCGTAGGGCGTCTCGCCGGGGAGCAGCGCGCGGAGGAGGACGACGCTGGCCGCGTAGGTGAGGATGATCCCACCGGTCAGGGTGCCGTAGACGATCGACCGGTTGAGGAGTCTGTCCAGGCTCCAGGGTCGGCGGGACGCCCGCCCATCGAACGCAACGGGAGGCTCTCGCCCCGTCACTCGTTCCGTCATCGCCGTTCGCATGGAAACCACCTCCGCGGGCCGGGCTCGGCCGGCACCCCAGTCTAGGCCCCGCGTCCATGGCTCTGGCTTACGCCCGTCGACAGTGCCCGGTGGGCGTCCCGGAGTCACGGGACCAGTGTCCCGCCTCCGCGGGAAGGCTGCGAACCCTGTGCCGTTGTGAACGTGACTGAGGGTCGCACGGCGGGCCGCCGCTCTCGCCAGCGGCTTCGACCGGCGTAAAAGTCGCTCCCATCATGCGACCGACGGTCTTGGCTGCTGTGGCGGCGGCTGGCTCCGTATGGGGCCGCTAGGTATACGCCAGCCATGAGATGTAGAGCCGCTCGGACGACGATCTCGGGAAGTCCGGCTAGCGTCGGGACATAGGCCCCGTGACGTGGGGACATGCGGCGAGCGACTCTGACCGCGTCACTGCCGGCGGGGAGCGGTGGGCTACTTGTGGCGTCGCTGGTGTCAAGGAGAATACTGATGGGTGCGCAGAGATGGGCTGGACTCCTGTGGCTGATTGCGGGTATCAGCAGTGGGTCGATCGCGTTCTTCTTGACCGACCCGCTGCAGCTGGCGATCTTCATCGGCGGAGGCGTGCTGGCCATCCTGCTCGGGCTCGCGATGCTGGTCCGGCCCTCGCCGTCGTGGGTGACCTGGTCGAACCTGCTTGGGGCCACGTGGCTACTGGCCTTCGGGGCAGTCACCCTGACCAGCCTGTCGCTCCCCACCGAGGAAGTCCTCTCCGTCGTCTGGGTCCTCGGGGTCGGCGTCGCGGCCGCGGTCGTAGCGTATGCGCGTAGGCCGCATGCCGCAGCCCCCTGACCTCGGGAACATCCGGCTCGGAGGACGCCGGAAGGTGCGTCGGGATAACGGCGGCTTCCGTATGCTCGGGCCGTGTACCGACGCCGATGGCGGCTGATGTACGCTCTCGCGGGTCCTCGCGGATCCTCGCGGGTCCTCGCGGGTGCGAGCTTGAATGATTGTGCGCCGACGATAGGCTGAAGCGTGGGCAACAGCCGAGCTGCTGGCGTGGTCGCCGTCGGGTTGCTGTCCGAGCGCTGTGGCACAATGCCGTTCGGGTTATCCGCTCTCTTTGAGCGTGAATGTGCGCCCGTAGCTCAGTGGATCAGAGCAGCTGACTTCGGACCATTCCCACCGGTGCGCTGTGCTTCCGAGTGTGGTCGGGGAAGCGAAACTGGTCGAGTTATGTGCTCTCTTCGGGCGCGGCTCAGTCCCGCTTGCGCGCTGATCGTTGGTGACGATGCCATTGAATGACCCCAGCCGGACCAGGCGCTTGCACGGTCGGCTGACCGCTTTGTCCACGTCGTCCCAACTTAGTGAGAACGGAACGCTGCACCCTTGTCGCCCGTAATGAGCGCGCCCGCGGATGCCGGAGGCAGACGAAGATCCGAACGCAGGAGAGGCCGCCAGCTGCGACTGCGGCAGTCGGCTCCGATTGCCTGTTATCCGGTCAGGGTCTCAACGCCCGCGGCACGCTAGCCACTTTTCATCGGCCGAAGCCTGGGAGCGTGCGGCGCTTGTGTTGCAAGGGTGCGCAGTCTGCTGCAACCATGGACGACGGTCGTACCCTCTGAATATGGCTGTGTGCCCAAGCTGCGGACAGGAAAGTCCATCCGCATCCCGCTTCTGCGGAGCGTGCGGAACGCGCCTGGTTGACCACGCGCCGCGGAGTCGGACGGAGCGCAAAGTGGTCACCGTGGTGTTCATCGACCTTGTCGGTTTCACCGGCAAGGCGGAAGTACTGGACCCTGAGGACGTGGGTGAGCTCCTTGCTCCATACCACGCACGCGTCAAGGCCGACTTGGAACGGCATGGCGGCATAGTCGAGAAGTTCATCGGCGACGCCGTGATGGCGATCTTTGGCGCGCCACTGGCCCGCGAAGACGACCCTGAGCGAGCCGTTCGAGCGGCCCTCGCCGTCAGAGACCGCATAGTCGACGAGGGACAAGAGCTGCGGGTCAGGATCGGCGTGAACACTGGTGACGCGCTGGTCACACTTGGAGCACGGCCGGAGCGCGGCGAGACAATCGCGGTAGGCGACGTCTTGAACACCGCTGCCCGCCTCCAGGTCGCGGCTCGCGAGAACGAGATCCTCGTTGGCGCGATCACGCATCGTGCAACGGCCGGCGCCATTGACTACGGCGAGCCTGTATCGGTCACGGCTAAGGGGAAGGCACACCCATTACTCGCCTGGCCAGCACGCGAGCCACACTCGCGGTTTAGCAGCGACCCCCTCCTTAAGGCGACAACACCTCTAGTGGGTCGTCGCCGAGAGACTGGCGTGCTCACCGCCACGCTTGCTCGGGTGCGCGCCGAAGACTCGCCGCAGCTGGTGACCGTCGTCGGCGCCCCCGGCATCGGCAAGAGCCGGCTGATTGGCGAGCTGTTCGGGGGCATCGAGCAAGAACCCGAGCTCACGACCTGGCTCGTTGGTCGCTCACCGTCGTACGGGGCCAACGCGAGCTTCACTGCGTTTGCAGAAATCGTCAAAGCGCAGGCCGGAATCTTGGAGTCCGACTCGACGGAGGCGGCCGAACAGAAGGTGGCTGACTCGCTTGCCGAGCTCATTGCGGATCCGGCAGAACGAAACTGGATCGAGCCGCACCTCCGTCCATTGATAGGTCTCTCCGGCAAGGACGCGCAAGATTCGGTGGGCGAGGCGACCTTCGCGGCGTGGACGCGCTTTGTGGAGGCAGTGGCCGAGCAGCGCCCGACGGTCCTCGTCTTCGAGGATCTGCACTGGGCGGACGATGCGCTGCTTGACTTTGTCGAATACCTGGCCGAATGGGCCAGACAGGTTCCGCTCTTGCTGCTTGGCACCGCACGACCTGAACTGCTCGGTCGCCGCCCCGCCTGGGGTCGCGGCACGCCGAATGTCACGACGATCTCGCTGACCCCACTGTCCGACCGCGAGACAGGGTTCCTTGTCAACGCGGTGCTCGGTTCGACCGAAGGTCCGCCCGACCGGAGCGCCCTAATCGACCTCGCCGCGGGGAACCCCCTCTTCGCGGAGCAATTTGCCCACATGTTGCGTGAGCGAGCTGATGACTCGAGCCTACCGGATTCGGTATATGGGGTCATTGCCGCTCGCATCGATGCGCTTCCTTGGGAGGCCAAGACCGTGCTGCAGGACGCGGCGGTGATCGGCCAGGTCTTCTGGCCTGGAGCGGTCGCTGCGATCGGCGACGCGGGCGCCGCAGGGCTGCGCGATGCCCTGCACGCCCTCGAGCGCCAGGGGATGGTGCGCCGCCTGCGACGCGCGTCCGTGGCAAGCGAGGCCGAGTTCAGTTTCCACCACGTCCTCATCCGCGATGTCGCATATGGGCAGATTCCGCGGGCACGCCGCGCCGACAAGCACCGACGAGCGGCGGAGTGGACCGCGGCGCTCGCACCGGACCGGACCGAGGATAGGGTCGAGATGCTGGCCCACCACTATCAAAGCGCGCTCACCCTCGCCCGTGCTTCCGGGCAACCAATCGACGATTTCGTGGACGCGGCGCGTGATGCGTTCGCGGCGGCGGGCGCGCGGGCCTGGGCGTTGGGCAGTTACGCGGCTTCCGCTCGCCTCTTTGATTCGGCGCTAACCACGAGCGATGCCGACCATCCCTCACACGCCGAATTGCTGTTCGCCAGTGCGCGCGCACACTATTGGTCCGACGGAACGGGATTCGACCAGATGCGCTCCGCGGTGGCAACCCTTCGTGACGAGGGCAAGACTGCAGAGGCCGCTGAAGCTGCAGCGTGGATCTCGCGCGCTTCTTCGCTCCGCGGCGATTTTGTCGATGCGGACGCGTACGCGGACCTTGCCGTCGAGTTGACAGCCTCATTGCCGAACTCCGCCGCGCGGGTCGTTGCACTGGCCGCCCGAGCAACCCTGCACATGATGGAGGCCAATGATGAGGAGGCCATCCGCATCGCGCGCGAGGCGCTGCCTATGGCCGAGCAGCTCGGGCTGGAGCAGCTGCAGGCGCGAATCCTCACCACCCTTGGCAAGGCACGCTTCAATGCTGGCGATCGCGACGGCATATCTCAGATCGAGGAGGCGATCGCGGTGGCTCAGCGGATCAACTCGCTCGAGCGGCTGCACTCTGCATACGACAACCTCGCTGGGGCGCAGCACCGTCTGGGTCTTCGACAGGAATGTTTCGCGACCTTGGAGCTGCTCCGACAGTCAGTAGAGCGACACGGTTCCCTCGACGAAAGGCGATGGGTCCGGTTCATCGATGCCGAACATGACTTTGAAGCCGGCAGGTGGACAGAAGCGCTTTCGACGGTCCAGGACTTCATCGATGAATTCTTGGCGGGAATCCCGTTCGGGCTTGCCGCGCCATGCTTCGACGTGCGGGCCATGTGCTCGTTGGCGCGCGGCGACATCACGGCGGCGGAGCGGGACGCCCGGGAGGCGATCAGGCTGGCAGAGGCGACAGCGCTGCGTCCCGCAGTCGATCTCCCGCTCGTGGTCCTGGCGATGGTCCTCTACGAAAAGGGTCGCCGCGACGAAGTGGAGTCGATCGTGTCCCGAGTGATGGCCTCTCCCCTTGTGAGCGGTCCGTTCCCATTCGTCAGTGTCGAGCTGGCGTGCCTGGCCGTTGACCTCGGATTGGCGGACCGGCTGCGGCTGTCGCTGGAGAACAGCAGGTTGCGGACGCCGTGGGAGGAGGCAGCCTTAGCGATCCTCGACGGGGAGGCAACTCGCGGGGCGGACATCGTCGGGGAGCTCGTCGAAATTCCCTCCGAAGCCTACGTACGGCTACATGCCGGTCGTTCCATGATCACGGAGGGGCGGATCGACGAAGCAGTTGTGCAGCTGACCCGTGCGAATGAACTCTGCCGGAGGATGGAAGCGAGTGGTTGGGCGCAGCGTGCCGACGAGATGCTCGCCATGGCGCGAAAGCCTGCGCCGGGCAAGAGTCGCTTGCAGATCACCCCGTAAGGCAGCCGTGTCGCCGTCGGGTACGATAGCGTCGTCACATCGGCGATTATTTCGCTCAGTGAGCGCTTTGCCTAGCATGCCGAATCCACTCTTGCACTCTCTTTGAGCACGAATGTGCGCCCGTAGCTCAGTGGATCAAAGCCGCTGACTTGACCGACGTTGGTCAGCGATGTGCCGGGTGGTACGAGATCGGCTGCGAACTGCCACATCTGCTCATGGCTCGGAATGGTCACGGTAGCCATCGTGCCGCCCGCCACCGCTGCGAAAGGGAGCAAATCTGCTCGGCTTCCGCAGAGAGTGCCATCGGTCCATCTACAAACGTCGGCTCTCGTCAGGCTCCGCGCTGGATCGCTCGGTAGCGGGCAGGCGTGACACCCATGTATCGCACGAACCAGCGCGTCATGTGGCTCTGGTCGGCGAAGCCGACCGCGAGCGCCACCTCCGCGATGGACTCGGAGCCGCGAGCCAGCCGCTCGGCCGCATGGCGAACCCGAAGCTCGCGGAGGTACGTGCCCACCGAACGACCGGAGCGCTCCCGGAACGCCCGGGCCAGATGGGCAGGGTGGACACCCAGAACGGTCGCCACGCTCGACAGGCCGATGGGCTGGGCATGCCGCTCCTCCACGATCTCCACCGCACGGTCGACCCAGGCCGGGTCGATCCGGGGCCTGCGGATACCACGAGCCGCGGCAGCGGACAGCTCGAGGGCGAGGCCCTCCAGCGCCAGCGGCGTGACGGCGTCGGGCCGCAGCAACTCGTCGCGGATTCGCCAGGCGATGCCCAGGACATCGGGCCGCCGCCGAGCGCGCCGGGCGGTCGGCTGATGGAGTGCCGGAGCATCGTGTTCGGGCTGGACGATGATGACGCGCGCCCCTGTGCCTTCGTGGAACCGGTTGGCGTGGCGCTCGCCGGCCGGCTCGACCAGGAGCGTGCCCGGAGGGCAGAGACCGTCGCGGCCGTTCCACCACCCCAGGAAGCTGCCCGCGACGACGACGGCGATGGTCGTTCGTCCATGGTCGTGGGGTGGCAGCGTCAGGCCGGGCGGGAACCGGAGGTCGGAGACGCCGAAGCCGGGAACGGCCAGCCGTCGCTCTCGCTGGGCGCCGAGGCTGACCGGGACGCTGGCAGCCGTCACACCTGGTACTACCGGCCGCGGCGGGCGAAGGTTCATGCGCGGCAGGTTCCAGACCCGCCACGTGCGTTCAAGACAGCCTGCCGGCGTTGACTGATGGTGGGACCCCACATCAGGAGGGCCAGCCCATGAGGACGACGCGACGTGCCGGGTTTGCGGTGAGCCTGGCGGCACTGCTCACGATTGCCATGGCAGCTCCGGCCGGCGCAGCCGGACCGACCCATGCGACCGGCGGCGGCCATGTCCTGTTCGCAGGCCAGATCGACCTTGGCTTTTCGTTCAGCGCGGTGGCGCTTCCGGCCAGCGGCGCAGCCGGCTCGTTCCATCACTCGTTCGAGCTCGACGGCCACCAGATCGACTACTGGGGCACGGTCACCTGCCTGAGCGTCGACTCCGTCAACGGCCGGGCCTGGATCGGCGGCGTGCTGACGCAGGTCTCATCGTCCCACCCAGACGTGGTGGAGCTTCCCGGTGACGACGCCTGGTTCCGGGTGCTTGACACCGGCCCCGCGTCATCCGCGGCGGATGATCGGTCCACCTTCATGGGCTTCAAGGGGTCGGCGGGAATCGACACTTCGGAGCAGTACTGCGCCGAGATGCCATGGCCGGACAACAACGAGCGGACTCACCCGGTCATTGCCGGCAACGTCACGGTCAGCGGATGAACGTACCCTCGGCGTCCCTCTGACCGGGAACGGGGGCCGGATGCGAGTCGCCCGGCCCCACACTCACCTCGCTGGCAGGCGAGAGGTCAGGCCCCGATCGCCTCGGCCCAGGGGCGTTCGCCCAGCCGGAGCTCATCGACAGCCACGTCGGTCGGCATGCCGGCCGCGGTCAGGAAGCGCGCCAGCAGAGTCAGCCCGTCGAGGTAGGCGCGCTGGGTGGCGGGCGTCACGTTGGCGGCGCGCAGGTGGCGGGTGAAGCTGGCGGGCGAAGCTGGCCCCGCGTAGGCGGCCGTGTCGCGGTCGGCTACGATAGGCCCCGTCGCCTCAGCGAGTATCTCGCTCTGTGAGCGCTGTGCTTAGAAAGCGAAATCGAGTTTTGTGCTCTCTTTGAGCACGAAATGTGCGCCCGTAGCTCAGTGGATCAGAGCAGCTGACTTCGGACCATTCCCGTGGGTGCGCTGTGCTGCGAGCGTGAGGGAGTGAGCGAGACGGGCCGGGTTTTCTGCTCTCCCCTGAGCACGACTCAGCAGCCTTCAGGGCTGCCCCCGCATTGCCTTCCGATACTGGTCGACGGCATCCGAGATCAGGGACCGGCTTGCGCCGGTCCCTGATGAAACCTTGCTTCGCGGGGTCAGCGTGGGGTCGGACCGCCCAAGCCGGGCGAGCCATCCGCCGCGTCGCTTTCGGCGCCGGAGCCCTGGAATGCCGGTGCCTCGTGGACGTCCATCGGTCCGGCCTGCGTCGCCGCTGCGCCGGCCGCGAATGCCGGTGCCTCGTGGACGTCCATCGGTCCGGCCTGCGTCGCCGCTGCGCCGGCCGCGAATGCCGGTGCCTCGTGGACGTCCATCGGTCCGGCCTGCGTCGCCGCTGCGCCGGCCGCGAATGCCGGTGCCTCGTGGACGTCCATCGGTCCGGCCTGCGTCGCCGCTGCGCCGGCCGCGAATGCCGGTGCCTCGTGGACGTCCATCGGTCCGGTCAGAGTGGCGGCGGCCGCCCCCGTCGCGGCACCGGCCGAGTCGCCGGACTGAATGGCGTTCAGCCCCACGGCGCCGGCCGACCCGAGCGCCACGGTCCCGACGAGCACGCCCGTCAGCATCAGCCGCTTGCGGAACGCGTCCGCCTCCGCCGCTGAGGGGAAGTGGATCGAGATTGCGTGGCCTTCGGTGTCATCGTCGTCCTCGGCGAGGACGCGAACGGTCGCGGACCGGAGGGCGGAGTGCCCCTCGGTGTCGCGGTCGTCCTGCCTGACTTGAATTTCGCGCGTCGGCCCCTGGCCTCGCCGGAGCTTCGCATCGAGCCACGTCGCCTGGTCGCGCTCGATGGTGGCACTGCCGTCGGTGCCGAGGTCGATGACGAGTCGCTGATCGTTCATGCCGATCTCCTCTTCGCCTGAGCCAGCACCCCGGTGTCGTCGCACGGAACGGCCAGCTCGTATTGGGGCCGAGCGCGGACCGGGCTGACAGCAAGGCGGCGCCGTCCGGTCGCTGTGCGTGCCCGCGGCCCGGTGCGGGCATGGTGTCGAGCGGGAGAGTGCGCCCGTGGGCGCTTGCGGCACAAGGGCTATTCGACGTAGAAGGTGTCAATCATCTGACGGCCGCTGTGCGCCGTGCCCGGCGGCACGCTACTGCCCCCAGCGCTGACGCGGTCGAGCTCCCGCCCCACCGCCATCGGGCTACCGAGATTGGCGCATCGGCCAGTAAAACCGGCAAACTCTCTGCCCAGTAGCCGAGCGAGGTACCCGTCCGTCGCAGCGCTATTCACCGCAGCTCGGGCCTTGCACCCTGATCGTCGTCTCAGGAGCGCGGAGTGGGGCCCGTACTGGCCCGACTGCACGTTCGCGAGCTGGCCGGTAGGGTGACCAGCGGTCAAGCGAGCGGACGCCATGCCGGTACGATGGCTGGCATGCCAGAGGAACGACGCCTCGTCACTGTCCTGTTCGCCGACGTGGTCGGCTCGACCTCGCTCGGAGAGAGCCTCGATCCGGAGGACGTGCGAGGCCTCCTCGGCAGGCTGTTCGCCCTGGCCGAGGACGTGATCGGCGCCCATGGCGGCACGCTCGAGAAGTTCATCGGTGACGCGATCTTCGCGGTCTTCGGGATGCCGCAGGCTCACGGCGATGACCCGGAACGGGCGCTCTCGGCGGCGATCGAACTCCGCGATCGGGCGCGCGCGGACGAGGTCCTCCGCGAACGATTGCCGATCCGTCTTGGGATAAATACCGGTGAAGTAGTGGCGGCGGCCGACCACTCGCGCGGCGACTTCCTGATCGTCGGCGACGCTGTCAACGTCGCCGCGCGCCTCCAGCAGGCGGCAGAGCCCTGGGAGATTCTGTGCAGCGAGCGGACGGCGCGGGCCGCGGGCACCGCCTTCTCGCTCGGTCCTCCGATCGATAAGGCGGTCCGCGGGAGGGATGTCGCCGTCACCGCGCATGTCGTGCTCGCCCGCGCTTCGGCCCGGCCTCGCCGCCGTACCCCGATCGTCGGCCGCGAGTCCGATCTCGCCCAGCTGCAACTCATCGCCCATCGGGCATTCACCGAGCGTCGTCCGTTTCTGGTCAGCGTCACCGCGCTGCCTGGGATCGGCAAGAGCCGGCTGATCCAGGAGTTCGTCGAGCGGCTGGACGCCCCCGCGGCGCGTGTCGCATTCGCGCAATGCCTGCCGTACGGGCAGCGGCTGACCTACTGGCCGCTGCGCGGGCTGCTGCTCGAGATGCTCGGCCTCGACGACCAAGTCGGCGGTGGTGAGCTGCTCCGCGAGCTGGAAGGCTGGCTCCGCGATGGCAACGCGCCCAAGCCGGCCGAGACGGCTCGCGTCATCGCCGCCACGATCGGGGTCGGCGACGAAGAGGTCAGCGACGTAACGCGCCTCCAGGAGGCTTGGCTCGCGCTCATCGCGGTCGCCGCCCACCGCGAGCCAGTGCTGATCGTCATCGAGGACATCCACTGGGCGAGCGACAGCCTGCTCGATCTTCTCGAGCACCTGATCCAGCCGCGCGCGGAGCTCCCCCTGCTCGTCGTGGCCCTCGCCCGACCGGAGCTGCTTGAACGGCGCCGGGCGTGGGGCGCCGGCCGTCGCAACTACGTCTCACTCGCGCTCGAGGCCCTTCGCCAGGACGAAGTGGTCGCCGTCGTCTCGCAGCTGCTGGAACGTGACGATCCGACCATCGCCGCGCTCGCGGTGGAGCGCGGCGATGGCAACCCGCTCTTCATCGGCGAGATCGTGCGCGCGGTGGTAGAGCGTGGGGGAGCGCGCGAGCTGCCCCAGATGCCCGACACCGTGCAGGGCATCGTTCTCGCCCGCCTCGACCTGCTTGACGCCGCATCCCGGCGTCTGCTGCAGGTCGGTTCGGTCTTCGGACGGTCCTTCCGGGGTCAAGGGATCGTCGCCGTCGAGCCGAACCTGTCCGCTGACTTCCCGGCGCTCGCAAATGCGCTGCTCGAGCGTGACCTCATCGACGTCGCGCGCGGCGAGACGTATACGTTCCGCCACATCATGGTCCGCGAAGTCGCATACGCCACGCTGCCCCGGGTTGAGCGAGCCCGGCTTCACCGGCGCGCCGCTGACTGGCTGGCCGGGCAGGCCGGTGGCCGCGAGTCCGAGCTCGCCGAGTTGATCGCGCTTCACTACCGTGAGGCCGCCACCCTCTTTCGCGCCACCTCGGAGCGCGATGCCGAGATCGACTCCGCCGCCGTCGCCTGGTTGTCACGCGCCGCCGAGGCGGCCGCCGCGGCGGCCGCGCAGCTCGAAGCATCTCACCACCTATTGAGTGCGATCGGGCTCGCTCGCCCGGACCAACAGCCGGAGCTCCACGCCGCCCTTGCCGACGCATTGGGTGTGGGCGATCGAGCCGCCGAGGAGTACGTGACGGCGGCTCGGCTCGGACGCGAGCAGGGGCGAGATGCAGATTTCCAGCTGCGAAACCTCGCCATGGCGCTCCAGGTGTACGGGCGCTGGTTCGCGAGCGTCGCGCGCCAGCCGAGCCGCGATGAGCTCGACCGGCTGCGCGATGAGGCGCGTGCTCTCCTGTCCGCTGCAAGCGATCAGCGTGCCAGGGCGACCTTCGAGGCGGCCGAGGGCTTCCTCAGCTACTGGGTGAGGAACCTCGGCCTGGAACCGCGGCCGGGGGAGAACGCAGCCGCGGAGGCGAGTGCCCGCCGCGCTCTGGTGACCGCGGAGCGGCTGGCGGACGACGGGCTCACCAGCGCTTCGCTCGACGCGCTCGCCGCGGTTGTGCAGGCCGAGCGGCCTCATGAGGCGGCCGCCCTCCAAAGGCGGCGCCTGGCGCTATCCGGCCTGACCATTGCCGAACGCAGCGATGCGTACTACACGAACCTGTGGCTCCTGGCCCTCCTCGGCAGACTGGACGATGCTGTCGACCTGGCCGGCGAGGCGCTCGATGCGACCGAGACGATCCGACGCCACCCATTCTCGCTCGGCATCGGCGCGTGGGGCATCTACGCCCTCGCCCTCCTCGGTCGGTGGGACGAGGTATCCGCGTGGGCGCCGCGCGAGCACGCGCGGTGGGTGGACGCTGACCGGCCGTCGGCCGCATTCGTCCTCCAGGGGTTCTACTCGGCGCTGGCCGTTGCCCGGGCACGGCGTGACGAGCAGCTCGCGTCAGTCTCCCGGGACGCCTTCGAGGAGATCGTTCGGGCGTACGACGCCACGCAACCGACGTCCGCGCTGCTCGCCATCGCGACCCTCGACGTCGAGCGCCTCGTGCACGGGATGCTCGAGAACCGGCATCGCTACCCGTCTGAGCGGGCGTACCACGTCGAGCACGTTCTCAGCCTGGTGACCGATCGGCGCGCCACAGTGCCGGAGGCCCTTCTGAAGGACATGGTCGTGGACTCGCAGCGTATAGGACTGCCCGTACTCGAGGCTGAGGCGCGCCGGGCACTAGGGGTCTCCACCTCCGACCCGGGTCATCTGAGTGAGGCGCTCGAGATTTTTGAGCGGCTGTCGGCATCGCCGCGGCTTGCGCGCGTGCAGGTTGAGCTCGGCGGACTCATCCAGGATCCTGCGCTCGTCGATCGCGGGGTCGCCACCCTTGAACGGCTCGGCGATCTGGAACATCTCACTCGGATCGGGCGCGGGGCCGTCACGTGAGAACGCCCGCGACGAAGCCGAGGAAGAGCCGGCCATGACGTAGTCGCCTTGCCCCGGCGGATCGCCGGGCCACCGGGCCATCCATCGGTTCACCGGAGGTCGATAGGAACGACACAACGACGACGCTGGATCACGGGGTCCTCACGCACGAGAAGGAGCACCGCCGGCCATTACGGTTGACGACGCCGTGGAGCGGCTCGCCTCCGCTCTACTGACTGCGTTGGAGCCGCGAGGTCCCATTCGAAGTTGTCCAGCATCACCACGACCTCCGGCGCCTCCCAGGCGCGGTTGCGACGGCGACCGACGAATACCGGCTTCAGGATGTCGGCGTCCTCCAACGCGAGAACGGCCAATCGGGCGGCTTCGTAGCTGACACCCGCGATTTCTGCGGCGACGTTGGCGTCGAGGACCGGTCGTGCCGGCAGGGCCTGGATCACCTTCTCCGCGGCCGAGTCGCGCCGCGGTCGGCCTGCGGCTTTTCGCCACGAATCCTGCAGCCCCGTCAGGCGATCGCCGAGGGAAGCCGCGTGGTTGGCGGCGGTTCGCAGCGCAGCGGTGAAGAGCCGACACCACTCGATCAGGTTGTTGTTGCGATAGTCGGTCAGACCCGCGACGTAGACCTTGGCATTCGTAGCCAGCACGATGCTGATCGGTGGGACGAAGGTGGGGGCCAGACCACGGCGACGAAGCAGAACGTGGATCAATGCCCTTCCCACGCGTCCGTTCCCGTCGATGAACGGGTGGATGGTTTCGAACTGGGCGTGTGCGACAGCCGCCTGCGCTATGGCCGGTACGTCATCTCGGTTCGCAAATTCGCACAGGTCGGCGAGCAGACCCGGGACCTCGTCTTCGGGAGGAGGGATGAACTCGGCGTTCCGTGGACTGTTGGAGTCGCCGCCGATCCAGTTCTGTTCCTCGCGGATACGACCCGCGTACGCGCGATCGTTGGTGGCCTCCATCAGCGTCCGATGGATGGCGATGATGTCGGCCGTCGCGATCGCTTTCGAGGCCTCCCCCAAGCCGATAGCCGCCTCCATCGCCCGGATATTGCCGATGACCGACCGAGCCGTTGCATCCGCGGCATCCGGGTCGTACAGCGCCCTGGCCAGCCGCCGCTGAGACAGCTCTAGGCCCTCGATCCGGGAAGAGGCGATGCTCTCGGACCTCAGGAGCTGTCGGCTCAACGCTTCGAGGCCGGCCAGGTGCGGTGAGGCGTGCAGATCTGCGAGCGCCGTGGCGGCTTCCGACATGAGCTCGACCAGGCTTGCCGGAAATTCGATCTCGAGATCGGCAACGGTATCCGGAACGAAGGCTTGGTACGTGAAGCCAGCCCGCTGCTTCCATCCACCGTAGGCGGACGGATTGGGCGCCCATCGTCGTTCGACCAGCCTTGGCATGTCCATGGATCCTTGTGTTCGTCGCTCGCTTACGCAAGGATAGCACACGAACCTTGCGTACATTGAGTGCATATCCAAGGATCGGGTTGTCTGTGCGTCCGTGGGAACGAGAGCCCCGGGTGCTCGGAGCGTCAGACACGTACTCCGCTTCGCGGACACCCATCTTTCGCAGCCGGTGCTGTAAGCATCTCCATCAGTCACTGCCATGACTTGCTTGCAGATGACCGCGCAGGGGCCACTCGATGTCTGCTATGTGTCTCGCCGCGTTCTCGATTATTCTGCTCTCTGAGCGCTGTGCTTAGCGCAATTCGAGTTATGTGCTCTCTTTGAGCACGAATACGCGCCCGTAGCTCAGCGGATCAGAGCAGCTGACTTCGGATCAGCAGGTCGGGGGTTCGAATCCCTCCGGGCGCGCCATACAACATGTCGGCGATCGATCTCGACGGCCACAAGATGTTGGGGCAAATGTGTCAGATACTCGGCACAACACTTGTCCCGAGTCAGATGCTCAGTGGCCCCAGCTGATCTCAGCGCGAACTCCGTCACGAGCACCAGACCGATAATCAGATGCTCGTCTGAGGCCCGGAAGGCCGATGGGTGATCGTGGGTCAGGAGGTCATGTCGCGCCTCCGGCTCTAACCACGCCCCGAAAAATGCTCGCGTGTGCCCAGTCGACCTGCCGCGGACGCGGTTAAAGCCGTGGCACCTTGCCCGAACGAGTTACCGTCGCAGCATGCGCGATCTCGATATCTCGACAGCTCTGCGCACACGAACGGTCCGAGCATTGAGCTTCGATCTCGACGGGACATTGTTGGATGGGAATCCGTGGAGAGCGGTCATCGTCCGATCGTGCGAGGAGATTGCTGCGGCCCATCCTGGCGTCGACGCTAACCGCCTTATTGAAGCGAATGCTGAGGTGTGGGAGCACTGCTTCCCGGAGGTCGAGAGGTCCTGGGCTCTGGGGATGGTCGATGGCCGAGGCGTGACCGCCGAGGCGTGGCGTCGGACGCTGGTAGCGAGCGGGTCAGACGACCCAGCCACCGCCGAGTTCGCGACGGCGACCTATCTGCGAAACCGGCGGGACGCAATGCGCTTGTTCGATGATGCCCGTGACATCTTGGGCCGGATTGGGACTAGCCTACCGCTGGCACTTATCACGAACGGCGCATCCGATACCCAACGCGAAGCCCTGCGCGTCTTGGGATCGAGCACCGGTTTCGGGCGATCGTCATCTCCGGCGAGGTAGGCATGGTCAAGCCTGATCCGGGCATCTTCGAGATTGCCATCAGCCGGTTGGGTGTTGAACGACAGGCCATCTGGCATATCGGCGACAACCCGCGCGTCGATGTCGAGGGCGCTCGTCGAGCGCGACTAACGGCCATCTGGCTCAATCGGAGCGGGGCCAATCGGGCGCCTGGGGATCCGGCGCCCGACTTCGAGATTGCATCCCTCACCGAGTTATCAGCGTTGGGTGGGCGAGCCCCGAAGGCCGAGGTGCGGGATCAACTCCGGCGGCGGTGACCATCCGACGCTAGCGCCCTTGACGACCTGATTGCCTGTAAGGCATGCCGTTCTGCCATCACGGACGTTACTTGCGGTGGTGACTTAAGCTTCAGGTGAGGATGGCGCCAAAGCCCGGCGCCGCTTGTGCCCCTCTCAAAGGGCGTGTCGTGTAGGCGTGGGAGCTATGCCCGCAGTTGCGTCTAGGGGCACTCAGCAGCCCAGCCTCGACTTCGCGGGCCGGCGTCAAGGAGTCGGCGCCCGAGAGAGTCCAGCACGCAGTTGACCATCAAGGCAGGGGCCAGTTCCTACGTAGAATCGGGCTGACGATGGCTGCGCCCTACTTCGTCCCAAGTGCGGATCTCCTTCCCTATTGGCCACATGACCTGCTGGCCACTAGCGACGTCCCGATCATGGGCCGGCTCAGCCAGCTCGCAGGCGTCACCGAGCTCGAGCTCGTGGAATACGAAGGGGAGCTCGGTCTGGTCGGGACGATCGCGCTCTGGGACGAGCTGGCCCTTGACCTGCCGCTGGTCGACGGGGTCCAGCTCGTCCTGGGTCAGACGGGTCAGAACCTGACGGAGCTGCCGTTCACGCTCGACTTCGGCCCGCCGACCGAAGAGGTCACCGGTGGCCTCGCCGAGCGGGCGGTGGACGTCTTCCTCAAGGGCCGCCAGGGCCCGTACGAGCTCATGTTGCCGGAGGTCGACGTGGGCCTCCGATTCGCTCCTGACGATCTGCCGCCGATGCGACCCAAGGCTGTCGGCGACCTGAGCAAGGGCTTCGAGCCGGACCCGATCAGGTCCTATACGCAGCTCAACTTCCGTGCCGCCGTCGCGATCAACACCGACACGGGCGTCGACATGCTGGCGCCCGGTGACCTGGACCTGCCGTACTGCCAGATCGGCTCGACCGGCGTCGTCATCTCGGCCCAGGACGTGGTCCTGCGACTGTCCGACGCGCAGCCGATGCCGGTGGGCATCGATCCCGAGGCGTTCGACCTCGATGACGACTGGAAGGGCGTGTACCTCGGCAGCGTCCAGGTCTTCAACCTGAACTCGTTGATCGACGCGCTGCCCGAGCGCCTGGACCTGGAGAAGTGGTTCATCGGCCGCGGCGGCGTGACCGGCAAGCTCAGCGTCGTGCTCGACCTCGAGCCGGACATGTCGGCTCAGTCGTTCGCCGTGCGGACCATCCGGCTCGCGTTCCAGCAGAGCATCCTGCTCGAGGGCCTCGTCCAGCTCGCCGTGAAGCTGGCGTTCTTCGACGACCGTGTCTTCTACCTCGACCTGGCGATCACCAACGAGCCGAAGCTGGACTTTCCCGCCTCGGTCGGCTTCATGGGCTCGCTGGCGGGCGTCCAGCCGGCGGGGCCGGGGGAGCCGCCTCGCCAGGACGAGCTGGAGGTGCTGACCGTCACGGATGCCGACGAGACGATCACGCCCGCCGCCCGCCGGGTGTACCTGCGCGTCGGCGTGAGCAAGCTCAGCATCCGGGCCAAGCCCGACCGCGCCCGTGCCGACAAGGAGGACGACCCCGAGGACACGCGCTACTGGGACGTCATCATCGACGGTCGAGCGGAGGTGGGGCCGGGTGCGACCGTGGCCGACACGTTCTTCGGCGGCGAGTTCAAGGAGATGGGCCTCCAG
>Ga0299914_10000378_pt1 | contig 26529 bp, 22 predicted proteins | sample RVTome_10_FD_201361 | JGI IMG/M metagenome (GOLD analysis project Ga0299914, IMG submission 201361) | Soil microbial communities from uranium-contaminated site in the Upper Colorado River Basin, Wyoming, United States - RVT153D57 (version 2) ... | reverse complement strand
CCGATCTGGCTCGTCGTGGAGGCCTTCAGCCGCGAGGACGGCCGCCGGCTGTGGGAGTACCGGATGGAGGCGACCGGCCCGCTGCCGGCGCTTCACGAGAAGCACAACCTCGCCACGCCGACGCCCGTCACCGACGGCGAGCGGGTGTACGCCTGGTTCGGCAACGGACAGATCGCGGCGCTCGACATGGAGGGGCGCGTTGTGTGGTCGCGGCATCTCGGTCGGGACTACTCGCCGTTTGTGACCCGATGGGGCCACGGCAGCTCCCCCGCGCTGCACGGCGGCGTGCTCTTCCTGCTGTGCGACCATGAGCGCGCGTCGTATCTGCTCGCGCTGGACGCGCGGACGGGACGCGAGCGATGGAAGGCGGACCGCGGCAGCGGCCGCATCTCGCACAGCACGCCGCTGGTCGTGCCGGCGCCGGAGGGACACGAGCTGCTGGTCAACTCGAGCGAGCGCATCGATGCCTACGACCCGGCGAGCGGCGCACTCCTCTGGTATGCGGGCACCAGACGCCAGACGCCGGTGCCGTCGGCGGTCTTCCACGGCGGGCGGATCTATCTGAGCCGCGGCTACCGCAACAGCGACTACCTCGCGATCCGCCCGGGAGGCCGCGGCGATGTGAGCGGCTCCCACGTCGACTGGCGCGCGCCGGGCGGCGCGTCCTACGTCCCGTCGATCCTCTATTACGAAGGACTCGTCTACGTGACGAACGAGATCGGCATCGTCACGTGCGCCGACGCCGCGACCGGCGAGCGCGTCTGGCAGCATCGGCTCGGCGGCGTGTTCTTCGCGTCTCCGGTGGCCGGAGACGGCAAGGTCTATCTGGTGAGCGAGACCGGCGAGACCTACGTGCTCCGGGCCGGGCGTCGTCCCGAGGTACTGGCCACCAACGATCTCCGCGAGCGGTTCCTCGCCTCGCCGGCGATCGCCAGGGGACGGCTGTTCCTGCGAAGCGACCGGACCCTGTTCGCCGTGGGAGACGCGGCGTCGACGGATTGACGCGCCGCGCCCCTTCTGGCGACGAACACCAGCCGCCGCGGCAGCAGCGGCGCCGCCGGGCCGTAGCGCCGCCGGGTCCGCACCGAGAACCCTGCCGCGCGCAGCGACCGCACCACGGCTGCCGCGTCGAAGACCCGGGCCGCGTGCCGCTCGCGGGAACGGCGGTAGCGTCCGCCGCCGGTTTCGCGAAGCACGGTGATGTCGCGGGTCAGCGTTCCCGCTCGCTCCCGTGCCTCGATCAGCACGACCCAGTCATCTCCGGCATGCCAGTCGCGGTACGAGGCGCGGCGCCGACCGCCGGTGTCCACCAGCAGATCGAACACGAACAGTCCGCCAGGCGGCAGCGCGCGATGAACGCGGGCGAACAGCGGCGCGAGAAGCCGGCGCGGCGCCGCGCCGGCAGGCAGATAGCCGATCGCTTCCCCGATGGAGATGACCGCCTCGCATGGCGGCAGCGCCACCGTCTGGAGGGGGCCGAGGCGGAATCGCGCGCGCGGCGCCATCCGGCGCGCGATGCGCAGCATGGCCGCGGACCGATCGATGCCTGTCACCTCGTAGCCGGTGGAGGTCAGCGCGCGCGCGAGCACCCCGCTGCCGCACCCGAGCTCGACGATGCGGCCGGTGTGAACGCCCGCGGCGTGCAGCAGGTGGAGAATCGCGGGCGCCGCGGCACGCGAGAAGCCGCTGAACCCGGCGTGGTGCACGTAGGCGAGGTCGTCGCCGTAGAAGGCGGTGGTCGTCACGAATGCGGCAGGCGGAGCGTCCGTGCGATTATGACGCACGATCCCGATGGGCCGGACATCACGAAGCGCGGGCCTGCTGCTGTTCCGCCGGCGCCACGAAGGCCTCGAGGTGCTGCTCGCGCACCCGGGCGGGCCGTTCTGGGCGCGGCGCGACGCGGGTGCGTGGACGATCCCGAAGGGCGAGATCGGGGACGGCGAAAATCCCCTGGCCGCCGCCTGCCGCGAATTCGAAGAGGAGACCGGCGTCCGTCCCCAGGGCCCCTTCCTGCCGCTCGGCGAGATCCGGCAGAAGGCGGGCAAGACGGTGCTCGCATGGGCCTGGGAGGGGGACATGGATGCCTCGCTCGCCCGCAGCCACACGATCGGGATCGAGTGGCCCCCGCGCTCCGGACGCCGGATTGAGGTACCCGAAGCGGATCGCTGCGAGTGGTTCGGCGTCCCTGCCGCGCGCGAGAAGCTCAATCCCGCCCAGGTCGAGCTGCTCGACCGCCTCGACGCGACGCTGGCGGCGGCATCGTAGGCACGGACCTCACCAGGGCGCCAGGCCCGCGTAGCTCCGGAGATCGTGGTAGAGCGTGAGAATCTCCACCGCATACTTCGGATCCGTCGCCCAGTTGCCATTGCCCATCTGCTGCCAGGTCCTCGCCTTGCCCTTGGGCCTCACGAACTGGAAGCGCGGGTCCACGCAGACCTGGCGCAGCGGCGGCACGTCGCACGACGTCGCCGCCGGGTCCGCATACGCGCGAAGGTGCTGAACCTGTGCCCGGATGCCGGTGCGGGCGTCGGGAAAGCGGTTCGGCCGGCCGCCGCTGTCGGTCGCACCGATGCCGGCGAAGTTGTTGAAGGAGGGATCGACGGTCCCCGTGAAGCCGAACCAGTTGGTCTCGTGGACGGCCTGCACGAACGCGAGATCGCCCCGAACCCGCTCGAACGCGCCCTCTTCGACGAAGTACCCGGCCAGCGCCTCCACGGGCACGGTGGCGCGGTACTCCACTTCCGTCCGATCGTGAAACCACGCCGCCATGGTCGGCGCCGCCACCTCCGTGGGGCCCATGATCGAGAGCGGGCGATGGAGCGGCGGCGCCGAGGCGCAGGCGCCAAGGGCGACAGTGCCGGCAAGCGCAGCAGGAAGACACCACCGGATCGCGAGTGCCGTAACGTGGTCGTGCAAGGTTGGGCTATCTTACCCGTGTCATGCCGCTGATTCTCCACGACCTCGATCCGCTGCACTGGGCCGTTGCGGGTGCCGGCATCGCCGCCGTGACGCTCGTGCTCCTGTACGTCTCGAGCCGGCGCCTGGGCATCTCGGGCGGCTTCGACGACATCTGCAGCCTCGTGCTGCGGCAGCCGTACTTCAGCCGTGAGAGCGTGACCGCCGGACGGCGGTGGCGGCTGCCGCTGCTCGCCGGGCTCGTCCTCGGGGGCGTGCTGTCCGCACTGCTGGGAGGCGGATGGCGCCCCTTCTGGGATCTCGGCAGGTTCGACGAAGTCGTCGGCTTCGCGCCGGCCGGCAAGCTCGCCTGGATGTTCGTGGGCGGCCTGTTCATCGGGTTCGGCACCCGGCTCGGCGGCGGGTGTACGAGCGGACATGGCATCTTCGGCCTGTCGAATCTCGAGCTGCCGAGCCTCGTCACGACCGTCAGCTTCATGGCCGGCGGCATCGCGACGAGCCACATCCTGTACCGCGTCGTGTTCGCCTGAGAAACCGTCATGACGCTGCTCTACGCCGTGCTGGGAACCATCTTCGGATTCGTCCTGAGCCGCTCGGGCGCGGCGGACTACGACTACATCCAGGGCATGTTCCTGTTCGAGGAGTTTCAGCTGTACGGCATCATCGGGACTGCCGTCGTGATTGCGGGCCCGGGCGTCTGGCTGATCAAGCGGGGCGGGCGCACCGTATGGGGGCGCGCCCTCGAGATGGAGCGCAATCCGCTGCACCGGGGCAACGTGGCGGGCGGCCTGCTCTTCGGCATCGGGTGGGCGATCACCGGCATGTGCCCCGGCCCGATACTCGTGAGCATCGGGGAGGGGAAGATCTACGCGCTGGCGGCGCTGGCCGGCGCGGTGACCGGCGCCGCGCTCTTCGGTGCCGCCTATCCGCGGCTCCAGGGAATGCTCTCGCTCCCCCCGCTGAAGGCGGGCACGGGGTGCGGCTGACGTCCGGCGCGTCAGAGTCCATCGCCGGCACGCCGCGAGGAGATCGATCAGGACATGCCGCTCAGGTCACGCCGTCTCGTTCTGCTCTCGCTGATCGCTCTCGCTGCGTCCGCGCTGTCGGCCTGCGGGCGCGCCGAGGAGGGCTCGACGATCCGCTACCGCATCGCGCTGGTGCCCAAGGGCGCCACGCACGAGCACTGGCAGAGCGTCCACGCGGGCGCCCGGAAGGCGGTCTCGGAGCTCGCCGGCCGCGGCATCGAGATCGAGCTGTTCTGGAACGGGCCGCTTCGGGAGGATGACCGGGAGCAGCAGATCCAGGTGGTGGAGGGGTTCATCACCCGGGGCGTCGACGGTCTCGGCCTGGCGCCGCTCGACAGCCGCGCGCTGGTCCGCCCCGTCGAGGAAGCGCGGCGCGCCGGCATCGCCGTACTCATCTTCGACTCGGCGCTCGACACGCCCGACATCGTGAGCTACGTCGCCACCGACAACTACCGGGGCGGCACGCTCGCGGCGTCGCGCCTGGGCGAAGCGCTGAAGGGGCGCGGACGCGTGCTGATGCTGCGGTACCAGGAAGGATCCGCGGCCACCGAGGAGCGCGAGACCGGCTTCCTGGACCACATGCGCGAGCGCTACCCCGACGTCACGGTCATCTCGTCGAACCAGTACGCGGGCGCGACCCGCGACACCGCGAGACGCGCCTCCGAGAACCTCCTCAACCGCCACGCGCACGAGATCGACGGCATCTTCACGCCCAACGAGTCCTCGACGCACGGGATGCTCCTGGCGCTCCAGGACATCCGCCGCGCGGGCCGCGTGGCGTTTGTCGGCTTCGACACCAGCGCCGTGTTCGTCGAGGCCATGGGTCGCGGCGAGCTGCAGGGGTTCGTCGTCCAGAACCCGGTGAACATGGGCTATCTGAGCGTGATGACGCTGGTCGATCACCTGCAGGGACGCCCTGTGCCGCCGAAGATCGACACGGGGGTCGAGCTGGTCACTCCCGAGAACCTGAACGAACCGGGCATCCAGCGGCTGCTGACCCGATCGCTCGACTGAGCCGCGTCAGGCGGCGGGCCCGGATCCGGCGGTGCCGGCCGTCGCGGCCCGGATGCGCTCGAGCCCTTCGGGTGTCCCCGCGAGCACGAGCGAATCGTCCTCGGCGAGCGGCCGCCGCGGGTCCGGCGCCGAGAGGCGGTCGCCGCCTCTCGCCACGGCCAGCGCGACCACGCCGTACCGACCCGGCAGCTCCAGATCGGTGAGCGTCCGTCCCGCCCACCCGGCGTCCTTGACCGGCACCTCCTGAATCGCGAAATCGTCGGCCGGGCCTTCGCCGGGTACCTCGACCCGCGCCAGGTACTCCACCGCACGGCCCAGCGCCGCGGGCTCGCCCGACAGGATCAGGCGATCCCCCGGAAACAGCTGAAACGCCGGACCCGGGTTGAAGATGCTGCGTCCACCGCGGCTGACCGCCAGGACGGTCGCGCCGAACTCCTCGCGAAGCGGCACGTCCGCGATCCGGTGGCCGGCCCAACGCGAGGCCGATCCCAGCCGCACCTCGCGAAGGCCCGGCGTCCTGGTGGCCACCTGGGCCATGCGATCGATGACCGACGTGAGCGCGTCCACGGCCTGCTCTGCGGCATCCGCGTACGGGCGCAGCAGCACGTCGGCGCCCTCCAGGTGCAGGGTGTCCCCTTCATCCGCCGTCCGGCAGGCCACGGCCACCTTGCCCTTGAACCCGCGCTCGCGGAGACGGCGCAGGAGCACGCGGCTCGTCTCGATGTCGGGCGCCGTGCTCACGACCCACCTCGCATGGTCGAGCGGCACGTGATCGAGCAGCTCGGCGTCGCTCGCGTCGCCGTAGAGGACCGGAACGCCCTCGGCGCGCCAGCGGGCCAGCGCCTGAGGATCGAAGTCGACGCCGATCACCGCGCGGTTCCTGAGCCGCAGGTGCCGCACGATGCCGCCGCCGTACCGTCCGAGCCCGAACACGATGACGTCGGCCGACGCGGGCGCCGGCGCGTCGATGCCGACCTCGCGGTACGGCGTGCGGCGCTCGAAGACGGCGAGCCAGGGCGCCAGCCAGTCGTACAGGCGGCCCGAGTAGATGATCATGTAGGTGGAAAGGCCGATCGTCACGAGCCCCACCGTCGTGATCAGTCCCATCGTCTGAGGGCCGATGTGCCCGACGCTGACCCCGAGCGCACCGAGAATCAGCGAGAACTCGCTGATCTGGGCGACCGTCAGCCCGGCGAGGAAGCCGGTGCGCTTCCGATAGCCCATGTAGCCCATGATGGCGAGCACGATCACCGGGTTGCCGACGAGGACGAACACCGACAACAGCAGCGCCGCGCCCAGCGTCTCGCCGAGCAGCGCGAGATCGAGCCGCGCGCCGAGATCGATGAAGAAGAACAGCAGCAGGAAGTCGCGGACCGTCACGAGCCGGCTGCCGAGCGCTTCGCGGTACGGCGTGGACGCGAGCGATGCGCCGCCGAGGAAGGCGCCCACTTCCTTGCTCAGCCCGAGGGACTCTCCGGCCGCGGCGAGCGCCACGGCCCACGCGATGCCCGCGAGCACCAGCAGCTCCGGCGTTCGCGCCAGCCGGGTCGTGATGCCGGGCAGGACGTACACCGCGAGCAGCGCAATGGCCCCGAGGAAGCCGAGTCCCTTGACCACGATCATCGCCGCGTACACCGCGAGGCTCTGATCGGCGGACGCCTGTCCTCCGATCGCGGTGATGCCGATCATGGCCAGGATCACCGCGATGTCCTGCACGATCAGGAAGCCGACCGCGATGCGCCCGTGCAGCGCGTCGATCTCGTGCTTGTCGGACAGCAGCTTGACGATGATGATCGTGCTCGAGAAGGTCAGCGCGACCGCGACATAGACCGCGGTGAGCGGTGTCATCCCGAGCGCCATCGCGATCAGGTACCCGACGACCGACGTGAAGACGATCTGGCCGGCGCCGGTCGCCAGCGCGACCGGTCCGAGCGTGCGGATCGTCCGGAAGTCGATCTTCAGCCCCACCACGAACAGCAGCAGCGAGATGCCGATGCTCGCCAGCAGCTCGAGCTGCTCGTGCCGCGTCACCAGGCCGGCGCCGGCGGGGCCGACGATGATGCCGACGGCGATGAAGGAGACGATGAGCGGCTGGCGCAGGAAGGATCCGACCGCGCCGATGACGGCCGCCGTGAGAAGGATGATCGCGATCTCGGAGAATGCGGGTTCGAACGTCATGCGTGCACGCCCAGCGTAACACCCACGCTCAGACGGCCGGACTGGTTCGACCGCTTCCCTCCCGGATCGTGCCGACCAGGGCTCTCGTCTGGGCGCAGGCGTGGTACGCCACCGCGTACCATTCCCTGAAGTATCCGTCGCGCCTCGCATCCTGCCGGGCCAGTTCCCCGAGATCCCGCGGGTCGATGGGTCCGATGAACGCGCCCTCCGCGAGGGCGCTCGCGGCATGGCGCGCGTACGCGATGGCGCGGGGCCCCTGGCCGTAGGTCCGGCTGCCGAAGGCGGGGCGCCGCGCGACGTGGCCGTGCGTCCACCGCTCGAGCGCGCGCAGGAAGCGCTGCAGCGGAGGGCGCGCGAACCCGAAGTCGAGCATCTGCGGCGGAAGCAGGTGGTAGACGAACGGGTTCACGTAGTGCAGGTAGAGATCGAACGCTTCCGGCGTCATCGGCATCCATCCCGGCTGGCGGCGGTCTCCTTCGAGCAGCCGCTTCACCGGGCCAACCTCGACGGTGCGCCAGCCGAGCATGGGCGGCACCGGAAGAACGGCCGAGGCGTGACGCGGACCGCTGGGGAGCGGAGGCAGCAGCAGCCCGTGTGCCCTTCGCGCCAGCGCGAACGCGGTCGATGCCAGCTCGTGGTACGAGGCCCTCGGGTGAGGCGGCCCGGTCTCCGGGGCCAGGCGCCGCCACGCCGTCTCCATCTCCTGCCGACTCAACGGCGGCTCGTCGAAGTGTCCCTCCACGATCCCGAGCGTCGCCCACATCTCGAGCGCGAACTTCCGCAGGTTCCGGCGATGGCGCCGCCGGAGCGCGATCGGCAGATAGCGATCGAACCAGAAACAGAACCGCGCCGCCGCATCATCCCGGCCGATTCTCCAGGCAGGAATTCGGAACGAAGCGCCGTGGAGGAGGAAGGCCGATCGATCGAAGGCCTCGCGGACGGGCTCCAGCCGGACCCAGTCCTCCATCTCGCGCGCGTCGAACACCTCGGCTTCCCCGACGATCGGCAGGACGCGTTCGAGCCGGCTCATACGGCGGCGGAGCGCCACGAGCGGCTCGCCCTGGCCCGTGCCGGCGCAGGCGTCGTGCAGGCGAATCCCGAGATCGATGTCGCTGCGCCCGAACGAGATCTCGCCCGCGGCGAGGCTGCGCCTCGCATAGACGCTCTCGACGATCGCGCAGCGTCCGAGATAGCGGGCCGCACCGCTCGCCAGCGCGAGATACACGGCGTTTCCGGCACGGGTGAGGCCGGCGCCGCGATGCCGCGGCCGGCCGGCGGCGACGAGGTGGCCGGCCGGCGCCTCACTCAACGGCGGAGCGGGGAGCGGAGCCGGACAAGGCACGCTCGACGGCCGCGCGCAGGGCACGCGAACCCGGTGTCACCGTGGTGGGAAAGACGGCGGCGACCTGTCCGTCACGGCCGACCAGGAACTTGTGGAAGTTCCAGCCGGGCAGATGACCGGTCTCGCCGAGCCGGCGGTACACCGGAGACTGTCCGGGGCCCGGTTTCGTCTGGACCTTTCCGAACAGCGGGAACGTGATGCGGTAGCGCTCGTCGCAGAAGCGCCGAATCTCGTCGGCGGCGCCCGGTTCCTGAGCGCCGAAGTCGTTGCTGGGGAACCCGATCACCGTGAAGCCGCGCGGCGCCAGCTCGTCGTGCAGCGCCTGGAGACCCGCGTACTGGGGCGTGAACCCGCATTCGCTCGCGACGTTGACGACCAGCGTCACCATGCCCGCGAAGCGCGAGAGGTCGATTGGCGTGCCGTCGAGGGCCGGCACCGTCAGCTCGTAGAACGAGGCCGACAGGGGCCGCACGTCGGTGCTCCCGCGCAGCCGGCGCACCACGAGCGAGGCCGGCCGCGCCAACAGCGAGGCAAGGGAGGCGAGCCGGTGCTTCATGGAGCGTCAGGCCGGACGAGCGGCGACTGTGGCGGCGCAAGATCAGCTACGATCGGGCTCATGCTCAGGACCTCGCGCACGCTCATCGCCACTGTCTCGCTGATTGTAGCCGTCCCGGGTGTCGCGGCGGCGGACTGGGACCTCATGGTGTTCGGCGGACGCTCGTATCCCACGCACGAGGAGCGGCTCGTCGTCCGTCTCCCCGACGTGCCGCCGGTTCCGGGGCTCGAGATTACAGCCCAGGGGACGCCCGAGATCCGCGGCAGTGGAGGTCCGGTGTTCGGCGGCGCGCTGGCGAGCGCCGGGCTCTTCGGCATCGAGGGACGGGTCGATCTGGTCAGCGTCGACCTCGAGTTCAGCGGCGCGCGGTACGACCTCGCGTTCGTGCCGCCCGCATTCGGCGTCAGCACGGGCCAGCTCACGGTCGGCGAGACCGTGCTGGAAGTGGATCGGCTGAACATCATCTCGGTGAACGCCCGCCTGAAGACGCCGGGGCCGCTGGGGCTGGTCGCCTCCGGCGGGATCAGCTATCTCCCGGGCTTCGAGGTCTCGGGCACCGTGCCGGTCGCCTTCCAGCTCGGCAACATCGGCGGGCTCGCGCAGCCGCTCCTGCGCGTGCGGGTGGATCCCGAGGAATCGGACCACAGCTTCGGCGTCAATGGCGGCGCAGGCATCCGCCTCGGCGGGCGCGTCGGCGTCTTCGCGGAGGCGCGCGTCTTCTACTTCAAGTCGTACGAGCTGAGCCTGGAGTTCGACGCCGCGCAACCGCTGGTGAACGAACTGCTCGACAACGTCGACACTGTCCGCTTCCGTCCGCTCATCGTCAACGCCGTCGTCGGCCTCTCGATCCGTATTCCGGGGCTGTGAGGGGGGCGCGCCAGTCGCCGAAGGACAGTTCGCGGGTGGCGAACTGGTAGATGACGACGCGCTTGCCGTCGAGCCGCGACGGATCGCGGTCGAGCACCGCGCGCGTGGCGTACGCCGCCTCGTCGTTCTGCACCAGGCGATCGACGGGCCGGCCGAGCGCGTAGCTCAGCTGCTCCGCGAGGCCGGCCGACGTTCCCCATCCCATCGACTCGAGGGCGTAGATGTTCGTGAAGCTGTCCCCGAGCAGCAGGACGTCGGCGTCACGCGACGATCGCCAGAGCGTCCCGTCTTCCCGCAGGATGCGACGGATCCACACCGTCTCCGGCGGATAGAGCCCGCTGCCCTCGGGAAGGTCCAGCATGCGGGCCGTATCTCCTGCGTTCGTGATCTCCTGGCGCTCGATCCGGTAGGACGCACTCGCGGAGGACAGTGGCACGTGCTCCCGCACGAATCGCGCGAGCAGCTCGGCGACCTCTTCCATCGCCTCCGGACGCCAGTGAGTGTCGGTCTCCAGGTACTGCGGACCGAAGCGCCGGGATTGCGTGAGCGCCGCCGCCGGATCGAACACCAGCGTGCCGTCGCGGCGCAGGTCCTCGAGGAGCGGGGCATACGAGGGATTGTGCAGCGCACCCCGGAGGCCTCCGTAGCCGGACGCCAGCGCCTCGGGGTGAATCGACGGCTTCACGGGCGTGGGCATCACGACGAGCGTGATGCCGCGCGCCGCCAGATCGCGCCGGAAGCGGGCGATCGCCGGACGCGGGTCCGGCTGCGGCGGGCGGTCCCACTCCGAGGCCGACCCGATCCGGCGCTCGAGCATGCGCGGCTCGAGAAACGGCCGCCCGGTGACGTACTCCACGTCGGGGCGGTAGAAGAGCCATCCGCCGGCTCCCTTGTAGACGCGCTCGTTGCCCGCCCCGAGCCAGCGCGTGAGCGCGAGCTGCGCCGGCGGACGGAGCGTCCGTCCCAGGAGCGACTCGTCCTCGAGCGCCGTCTCGAATGCGCTCAACGCCGCCAGCGCGCGGCGGTTGACCCGGACGATGCGATCCCAGGCACCCGCGCCGGGCAGCGCGGCGAGCTCGTCGCGGATGCCGGCGTGCAGCCGGGTGAGGTGCGACCACGACGGCTCGAGCCCCTGCGCCGCCAGCGCGTTCACGCCGAGCCACTCGACGAGCGGCACGATCGCAATCATCACGGCGAACATCACCGCCATCGCGCGCGCCGTCGCAGGCGCGACGTCGGTCCGGCCCACCTCGACGTGTGCCTGCCGCTCGCGGCTCAGGGTGGCCGACGGCAGCGCAGGTGCGGGCGTGATCGCGACGCGTTCTTCGGACATCAGAAGATGAAATAGATGAACGGGTTATAGGCCTGGGTCGTCAGCACCGCGGCCGACAGCGCCAGCAGCGCGAGCGCCACCGCGGCCCGCGGCGCGGTGAGCCGGCGCGTCCAGTCCCACGTCTGCGGAGCACCCCAGACGACCGCGGCGGAGAGCAGCAACGTGCCCAGGTAGTAGGGCTCGTAGATCAGGCCGGCGAGCAGCCCCGCCCCCGGCTGCACCTCCGACAGCGCGGCCATGTCGCGCAGATACGCCATCGCCTGCGGCAGGTCGGACGCGCGGAAGAACACCCAGGTCACCAGCACGATCGTGAACGTGAGCGCGACGCGCAGCGGCGGCGGCAGCCTACCGTACAGCGCGGCCTTGCCCCGGACCCGCTCCATCGCGAGCAGCATGCCGTGCAGGCCGCCCCAGATGACGAAGTTCCAGGCCGCGCCGTGCCACAGCCCGCCAATCAGCATGACCAGGAACAGGTTCACGTACGTGCGGCCCGGACCCTTGCGATTCCCGCCGAGCGGCACGTACAGGTAGTCGCGCAGCCAGGTGGAGAGCGAGATGTGCCACCGGTGCCAGAACTCGGTGATCGACTGCGACACGTAGGGCGAGTCGAAGTTCTTCGGGAAGACGAAGCCCAGCATCAGGCCCAGCCCGATCGCCATGTCGGAATAGCCGCTGAAGTCGAAGTAGATCTGGAAGGCGTACGCGGTGACGCCGTACCACGCCTCGAGCGGCGAGCGGCTGCCGGCGTCGAACACGAGATCGGCGATCTTCCCGCACGGGTTCGCCAGCAGCACCTTCTTCGAGAGCCCCAGGGAGAAGAACGCCGCGCCGCGCGCGAACTTCGCGAAGGTGTGCGAGCGGGAGACAAGCTGATCCGCGACCTCCGAGAACCGGATGATGGGACCGGCCACCAGCTGCGGGAACATCGACACGTAGCACGCGAAGTCGATGAAGTTGCGGATCGCGGACGCGCGGCCGCGATACACGTCGATCGTGTAGCTCATCGACTGGAACGTGTAGAAGCTGATGCCGAGCGGCAGCGTCACCCTGAAGGCGGCGTCGAGCCCGAGCCAGGGCGCGCCGATCCACTCCGCCAGGGCGTCGAGGTTCTCCGACGCGAAGTTGAAGTACTTGAAGAACCCGAGCAGCGCCACGTTGCTGCAGATCGACGCCGCGAGCGCCAGGCGGGCCGCCCTCGCGCGCGGCTCTCCTCCACCGGCCGGGTGCGCCGCGATCACCCCGCCGGCGACGTAGTCGACGGTCGTGGACGCCAGCAGCAGCACGACGAACAGCGGATTCGCCCAGCCGTAGAACAGGTAGCTGAGCGTCGTGAGGACGAGGTGCTGCAGGCGCCGCGGCGCGGCGTAGTACAGCAGGAGCGCCGCCGGCAGGAAGTAGAAGAGGAAGAGATACGAGCTGAAGACCAAGCGGGCGCGGCCTCGCTACCGACCCGCGGTCACGTCGTAGTACAGCGGCCGCTTCGACTGGCTGCCCGCGATGAGCCGCTCCCCTTCGAGCTCGGGATGCGCCTCGTACCGCTCGACGGCCAGCGTCGCGCCCGCACCCGCCACCCGGCGCGCCTCCGGCAGCACCCGGCTGTCCCGAATCGCCCACTGCGCAATCTGCATCGTCTTGCCCCTGTACCGGCCGCTGACGACGTCGACGACCTTGTACTCGTTCACGACGAGTGCGTTGCGATACGGCAGGATCTCCTCCGGCGTCGGAATCGGTCCGGGCTTCGTGAGCTGCACGTTGACGAGCAGGCGCCCCGCATCGCTCGAGGCGTCGCCGCCTCCGGCTTTCCGGGCCGTCCGCACGTGCTCGGGCCCGATCGGCCCCGACGGGCGCTGCGGCAGCGTGCTGTCGGCGAGGTCGATCCACGCATCGGGATGGGAATCACCTGCCGCGTTGCTCGTGACGGCCGCCCACGACTCGATGGCGGCATAGTCGGCGCTGAACCGCCCGAGATAGATCTCCACCTGCGGACCGCCGGTGCGCGCCTGGTTCCGCCCGCCCTGGTTGTACGGCCCCGACAGCACGAGCACGCGCGAGTGGTTCGTCCAGCGCGGGTGGTAGACCTCCGCCCCATCGAAGCCCGGCGCGCCGTTGACGTTCACCATCCACCGCGTCTCGCTGTCGACGTCCACCAGCGTGACGTTCCGGTGCGCGCCGTCGAAGTACCAGAACAGCGGACCGCGGGCGTGCGTCAGCGATGTCCAGCACCCGTTGCCGAGCACGCGCATCCGGCCGTTCGGCAGCTCGATCACCGCCGCCTTCGGCCAGGGCACGAGGCCGCTCGCAGACCGCCCGTCCGGCGAGAGGCGGAACCCCTCCATGCTGATCTTCGTCTTCGTCCAGACCGTCTCACGGCGCGAGGGATCGTCGAGCGGGAACCGGACGACGGTGTTCGTGTCCATCTTCTCGGGGTCCAGGCCCATGTAGAGCCACTCGCGCCCATCCGCCGGATCCGTCCACAGCGCCATGCCGAAGCCGTCCGCGATTTTCCGCAGGCCGGTACCGTCCCAGTTGAGGATGAAGACTTCGGACGGACCGGGCTCGGGCCGCGTCGAGTAGACGATGCGGTCGCCGGTGGCCGTGATCATGGGCTTCACGTAGCTTCCGCGCCGCTCCAGGATGGCGCGCTCTCCCCGTCCGTCGTCCGAGTCGAGGCCCATCAGCGTCAGGTCGACGCCGTGCAGGCGGGGATCGTTGCCGTCGTGCTGCACCCAGACGATGCGCGTGTGCGCGCCCGTCAGCGTGCGCACCTCGGCCGAGGGACCGTCAACGGCCGGGGTAGCGGTGCCGCAGGCCATCGCGGCAAGACACGCGAACACCAGGAGTCCGGCTCGCCGGCCGGCGGGAGGAGATGGCATGGCTCCGACGTGATCGACTCGAATGCCTCCCATGCTACCACCGACGTTGAACGCGGCTCACCGGCCGGCGAACGGCTGCGCGCACGAGGCGGGACGCGCTTCAGCGCGGCGTTGACAGGCCCGGCAGCCGCCGGTAGGCTGCGGCCGCTGCAGAGCCCGAGGAGCCCAGGTGTGGAGAGCACCGAACGCACGCCCCCCAGCGCCACCGGCCGCGCTCTACGATCTCGATTGCGTGCGCGCGAGATGACGCCTTCGACGCCGGCGCTCACGCGGAGCGGCCTTGCCGTTCGTTGACGCGCAGCGCCTCCCGCCGGGTACGGCTCTCCAGGCGGACGTCTGTATCGCGGGGGCCGGACCCGCGGGCCTGTCGCTGGCGCTCGCACTCGCGCGACGCGGCACGCGCGTCCTGCTCCTCGAATCCGGCGGCTTCGACGCCGGCCCCGCCGTCGACGAACTGGACACCTTCGAGAACACCGGGGCGCCGCTCGGCGGCATGCGCCTCCGGGATCGACGCTTCGGCGGAACGCGGTGGTACGGCCGCATCGTGCCGATGGATCGGATTGATTTCGAGGGACGTCCATGGGCACGCTCGGCCGGCTGGCCGCTGCAGCTGACCGATATCGAGCCGTACTATCCCGAGGCGGCGCGCTTCCTCGGACTCGATCGACCAGAGGCGCTCGCCGGCGACCGGTGGCGCGGCAAGGCCGCGGCGCGCGCGCTCGGCGGCGGCGGCATCGTGCCGTCGCTGCACCTGATCGCGCGCGCGAAGGACCTGGCGGCGCGCCATCGCCGCGCCGTCGAGACTCGGCTGGAGCTGACCGTCGTGCTCCATGCCACGGTCGTGGGCATCGATGCCGATGACGCGGGATCGGGTGTGGCGGGCCTGGCGGTCGCGGCATCCACGGGCACGGCGGCGTTCACGGCGCGCGCAACGGCCTTCGTGCTCGCGTGCGGCGGGCTCGAGAACGCCCGCGTCATGATGTGGCTGTCAGAGGCCAGGCCCGGCATTCTGGGAGCATCGGAGAGTACGCTCGGCCGCTGCTACATCAACCATCCTCGGGCCGAAGGGGTCGGCCGGCTCCATCTCGATCGGGCGCACGCCGATTTCGTGAGCCTGTATCGCCATCTCGTGGAGCACGCGTATCCCGCCGCCCGGTGCACGGCACAGGTCGCGGCGGCGCTGGACGAGCGTACGCAGCGCGAGGAGCGACTGCTGAACGCGGCCGCGTTCTTCTATCCGGCGAGCGAGGGGCGGCTCGCCGATCTCCGGGAGCCGTTCGAGCACCTGCGCAGGAGCCTCGGCAGGCTGCAGGTGCGGAAAGGCGACCTCGCGCGTGCGCGGCGGCTGGCGGCGGAACTCCCGCTGCTCGCCGGCGCCGCGGCGGCACGCGCGCGGCGGCGTCCGTTCCGGCTCGATCACCTCGTGATGGTCGATCAGCTCGAACAGGCGGCCGATGACGGCAGCCGCTTGTCGCTCGGCCGCGATCGCGACTCCCTGGGATGCGCCCGGCTGCGGGTCGAATGGCGCGTGGGCGTGGACACGCTGCGGACGCACCGCCGCTTCCACGAGCGGCTCGCCGCCAGAATCCGGGACGAGGGAATCGGCACGCTGAAGAGCGCGCTGCTCGCGGATCCGGAGTTCGTCCCTCAGTACGAGGACAATGCGCATCCGATGGGTGCCACGCGCATGTCACGCGGGCCGCACGACGGCGTCGTGAACGAGCACGGCCGCGTGCACGCGCTCCGGAACCTGTACGTGGCCGGATCGTCGGTCTTTCCTGCAGGCGGCCAGGCGAACCCGACGCTCACGATCGTGGCGCTGGCGCTGCGCCTGGCGGATCACCTGCGGGCGCATCGCCCGGACTGAGACGGGCTTCGAAGGCGGCCGTTCCGCCGTTCTCTCCCCAGAAGAGGGCTCTGGCCCGGCGCGAGACGAAGCGGTCGCGGCGGGTGTCCAGCTCGACGCCCATCGCAACCGCCTTGCCGATACCCAGCGCACAGCCCGCCAGCTCTCCGGCGGCGCTCACCGCGAGCTGCGGCACGAGCGCCGTCAGAATCGCAGGCAGCCCGCTTCCCCACCCGAGCTCGAACGCGCGGGGGATGAGGCGGCTCAGCCTGACTAGCGGGACGAGCGGTGATGCAGCGGCAAAGGCGATGCGGCGGGGAACGCTCCAGCCCCGGGCGCGCGTCGCCGAGAACCCGCGCGCGATGTAGAAAGTCTCCGTGAACGACGCGGCGGGGCTGGTCATGTAGACATGGTGGACGCGCGCCTCGGGCTCGAGCCAGAGACGATGGCCCCTGCGGCGCAGATCCCAGTGCAGTACCGACTCCGCCGCGAGCATCACGGACAGCCGATCGCCGTACTCGAGCAGCACGCTGCGCTTGTAGCTGCTGTTGTGGCCCGGCAGATCGTCCACCTCGCCGGTTCGTGCGGGGTCGGTCCACGGGACGTACTGCATCAGGCAGCTCGTGCGCGCGAAAACCTCCTGCTGGATCGGCTGCTCGAACACCGGCCCGACGGCGGCCCAGGGTCCCTGATGCGCGCGCACGAGCGCCTCGGCCCAGCCCGGAACGGGGAAGCAATGATCCTCGGTCAGCACCACGACAGGCGCCGATGCGGCTGCGATCCCTGCTGCCCGCGCGGCGGTGAGCGCCGGCATCGGACCGATCTCGACGATCCGGCGCGCGGCGAACGGCGACAGCGCCTGTCCGGCCGCGGCGTCGTCGTCGACATCCCGCCGCGACGGCACGACGAGCACGATCTCCATCCGATCGCGAATCGTCTGCTTCGCCAGGACGCGGAGGAGCTGCCGGACGTGCGGGTACCCGAACGGCGCGACGACGATGGCGGAGATGGCGGGTGTCATGGTCGACCCGGAGCGGCTCAGGGGCGCGGCGCGTGGATGCCGGCGCCCGCGGAGGCCGCCGTGGTGCGCGTGCCGCGGCGCGGCATCACGGCATCGAGGTACCCCGCGCACTCGCCGAGACTCCACGCCGACATGACGACGAGCGTGAGCGGCGCCGACGCCGCGAAACGCGCCAGCCCGACCGGGCTGCGCGCGGCGCGCACTGCGGCCCGGGCGAACAGGACGGCCGGCAGGAGCGGCGCCGTGGCCGCCCGCAGCAGTGGCAGCCCGCCGGAGGAGACGCGGCTCCTGAGCTGCGCGAACGCGCGGCCGTGATGCGCGCCGTGCCGCAGGATGGCGGGCAGCCGTGTGGGGTTCACGTGGCGGAGCCGGATGCTCGGCTCGAGATACGGCCGGATGCCATCGTCCGCGAGGCGCCACACGAGCTCCGTGTCGGAGCAGTAGGCGCCGCCCATGAACGGCCCGTATTGGTCGAACAGCGCCCGCTTCATGGTCATGGCGCACGCGGGCAGATCGTCGATGAACCCGGCCGCGCTGCCGGGGAGCCATCGGTTGAACTCCGTGAGGTAGTAGGCCCAGCCCGTGGCGCTCTCGGGGTTGCCGTTCTCGACGACGCCACCAATCAGCGGATGGACCATCTGCTCGTGAGCCTCGGCTACCCCGCGAGACCAGTCCGGTCCGACCTCACAATCGGCGTCGAGCAGCGCCAGGACCTCGCCGCGCGCGACGCTCGCGCCGAGGTTGCGCGCGTCACCGGGAAACAGCCGCGAGGAGCGGCGCACCAGCCGCGCGAAGGGGAACTGGCGGGCCACCACATCGGCCGTGCCGTCCGGCGAGCTGTCGACGACGATCACCTCGAGGGTCGGCCCGTGCCGCTGCGCCGCCAGCGAGGCGAGCGTCCGGCCGATCGTCGCGCGTGCACGATACGAGGCGACCAGGACGGAGATCAGAGGCTTGTCAACTCCCAACTCCAACTCCCGACTTCCAAGCAGACGGCCGGCGCATTCTATCGGCTCGACGGCCCGGGTGGAAGCCGCCGCGCCGCCCGGCCGTCGCAGCGAAAGCTGAGCGGCCACCGGTTGCACCACCCCCATCGGGATCGATGAGAATAGCGTCATGAGAACTTCTCGCGCGGCGGCGACGTACCTCCTGCTCGTCTGGCTGGCGCTGGGCGCCGGCGCCGGGACCCTTCACGGACAAACCACCGCGACCAAGTCGTACGAGCCCGAGGTCGGCCAGGACGGCAAGGACGTCGTCTGGGTGCCCACCTCGGACGCGCTGGTCCGGAAGATGCTCGATCTCGCGGACGTCGGGCCCGGCGACTACGTGATCGACCTCGGGTCCGGCGACGGACGCACCGTCATCGCGGCGGCAAAGCGTGGAGCGCGGGCGCTCGGGGTCGAGTTCAACGCCGAGATGGTGGCACTGTCCAAGCGCAAGGCGGCGGACGCCGGGGTGGCCGGCCTGGCCACCTTCGTCCAGCAGGACCTCTTCGAGACGGATCTCTCGGAGGCCTCGGTCATCACGATGTTCCTGCTGCCGCAGATCAACCTCAAGCTGCGGCCGACGCTGCTGGATCTCCGGCCCGGTACGCGCGTGGTCTCGAACTCGTTCACGATGGAGGAGTGGGAGCCGGACGAGCGCGCCACGCTGGACGAAGACGAGGACTGCTCCAGCTGGTGCACGGCGCTGCTCTGGATCGTGCCGGCGAAGGTGGCAGGGACCTGGCGCCTGCCGCAGGGCAACCTGTCGCTGAAGCAGGAGTTCCAGGTGATCGAGGGGACGCTCGGCTCGACGGCGATCCGCGAAGGCCGCGTGCGCGGCAACGAGATCACGTTCACCGTTGGCGGCGCCCGCTACAAGGGGCACGTGAACGGCAACATGATGGAAGGGACGATCGCCGGCGGCTCGGGAACCTCATGGACGGCGAAGCGCGCCGCGGCCGCCGACTAGCGCCGGCGCATCCTTTCCACTTCCAGCCCTACCTCCCAGGATGTGGAGCCGCCTTCATCTCAGAACAAATGAAGCTTCGAGGAGATCCCGAGAGTTCCCTCCCACGGACACCCTGAACTCTCCCGCCTCCGCTTCCCACCGCTCGTTCGCACTGTAGAACGCCAGATCGGCCGGACGCAGCGTGAACGTCACGTCGCGCGACTCGCCGGCCTGCAGCTCCACGCGCTCGAAGCCTTTCAGCTCTTTCACCGGACGCGTCGCGCTCGCGACCACGTCGCGGATGTACAGCTGCGCGACCTCGACGCCGCGGCGCTCGCCCGTATTGGTCAGCGACACGGTGACCTGCAGCTCGCCGCTCCGATCGAGCTCGGTGGCGCTCAGGCGCAGCTGGTCATACGCGAAGGTCGTGTAGCTCAGGCCGTACCCGAAGGGGTAGAGCGGCGTATTCGGCGCGTCGGTGTAGTGCGACCAGTAGACCGTGTCCGACGGTCCGGGACGTCCTGTGCTCTTGTGGTTGTACGACAGCGGCAGCTGGCCGACCGCGCGGGGGAACGAGACCGGCAGCTTTCCCGAGGGGTTGTGGTCGCCGAAGAGCACGTCGGCAATTGCGTGTCCCGCCTGCGAGCCGAGGTGCCACGCCTCGACGATCGAGGGCACGTGCGCCGACATCCAGTCGAGCACCAGCGGGCGGCCGTTCATCAGGACGACCACGACGTTCCTGTTGGCCGCGTACACCGCGCGCAGCAGCTCCTCCTGCACCCCCTTGAGCCCGATGTCGAGCTGGCTGCGTCCCTCCCCGCTCTGATAGGCGTCCTCGCCCACCGCGATCACCACGACGTCGGCGGCCTTCGCTGCCGCGACGGCGGCAGGAAAGCCGGACCGATCGGTCGTGTTGAAGGTCAGCGGCAGGTGGCCCGCCCGTTCACTGACGACGAGCGGCGCGCCTTCGGCGTATTCGACCGTGGTGGCCGACGACACCGCGGCCCTGATCCCCTCGAGCAGCGACACGGCGGAATCAGGCTCCGCCTGCGCGCGCCAGCTGCCGAGCGGCGTGTCCTTGTCGTTCGCCAGCGGCCCGATGACGGCGATCGACCGCACGTTCTTCCGGAGCGGCAGCAGGCGCCGCTCGTTCTTCAGCAGGACGATTGACTTGCGCGCCACGTCCCGCGCCGCGGCACGGTGCGCCGGGGCGAGCAGCGCCTCCTGCTCGCGCACCGGATCGGAGTAGCGGAACGGATCGTCGAACAGCCCCAGCGCGAACTTCACCCGCAGGATGCGCCTGACCGCCTCGTCGATCGCCGCCGCCTCGACCGCGCCGGCCTTCACGAGATCCGCGAGGTGCGCGATGTAGGCCCGCGACTCCATGTCCATGTCGCTGCCGGCGATCAGGGCCGCGCGCGCCGCATCGCGCAGGTCGGCCGAGAACCCGTGCGCCACCATCTCGCCGATGGATCCCCAGTCGGACACGACGAAGCCCTCGAAGCCCCAGTCTCGCTTGAGGACCTCGCGCTGGAGATAGTTGCTCCCGGTCGCCGGAATGCCGCCGATCTCGTTGAACGAGTTCATGAGCGTGGCGACGCCGGCCTCGACGGCCGCCTTGAACGGCGGCAGCACGAGGTTGTGGAGCGTATTCCGGGAGATGTCGACGGTGTTGTAGTCGCGGCCCGCCTCGGCCAACCCGTACCCCGCGTAGTGCTTGGCGCAGGCGGCGATCGTGTCGAGCGCGGTGAGACTGGCGCCCTGGAAGCCGCGCACGCGCGCCGCGGCGGCCCGTGCGCCGAGGAAGGGGTCCTCGCCGGCGCCCTCCATCACGCGCCCCCACCGCGCGTCGCGGCTGATGTCGACCATGGGCGCGAACGTCCAGTGCACGCCCGCGGCGGACGCTTCGGTCGCCGCGATGCGCGCCGACTGCTCGATCGCGGCCAGGTCCCAGCTCGCCGTCTCCGCGAGCGGAATCGGGAACATCGTCCGGTAGCCGTGGATCACGTCGAGGCCGAACAGCAGGGGGATGCGGTGGTGGCTGCCCTCGACCGCGAGCTGCTGCGCCTTCCGGGTGGCCTCGGCGCCGACGACGTTCAGCATCGAGCCGACGCGGCCGGTGCTGAGGTTCTCGTACAGCTGCTTCTGCGCGCCTTCGCCCGGCGGCGGCCCCGTCACGTCGAACGTGCTGCTCTCCTGATTGAGCTGGCCGATCTTCTCCTCGAGCGTCATCTGCGCGAGCAGGGCGTCGATTCTCCGCTCGATCTCGGGGCTCGTCAGCGTCCGCGCGGCGGCGGGCCCTGCAGTCGCGAGCAGCACGAGGGCGAGCATGGCGGGGAGCGTTCTCGGAATGATCGCGGGCATGACACGCCTCCGGCCACGATTGTATAGCGCCGCCCCGGTATAATTCCGTTCTCCGCACGTGCCGCCCTGCGGCCGGGATCCCTGCGCGAACGATCGTGTCCAAGCCCGCGTCCATCGCGACCACACGCAGCACGAGAACGGCGCGTCCGCCGATCGGACGGCTGCTCGCGCCGGCTCACGTCATCGCGAGTCCTGAAACGGGGCTGCGCTATCGCATCGATCGGCTGATCGGCTCAGGCGGCTTCGGGCAGGTCTATCTCGCCCGGCGGCTCGGGCGATCGGTGGAGGTGCCCGAGATCGTCTGCATCAAGGTGAGCCCGCACATCGACGGCTGGCTGCGGGAGGCGTACTTCGGCCAGCTGCTCGACGGACATCCCCGCGCGATCGGCGTCTACGATCGCTTTCCGCACGTCGACCGTCACGGGAACATGCTCTACTGCCTCGCGCTCGAGTACGCGAGGTTCGGCGACCTCAGCGCGTTCCTCGATCGCTCCGGGAAGGGGTGGGCGGAGTCGGCCGCGCGCCGCGAGATCGCCGGGATCCTCGAGGTGCTCGGCAAGCTGCACCGCGGTCAGATGCTCCACCGGGACCTCACGCCGCTGAACGTCTTCGTCTGCGACCGCCGCCGCCTGAAGCTGGGGGACTTCGGCATCGTCCGCCAGCAGAGCGATCGGCGCGGCATCACGGCCCGCACGCTCAACGTGCTGACGGCCCCGAGCGAGATCCTCGCCCGCGAGGCGCCGAAGTGGCAGGCCCGCGACGACGTGTATCAGGTCGGGCAGCTGATCGGGATGCTGGTGCGCGGCAGCGCGAGAACGCGTCTCCGCCCCGGCGAAGTGCGCGCCCTGCCGTGCAGCGATCACCTGAAAGAGATCGTCTATCGCTGCATCGGCGAGCGCCGGAAGCGGTACGAGAGCGCGGACGAGCTGATTGCGGCCCTCCGGAACCCGCCGCCGCCGCTGGAGACCGGCGTGCTGCGCTCGCTGAAGGGCGTGCACCTGGCGTTCACCGGCATCCTGTCGCGCCGCCGCACCGAGGCGATCAAGGCCGCGAAGCGCGCCGGCGCCATCGTCCACGGCGCGCCGTCGGTGAAGACGACCGTCGTCGTGCGGGGGCGGCCGAACCCGCTGCAGGCCGCGGGCCGCGAGGGCGGGCGGAAGCTGATGGAGATCAAGCGCCTGCGCGAAAAGGGGCACCGCGTCACGATCCTCGGCGAACGGCAGTTCTGGCGGCTCGCGGGGGCCCGAGGACGCTGAGGGAGCCGAGCGCGCGGAGCAAATACCAACACGCAGAGGCTCGATGCTCGCCGCAGAGTTTCGCAGGGATCGCAGAGAAGAACACGCTTCAGGCGCGTGTTTCGGAGGGTGTCGGCCGGCGCGACGGACACGTTCGACCGGACAGGCGGCGAAGCCGCCTGTGGACCGAGGGGAGGTGCCACGAGAATGAGTCACTCACCCCACACCCGGTGACTGATTCTCGTGGCACCTCCCCTCGGTCACCACGCTGCGCGTGGCCGGTCGGACGTCTGCGACGCTGACAGCGTGAGGGCCTCGGCGATCCCTGCGTTCCTCTGCCCGCTGAATTCAGCTCTGCGTGTAAGGCCTTTCTCCGCGCGCTCCGCTTCCCTCGCGCCGGCCCGCTACCACTGAAGCTCCACGAGGGACACGCCCTGCCGCGGAAGCGTGAACTCCAGGATCGCGACCCCGTCGCGCACCGTCGCGCTGGAAGACGCCTCCTTCAGCGGCGTCAGCCGGCTCGCCGCCTGCAGCTCGGCGTACTGATCGCGGTTGGGCGCCACCGGCGATCCCATGCGCCGCCACGTGCCGTACGCGTTGCTGTGGTGCTCGTCCACACGGAAGTGCGAAAGGCTGGCCTCCCGCGTCGCAGCGGGCAGGCCAGAGACCGAGAGCCGTACCGCCGCGTCCGGTCCGGGAACGTCGTCGTCGTGGTAGTGCCAGGCCATGACGAAGACCCTGTTGCCGGCGCGGCTCGCGAGCGCGCCCACGTCCGGGTCGCCGCGGACGCCGTCGCGCAGGATCGCGTCGAGCGGCACCGCCGCCGAGCTCGCGGCCTCGACGCGATTCCCGGACATCCGCGAGAACATCCGGAAGACGTTCAGCACCGCCATCGGCACGCCGTTGCTGGCGAGCTGCCGGAAACCGGCGAAGTAGGCCTGGTCCTCGAAGGTGAACGCCCAGGTCAGCGCGCCCTCGAAGTTCACGCCGTGGCGATCGGCGAGGTCGTGCTTCCGCGCGAAGCTCGCCGCCGTGTAGCTCGAGTACATCGTGCCGTTCCGGTAGCCGAACCGCGGGCCCTGGCAGGCCGCGCAGCCCTCCGGATCCGACTCGCCGATCACGATGGGCGTGTCCTTCAGCTCCGGGTAGGACGCGATGATCCCGAAGCCGGTGTCGATCGTCCGGAGCTGCGCGGCAATCCCCATGCGTACGCGCCCCTCCTCGTACGTCGGCGCGCCCTTCGCGTGGAAGGAGACGAAGTCGAGCGGCGTGCCGACCTTCCCCGTCGCGTGGTTGGTCCCGCGCAGCGAATGATCCAGGAAGGCCCGCATGAAGTCGCCGCCGTGGCCGGCGGTGTCGGGGCCGCCCACGCGGGCGGTCGGCAGCGCGCGGCGGACGGCGTCGATGGCGTAGTCGTGCAGCTTGCGGAACTCCTCGGGCGTCCCCTGCCAGTACGGGATGTTGGGCTCGTTCCACGTCTGCCACCACCAGCGCTCGACCTCCTCGCGTCCGTAGCGCTCGACGCAGTGGGTGACCCACTGGTGGACGAGCTCCGCCCACTTCGCGTAGTCGCGGGGCGGATACGCCCATCCCGTGTAAATCTCCTCGTACGGGAAGCCGGGGCGCCATTCGTGCTTGTACGGGTCCGGCTTCACCGTGAGCGCCTGCGGCATGAAGCCGAGCTGCACGTACGGCCGGACGTCGTGCTCGCGGTAGGTGTCGAAGATCAGATCGAGGAGGCGCCAGTCGTACACCGGCCGGCCCTGCGCGTCCTCGGTGTACACGTTGGTCGAACCCCACTTCAGCGCGGGCGAGCCGTCCCCGGTGTTCAGCAGGTTGTGCGTGCGGAAGAACACCTCGCCGGGCGCGAGCCGTCCCAGATCCGCCATCAGCCTGCGTCCGTCCTTCATGTAGGCGTAGTTCGGCTCGTCGGCGCCGAAGAACCGCCAGATGCGGCGGAGGGGACCCGCCGGCTTCGCCGCATCGACCCGGATCTCCACCCCGAAGGCCGGTATGGCGGGCTGCGACGGGCCCTCTTGCGCGTACCCGGCGGCGACCGCCGCGGCCGCCACCAGCAGGATGCCTATCCACCGTCTGATCATCGCGACGCTCCTGTCACCGCGGCGGTCAACGGTCCGCCCGGGTCCGCATAGGCTATCCCGTTCCGCCCGTCCATGCGCTTGTCCCTGCTGCCTTTGTTCCTTTTCTGTTTTTTCCTTTTACCTTTTTCCTTTTTCCTTTTACCTTTCCCTAGTCCCTTTTCCCTTTTCCCTTTTCCCTTTTCCCTTGCTCCCCGTCATCCAGGTCGCCGCCATCCGGAAGACCTACGGCCGCCTGGTCGCGGTCGACGAGGTCTCCTTCGAGGTCCGTGAGGGGGAGATCTTCGGCCTGATCGGCCCCAACGGCGCCGGCAAGACGACGACGATGGAGTGCGTGGAGGGGCTGCGGACGCCGGACCGGGGGAGGATCCGCGTGCTGGGTCTCGATCCGGCCCGCGATGTGTACCGCCTCCAGCCCCGCATCGGCATCCAGCTCCAGGAAGCGCAGCTCCAGAAGCGGATCAAGGTGCGGGAGGCCGTGGATCTCTGGGCGTCGCTGTACGACCGCCCGGTGGACGGACATCAGCTGCTCGCGCAGCTCGGGCTCGCCGACAAGCGCGACGCCTGGTTCATGACCCTCTCCGGCGGCCAGAAGCAGCGGCTCTCGATTGCGCTCGCGCTCATCAACGACCCCGAGGTGGTCTTCCTGGACGAGCTGACGACCGGCCTCGATCCGCAGGCGCGGCGGGCCATCTGGGACCTCGTCCGCGGGATTCGCGACCGCGGCAAGACCGTGTTCCTGACGACGCACCTGATGGAGGAGGCGGAGCGGCTCTGCGACCGTGTGGCGATCATCGAGCACGGGCGCGTCATCGACGTCGATGCGCCCGCGGCCCTCGTCCGGCGTCACTGCCCGGACCGCAGCGTCGTGCTGGCGACCGGGGATCCCGATGCGGAGCGCCACCTCCGCGCGCTCCCGCGGGTCTCGGGCATCGAGCGGGACGGCTCGCGAATCACGATTCGGGGCACGGGGGACGATCTCGTCACGAGCGTCATTCAGTGTCTCTCGGAGCACCGGATTCGCGTCCACGATTTCCGAACGGAGCTGCCCACGCTGGAAGACGTGTTCCTGACGCTCACGGGGCAGTCGATCCGTGACTAGCCATCCTCGTCCTGGCGATTTGCGATGACCATGCTGCGGGGATTGTGGAAGCTGACGTACCTGGAGACGAAGATCTTCATTCGGGAGCCGCTCGGCCTGATCGGCGCCGTGATCGCGCCGGTGGTCGTCTTCGTCCTGATCGGACGGATGGCGGCGGACGGCGCCGAGGAGTCCGAGACGGCGGCCCTCTTCCTGCGGGTGCAGCTGCCGGTGCTGGCGGCGGTGCTGATCGCCCTGAACGCCGTCTTGTCGCTGATCACGATCGTCGCGATCTACCGCGAGGGGGGGATTCTCAAGCGCCTGCGCACCACGCCGCTGCGTCCGCAGACCATCCTGATCGCGCACGTACTGGTCAAGCTGTTCATGACCGCGGCGACCCTGGGGCTGATGATGCTGGCCGGCAGGCGCTACTACCCCGCGGATCTGGACGGCAATCTCGGCGGGCTCACGGCGGCGCTGCTGCTCACGACGGTCACCATCCTCTCGATGGGATTCGTCATCGCCAGCATGGTGCCGACGGCCCGGTTCGCCCAGCCGATCGGCAGCCTCGTGCTCTACCCGATGCTGGCGCTCTGCGGGCTGTTCCTGCCGATCGAGGCGCTGCCCACCGCGCTCCAGCCGGTCGCACGCGTCATCCCCCTCACGTATGCCGTGTCGCTGCTCCAGGGAATCTGGCTGGGCCACCCCTGGTCCGCGCACCTGACGGATGTCGGCGTGCTGCTGCTGGTGTTCGCGGGATTCACCGCCCTCTCCGCGAAGCTGTTCCGTTGGGAATAGCCGCGCTTCGTGATATCAACCAGCCACGGGGGCTCCGCTCCTGGAACGT
>Ga0299914_10000377_pt1 | contig 26556 bp, 19 predicted proteins | sample RVTome_10_FD_201361 | JGI IMG/M metagenome (GOLD analysis project Ga0299914, IMG submission 201361) | Soil microbial communities from uranium-contaminated site in the Upper Colorado River Basin, Wyoming, United States - RVT153D57 (version 2) ... | reverse complement strand
GACGGCGGCGTCGGCACGTGAGTCCGTAGCCGGGCCAGGCTGACCCGGGGCTCCCAGTACGCGTCCAGGCAATCCTCGAGCGGGGCGTCGGCGACCGATGGGCCCTCGGACTCAGCAGCCGGGGCCCGGGCCCGTAGACCGGCCAGCAAGTCGTCGCGCTCCTTGCCACGCCACAGCAGAACCTCGAACGGATCGTCGTCGAACCGCTCGGCCAGCAGGTACAGGACCGCCGCTTGATGCTTGCACGGCAGGCCCCAGTCGGGGCACGAGCACTCCATGTCGAAGTCGGCCAACGCTTCGGGAAACAGGGGCGCCCCGACATCGTCGAACACGTCCTCGATCTCCTGTGGCATCTCGCCGGCCAGCAACTTGGCCCGGAACACCGCCCGCGCGGCCAGCGCCGCCTCGACCTCGCGCCACGTCTCGCCCGCGAGCTTCTCGACCCCGATCGTCACCCGGTACGGCTCGACCCGCGATCCCTGGACAGTGGCGACCACGACGCCCGGCCCCATGGCGAGGTGAACGACCTGCCCGGCTCGGGCGTACGTCCGTCCCCGCTGCAGCCGGCCGCCGACTCCATAGGACTCCAGGACGTCGATGAACCGGCGAGACCACCACCGTTCGCCGATCTTGCCGCGCTTGGTGCGAGCCTTGATGCCGCCCTCGACCCTGCGGCGGGTCGTCGGCTCGTCGAAATACCAGTTCATTGCCCGCTCACCGCCTCCGGTGCCAGCGAGATGACCTCGCGTAGTTCGGCGACCGAAAGCTCGCTCAGCCAGTCCTCGCCGGTACCGACGATCGTCTCCGCCAGGGCCTTCTTGCGCTCGATCATCGCGTCGATGCGCTCCTCGAGCGTCCCGATGCAGATGAACTTGCGCACCTGGACGTCCCGCCGTTGGCCGATCCGGAACGCCCGGTCCGTCGCCTGGTCCTCGACCGCCGGGTTCCACCAGCGGTCGACGTGGATCACGTGGTTCGCCGCCGTCAGGTTGAGCCCGGTGCCGGCCGCCTTGAGCGAGAGCAGGAAGACGGTGGGCTCGTCGTCGTGCTGGAACCGCTCGATCAGCTGGTCGCGGCGCTTCTTCGGAACACCGCCATGCAGCCAGAGCACGGGACGGCCGAGGTGCGCGGCGAGGTACGGCTGGAGCAGCGAGCCGAACTCCGCGTACTGCGTGAACACGAGCGCCCTGTCGCCCTCGGACAGCAACTCGTCCAGGATCTCTTCGAGCCGGGCGAGCTTGCCCGAACGCCCGGGCAGTGCCGAGCCGTCCTTGAGGAGGTGGGCCGGGTGGTTGCAGGCCTGCTTGAGCTTGGTCATGGTGGCTAGCACCAGGCCGCGCCGCTCGATGCCCTCAGAGTTGGCGATCTTGTCGAGCATGTCGTCGACGGTCGCCTGGTAGAGGGACGCCTGCTCGGGCGTCAGGTTGCACCAGACCTTGATCTCCTGCTTCTCCGGCAGGTCGGAGATGATCGTCCGGTCGGTCTTGAGCCGCCGGAGGATGAACGGCTGCGTCGCGCGCTTCAACGCGGCGGCCGCCTCGGGGTCGTTGTCGTCCTCGATCGGATCGGCGAAGCGGCGGCGGAAGGTCGCAGCGGATCCCAGCAGCCCGGGGTTGGCGAACTCCATGATCGACCACAGCTCCCCGAGGCGGTTCTCGACGGGCGTTCCAGTCAGTGCCACCCGCCCGTTGGCCGGCAGGTTGCGCACCGCGGTGGATTGCTTGGTGGCGCTGTTCTTGATGACCTGCGCCTCGTCGCAGACAATCCGCACCCACCGGACGTTGGCCAGTAGCTCGCGGTCGCGGGTGGCCGTCCCGTACGTCGTGATGACCAGGTCGGCGGCAGCGACGGCGGATGCGAACTCGTCGCCGCGCCGGCGCTCCGGACCATGGTGGACGTACGTACGCAGGGACGGAACGAATCGTTCGGTCTCGCGGCGCCAGTTACCGACGAGCGACATCGGAGCGACGACAAGGGTCGGCGGCGGGCGATGTTCGCCGGCTCGTTCGGCGGCTAGCAGGGCGAGCACCTGGATGGTCTTGCCCAGGCCCATGTCGTCGGCGAGCACGGCGCCGAGGCCCACTTGGTCGAGGAAGCTGAGCCAGGCGAGCCCACGCTCCTGGTACGGCCGCAGCGTGGCGGTGAGAGTGTTCGGCGTGGGTATGGGGGACAGGCGCTGGTCGGCCCGCCCCGACAGCAGGTCGCCGAGCACGCCGTCGGCCTCGACGTGAGCCAGCGGCAGGTCGCCGCCGCCGTGGATCACCTCGTTGAGGATCTCGCGCCCGGTGACCGTCCCTTGCCGCGGACTCTCCATGAACTTCAGCGCGGCTGCGAGCTGCCGGTCGTCCAGTTCCACCCACTGGCCGCGGATCCGAACCAGCGGAACCTTCAGCCGCGCGAGCTCTGCAAGCTCTTCGGCGGAGATGATGTCGTCTCCCAGAGCGAGGTCGGCCTGGAACTGCACGAGATCGTCCAGGCTGAACCCGCCGCCGGTGGTGGCCGCGAGCGGGTCGGTCGGCGTGGTCGACCTGGTGGTTAGGCGGACGCCGAGCCGCGACGCTCCGACCCATCCCGGCAGCTGCACGCCGAACCCGGCGGCACGCAGCAGAGGTGCCTGGTGCTTGAGGAACCGGTAGGCCTCCTCGGCGTCGAGCGGCAGGCCGGCGGGCTCGGCCTCGTGCAGCGCGGTGTCGATGAGTGGAAAGAGCCGGCCGGCCCGCCCGAGCCCGGCGAGCAGTTCTTCGTCCGCGTGAAGTGTTCCGATGGTGGCGCCGTCCCACACCTGCTCGGCCGGGATGACCAGGCTCTGGTCGGTCGTGGATTGCAGCGCGAACTCGACGCGCCAGCTATTGGCGCCGTCGCCGTCCGGCTCGGCCAGGCGGAACAGCACCCGGACCGGCCCGGTTGCCCGGCCGACGTCGTCGTACCAGGCGTCCAGCGGTTCTCGCAGCGCCGTGACGTCCTCGTCCGGACCGGCGAAGACCGGTGATCCGGTGAGCGCAGCCAGCCAGCGGTCGGAGAGTGTCGGTATGCGCTTGGGCACCGGGACGAGCGGCGACTCGATCCGGTGGCGGACGACTGAGTCGGCAACGCCGACCAGCATTTCGTCCACTATGAGCGTCGATAGCGGCCGCCCGGCAGCCACGGTCTCGTAGGCACGACAGATGGGTGGCATCGCCTCGGCAAGGCCGCGTTGGCGGGCCGCGTCCGGACCGATCACGACGGGACGCCACCGGGCTGCGGCGCCTTCCGACTCGAGTGTGATGCCGGGTAGGACCCTTCCCCGGGCGGCCAGGTCGCATGCGAACCCGGCGACGACAGCGAGGTACCGGACGTCCGATCCGTAAGTGACCATGGAGCCGTCCTCGTCGACGCCCGCCAGAAGGGTCAGCGCGGTGTCGGGGGAGACGGCGAGCGCGGGAATTTGCCAGCGATGCAGGCGGCCCCGGGTTGTCGGTGTATCCCGGCCGAGCTCAGGTGACGGCGCCGGGCTGGAGGTCGTCCCGGGAAGCAGCAGCGTCAGTTCAGTGGGAGCGCCGTGGACGCCGAGAGCATCGATTAGTTCGTCCGCCGATGCGGCATACGGGTGCGGGCGAGGGTTGCGGCGGGTCCGCGTGCTCACTGGCCGGTCGGCATCCTCGGCCCACAGCACGAGCGAAGAGTTACGCCAGGTTGCGTGAACGACGAGCACGCTGCTCCCTCGTCAGTCGGCGACCGCTCGACCTTACCAGCGCGGTCACACCGCAGACTGCACGTGTAAGCAGTCGCATTCGGCGGCGATCACCCGAGTGAAATCGTTCCTCCCTGATCAAACCGCCGGCCGAAGCTCGACATCACCATGATCACCGACTCTTGGATCAGGGAGGAGCGATTTCACTCGGGAGGTTAGCGCTTTCCCCAAGCCGGCCTTCCGCCGGCGGCTTTCCCGGGCGGGCGAACTCGATTCGTCGATCCGGGCCGTGCCGCTCGTGCTCTTGCTAGCCGCGGGTCGAGCCCTCGAGCATGCCGCGGATGAAGTGACGCTGCAGGAACAGGTACACGATGATCACGGGCACCGCCACGATGGCCGCGCCGGCGGCAAGCAGTCGGACGTCCGCGGTGTACTGGCCCTGGAAGAAGGCCAACCCCAGTGGCGCGGTGCGCAGGCTCTCGTCGGTCACCATGACGAGGGGGATCAAGAACTCGTTCCACGTCCACATGAACACGAGCACGATCATCGTCACCATCGCCGGCCGGCCGACGGGAAGCAGCACTGACCACAACGTGCGCCAGTGGCCCGCACCGTCCACCCGTGCAGCCTCCACCAGCGCCCGCGAGCTCGTCATGAAGTACGCCCGCATCCAGAACGTACCGAACGCGACCGACTGGGCTGTCTGGGGCAAGATCAGCGCCCAGTAGGTGTTGGTCAGCCCGAGTTCGCGTAGGTCGAAGAACAGGGGTACGACCAGGGCCTCGGTCGGCACCATGATCCCGAGCAGTAGCAGGTAGAACAGCACGCCCGACCCGCGAAAGCGCATCGTCCCGAAGGCGTAACCGGCCATGATCGACATGAGGGTCGCCAACACGACGACACTGCCGCTGACCACGGCGCTGGTCCGCAGGTACTGGCCGAACCGGCCAAGCTCCCACGCCTCGGCGAAGTTGTCGAAACTGATTTCAGTCGGCAACAACCCGGGCGAAGTTCCGGCAGGGGCCAGTGCACCGGTCAGGATCGACAGCAGCGGGTAGAGCGCGAACACCGCGAACAGGCTGAGGATCAGGTAGTTCAGCGAACGTTCCGAGCGCGAGATCACGGCTCGCTCCGCTCGGCCACCCGGGTGATACCCACGGTGATCAGGAAGATCAGCAGGGTCAGGGTCACCGCTACCGCCGCCGCCGAGCCTACGTCGCCGACCTGAAAGGCCCGCCGGTACACCTCGAACGCGGGGACGGACGTGGCGGTGCCCGGCCCGCCGCGCGTCGTCATGTAGACCAGGTCGAAGTTGCGCAGCGCCGCGATGACCGTCAGCGTGAGCGCGACGCTGATCTCGTTACGCAACGCGGGCAGGACGATGGTGAAGAACTCGCGCACCGGGCCGGCGCCGTCCAGCCGGACCGCGTCGTACAGGTCGCGCGGGATCTTGCTGACTCCCGCCAGGAACAGCACGATGCACAGGCCCATCTGCACCCACGTGCCGACGAACCCGACGGCCGGCAGCGCCCAGGTGAAATCGCCCAGCCACGCCCGGGCCAACCCGTCCAGCCCGACCGCCCGCAAGACCTGGTTCAACGGCCCGTCCGGCGCGTAGATGTTCCGCCAGGCCACGGCGACGACGACCATCGCGATGACCTGCGGGAGGAACAACACCGTGCGGTAGAACCCCAACCCCCGCAGCCGGGCCCGGGTCATGGTGGCGACCAGCAGCAGCGCGACCACCACTGGAAAGACCGCGTAGAAGAAGATCAGTACCGCGGCGTGACCGAATGCGGCCCGCAACCCGGCGTCGGAGACGATCTCCTGGTAGTTCTCGAAGCCCACCCAGGTGGCCGGCGTGAGCCCGTTCCAGTCGAACAGGGAGATGTTGGCCGCCCGCACCAGCGGCACGAGCATGAACAGGACGAAGACGACGTAGGCCGGGAGGATGTAGAGATACGCGACCCGGCGGGGCTCCCCGGGAGCCCGGCCCTTGCCGGACTCCCGGGGCGGCCTTGTCGCCGCGACCGGGCGCGACGCGGCGGCGGTCGTCACCCGCCGACGAAGCTGCTGTACTCGTCCTGCAGACGCTGCAGGAACGCATCCGGTTCCAGCTCGCCGGCAAGCAACTCCTGGATCGCCGCGGCGATCGTGTCGTAGAACGTCGGAGTCGCCCAGTCCAGGTACGGTACGACGCCGTCATCGGCCGTGACCGTCTCCCAGGCCGCGAAGACGTCGGCCTGAGCCTGGCTCTGGGTCTGCTGCGAGCCGGCCTCAACCGACGGGAACAAGCCCTTCTCGGTCACCAGCTGCATCGCCTCTGGACTCGTGAGGAAGTCCAGGTAAAGTGCCGCGGCGTCCGGGTTCTCCGCGGCCGAGGTGATGGCGAACGGCAGCGACGTCGCCCCGGTCGCCACGTTCGGCTGGCCTTCACGTGGAGGAGGCAGCATGAACCCGAGGTCGTCACCCAGGGCGCCGACCAGGTCGGGAAGCAGCCAGGTGCCGGCGATGAGGAACACGCCGTTACCTTCGCCGAACTCGGCGGCCACGGCGTCGTAGTCGGCACCGTTGAACCCTTCGTTGAACAGCCCCGCGTCGACCATCGAGACGATCTCCTCGGCGGCCGCCATGTTCTCTTCACTCGTCCAGTCCCCGCCGGCGGTCCCGAAGCCGAGGTGCCGGATGTCCTCGGTGGGGACGTTGCGGTTCATCACGGCGCCGTAGACGTGGATGCCGGGCCACTGGTCGATGTTGCCAAACGGCAGCGCGACCTCGCCGGCCTCTATCGCTGCCTCGGCGGCGGCCAGGAAGTCTTCCCAGGTCTCCGGCACCTCGAGGCCGAGCTCGTCGAGCTTGGCCCGGTTGTAGTAGACGCCGACCAGCTCGCCCTGCTGGGCCAGGCCGTACAGGCTGCCCTCGCCGAACGTCACGCCGTCCGGGCTGTAGCTGGCGGTCGCGCGGACCGAGTCGGGGAACCGCTCGGTCCAGCCGTACTGGGCGGCGTAGTCGTCCAGCGGGAGGAGCAGACCGGCCTCAACGAATGCGCCCATGATCGGCCGGCCGTTGTTGGCCTGTACGACATCGGGTGCGTCGTCGCCGCTGAGAGCGAGCGGGAGAGTGGTCTGCAAGTCCTCGAACGACCGTGACACCCGCTCGATCGTGATGTTGGGATTCTCTTCCATGAAGGCGGCGTTGAGCTCTTCGATGACCTCGTTCTGCCCGCCACGGACCTCCTGATCCCAGACGATGAGCGTGACCTCCTCATCGATCTCGGCGGGCTCGCTGGCCGGCGGCGTTTCGGCGCCGCTGTCCGCATCATCGCCGTCGTCGCCTGGCGCGCAGGCCGTGACGAGAAGGCCGACGACGCCTAAGCCGACCACCGCGCGGTGGAGTATCCGAGCCATTGAGTGTCCTCCTATCAGATATTCGCGGCCGTAGCCGCCCGAAGTCGCGTGCTTACCGATCCGGCCGGAGTCCGATGGTCGCAGGAGCGCGCACCACGGGCTTGACCGCTCCCGCCGGTAGCAGGTCGGTAACGAAGCCGTATGCCTTGCCGAGTTGAGGGTCGGCGGCCCCGGTCTCGGACCACCAGGTGGCGATATCCGCCCAGCCGGGCGCGGAAAGCGAGCCGCCGAAATGCCGCACCGACAGTCCCGCGCACAGCCCCGCGAACCGCAGTCGGTACTCCAGCGGCCAGCCGGCCAGGGTTCCGGTGGCGAACGCCGCCACGAATACGTCGCCGGCGCCGGTCGGGTCGAGTGCGTCGGTCGCCAGGCCGGGAACCCGTACCGTCTCGCCGGTCGTCTGGTCGGTGGCGATCGCGCCATCCGAACCCAGTGTGACAACGGCGATCTGCACGTGCTCGGCGAGCGCGGACAAGGCTCGGTCGGGGTTGTCAGTGCGGGTGTAGGCCATCGCCTCGGCGGCGTTGGGCAGGAAGACGTCCACCTCTTCCAATTGCTGGAGCGTGGCCGCCGACCAGTTCTCCGACGGGTCCCACCCGACGTCGGCGAGTACAAGTGCGCCATCCTGACGGGCCAGCGTCGGCCAGACTTCAGGCTGGTCACGCAGCGACCGGACGACCGCTCGGCATGGGGCCGGCGTGCCGATGAGCTCGTCGTACGGAATAGGGGACGGGTGGCCGTGAGTGACGAGGGCACGGTCGCGCTCGTACGCCATCGAGATGGTCACCGGGGAGTGCCAGCCGCGGAAGCGCCTGGACGGTGACAGGTCCACGCCCTCTTCCTCCTCCAGGATCTGCCAGCAGAAGTCGCCATAGGCGTCGGCGCCGAACGGCGCGGCGAGGGCCGTACGCAAACCAAGCCGGCTCAACGCGACCGCGACGTTGGCCACGCCGCCAGGGCACGAGCCCATTCCCTCGGCCCAGATCTCTCGGCCGAGGGCGGGCGGCGAGGGCAGTCCGGTGAAGATGATGTCGAGGAACACCTGGCCCGCGCACAACACGTCGTGTGCAGGGGAGCGCACGCCTCGGCTGGCGCCGAGCGGGTCGTGACCGAGGGAGCGGTCGCCGGCGTCGTCTAGGGCGGGACGACCGACGCCTTCGGCGGCAGCGGAGGCCGTCGTTTCGCCGGCCGGCTGGTCGGCAGCTCCGGGCGGTGGGCTGCTGGTCACTCCTTGGTCCCCCTCGAAGTCTCGCTCGTTGTGAGCGATCCTGAATATAGTTGAGCGGAACAGTGGTTGTCGACAATTCGTGAGGCCAACGAGACCACAATGTTACCGATAGAATGAGCAGAAGCGCTCACAGAGGTGAGCGATTTCGATGCTAATCTGTCGCCATGCTTGCGGAACAGCGGCGGCAGGAGATCCTCAAGATGCTCCGGGCCGAGGGTGCTCTGTCGGCGCGTGCCGTCTCCGAGCGGCTGGGGGTAAGCCTCGCGACCGTCCGACGAGACATGTCGATGCTGCACGGGGACGGGCGGTTGCACCGGGTGCATGGCGGCGCCATGCTCGGCGAGGCCACCGAGCCGTCGTTCGAGGACGTCGCGGTCACGCACCCGGAGGCGAAGGACCGCCTGGCCCGCCGGGCGGCCACGCTGGTTCCGGACGGAGCCGTAGTGCTCTGTGACATCGGGACTTCGGTCCACCATGTCGCCGCCCACCTGCACGGCCGCCCGCTCGCCGTCGTCACGAACAGCCTGGCGGTCTACGAGGAACTCAAAGACGACGAGGCCATCGACCTGGTCCTGCTGGGTGGCCAGGTGCGACGAAACTACCGGTCTATGGTCGGTTTCCTCACCGAGCAGGCCCTCGAGCAGGTCCACGCCGACCTGCTCTTCCTCGGCACCAGCGGGGTACGTGGCGACGGGTCGGTAATGGACACGACCACGGTCGAAGTGCCCGTCAAGCGCGCGATGCTCCGGTCGGCGGACCGGACGGTCTTGGTGGCCGACGGCTCGAAGTTTCCCGGCAGCGGCCTGGCCCGGGTGTGCGGGCCCGAGCGGTTGGACGTCCTCGTGACCGACGAGGACGCCGATCCCGGCACGCTCGACGTCGTGCGCCAGGCGGGCGCCGAGGTGGTTCTCGCATGAAGTTGGCAGTGATCGGTGGCGGGGGGTTCCGCGTGCCGCTGGTCTACGGCGCCCTGCTAGCCGACACCGCCGAGCCGCGGGTCGACGAGGTCGCGCTCTACGACGTCAATGAGCGCCGGTTGAATGTGATCACCAGGGTTCTGGAACAGATGGCGGCCGGCGCCGAGCGCCCGCCCAAAGTGTCAGCCACTCTGGAGATGCAAGCCGCCCTCGATGGCGCCGATTTCGTGTTCTCGGCCGTACGCGTCGGCGGCTTGACCGGACGGGTCGCAGACGAGCGCGTTGCATACGAGCTCGGCATGCTCGGGCAAGAGACCACCGGCCCGGGGGGCGTCGCGTACGGCCTACGCACGGTGCCGGTCGCGCTGCGAATCGCCGAGCAGGTCGCCCGGTCCGCGCCGGACGCCTGGGTCATCAACTTCACCAACCCGGCGGGCTTGGTCACCGAGGCGATGTCCAGCCTGTTGGGGGACCGGGTGATCGGCATTTGCGACTCGCCGATCGCTCTCTGCCGCCGAGTCGCCCGCGCCCTCGGCCTCGACCCCGACCAGGCGTGGTTCGACTACGTGGGCCTGAACCACATGGGGTGGCTACGCGCCGTACAGGTCGGCGGCAGAGACAGACTTCCCAGACTGCTGGCCGACGACACCCTGCTGAACTCCTTCGAGGAGGGACGCCTGTTCGGCCCCGACTGGCTCAAGGTTCTGGGCGCGATCCCGAACGAGTATCTCTGGTACTGGTACTTCCACCGGGAGGCGGTTCAGGCCATGGGCCACGACGGCGACGCGACCCGTGGCGAATTCCTGTTCGATCAGCAACGGCGGTTTTACGAGACGGTCGAGCGCGAACCCGCCAGCGCGCTGGACGAGTGGCAGCGCGTCCGGCGCGAGCGTGACGCGTCCTACATGGCCGAGACCCGCGAGCAGGGTGCCGTACCTCGGGACGAGGACGACGTGGAGGGCGGCGGTTACGAGCGCGTCGCTCTGGAACTGATGGCCGCGATCGCCCGGGACGAGCATTCGACGCACATCCTGAACGTGCGCAACCGCGGCGCGGTATCCGGGCTGGATGCCGATGCCGTGGTCGAGGTGCCGTGCGTGGTGGACGGCAACGGGGCACACCCCGTCGGCGTGGGCGCGGTCGACGATCACCAGTTGGCGCTGATGCTGGCCGTCAAGGCGGTCGAACGCGAGACGATCGCCGCGGCCCGGGAGCGGTCACGGGACCGGGCGTTGCTGGCGTTCGCCCTGCATCCGCTGGTCGACTCGGTCGAGGTCGCCCGCCGGCTCCTCGATGGGTACGCGCGGGAGGTTCCGGAACTCTCCGCGCTCTTCCACTGACCGCCACACGGCGATCCGCGCAGCCCCGGCGTCAGGCGTACCAGACCGTGCGCGATTATGCTCGAACCCAGCGGTGAACTGCGCTAACTGTCGCGCAGAGACAATCAGGGTCTAGCAAAAACGCTCATGTTCGGTTAGCGTGGCCGCAACTCGATGTGACACTGCTGGCCGGACGTCCTCCGGCCGGCCGGAGGAGGTCCTCGTGAAGCGGCTTGCAATGCCATTAGCAGCAGCAGTGCCTCTGATCCTAAGTTTGGCCGTACCGGCGGCCACGGCTTCGGGTGTAGGCGTTGCCGCGGACGCGCACAGCGGCAAGGTTGAGGTAGACAGTTCAGATGACGACCCGGTCAAGGTCAACTTGATGGGCGTCTGGTCCCACCCCGACGACGACACCAGCATCATCGGACCGTGCGGCGTCTGGAACCAGCTCTACGACCTGCGCTGCGGCATCATTATGCACACCCGCGGCGAGGGTGGCGGCAACTCGGTGGGCGACGAGTCCGGTCCCGACCTCGGGTTGCGGCGTGAGAACGAGGACCGCGCGTCCCACTTCAGGTCCGGCACGGTCGACATCTTCAACGCGGACCTTGTCGACTTCTACTACAACACCAGCGCGCCGCTCACCGAGCTTTTCTGGGGTCACGAACGGACCCTCGAGCGCACGGTCCGGATCATCCGCGAGACCAGGCCGGATGTCATGGTGGGCTGGAGCCCGTTCGGCGCGGGCCACGGCAACCACCAGTACTCGGGCCGGATGATCTGGGAGGCCATCAAGGCCGCAGCCGACCCCACCATGTTCCCGGAACAGCTCGAAGGACCGGACGCCCTGGAGCCGTGGCTGGTCAAGAAGACCACCTCGGGCGGGAGCACGCAGGGCACCGGCGGGCAGGACGCGCCGCACTGCACCACCGGCTTCACGCCTTCGCCGAACAACCCGGTCACCGTCCACGGCGTGTGGACCGGGTACGAGTCGCCGTACACCTGGCTGCCCGGCAACGTGCAGGGCGTCGAGCCCGGGACGTACAAGACGTGGGCGCAGATCGGCCGGGAGGGCAACCGGGCGCACCCCACTCAGGGTCGGCTGATGCATCAAGGCCTGACCGATCCGAGCTGTTCTCGGTGGGGGGTCACACAGTCGTTCGTCCCGTTCCAGCCGAACAGCTCGCCGCTCGCCGGCCGGGACGACGCGCTGTTCTACGGCGCCTCCATTCCCGACCCGGGCGGCATGCCGCTGGGGTCGCTGTTCTACCTGACCGCCGAGGACTTCTTCGCAGTGGCCGGCCAGAGCTTCGAGGTAACCGTCCACGCCCAGTCCGGCGACGGCACGCTGCCCGAAGGGTCGGTCGAGCTCGACGTACCGGCCGGCTGGACCGTCACGCCCGCCCAGGACATCGGCGCGGTGAGTGACTCGGCGGTATCGACAGCCACGTTCACCGTCACCCCCGCCGGCGACGCCACGGCCGGGCGGTACAAGATCTCGGCCAACTACTCGGCCGGCGACATCACCGGCTACAACGAGACCGTTGTCGAGGTCGTGCCGGCTGTCGAGGGACGGTTCGAGCGCTGGGGCAACTTCGCGGAGTTCGACCAGTGGGCCGACGCGAACACGTACGTGACCGGACGCTCCTCCGCCGTCCAGCGGATCGGCGCCGGCGAGACGATCACCGTTCCCGTGACGGTGCAGAACCGAACCGACACGACCCAGTCCGGTGAGGTCACGCTGAACGTCCCGGCCGGCTACTCGGTCGACGCCGCTACTAAACCGTACGGCAACCTGGCGGCAATGGATGCCACGACGGTGACCTTCGAGCTGACCCACACCGATCCGGACGCCCCGGGCGGTAACAACGCCACCGCGACCATCACGACGACGTACAGCTCGCCGGTCGGCTCGGTCAGCGAGAACCTGTCGCTCACGGTCGTTCCCACCACGGTCGTCAGCGAGGCGCCGGCCGCGCCGAGTGTCGACGGCGTCGACGGGGATGGTGAGTACGCAGGCGCGGTGCTGGACATCAGCCGCCGCTGGGAGGGGCAGAACTGCGCCAGCGCTGCGGACTGTGGTGCAGGAAGCTACGCCAAGGTCAACTGGCACGGCGACGACCTCTACCTGTTCGCGCACGTGGTCGACGACATGCAGAGCGCGGCGGCTACGCCGGAGCGCTGCTTCGGCCACTGGCTGGTCGACTCCGTCGAGTTCCTTGTCGACCCGCGCGGCAACGCGGTCGACACCTCGACCACGTTCAAGATGGGCGTGTTCCCGTTCAGTGACGACCCGTCCGGCTCGGCCGGCAACGGTCCGAATGGTCCGTGCTGGACCCGGGACGCGGACAACCACCAGGGCTTCTCGTCCGGTCCGCTCGCGGACACCGTGCCCAACGCGCCGAACGCGCCGGGTGTCGAGGTGGCCACGAACGCGGTGCTCGACGAAGGCGGCGTCTGGGACGGCGGCTCGTACACCATCGAGATGAAGGTCCCGCTGGACGTGCTGCCGGCCGCAGCCGGCCCGACGAGTGAGCCGCCTACCGGTGACTCGTCGTCCAACGTCGTCGATCCCACCTACGTCGGGCTGAACATCACGCCGTACGACTCGGATACGCAGAACTTCGTCGGGCAGACCCGGCTGGCCTGGTCGCCGTTCGGGAGCCAGCAGTCCGAGCCGTACCGATGGGGGCACGCGTACCTGGACGGCTACGAGCCGCCGGCCGACCGGCCGACGACGCCACGCGAGGCGATCATTCCCGACTCGGCGCTCCGTGGAGTCGACGCGCCGCAGACGATCTACCAGTCGGCGACGAACGGAGTGACGATCTCCGGCCTCGACCCGGCTCGGGCGGCCTCCATATCCAGCGTGACGCTGGGAGAGTCGGCCGTGGACGTCCGGCTCGACTCCAGTGAGGCCGGCTCGGCACGGCTGTTCCTGTGGTCCGGCCAGCACGGCTACATCCCGGTGTTCGAGTCGAGTTGCCCTGGTGACTACGACGGGTTCACCGCATGCGACCCGTCCGACGGCGCTCCGCCGCCGTGGGGTGACAACCTCGGCGGACGTGTCGTCGGGGACGCGAGCGTCGAGGTGAGCTCCGGCACCAGCCAGGTGTCGATGCCGATCGACGCGGCGACCTTCGAGCGACTACGGGCCGACGGCTCGCTGCTGGTGTCGTTCGAGTCCGATGCCGGGCAGGTGCAGGCGTTCCATGTGCCGCTGGCCGCCGGTTTCCAGTCGCCGGTCGCGAGCATGCCGAAGCTGAACACAGCCTTGGCAGGCGCGACGGTTCCGCTGCGCCTGGTCGACGGCATGATCTCGGACCTGGCCGACGGGTCGCCGACCCTGACGCCGGTCGTGTGCGGTCTGGGTGCGGCCACTGCCGCCGCCGAGCCGGTCAGCGGTGAGCTGGCCGGAGCCGCTGGGCTGTACCGCTGGCGTACGGACGCTGATCTGGCCGGCACGTGCGGGCGGCTCGACGTAACGACGTCGAACGGCACCACGTATCCGGCGTTCTTCACCTTCGAATAACCGGCTCGAACTCAGCGATCTTGAGGCAATCCACAGCGTACGACGTTGGGGATTGTCTCAAGATCGCGAAGTGGCTGGCGTGTCGCCGTAGCGCGTCCCCCGGTCGATCCGATTGCGCTGTTAACGTCCTGCAGTGTGACTGGTGGTGAAATTGCTACCAGAGTGACGATCGGGGGATGTTGCGATGGCGGTTGTCGTCGCCAGCATGGCGGTGATCTTGCTCACTGCCATGGCTGTGCTGCTGGCGGTGTTCGCCATGCACCTGATCACTCGCTCGCCGCGGGTCAGGCAGAGAATTCGACTCGCGACGCTCGCGGTCGGGACGACGGCCTATGCGGTACGGCGAGAGACCGCCCACCGGGTGAGGCTCGCGGGGCGATACGCCCGGCGGCACCTCGGTCCGCCTGCGTCACGAGCCTGGAGAACTGTCGAGCCCGTCGCGGCACGCACGGGTACTGAACTGGCCGAACGCGTCACCGAGCAGGCTCGACGGTTCATCGAGCGGGTGAAGACCGGCATCGAGTACGTGCGGCCGATTGCTCCGCATTCCGGTTCGGCCAAGTCCGGCTCCGCACGGGTGCACGTCGCAGCGATGTACAGCGAACCAGCCGGCGATCAGCCGGGCGCACGCGGTCGCAAGGACGCTCGATCGACCGACCGGACGGCTCGATAACGGTTCGACCGCCGACTTCTGGGAGACTACGGCCTCGTGGAGTACCTGATTGTCGGCATCGTCGTCGCGGTCGTCTTGATCGCGGCCGTCGTGGGATTCGTCCAAGTCCGCCGCCGCCAAGCCGGCCTACCGCCGTCCGGCACCCGACCCGGCGTCGACAGCGCCGCGGCGGACGGCGAGCCGTCGGCGGGCGTGGGAACGCTGGAGCGCGACCGCGACACCGTCGCGCCGCCCGACGAGGGCCTGACCGCGGACGTTCTGGAAGCCGCCCGAAAGGCTCCGCCGGCCCCGGAGCGTCCCGCCCCGGCGGCCGGCCGGTTGATCCGGCTGCGGTCCCGGTTAGCCCGGTCCCAGTCCACGTTCGGCAAGGGACTGCTCGGCCTGCTCTCTCGCGAGCGCCTGGACGAGGACACCTGGGAGGAGATCGAGGACACCCTGCTGACCGCCGATCTCGGTGTCGCGCCGACGCAGGAACTGGTGGAGCGGCTGCGCACCAGGGCGCGGGTCGAAGGCATCGCCGATCCGGCGGCCGCGCGGGCCATCTTGCGGGAGGAGCTCATCGCGCTCGTCGACCCCACCATGGACCGCTCGCTCAAGACCGATCGGCACGACGGCCGGCCGGCCGTCGTTCTCGTGGTCGGCGTGAACGGGACCGGCAAGACCACCACCGTGGGCAAGCTGGCCCGGGTCCTGGTCGCCGAGGACCGCGATGTCGTCCTGGGCGCCGCCGACACCTTCCGCGCGGCAGCCGTCGACCAGCTCACGACGTGGGGAGATCGGGTGGGTGTCCCTACGGTCCGCGGCCCAGACCGCGGCGATCCGGCCAGCGTGGCCTTCGACGCCGTTAGGGCGGGCATCGAGCACGAAGCCGACGTCGTACTCATCGACACCGCCGGGCGGCTGCAGACCAAGGCCGGTCTGATGGACGAGCTCGGCAAACTCAAGCGCGTCGTCGAGAAGCACGGCCCGGTCGACGAGGTGCTGCTCGTGCTGGACGCTACGACCGGCCAGAACGGGATGGCCCAGGCCCGCGTGTTCGGCGAGGTCGTCGACGTCACCGGAATCGCGCTGACCAAGCTCGACGGCACGGCGAAGGGCGGCATCGTAGTGGCCGTCCAGCGTGAGCTTGGGGTGCCGGTGAAGCTGGTGGGCCTCGGCGAGGGACCGGACGACCTGGCGCCGTTCGACGCCGAGGAGTTCGTCGACGGCCTGCTGGGCTGAGCACGTCAGGGCGACGAATTCACCTGGGCGTAACACAACCGTTCGACTTGTCACGCCGCCGCAACATCCGACGCGGGCATCGGCAACACGGCAGCGCCACGATCCAGGCGACCGACCGGAGTAGCCGACCCGGCAGCAACGTCGCCGCGGGTCGACTGCCCGGCCAATCGACTCGCGAAGGAGTCACGTATGCCCGAGCTCAGCGCGGGCGACACCGCCTGGATCCTGACCAGCGCGGCTCTCGTCTTGCTCATGACCCCTGGTCTTGCGTTCTTCTACGGCGGCATGGTGCGCGCCAAGGCCGTCCTCAACATGCTCATGATGAGCTTCCTCTGCCTGGCGATCGTGCCCGTGGTGTGGGTGCTGTACGGGTACAGCCTGGCGTTCGACGGTTCGAACGGCGGCTTCGTCGGCGGGCTCGGTAAGCTCGGCCTCGAGGACATCGGGCTGGACGCGCTCAGCGGCACCATCCCTGAGTTCGCGTTCGTGGCCTTCCAGGCCGTGTTCGCCATCATCACCGCAGCGCTCATCAGCGGTGCGATCGCCGAGCGCGCGACGTTCCGCGGGTGGGCGATCTTCGTCGTGCTGTGGATCACGATCGTCTACTTCCCGGTGGCCAACTGGGTGTGGGGCGGTGGCTGGATCGCCGAGCTGGGCGCGATCGACTTCGCCGGTGGCACCGTTGTGCACATCAACGCAGGTGCGGCCGCGCTAGCGCTCGCCCTTGTGCTCGGCAAGCGCGTCGGCTGGCGCCGGGAGCCGATGAAGCCGCACAACCTGCCGTTCGTCATGCTCGGTGCGGGATTGCTGTGGTTCGGCTGGTTCGGGTTCAACGCCGGCTCGGCGCTGGCCGCGAACGGCACGGCGTCGGTGGTGTGGGTCAACACGATGGTCGCCACCGCGGCCGCGATCCTCGGTTGGCTGCTCATCGATGTGATCAAGCAGCGGCACGCCACCACACTGGGAGCTGCGTCCGGCGCGGTCGCGGGTCTGGTAGCCATCACCCCCGCGTGTGCGTTCATCAGCCCGATCGGGGCGATCATCGTCGGCCTGGTGGCCGGTGCGCTGTGCGCCCTGGCGGTGAGCCTGAAGTACCGGTTCAACTTCGACGACTCGCTCGACGTCGTGGCGGTCCACCTCGTCGGCGGCGTCATCGGCACCTTGATGATCGGTCTGCTGGCCACCGAGACGTTCACCGGCGACGCGGCGCTCGAGGGCCTGTTCTACGGCGGCGGAATCGAACTGCTCGGGAACCAGGCGGTCGCCGCGGGTGCGACGATCGTCTATTCGTTCGTCATCGCCTACATCCTGGGCATCCTCATCCACCGGACGGTCGGATTCAGGGTGAGCGAGGACGCCGAGGTCGGTGGCATCGACCTGTCCGTGCACGTCGAAGCCGGATACGAATTCACGCCGGCCGCCGGGCCGAGCAGCAGCCACGCGGCCGTGTCCGCGGCGGCCAAGGAGAGGAGCGTGCAGGCATGAAGCTCGTCACTGCGGTGATCAAGCCGTTCAAGCTGGACGAGGTCCGCAGCGCATTGGAGACCTTCGGAGTGCAGGGCATGACGGTCACCGAGGCAAGCGGGTACGGCCGCCAGAAGGGGCACACCGAGGTCTACCGGGGAGCGGAGTACACCGTCGATCTGGTACCGAAGACCCGGCTGGAGGTCGTGGTGGACGACACCGACGTCGACGACGTGGTCGACGTGATCGTCAAGGCCGCCCAGACAGGAAAGATCGGCGACGGGAAGGTGTGGGTGAGCCCGGTCGACGCCGTCGTACGGGTTCGCACCGGAGAGGTCGGGGTCGACGCCCTGTGACTTCGGCGTCAGCAGCTCGCGGCGACCGCTTCCTGAGCCTCCGGCAGGCAGTGGTCGCCGACGAGCGACTCAGCGCGATCCAGCGCCGGGTTGCTCTGTCCGAGCTGGTGGACGGTTGGCTGGCGCGCTTGTTCGCCGCGGTACCCGGCGAGGAGTCCGCTGGGTTCGCCCTGGTCGCCGTCGGTGGCTATGGCCGGCGCGAACTGCTGCCGGGCAGCGACCTCGACGTGTTGCTGGTGCACGGGGATGCGGGTGATCCCGCCGCCGTCGCCAACCGGATCTTCTACCCGGTGTGGGACGCGGGTCTCGCGCTGGATCACGCTGTGCGGACCGTCGAGCAGGCCCGGGCCGTGGCCGCGGAGGATCTCAAGGCCGCACTGAGCCTGATCGACGCCCGGCACGTCACCGGGAACGGCGGCGTGACCCAGCGGCTGCGCGCCGAGGTGCTCGCCGACTGGCGGCGGCAGGCCGCCGTGCGGCTGCCGAAGCTGGCCGCGATGGTTCGGGCGCGGGCCGAGCAGTCCGGCGAGCTGGCCCACCTGCTCGAGCCGGACCTGGTGCAGGCCTACGGAGGGCTGCGCGACACGCTCGCGCTGCGGGCCGTCGCCGCGTCCTGGATCGCCGACCGCCCGCACCTGAAGGCGGTCGAGGAGGCACGCGAATGGCTGCTTGTCGTTCGCGACGCTCTCCACCGGACGACCGGCCGCAGGCACGATCGGCTGCTGTTCGAGGATCACGGCATCATCGCCGACCGGCTCGGGCTGGTGGACCCGGACGTACTGCTGCGCAGGGTCGCCGAGGCCGGCCGCGCCGTCGCCTACGCGGCGGATGTCACGTGGCGGGACGTCGAACGCACCCTGCGCGCGCGGCGGCGCGTGGGCCGGCACGTGCCCGAACGCCGCCCGCTGGCCGACGGCGTGGTCGAACACGATGGCGAGGCTGTACTTGCTCGCGACGCCCGGCCGGAGCGCGATGCGGTGCTGCCGCTGCGGGCCGCGGCGGCAGCGGCTCAGGCCGGCCTGGTGCTGGCGCCGTACACCGTGGAGCGGCTCGCAGCCGAGTGCCCCGCACTGCCCGAGCCATGGCCCAGCAGCGCTCGGGACGCGCTGCTCGCCCTGCTCGGAGCGGGGCGAAGCGCCCTGCAGGTCTGGGACGCGCTGGATCTCGCCGGCCTGGTGACCCGGTGGATCCCGGAGTGGGAGCGGGTGCGGTACCGCGCCACCAGGACACCGATCCACCGGCACACCGTCGACCGTCACCTCATCGAGACCGCGGTGGTGGCGTCCGGGTTCACCCGGCGGGTCGGGCGTCCCGACCTGCTGCTGCTGGCCGCGCTGTTCCACGACCTGGGCAAGGGCCTGCCGGGCGATCACAGCGAGACCGGCGAGGTGATCGCCGCCGACATCGGCCGCCGGCTCGGCTTGTCGCCGCAGGACGCGGCCAACCTGGGGTTGCTCGTACGACACCACCTGCTGCTCCCGGAGATGGCGACTCGCCGCGATCCGGATGACCCGGCGACGATCGCCGCCGTGGTCGACAGCGTCGGCGAGGCGGACAAGCTGGAACTGCTGGCGGCACTGACCGAAGCCGACGCAACGGCCGCCGGCCCGCTGGCTTGGTCGCCGATGCGGGCCAGGCTGGTGGGGGACCTCGTGGCACGGGTGCGAACGGTGCTGGGCGGTGCCCCACCTCCCAAACCCGAGCGCCTCGAACCGTGGCAGGAGGAGCTCGCCCGGCGGCCCGGGACCGCGGTGCGGGTAGACGCACCCACCGCCGACGGCACCTGCCGTGTGACGGTCGCCGCGGTAGACCGGCCCGACGTGCTGGCGACGGTGGCCGGTGTACTCACCCTGCACCGCCTCGGCGTCCGCACCGCCACTGTCGAGACCGTCGACGAGCGAGTGGTGCTGGTGTGGCGGGTGGTCGCCGCCTACGGCGCGCCGCCGGCCGAGGCCGTGCTGCGGGACGACATCGTCCGGGCCCTGGACGGGCGCACCGACATACCGTCCCGGTTGGCCGCGCGCGCGTCGGAGCGCCGGGGCCGGGTGATCCGGCATGCCGAACCCAGCGTGACGGTCATACCCGAGATCTCCGCCGACGCGACCGTCCTCGAGGTGCGGGCGCACGACGAACCGGGCCTGCTGTACCGGCTCGCGGATGCCATTGGCGGCGCCGGCGTGGTGATCCGCTCGGCCGTCGTCGAGACCCTGGGCGCGGAGGCGGTGGACGTCTTCTATCTCGTCGACCGCGCGGGCGGCCCATTGCCGGGAGAGGCCGTCGCCGCCGTCGTGGCCGCCGCCGGTGCCGCGCTGGGTGAACCGAATCCAGAGCGAAGCAGGGTGATCTGAGTGGTCGGGCGGGCACCGAGTTTCCATGGTGTCGTTGTAAGCAGCACCAAGGTGACTCAATGTCGCCCTGGCAGCATCAAGTCACCTCGGTGCAGGCGGTGAACCGCATCGAGTCACCTTGGTGCACGTGGTGAACCTGACCGATGGCCAGCTGCCCACCGGGGCGCGGGGCGCGCGCCACCTCGGCCAGCACCTTCCGGTTTCCGTCGTCGTCGAAGAGCCCTTCAGTGTCGAACGCTGGGTCGAAGCCGGATTTGTCCATCACGCAATGGCGGGCGTCTCGGGCAGTCGGGCCAGCGCGGCGGCCATGTCGGCCTCGGAGAACTCCAAGTCCTCCAGCGAACCGGCAAGGTAGGCGTCGTATGCGGACAAGTCGAAGTGTCCGTGCCCGGACAACCCGAACAGGATCACCCGCTGATCCCCGGCCTCCCGTGCGGCCTCGGCCTCCTCGACCACGGCCCGGATCGCGTGGGCCGGCTCGGGGCCGGGGATGATGCCCTCGGCGCGGGCGAACTGGATCGCGGCGGCGAACGACTCGTTCTGCCGGTACGCCCGGGCCTCGACCACGCCCTCCTTCACGAGGGCACAAACCATCGGCGCGTCCCCGTGGTACCGCAGGCCGCCGGCATGGACAGGTGGCGGGACGAAGTCGTGGCCGAGCGTGTACATCGGCATCAGCGGGGTCAGCCCCGCCGTGTCGCCGAAGTCGTACCGGTAGACCCCGCGGGTGAGCGTCGGGCAAGCCGCGGGTTCGGCGGCGACGAAGCGCATCGCGGCTTCACCTCGGAGAACCTGGCGGATGAACGGGAAGGTCAGCCCGGCGAAGTTGGACCCGCCGCCGACGCATCCGATGACCACGTCCGGCCGGTCGCCGGCCAGTTCCATCTGCAGGATCGCCTCCTGGCCGATCACCGTCTGGTGGAGCAGAACGTGGTTGAGCACCGAACCCAGGGAGTAGTTGGTATCCGGGCTTTGAGCCGCGACCTCGACCGCCTCGGAGATGGCGATGCCGAGCGAACCTGTCTTGTGCTCGGCCTGGCCACGGCCGGCATTGGTCAGGTCGCTGGGCGACCGGTGCGTCGTCGCGCCCCAGGTCTCCATCATCGAACGCCGGTACGGCTTCTGGTCGTAACTCGAGCCGACCATGAAGACCTCACACTCGAGCCCGAACAACGAACAGGCGAACGCCAACGCCGATCCCCACTGGCCGGCGCCGGTTTCGGTCGCCAGCTTGCGGATGCCAGCCTGGGCGTTCTCGTACGCCTGCGCCACCGCCGTGTTGGGTTTGTGCGATCCGGCCGGTGACGTGCCCTCGTACTTGTAGTAGATCCGGGCCGGTGTGTTGAGGGCCTGCTCGAGGCGCCGCGCCCGGTAGAGCGGCGTCGGACGCCACAGCCGGTACGCGTCGCGGACCGCTTCGGGGATCTCCACCTCGGGCTCGGGGGAGACCTCCTGCTGGATCAGCGCCATCGGGAACAACGCCGCGAGATCGTCCGGGCCGACCGGCTGCATCGTCCCAGGATGCAGGGGTGGCACCGGGTCGCCGGGCAGGTCGGGAAGCAGGTTGGTCCAGTGGCTTGGAATGTCGCGTTCGGTGAGCAGGAACTTGACGTCATCGGACATGGCGCGAGCCTACGCCAGCGCGCCATCGGTAGCAGTGATTGAGCGCACCGGAATCGGCTGCGAGTATCACCCCTACAGATCGAAGCCACGAGACAGCGAGATGCGCATGACGAACCACCTGATCGGCCTGCTGCTCGGTACCGAGGAAGACTGGCCGGTGGCGTTCGAGACGATCCTGCGCCGGCTCGGCCCGGTGACCGACGCGTCCGGCGAGACCCATGCGTTCGACGTCGAGCGCATCGCCATCGAGCCGTTCGACCTGCGGTACAAGCCGCGCTACGACCTGGTGATCGATAGGCTCGCGTACTGGTACTACCACCCGCGCGAGTGGCTCAAGAAGATCGCGCTGATGGACGACGTGTACCTGCTGAACAGCCCGTTCACCTTCCAGGCGATGGAGAAGCACGCGGCGTACTGCGCAATGATGCGGCTGGGTCTGAAGGTGCCCGACACCGTGCTGGTGCCGTACAAGAACCCGCCAGAGCACGCGAAGTGGGCGTACACGGCGGCCAAGTACAACCTGCGGTTCGACCTCGACGCGATCGCCGAGCGGCTCGGCTACCCGCTGTTCATGAAGCCGTACGACGGCGGCGCCTGGGTAGGCGTCACGCGGATCAAGAACAGCGCCGACCTGCACCGTGCATACGACACCTCCGGGCAGCGGCTCATGCACCTGCAGCAGTCGATCGAAGGGTACGACGCGTTCGCCCGCTCATTGTCGATCGGGCCGGAGACCATGGTGATGAGGTTCCGGCCCGAGTTGCCGATGCACGACAGGTATGCCGTCGAGCACGAGTTCCTCACCGCCGAGATAGGGGACGAGGTGGTCACCATTTCCCGGTTGATCAACGCGTTCTTCCGCTGGGAGTTCAACTCCTGCGAGTCACTGGTCCGCGACGGCGAGGTGTACCCGATCGACTACGCGAACGCGTGCCCGGACGTGGCCGTCACCTCGTTGCACTACTACTTCCCGTGGGCGATGACCGCACTGGTGCGCTGGGCGGTGTTCTGCACGGTGACCGGCCGCCGGCCGACGATCGACCTGCAGACCCGCCGCTACTTCGAGATCGGCGACCGGGACGATCTGAGCTACCGGGACAAGCTGGCGGCCTACCGGCGGCTCGCGGACGAGGCCTTCGACACCGACCGGTACTGGGACTTCTGCGCGAGCCGGCTCGCTCACCTCGACGAGGTCGTGTACGAGTGGGTCGACAGCGAGGACTTCGACCGGTTGCTCGTGGACACCGTCAAGGCCACCTATCCGCCACCCGAGCACGACAGGTTCATCGCCCACTTCCGGGGATTGCTGGCCTTGTGGCGACGCGATGCCGCGCAGGCCGGAACCACCGGCTGACTCAGGCGCCGACCGGCCAGGTGTGGACCGGCTCGTTGGTGTGCATGTGCCGGCAGTAGAGCCGCACCATTTCGCGCAGCGCGTCCTGCCTGTCGTGTCCGGAGGCTTGGAGTTGGTGCACGGTTTCGACCTGCCACGTCGAACCGGTCCGTTCGGTCACGCAGCGCTGCTCGATGATGCCGAGCAACCGGTCGCGCTCGTGTGCATCGACCCCCCAGCGGTCGAGTCCCTCGTGGGCGAGCGGCAGCAGCCTGCGCAGCACGAGTTCGGTGGCACGGACCTTGCCCACGCCGGGCCAGTAGACCATCGCTTCGATACCGTCTCGGGCTCCCGCGAGGAAGTTCTCCTCGGCTGCGGAGAACGACATCTGCGTCCAGATCGGCCGTTCCGCGTCGACCAGAGTGCGGGTCAAGCCGAAGAAGAACGCCCCGTTGGCCAACACGTCGACCACAGTGGGCCCGGCCGGTAGCGCCCGGTTCTCGACCCGCAGGTGCGGCATGCCATCGACGACGGCGTAGATGGGCCGATTCCAGCGGTAGATCGTCCCGTTGTGCAATGTGAGTTCGTCCAGGTTCGGGGTGCGGCCGCTGTCGAGCATTTCGAAGGGATCCTCGTCCGAGCAGATGGGCAGCAGGGACGGGAAGTACCGGACGTTCTCCTCGAATAAGTCGAACACCGAGGTGATCCAGCGTTCGCCGAACCACACGCGGGGCCGCATGCCCTGCTCTTTCAGCTCGACCGGCCGAGGATCAGTCGCTTGCTGGAACAGCGGGACTCGGGTCTCGCGCCACAACTCCTTGCCGAACAGGTACGGCGAGTTCGCGCCGAGCGCCACCTGAATTCCGGCAATGGCCTGCGTCGCATTCCAAAACGGCGCGAACTGGTCGGGCCCTACCTGCAGGTGGAACTGCACGCTCGTGCACGCAGCCTCCGGTGCGATCGAGTCCGCCAGCGTCGACAGCCGCTCTCTGCCGGTTATCTCGATGTGCAGGTCTTCACCGCGTGCGGCGAATATCTGCTCGTTGAGCAGCGCGTATCTGGGGCTCGCGGTGAGCGAGTCGGCGGTGACGTCTTTCTCGGTGAGTGTGGGCAGGATGCCGACCATCACCATGTGGGCGCCGGCTTCGGCGGCCCGGGTTTCGGCCGTGTTGAGGCTTGACCTGACCGAATTCTCGAACGCGGTGAGGCCGCTTTCGAGCAGTTGCCGTGGCGCGACGTTGATCTCGATGTTGAACTGGCCGAGTTCGGTCTGGAAGTCCGGATTGGCGATGGACGCCAGTACGGTGGCGTTGGCGTTGGCCGGCCTGTAGTCGAAGTCGACCAGGTTGAGTTCGATCTCCAGCCCGGTATGCGGGCGTTCGAAGTCGAAATGCGACTCGCGGAGCATTCGCGCGAACGCATCGAGGCATCGGCGGACCTTCTCCCGGTAGAGCCGCCGGTCCTCGCGCGTGAACTCGCGCGAGGCGACCTCTCGTCCCATGTGAGATCACCTCCGTCGGTGCTTTGACCACACGGTACGACCAATGGACGCCTGTGTGGGCCGTTAACTCGGTGTGAGTTCCCGCAGGTACTGCGGGAGCATCCGCCACCAGGTGGGCCAATCGTGGCGATAGTCCGGTCCCCACGGGTCGACGCGGTTGGGCACGCCGGCCGCACCGAGCACGTGCGCAACCCGCCACGTCTCTGCGATGTCCTCCCATTCCCCTTCGCCGGACGCGAGCACGGCAAACCTCTTCCGCAGCGGAACGAGTTGGTGTTCGTCCAGACCGGGCAAGAAATGCAATGGGGACGAGTAGTACAGCTCGTCGCTGAACCGGCCGTCGTACAGGGGTTGCAGGTCGTACGTCCCGCTCATACAGATCGCGTGGCTGAACACGTCCGGGAAGCGGCAGAGGACGGCGAGTGCATTGAACGCTCCTATCGACGCGCCGGCGGCGATGACCGGGAGTTCCGTGCCGCCGGAGTCGGTGTAGATCGCAGGGATGATCTCGTGGCGCACGCATTGCTGGAACTGGTTGAGCAGCCACATCTGATGCTCGGGGCTGCCGCTGCCGGCCATCATCGTGCGGCTGGCCACCCCGTCACACGAGTAGATCTTGACTCTTCCCGCGGCGAGGAGGTCGCCGCAGGCACCGACGAGATGATGCCTCTCGACCTCCTCGGCGTCTCCGCCGGCGGTGGAGAACAGCAGGACAGGGGTGCCGGCCACTCCCCAGCGCACCAGCGTGATGTCCTGCTGTAGCCGATCGGAGTGCCAGCGTTCGGATGCCTTCACGGCTCGAATCCTCCCGGCGACGTCCCGGACCGTACACTCGATCCTCCCATGACTAATGCGAAGAATGAGCTGATAGTGGAGGACGGACGCATCCGGTTCTTTCTCCCGGATCCGGACAGCCGGTTCACCGCGGCCCGCCTGTACCAGGAGGTGCTGGGGGAGCAGCGGCTACTCGACATGGCCCGACGAGACGGCGGGTTCGAACTCTGGCTCGACCGGCCCGCGGTGCACCGTATGGAGTACGCGTTCGATGTGACACACCAGGACGGGACGACGACTCGGGAACTCGACTTGGCAAACGACATGACGGTCGAAGGTGTCTTCGGTCGCAAGAGCGTGATCGAGTTCGGTGGTTACCAGCCGCCGCAGTGGCTGGGGCAGTCCACCGATCCCGTCGAACCGGCCGAGTTCGCCGTCGAAAGCGACCGATTGGCCATGTCGGTGCCGGCACGGTTGTGGTCCGCGCCCGGCGCTCTTGCCGACCAGCCCTTGCCGCTGGTAGTCGTCCATGACGGCTACGAGTTCGAGACCTACTCGAGCATCACGAGGTGGGCTGCGGCGGTGGTCGCGCAGGGCTGGGTTCGGCCGTTCCGGCTGGCGCTGCTGCACCCGGTCGAGCGAATCGCGTGGTACTCGGCCAATCCGGCGTACGCGGAGGCGCTCGTTGGGGAGGTGCTCCCGGCGATCACCGAAACCGTGCCCGTCGACGGACGTCCGGCGCTGACGGGTGCCAGCCTTGGCGCGCTCGCCGCGTTGCACGCTCACCTGACCCATCCGGGTGTCTTCGCGGCGCTGTTCATGCAGTCCGGGAGCTTCTTCACCGAAGCACCGCCCGGCCGGGAGGAGAGCCTGCAAGCCATCCCACCGTTCGTTTCAGGTCTGTTCGGCGCGGCTTCGCTCGCCGATCCGGTGCCGGCGGTGCTGACGGCCGGAGTGATCGAGCGCAACGTCGAGAACGCCCGGCGGGTGGCCGCCACTCTCGCCGCCCACGGCTACGACGCACGGTTCGTGCCGGTGCCCGACGGGCACAACTACACGGCCTGGCGCGACGCGCTGGACCCGCACCTCACCGAGCTGCTGGCTCGCCTCTGGGGCGGGACGGGTCAACGGCGCAGCTTCAGCTCGTAGGGGAGGTCGACGGCACCGTCCGGGCCGATTCTCGTCCGAAG
>Ga0299914_10000376_pt1 | contig 26571 bp, 22 predicted proteins | sample RVTome_10_FD_201361 | JGI IMG/M metagenome (GOLD analysis project Ga0299914, IMG submission 201361) | Soil microbial communities from uranium-contaminated site in the Upper Colorado River Basin, Wyoming, United States - RVT153D57 (version 2) ... | reverse complement strand
CGCCTCGCTCGCCCTCTACCGCGACACCCTCGGCTTCACCGAGGTGTGGCGCGAGGGCGAGGCGACCGTTGCCCTGACCCTGCCGAACAGCGACGTGCAGGTCATGCTCGACGCCAACGACCCCGATTCTCCCGTCGGACCGCTGTTCGTCGTCGACAGCGTCAAGGCCTTCCATGCCGCGCGGCCCGAGACGCTCGCCGTGGTCGAAGAGCCCTCGGAGATCCCGGGCGGGTTCCTGGCCACCTATCAGGACCCGGGCGGGGCAACCATCTACCTCATGGATCAGTCGACGGACTCGGCCCCAGAATAGTCCGTGGATCAAGGTATTCGCGGGCAACTGCAGGCCGCTCGGGACCGGCCCAGCAGCCACGCCGTGGCTGCGAGCTCTGCTTGGCTGTCAGTGCATTCCTTTAGTGTGCGCAATGACACCGCATCGTTGAGTTGCCCATGGTGACGGACACCGAGACGCACATAATCCGTTGCATCGATGATGACGAGGGACCGCTCTGATGCGCCGCACCACCTTCGGTGATGCCAGATCCGGCAAGTGCCGTCTGACCCGCAATGATGTGGTTGGAGCGGGTGACGGGAATCGAACCCGCACTGTCAGCTTGGGAAGCTGAAGTTCTACCATTGAACTACACCCGCGTTGGCCACCGGCGTCGGTAGCGATCGGCGAGCTAGCATACCTCGTTCGGCGTGACGCGGCGAAATGTGCGTTTCGCCCAGCCCACGGTGGACGTGCCTGCCGTCCGCCAGGTGATGTGACGCGCCGGCGTGGGTAGGGTCGCGGCATGCTTATGTCGGATCGGGACATCAGAGCCGCCATCGACTCCAAGCGGGTGGTCCTTGAGCCGTTCGACCCAGACATGGTGCAGCCGTCCAGCATCGACGTGCGGCTCGACCGGTACTTCCGGGTGTTCGAGAACCACCGGTACCCGCACATCGACCCCGCCGAAGATCAGCCCGACCTCACCAGGCTCGTCGAGCCGGCCGGCGACGAGCCCTTCGTCCTGCATCCAGGCGAGTTCGTGCTCGCCTCCACGTACGAGGTGGTGACCCTGGGGAACGACCTCTCGGCTCGGCTCGAAGGCAAAAGCTCGCTCGGTAGGCTCGGTCTGCTGACCCACTCCACCGCAGGGTTCATCGACGCCGGCTTCAGCGGCCACCTGACATTAGAACTGTCGAATGTCGCGACCCTCCCGATCAAGCTGTGGCCTGGCATGAAGATCGGCCAGCTGTGCTTCTTCGCCCTCTCCAGCCCGGCCGAGGAACCGTACGGCTCCGGCCGCACCGGCTCTCGGTACCAGGGACAGCGCGGCCCGACACCGAGCAGGTCGTACCTTAACTTCCACCGGACGAAGATCTGAGAAGTTACTGACGAGTAGGATTCAGTTCACCTGACCGACTTCGAATAGGAAGCGTATGCAGGCCGCAGCGATCGTTGTTTCCCTGGCGCTCACAGTCGTAGCCGTCGCGTTGGCGGCGCGGGCGGTGTCGCAGATGTTCGCGGTCATCCGGCTCGGTCAGCCGGCGTTCGAGCGAACGAACAGTCCGGCGCAGCGGACCGTGACCATGCTGCGCGAGACAGTCGGCCACACCAGGATGCTGAAGTGGACGTGGATCGGCGCCGCCCACTGGTTCGTCTTCTTCGGATTCATCCTGCTGTTCCTGACGCTCCTGACCGCGTACGGGCAGATCTTCGATAGCGGATTCGCCCTGCCGGTGATCGGGCATTGGCGTCCCCTCGAGTGGCTCATCGAGATTGTCGGCTGGGTAATGCTGGTCAGCATCGTCGCGTTGATAGTGGTTCGGTTGGTGCGCCACCCCAAGCGGCTGGGCCGGTCCTCGCGGTTCTCCGGATCGACCATGTGGCAGGGCTACTACGTGGAGTGGACGATCGTCGGCGTCGGGCTGTGCATCGTGCTGTTGCGCGGCTTGGAATACGCGCTCGGGCAAGGTGACCGCTCGCACTTTCCGTTCACGTTCTGGATCGGCGAGTTGTTCACTGGAGCGTCGACGTCGACCTTGGAGACCTGGGTCTATGCGGTCGCCGGGCTGAAGATCGCAATTTCGATGGCCTGGTTGATTACGATTTCGCTGAACCTGACCATGGGTGTGGCCTGGCACCGGTTCCTGGTGTTCCCGAATGTCTTCTTCAAGCGGGAGGCCGGCGGCGGGACGGCGCTGGGTGCGGCCAAGCCGCTGACTGTCAAGGGCGCGCCAGTCGACTTCGAGAACATCGAGGACCTGGACGAGGACGCTTCGCTCGGGGTCGGCAAGGTCGAGGATTTCACCTGGAAGGGCCTGCTGGACTTCTCCACGTGTACCGAATGCGGGCGGTGCCAGTCGCAGTGTCCGGCCTGGCACACCGGCAAGCCGCTGTCGCCGAAGTTGCTGGTGATGGGCCTGCGTGACCACGCCTATGCAAAAGCGCCCTACCTGCTCGCCGGTGGCGGCAAGGACATGATGGGCGACGAGACCGCCACGCCTGAACAACTTGCCGATGTACCGGCTGCGGCGCTGGCCGAGGCCGAACGACCGCTGGTGGGACCTGGTGACCAAGGCGGTGTCGTCGACCCGGACGTGCTGTGGTCATGTACGACCTGCGGTGCGTGTGTCGAGCAGTGCCCGGTGGACATCGAGCACGTTGATCACATCCTGGATCTGCGCCGCTACCAGACGTTGATCGTCACCGAGTTCCCGTCGGAGTTGAACGGACTGTTCAGGAACCTGGAGAAGTCCGGCAACCCGTGGGGGGTCAACCAGTCCAAACGGATGGAGTGGGCGGCCGACCTGCCGTTCGACGTGCCGCAGGTGGGCGTCGACGTCGAATCCCTCGACCAGGTCGACTGGTTGTTCTGGGTGGGGTGTGCCGGTGCGTTCGAGGACCGGGCCAAGAAGACCACCCAAGCCGTCGCGGAACTGCTGCACACCGCCGGTGTGTCATTCGCTGTGCTCGGAGACGGCGAGACCTGCACCGGCGATCCCGCCCGCCGGTCCGGCAACGAGTTCTTGTTCCAGCAGCTGGCGATGCAGAACGTCGAGGTACTCCGAGAGACCAAAGCACTACGAATCGTCGCGACCTGCGCACACTGCTTCAATACCCTCAAGAACGAGTACGTCCAGCTGGGCCTTGAGCTGGAGGTCGTACACCACACCCAGCTGCTCAACCGCCTGGTGCGCGAAGGCAAGCTGACCCCCGTCGCCCCGACGAACGGCGAGGTGGCCGGACGCGCTGTCACTTACCACGATCCCTGCTACCTCGGGCGGCACAACAAGGTGTACGAGCCGCCGCGTGAGCTGGTCGGCGCCCTGCCCGGTGTCGAACTGCGTGAGATGCCTCGCAACTCCGACCGATCCTTCTGCTGCGGGGCCGGTGGGGCCCGCATGTGGATGGAGGAACGCATCGGCAAGCGGATCAACACCGAACGCACCGAAGAGGCCCTCGCCACCGGCGCGGAAGCGATCGCGATCGGCTGCCCGTTCTGCCGCGTCATGCTGTCGGACGGCCTCACCGCCGCACAGGCGAACGGGCAGGGCGAAGGTGTGGAAGTGCTGGACGTCGCCCAGTTGCTGCTCGCTGGAGTCAAACGTGGCGATACCCCCTTGCCGACCGAGCCCATTGCAGAGAGGCCGGCTCCGGCGACGGAGTAGTCGTCGCGCCTGTCGACCAGCACGCAGCAGCGCAACGCTCCCGTAGTTGGGCGTTGGCGTCGCCGTCGCGGTGCTGGCGAACGGCGAGCAGTGTTGCACTCGTCCAGGCAGGTCGACAGTCACCGCCAGCTCACCTCCACCCTCGCAGGCTTGGCGCCAGTCTGTACACCACTTGACGCCACTGTGGCACTTGACATGACGCCATAATGACGTCACCATGGCGTCATGGAACTCGCGCCATACGTCGACAATCTTCGAAGAGACCTCGCTGCCGCCGCGGAAGCCGCTTCGGCGGAGGTTCGCGATGCGGCAAGCCGACTGTCGTACGCGATCGAGCCGTCGCTGCGAATGGTCCTGCTCGAGGCGCTCAGCGTGGCAGCTGCCGAGATCACTGAACAGCTTGCGGCGGGTGTCGTCGAGGTCCGGCTGCGAGGCCGCGACCCAGAGCTTGTCGTTGGTGAGGCCGCGACCCCGGCTCCGGACCCGGAATCGGCCGAGCCCGCCACCGCGGCTGCCACCGACCTCGAGGAAGGAGTGGCTCGCGTGTCCCTCCGGCTTCCCGAGTCCGTGAAGGCCCGGGTCGAAGAAGCCGCCGCAGCGTCCGGGCAGTCGGTCAATGCCTGGCTGGTTCGCGCTGTGGTGCAGATGCTCGACACGCCGTCCGATCGAGCGTCCCGGCCATCCCGGGAGTCCCGCGTCTTCGGCCAGCGGCTCACCGGCTGGCAACGATAGACCGAACAACCATGAGGAGTATGAGATGACCACCACCGGCAACGACTTCGTCCGGACCTTCTCCGTCACCGGCCCCTTGAACGTGTCGGTCGAACTTGGAAGCGGACAGATTTCCATCAGCGCCGGCGCTGTGACCGGGGCGGCCGTGCGACTCCAGCCCGACCCGGCTGGCGACCCGGATGCGCTCGACCTGATCGCCCGCACTCGGGTCGACCTGCGCGGCAATGCACTTCGGATCGACGTGCCCCGGGCGGTGGGCTTCCAGCGGCATCCGGACGTGATCGTAGTCGCACAGGTGCCCGCCGAGAGCACCATAGTCACCAGGTCCGGCTCCGCGGACGTCCGGCTGGATGGAACGTACGGCGATGTAAAGGTGACCACCGGCTCAGGAGACGTCTGGGTCGACGCGGCTCGTGACGCCAGCATCGGTACCGGCAGCGGCGACGTCCGGATCGGACTCGCAAGTTCTGCCGCCGTGAAGACCGGCTCGGGCGACATCGCGGTCGAACGCTGCCGCGACGATGCGCGTCTGGAGACCGCATCGGGGGACGTTCACGTGTCGGAGTTGGGCGGACGTGCCCGGGTGTCGTCAGCGTCGGGCGACGTCGAGCTCGGCTCGGTCGAGGGTGACGTTCACCTCAAGACGGCGTCGGGCGACGTGACGGTGAGCAGGGCGTCGGCTGGGGAGCTGCAGGCCAAGACCGCCACCGGCAACGTCGCGGTCGGCATCGCCAGTGGTACTGCGACGCTGCTGGACTGCTCATCGATCACCGGTCAGGTCAGCTCCGAACTGGAGCCTTCCGACGAGCCCGCAGATGAGGACGCGCGCCGGCTGGTAGTTCGGGCACGCACCGTCAGCGGTTCGGTAGCGATCCGCCGAGCTTGACCTCAACTGCACTTCAAGTTCGACCATGTCTGTCAGTGCCCACCGCTAGCTTCACCTGTGGAGGAGAGACGATGTTGCCCACACTTACCGATCTTGAGATTCACGTCCCGACCACGCCGCACAAGGCGATGCGGCATGGGGTTGGCGAGCACGAGCGGGTGGCTCTGGAGCTTATGCGGGCGCGCCGCATGCAGCGCTGGGCCGACCGTTTCGACCGGTTATCGCGACGCATGTCACGCACGGCGTATCTGCGGCTGGCGAGGCTGCCGTGATGGCCTCCCACCGGTCGCCGCCTCGGCGGTGATGCGTCCGCGGAGGCGCTTGGTGAGCCTGGCCGCCGCGTCCTGCGCCATGGCGGCCAGGTCAGGCCACTGGTGCGGGTGGCAGGGTCTGACAAGCCGCTTTGGTTCGGTGGCGGCGACAGGGATGGAATAGCCCTATGACCGTTCACGTGGGGACTGGCCCACTCGCCCCTGCCGACGTCGTCGCCGTTGCCCGGTACGCCACCGGCGTAGAGCTGACTGACGAAGCGTTGGCGGCCATCGCCAAAACCAGGGAGGTCGTTGAGCACCTCGCCGCCGCTGACCTGCCGTACTACGGAGTCTCGACCGGGTTCGGAGCGCTTGCCACCAGGCACATCCCGGTCGACCGGCGGGCGCAGCTTCAGCGGAGCCTCATCCGAAGCCACGCAGCGGGCTCGGGCAACGAGGTGGAGCGTGAGGTCGTCCGGGGGTTGATGCTGTTGCGGCTCTCCACCCTTGCGACCGGCCGCACCGGCGTCCGTCCCGTTACCGCCACGACGTACGCGGCGATGCTGGATGCCGGCATCACGCCGGTCGTCCGCGAGTTCGGCAGCCTGGGCTGCTCCGGCGACCTGGCGCCGCTAGCCCACTGCGCTCTGGCCCTGATGGGCGAGGGCGAGGTACGCACCGCGGCCGGGAAGCTCGTTTCCGCGGGCGAGGCGCTTCGTGCGGCCGGGATAGAGCCTGTCGAGCTGGCCGAAAAAGAGGGTCTGGCGCTGATCAACGGCACGGACGGGATGCTTGCCATGCTGGTCCTGGCCGGGCACGACTTGCACAGGTTGCTGCGCACCGCGGACGTCGCGGCGGCGATGAGCGTAGAAGCTCTGCTGGGTACGGATCGGGTGTTCGCCGCAGATCTGCAGGACTTGCGGCCGCACCCGGGGCAGGCGGCTTCGGCCACGAACCTGAGGATGCTGCTGGCCGGCTCCGGAGTGGTGGCCAGCCATCGCGGGCCGGACTGCACGCGAGTCCAGGACGCGTACTCGCTGCGGTGCGCGCCGCAGGTGCACGGGGCCGCACGCGACACCTTGGCGCACGCCGAGGCGGTCGCGTCGCGCGAGCTGGCCGCGGCGATAGACAACCCGGTGGTGACGCCGGACGGCCGGGTGGAGTCCAACGGCAACTTCCATGGCGCGCCGGTCGGGTACGTCCTGGACTTCCTCGCTATAGCGACCGCAGATCTCGCCGGCATCAGTGAACGCCGCACCGACCGGTTTCTCGACGTAGCCCGCAGCGGTGGTCTACCGGCCTTCCTGGCCGACGATCCCGGCGTCGATTCGGGACACATGATCGGGCAGTACACCCAGGCTGCCATCGTCTCCGAGCTCAAGCGACTAGCGGTGCCCGCGTCCGTGGACTCGATCCCGTCCAGCGCGATGCAAGAAGACCATGTCTCGATGGGCTGGAACGCCGGCCGCAAGCTGCGCCGAGCAATCGACGGGCTGGGCCGGGTGCTCGCAGTCGAACTGCTGACCGCCGCCCGTGCCCTCGATTTGCGAGCCCCGCTGGAACCGGCGGCCGGCACCAGGGCCGTGCGCGATGCCATCCGGGCGCACGTACCCGGGCCGGGAACGGATCGGTATCTCGCCCCTGAGATCGAGGCCGTCGTCGATCTCGTCCGAGACGGAATCATCGTCGAGGCCGCCGAGTCGGCAGTCGGGCCGTTGAGCTAGGCATGTGGAAGGAGTGATCCCGATGAGCGCAGGCCCTCGTCCCGTGCGGGCTCCCCGCGGCGGCACCCTGACCGCCAAGGGGTGGCCGCAGGAAGCCGCCCTGCGGATGTTGCAGAACAATCTGGACCCCGAGGTCGCGGAGCACCCCGACGAACTCGTCGTGTACGGCGGCACGGGCAAGGCGGCTCGCGACTGGGCGTCATTCGACGCACTGGTCCGTACCCTCACCACGCTGGAGGACGACGAGACGATGCTGGTCCAGTCGGGCCGGCCGGTCGGCGTGCTGCGCACCCACGAGTGGGCGCCGCGAGTGCTCATCGCGAACTCGAACCTGGTCGGTGACTGGGCAACCTGGGAGGAGTTCCGCCGCCTCGAGGCGCTCGGGTTGACCATGTACGGCCAGATGACGGCCGGTTCGTGGATCTACATCGGCACCCAGGGCATCCTGCAGGGCACCTACGAGACGTTCGCCGCGGTCGCCGCCAAGCGGTTCGGCGGTTCACTCGCCGGCACCATCACCCTCACCGCAGGCCTCGGCGGCATGGGCGGTGCGCAGCCACTAGCCGTGACGATGAACGACGGTGTCGCGGTCGTCGTCGAGTGCGACCCGTCCCGCATCGCCCGCCGGCTCGAGCACCGCTACCTCGATGTCCAGGCCGATTCGGTCGATGACGCGCTGCGGCTCGCATGCGACGCTCGGGACGCCCGCCGCCCACTGTCCATCGGGGTCCTGGGCAACGCGGCCGACGTCGTCCCGGCCCTGCTGGCTCGCGGTGCCGAGATCGACATCGTGACCGATCAGACCAGTGCCCACGATCCACTGGCGTACCTTCCGCTGGGCGTGGCCTTCGAGGATTGGGACGCCGAGCGCACCAAGGACCCAGCCGGATTCACCCAGCGGGCGCGCGAGTCGATGGCGGTGCACGTCGAGGCGATGGTCGGATTCCAGGACGCCGGCGCCGAGGTGTTCGACTACGGCAACTCGATCCGCGGTGAGGCACAGCTGGCCGGCTACGAACGCGCCTTCGCCTTCCCGGGGTTCGTCCCGGCGTACATCCGGCCCCTGTTCTGTGAGGGCAAGGGCCCGTTCCGGTGGGCGGCGTTGTCGGGTGATCCGGCGGATATCGCAGCGACCGACCGGGCGATCTTGGAGCTGTTTCCCGAGAATGAACCGCTGGCGCGATGGATCCGATTGGCCGGTGAGAAGGTCCACTTCCAGGGTCTTCCGGCACGGATCTGCTGGCTCGGCTACGGCGAGCGGGATCGGGCCGGCGACCGGTTCAACGACATGGTGGCCGCCGGGCAGCTCAAGGCGCCGATCGTGATCGGGCGCGATCACCTGGACGCCGGTTCGGTCGCCTCGCCGTACCGCGAGACCGAGGCGATGGCCGACGGCTCGGACGCCATCGCGGACTGGCCACTGCTGAACGCGCTGGTCAACACCGCGTCCGGTGCGACGTGGGTGTCGATCCACCACGGTGGCGGGGTCGGCATGGGACGGTCCATTCACGCCGGGCAGGTGACGGTGGCCGACGGCACGCCGTTGGCCGGCGAAAAGATAGCTCGAGTGTTGTCCAACGACCCGGCGATGGGCGTGATCAGGCACGTCGACGCGGGATACGACAGAGCCGCCCAGGTCGCCGAGGAGCGCGCCGTGCGCATCCCCATGCGTGAGGCCGAATGATCACGTTCAGCAGCCCTGTCCCTGCCGTACCAGGCGCGTGCGGGTGGTACGGCTCCGATGAGCCTGGTGGGCGGCCCAGTGAAGGCGCCGGCATGGGCGAGTTGTCTTGAGCTTCGACGCGTTGTGGAACGCGCTCGAGCCGATCGGGCGGGACGGCAGGACGGGCGGATACCGCCGCTTCGCATGGACACCGGCCGACCTGGCATGCCGGGACTGGTTCACCGCCGCCGCCCAGGACCGAAGTCTGGACGTCGAAACCGATCGCAACGGCAACCTGTGGGCCTGGTGGGGTGATCCAGCCGCCGGTGACGCCGTGGTCATCGGATCTCACCTGGACTCCGTGCCAGACGGCGGCGCGTACGACGGGCCGCTCGGGGTGGTGTCGGCGTTCGCCGCCCTCGACGAACTCCGGACCGGCCGAGGCATCACGCCGTTACGTCCGGTCGCAGTCGCCGCGTTCTCCGACGAAGAGGGTGCGCGGTTCGGTGTTGCCTGCGGCGGTTCCCGGCTCATGACCGGTGCCCTCGACGCTGATAGAGCCCGGGGGTTACGCGACAGCGACGGTACGACGATGGCCGAGGCGATGGCGGCGGCCGGCCACGATCCCGCCAACCTCGGCGCCGACCCGGCCAGGCTGGCCACGATCGGCTGCTTCGTCGAACTGCACATCGAGCAGGGTCGGGTCCGACTGGAGACCGCCGACGGTCTCGCGTTCGGCCTGGCCGGGCTCGGCGTCCCCCTCGGATTGGCCAGCGGCATCTGGCCGCATGGCCGGTGGCGGATCGAGTTCACCGGCCGGGCCGACCACGCCGGAACCACCCGGCTCGAAGACCGCGACGATCCCATGTTGCTTTTCGCGGCAACGGTCTTCGCGGCACGTGAAGCCGCGATCCGGCACGACGCACTGGCCACCATAGGCAAGGTGCGCGTCGACCCGAACGGGGTCAACGCAATACCAAGTGGTGTCACCGCCTGGCTCGACGTCCGCGGCGCCGACGAACCGCGGGTACGTGCCGTCGTGGACGACCTGGCCGGTGACCTCGGACGCCAGCGTGACGACGTCCGCGTCACCGAGGAGTCCTGGACCGCACCGACGACGTTCGACGCGACCTTGCGCGCTCGGATGGCGAGGATCCTGGGCGATCCGCCGATCATTCCGACCGGCGCCGGGCATGACGCAGGAATCCTCGCCGCGGCGGGCATCCGGTCCGCCATGGTGTTCGTCCGCAACCCGACCGGGGTTTCACATTCACCGCTGGAGCACGCCGAGCGCGAAGACTGCCTCTCCGGCGTCACGGCGCTGGCGGCGGTGGTCGCCGATCTGGCGACCGACGAGGACTCCTGAACCGCAGACGGGCCAGAGTATGCGTAGCGTTGCAGCATGGCGCTGCGTTCATTACCTGTGATGGGCGACCTGCTCGCGTTCGGCGCGAACCGGCTGGGGTTCCTGACCGCGCTCGCGCGCACGCAGGGCGACGTCGCACGACTCCGGCTGGGCCCGTACGACGGTTGGCTTCTCACCCACCCGGATCAGGTCCACGAGGTGCTGGTGACGTCCGCCGATCGGTTCAAGAAGGGGCCGGTTCTGCAACGAGCGCGGGTCGTGCTCGGTGACGGGTTGCTGACATCCGACGCTGAGACCCACCACCGGCACCGGCGTCTCGTCCAGCCCGCCTTCCACTCCAAACGGATCGCGGGGTACGCCGAAACGATGATCGAGCAGGCGGCGGTCGCGACCGAACGGTGGGCGCCCGGCGTCCCCATCGATATCCATGCCGAGACCGTCCGGATCACTCTCGAGTCAGCGGGACGGACGTTGCTGGGCACGGACGTCGACGACCATGACGTGGCTACCGTCGAGCGCGCGCTGGCCGACCTGCTCAGCGCGTACAAGCTGGCGTTCCTGCCGTTCGGCTGGCGGCTGCAGGCCCTGCCGTTCGGGCCCGCTCGGCGGTTGCACCGCGGCCGCGATGCCCTGCACGGCCTGGTCGATCGGGTCGTGGCCCAGCGTCGAGCCGCCGGCGCCGACGCGGGCGACCTGCTCTCGGCCTTGGTCCATGGTGACGGGTCCGAGCGGCTCTCGGACGCGGAGATCCGGGATCACGCCGTGACGCTGCTGCTTGCGGGACACGAGACGACGGCCAATGCGCTCGCCTTCGCGTTTCACCTGCTGGCCGGCGAACCGGACGTGGAAGCGCGACTACACGCCGAAGTGGACGAGGTGCTGGGAGCAGATGATCGTCCGCGCCCCGAGGATGTAGAGCGGCTTGAACTGTGCCGCGCCGTATTCGCAGAGGCCATGCGCTTGTATCCGCCGGCCTGGTTGATGGGCCGGGAAGCCATCGCCGACTATCCCGTCAACGGCAGCACAGTCAAGGCAGGTGATCTCGCGCTGCTGTCCCAGTGGGTAACGCACCGCGACGCTCGGTGGTGGCCGGATCCCGAGCGGTTCTTGCCTGACCGTTGGCTCGACGGCAGTGCGAAGGACCGGCCGCGCTGGGCCTACTTCCCGTTCGGCGCCGGACTGCGGCGCTGCATCGGAGAGGGCTTCGCCTGGACCGAGGGAGTGCTCGCCCTGGCCACGATCACGCGGCGCTGGCGGCTGTCGCGGGTTCCGGACCGGCCGCTCCGGCTGGAACCGCTCATCACACTGCGACCCAAGAACGGGGTCTGGCTGCGTCCGGAGCCCAGAGCGCATCCGTCGTAATGTACAAGCGCCCGCGGATGTCGGCGCGCTAAACGGGATGACAGCCGCCTAGTCGCCAGTTGATACTGACTGGGCCGGGCAATGTCGCTGCGGCCATCTGTTCGCCGCTGCACCTTCCTTGGGGGCCTGCCCGTGCCTGGCCACGAGCTCTCGACGTGGCAGCGGATCCGGCTGGTGCTGGTACTTGGTTCACTCACCGCGCTCGGACCGCTGACCATCGACACCTACCTACCCGCGTTCCCGGCCATCGCCGACGATCTCGCCGCGGCTGAGTCGGCCGTCCAGCTGACGCTCACCGGCACGTTGATCGGCATTGCGGCCGGTCAGTTGCTCGTGGGCCCACTATCGGACCAGCTGGGCCGCCGCCGGCCGCTCATCGGCGCGGTGACCGTTCACGTGATCGTGTCGGTTCTCTGCGCCGTCGCACCGAACGTGGCCATCCTCGGCGTTCTGCGTGTGCTGCAGGGCATGGCGGCCGCCGCGGGTGCGGTCATCGCGATGGCGGTGGTCCGCGACCTGTTCGCGGGGGTGTCGGGTGTCACGATGCTGTCCCGGCTGATGCTGGTCACCGGCGTGGCGCCGATCCTCGCGCCGACGGTCGGTGCGCAGTTGCTGCGGTTCACCGACTGGCGGGGCATCTTCTGGGTGCTCGCGGCCATCGGCGCCGTCCTTATCGCCGTCGTGACGATCGGGCTGCGCGAGACCCTTCCGCCCGAAGGCCGCAGGCACGGCGGAGTGCACGACACCGTCACGACGTACGGCCGGCTGATCCGCGAACGCACGTTCATCGGACTGATGCTCACCGGTGGGCTGATGATGGGAGCGCTGTTCGCGTACATCTCCGGCTCGTCGTTCGTGATGCAGGAGGTCTACGGCCTGTCCGAGCAGGATTACGGCCTGATGTTCGGGATCAACTCGGTGGGTCTGGTACTGGCCACCCAGATCAACGCGAAGATCGCTGTGCGCTACGGACCGCACCGAGTGGTGACCGGCGGCGTCATGGTCGCGACGATCGCCGCTGCCGCACTGCTGGTCAACGCGGCGACCGGCGGGTTCGGATTGGCCGGCGTCGTGGTCCCGTTGTTCGCGATTCTGTCGATGGTGGGCTTCACGCTGCCGAACGTCCCGATCCTGGCCCTGGCCAACCACGGCCGCAGTGCGGGGACGGCGGCCGGGTTGATCGGCGCATCGAATTTCGCGTTCGGCGCGATGACCGCTCCGCTCGTCGGCGCGATGGGCACGTCCAGTGCGGTGCCGATGGCGGCGGTCATGCTGGTCGCGACGGCGGGTTCGTTGACGGCGCTGCTGTTCGTGGTACGTCCGCGCACGATCTCCGTCCATCTCGCCGATCATGCAAAAGTGGGGCGACCCGCCGGTGGTGACGCCCAGGCGGACCGGCCCATGCAGCAGCCCGGTCGGCGTGTCGCCCCACTTTTGCATGATCAGCGCGTGGGGGCAGCAGAATCGCACCGTGACGGTCTACTGGTGCGAGCGGGCCTGGCTGCCCGGCGGAATCGTCGACCGGGCCCGCATCGCGGTGGACGACGGCGGCGCTATCGCGAGCGTCGAGCGCGTAGCCGAGCCTGAGCCAGGAGACGTCCGGCTGCCCGGCCTCACCTTGCCCGGGTTCGCGAACGTCCACTCGCACGCCTTCCACCGGGCACTGCGCGGACGCACGCACGGTGGGGGCGGGACGTTCTGGACGTGGCGCGAGCAGATGTACGCGGTGGCCGCACGTTTGGACCCCGACTCGTACCGCCGGTTGGCCACTGCGGTGTTTGCCGAGATGGCATTGGCCGGCGTGGTGTGTGTCGGGGAGTTCCACTACATCCATCACCGTCTGGACGGAAGCCCGTATGACGAACCCAATGCGATGGGCGAGGCGCTCATCGACGCCGCACGGACCGCCGGCGTCAGACTCACCCTGCTCGACACCTGCTACCTGACCGGCGGATTCGGCCGGCCGCTCGACCCCGCGCAGCGGCGATTCGGCGACGGAGATGCGGATCGCTGGGCCGAACGGATGGCCGGCCTCGGGACCGACGCCACGACCCGGATCGGCGCGGCGATCCATTCGGTGCGGGCGGTACCCACCGACCAGATCACCACGGTCGTGACGGCGGCGGCCGGGCGCCCGCTGCACGTGCACCTGTCCGAGCAGCCGGCCGAGAACGAGGCATGCCTGGCCGCCTACGGGGCGACGCCTACCCGGCTGCTGTACGACTACGGCGTTTTGGGCCCGATGACGACCGCAATCCACGCCACTCACCTGACCGATACGGATATCGCCCAACTCGGCGCGGCGCGCGTCACGGCGGGATTCTGCCCGACCACCGAGCGCGACCTTGCCGACGGCATCGGCCCGGCGCGCGCCTTGCTGGACGCGGGTGCACCGCTGGCGCTCGGTTCTGACCAGCACGCGGTCATCGACCTGTTCGAAGAGGCTCGCGCCCTGGAGATGCACGAGCGGCTAGCCACGCGCCGGCGCGGGCGGTTCACACCGGCCGAGCTGGTCACGGCCCTCACCGAAGCGGGGCATGCTGCGCTGGGCTGGCCCGAGGCCGGACGGATCTCCCCAGGGTCGCTGTGTGATCTCGTAGCCGTCCGGCTCGACACGCCGCGGACCGCCGGCAGCCGGCCCGAGCAGGTCGTGCTGGCCGCGACCGCTGCCGACATCGACACGGTCGTCGTCGGCGGTCGGGTGGTCGTCAGGCAAGGCAGGCACCTGCTCGGCGACGTCGGCACGTTGCTCGAGTCCGCGATCGCCGCGGTCGTCACCTAGCCGAACGGACGTCCCGTGATGCGTTCGTAGGCCTCTACGTATCGCTCTCTGGTCCGGGCCACCACGTCGTCCGGCAACGGTGGTGGTCTTTCGCCCGAGCCGCGGTGCCACCCGGAAGCCGGCGAGGTCAACCAGTCCCTGACGAACTGCTTGTCGAACGACGGTTGGGCGTGCCCTGGCGACCAGCCGTCCGCCGGCCAGAACCGCGACGAGTCGGGGGTGAGAACCTCGTCCGCGAGCACCACCGTGCCGTCCGGTCTCCTACCGAACTCCACCTTGGTGTCCGCCAGCAGGATGCCTCGCTCGCGAGCGAGAACCTCGCCGCGCCGGTAGATGGCCAGGGTGAGCCGCCGCAGCTCTTGCGCGACCGCCGTCCCGGCCACGTTCGACACGTACTCGAAGTCGACGTTCTCGTCGTGCTCGCCCTGGGCGGCCTTCGTGGCGGGCGTGAATACCGGCTCGGGCAGCCGAGACCCGTCGACCAAGCCCGGCGGCAGCCCGACACCGCACACCGTCCCGGTGGCCAGATAGTCCGCGAGGCCGGACCCGGTCAGGTAACCGCGGGCGACACACTCGACAGGAATCATCTCCAGCAGCTCACACAAGACAGCGCGACCCGTGACTTCGGCGGGCACGTCGGTCGAGGCGACATGGTTCGGCGCGATGTCGGCAAGCCGCTCGAACCACCACAGCGACATCGCGGTCAGGATCCGGCCCTTGTCGGGAATCGGCGTGTCGAGGACATGGTCGAAGGCCGAGATCCGGTCACTGGCGACGATCAGCAGCAGGCCGGTCGACTCCTGCTCGTACAGATCGCGGACCTTGCCGGAATACACATGCCGGAATCCGGCCAGTTCGCGTTCGCTCACCACCGTGACGATAGCCCGAGCTCATGCGGACGCCGACGCGTTCCGCCCGAACGTGGCGAGCAGCCGGGTCTGTGCATCGGCGCCCGCCGGTACGTCGACCCGGGCCGCTATCGCGCCGATCTTCCGGTAGGTCTCCTCCATCCGGGCGAAGTACGTGGTGCACTCGTCGACCAGATCGGCCGGCAGCTCGGTGTCGCCGTCGATCGCCCGGGCCAGGTCCCACCCGTGGATGAGGTGGTCGGCGAACAGCTGGAGAAGGTATTCGCCGGCTCGTTCGTCGCCGTACGACAGGTGAACCGTGCGGTCCGCCGCTCCAGGTTCGAGAACGGCCTGCCTGGCGCCGGCCAGCGCCCTGGACCAGGCGGCGGCAGGGTCGTCGCCGAGCTGGTCACCGTCGTAGGCATCCCCGACATCGGCGATCGTCTTGCCCGCCAACAACGGTGGCACCCACAGATCCTCGACGGCGACATGATTGACCAGCTGCCGCACGTTCCATTCGGTACACGGTGTCGCATCGTCCCACTGATCGGGCCGCACTGCGCGCACGCGGGTGTCGAATACGTCAGTAGCGCGCACGTACAGCGCGACCGGATCGCTACCCATGGTGTCCCCCACGCTAGAAGAGGTAGGTCGTTGGTGACCGTAGCGGAGTCTTGCCCAGCCTGACGCATGTTCCTGGGGCCACGCCTGAGGCGGCCATCTCACAGAATGGGTGAGGGGACGTACGCCGCGGCGTCCGGGTACCTGGCGGCCACCTGCTCGACCCGCGCCACAATGCCGGCGATCTGTGCCGTCGCCGCGCCCGTGAACGTCAACGGTTCACCGACAAGAGCATCGAGTTCGGCGCGGCTCAAGTGAAGCCGATCGTCTCCGGCCAGCCGGTCCAGCAGATCGTTGCCTTCGGCCCCGTGCTCGCGCATATCGAGTGCGACGGCGACTGCGTGCTCCTTGATCGCCTCGTGTGCCGTTTCACGTCCCACGCCCTGCTTCACGGCCGCCATCAATACCTTAGTCGTCGCCAGGAACGGCAGGTACCTGCTCAGCTCACGTTCGATCACGGCAGGGTAGGCGCCGAACTCGTCGAGAACCGTGAGGAACGTCTCGAACAACCCGTCCACGGCGAAGAACGAGTCCGGCAGCGCCACCCGGCGGACGACCGAGCAGAACACGTCTCCTTCGTTCCACTGCCCGCCCGCGAGCTCGGCCACCATGGCCGCATACCCGCGCAACACCACGGCCAGCCCGTTGATGCGTTCGCAGGACCGGGTGTTCATCTTGTGCGGCATCGCGCTCGAGCCGACCTGCCCTGGCTGGAAGCCTTCGGTCACGAGTTCGTGGCCGGCCATCAGCCGGATCGTGGTGGCCAGCGAGGACGGTCCGGCAGCCACCTGCACGAGCGCTGAGAGCACCTCGTGGTCGAGCGAGCGGGGATAGATCTGGCCGACGCTGGTCAGCACTCGGTCGAAACCGAGATGTTCGACGACCCTGCGCTCCAACTCTGCCAACCGCTCGGGGTCCCCGCCGAGCAGGTCGAGCATGTCCTGCGCGGTGCCTACCGGGCCCTTTATGCCCCTGAGCGGGTACCGGCCGAGCAGGTCCTCGATCCGTTCGTAGGCCAGCAGCAGTTCTTCGGCGGCGGAGGCGAACCGCTTGCCGAGCGTTGTCGTCTGCGCGGCGACGTTGTGGCTGCGACCCGCCATGACCAGCGTCGCATGCTCGGTAGCCAGCCGTGCGAGCCGGACGAGAGCGGCGACACTGCGATCTCGGATGAGTTCGAGTGAGCGCTTCACCAGCAGTTGCTCGACGTTCTCGGTGAGGTCTCGGCTCGTCATTCCCTGGTGGACGGACTCATACCCGGCCAGGGCGTTGAACTCTTCGATCCGTGCCTTTACGTCGTGCCTGGTGACACGCTCGCGGGCGGCGACGCTCGCGAGGTCGACCTTCTCGACGACGGCTTCGTACGCCGCTACGGCGTCGTCCGGAACCGCGAGACCGAGTTCGCGCTGGGCCTTGAGCACCGCGAGCCAGAGTTCACGTTCGAGAACGACCTTGCGCTCGGCCGACCAGATCCGCGTCAGTTCGGGTGAGGCATACCTACTGGCAAGGACGTTGGTTATCGCGGCTTTGTCTGGCACGGGCTCATTGTCGCGCACCGGCGGGAAGCAGCACGCCCGGCTGCTTCCCGCCAGTTGCCCAGGGTTTCGAGCTTCGGTGTGGATTCCAGGCCGTCAGGGGCGGTCAACCGGCGCGTCGGTGGCCGGCGTGCCGTCGGGGATGTGCTCGTCAGCCGTTCCGCCGCTCTCGGGCAGTTCGTCGGGCTGCTGCTCGTTGCCCGTGTCCGCGCTGCCGGCGGGAACGTCCGGCTGCTCGGCGCCGGCACCGACTCTGCCGTCGGCCGGAGTGCCGCTGGTGGCGTCCTCGGCAATGCTGGTGCCGAATTCCTTGCCGTCTTCCTGTGGCTCGCCGCTTGTCGCGCGGTCGGACACCTCGTCGCCGTCCACACCAGGATCGCCGGGTGCGCCGCTGTCATCGGCGGCTCCACGGCCATCGGACGCGCCGCCACCCGGGCCGTCCTCGGCGTGGTCCGATGCCGGTGTGTCGACGGCGGGGCTCTCGACTGCAGGAGCGTTGTCGGGCAGACCGGGAACGTCGACTACTCCGGCCGAGTGAGCCGCGCCGACCCCGGCCGCGGCGATCGCCGTGCCGAGCACCACCTTTCCGGTCAGCGTGGTCAGTGCGGTGCTCAAGACTGTGAGCATTTTCCGTCTCCTGGGTTTCGGTGGGTCAGTGCCGAGGAGGCTGGAGCCGCCGGCTGGGACACCGTGCTCGAGGATGACAGCGAGCTCAGGACGCACTACCCGCGGCCGGGGCAGGTCGTCGAGCTGGCCGAGCTGGTGGAGGAATGCGGCGAGCCGGTCCTCGGTGCTGTGTTCAGTACGCATCTCATTCACCTAAACGTCGGCAGGCTGGTCCAGGGGTACGCCCTCGCGGTCAAGAATCGTCCTCAGCGCGGCGAGCCCACGCCGCTGCAAGGCCTTCACCGCTCCCGGTCGCTTGCCGAGGATCCGAGCGATCTGGTCGATAGTGCAGTCGGCGACGATGCGTAGCAGAAGGACGTCGCGCTGGTCGGGTGCAAGCTTGGCGAGCTGATCAGTGACCCAGTCGCTGGTGATGTTCACCAGGGCTTCTGTCTCGACGTCGCCGCCGACGGCGTCGGGTGGGCCTACGGCTCCGGCGGACACCGTCACCACCCGGCGACCGAGCCGGCGCCGCTCGTCGATCAGACGGTTGCGCGCGATGGTGAAGATCCACGATCGGAAGGCCGCCTCGTCGCCGGTGAAGCCGCGCAGTGAGTTGAAGACGGCGAGAAACACGTCGTTGGTCAGCTCTTCGGGCTCCGCGGAGCCGCGGGCCCGCAAGTAAGCACGAACCCGCGGCGCATATGTGGTGAACAGCCGCTCGAAAGCCCAGGGTGCATTCGAATGGGTCGCTGCAAGCAATGTCGCGAACGCCTCCCCGTCGGGAGTCGTCGACTTGTCGCGGCGGGCCATCCGCTCGCTGCACCCCACTTTCGACAGACCGGTCTGTCTTAGTAATCGCTCGAACCGGGTTTAGGGGTACGGGTACCGCGGATTCGTGAGTACGTCACCGTCCTCCGGCCGGGCAGCGCGCCGCGGCGGTAGAACTGGCGAGAAGCGGCCGGGGGCAGGTCAGCTCGAGGGCACGTGCACGCGGCCGAGCAGGGCGTCGCGTCCGATGTCGGTCCGGAAATGGCTGCCGGCCAGCCGGACTTTCGATGCGGCCTCGTATGCGCGCTCGCAGGCGCGCGTGAGGTCGGGCCCGACGGCGGTTACCGACAACACCCGACCGCCGCTGCTGACCAGAGTTCCCGAGGAGTCTATTCGCGTCCCGGCATGCAGGATCTCCACGCCCTCGACCGCGGCGGCCTCGGCCAGCCCGTCGATCGGGTCGCCGACCCGTGGTGCGGCCGGGTAGCCGGACGACGCGATCACGACGGTGACGGCCGAACCCGGCTCCCAGGCCGGCAGCTGGTGGTCGCGGAGCCGTCCGGTGGCGGCCGCATCGAGCAGTGCGCCCAGCGGCGTCCGCAGCCGGGCCAGCACTGCCTGAGTCTCCGGATCGCCGAACCGGGCGTTGAACTCGACGACGCGTACCCCTCGGGAGGTCAGTGCCAACCCGGCGTACAGGACTCCGGTGTACGGAGTACCGCGGCGGCGCAGTTCGTCGATGGTCGGTTGGACGACACGCTCGAGCACATCGGGCACCAGGTTGTCCGGCGCCCACGGCAGCGGCGTGTACGCACCCATGCCACCTGTGTTGGGCCCTTGATCGCCGTCGTAGGCGCGCTTGAAATCTTGTGCCGGACTGAGCGGGACGACCGTCTGGCCGTCCGTAATGCAAAACAGTGAGATCTCGGGGCCGTCCAGATACTCCTCGATGACCACCCGCTGGCAGGCCTTCGCATGCGCGAGCGCGCCGTCGCGATCGTGCGTCACGACGACACCTTTGCCGGCGGCCAGGCCGTCGTCCTTCACCACGTACGGCGGGCCGAACCGGTCCAGCGCCGCGTCCGCCTCGTGAGGGGTGTCGCACACGACTGCCAGCGCCGTGGGTACTCCGGCCGCGGCCATGATCTCCTTCGCGAAGGCCTTGGAGCCTTCGATCCTGGCAGCGGGAGCTGACGGACCGAAGCAGGCGATGCCCCTGGCCCGTACCGCGTCGGCGACGCCGGCCACCAACGGGGCTTCCGGGCCGATCACGACCAACTCGGCCGAGAGTCGCTGGGCCAGGTCAGCCACGGCGGCAGGGTCGTTGGCGTCGACTGGATGTGTGTCTGTGGCGTCGGCTGCGATACCGGCGTTGCCAGGCGCCGCATACACCTCTGTGACGCTGGGGTCTCGTAAGAGACCACGGACGAGGGCGTGCTCGCGGGCACCGGAGCCGACAACCAGAGTCTTCACGAGCCCTCAGCTTAGGAGAGGCACGGCCGACCACACCTAACGAGGAAGGAGATCGTAGACCACGACCGCCTGGTCACGGCCAGGGCCGACGCCGATCACACTTATCCGGGCGCCGCTGAGGTCCTCGATAGCCTTGACGTACGCCTGCGCGCTCGCGGGCAGGTCGACGAACTCGCGTGCTCCGCTGATGTCCTCGTCCCACCCATCGAGGAACTCGTAGATCGGCTTGGCGTGGTGGAACTCGGTCTGGGTCATGGGTACCTCGTGCACCTGTCTGCCGTCGACGTCGTACGCGACGCAGACGGGAATGCGCTCCCACCCGGTCAGGGTGTCGAGCTTGGTCAGGACGAAATCGGTGACTCCGTTGATCCGTGCCGTGTAACGGGCAATCGGCGCGTCGTACCAGCCGCAGCGGCGGGGTCGGCCGGTGGTGGTCCCGTACTCGCCGCCCGCGTCGCGAAGGCGGTCCCCGTCCTCGTTGAGAAGCTCGGTCGGGAACGGGCCCTCGCCGACCCGCGTCGTGTATGCCTTCACCACCGCGATCACCCGGTCGATTCGGTTCGGGGGGACGCCGGTACCGGTGCAAGCTCCACCCGCCGTCGCGTTCGACGAGGTCACGAATGGATACGTGCCGTGGTCGACGTCCAGCATCGTCGCCTGCCCGGCCTCGAACAGCACAGTGCTGCCCTCGTCGAGGGCGTCGTTCAGGAGCAGAGCCGTATCCGCCACCATCGGCTCGAGCCGGCCGGCGTAGGTGAGGAGTTCGCCGACCACTTCGTCCACGGTCACGGCGCGGCGGTTGTAGATCTTGGTCAGCACTTGGTTCTTGATTTCGAGTGCGCCCTCGATCTTCTGGCCGAGGATCTTCTCGTCGAACAAGTCCTGGATTCTGATTCCGACCCGGCTCATCTTGTCCGCGTACGTCGGGCCGATGCCGCGGCCGGTCGTGCCGATGCGGCGCTTGCCGAGGAATCGCTCGGTCACCTTGTCGAGGGTGCGGTTGTAGGGCGGGATGACATGTGCGTTGGCGCTGACGACCAGCCGTGAGGTGTCGACGCCACGAGCCTCGAGCGCGTCGATTTCGTCGAACAGCACGCCGAGGTCGATGACCACGCCGTTCGCGATCACCGGCACGACGCCGGGCGTGAGGATGCCCGAAGGCAACAGGTGGAGCGCGTACCGCTCGTCACCGATCACCACGGTGTGGCCGGCGTTGTTGCCGCCATTGAACTTGACGACGTAGTCGACAACGCTGAGCCCGCCGCCCTCTCGTTCGACCGCCTTGCGCCCGCCGAGCAGGTCCGTGGCCTTGCCCTTACCTTCGTCGCCCCACTGGGCGCCGATCAGCACGATCGCGGGCACGCATGCACCTCTTACGTCAGGTCAGCTCGGGTCCGGTCCGGCTGCCGGGTCCGCGGCCGAGAGTACCTGGTCTTGCGGTCCAGCCTCCGTTCGTGAGCCGGATGAGGCAACCGACCCGGGCAAGCGGCCATCCGGTGGCCGGGCGACGAATTCCTCGCAAAACGGGGGAGCGGATTCCGCGAAATCAAGGCATCATAGAGATAGCGAGGCCGCCGGGACCGCTGCAGGGGACGTTCCTGGCGGCCTCCTCTCGCCTTGTCGGCCCTACTCATCAAGTACGTTCAAGTCGACGCTGAACGTCGAGGCGATCCGTGACACGAAGCGGAATCCGAGCGCTCGAACGTACGGCGCGTCCTCCAGGCGGTAACCGACCACACCCTAGATCTTCTGGCCGGCCGAGCGGAGTTCTTCGCAGGCCTTGGCGACTCGGGCGGCCATCGCGCCCTCTGCCGCCTTGCCGTACGAGCGCGGGTCGTACGCCTTCTTGCTACCTACCTCGTCGTCCACCTTGAGCACGCCGTCGTAGTTCTGGAACATGTGCGCGGCGATAGGACGGGTGTACGCGTACTGGGTGTCGGTGTCGATGTTCATCTTGACCACGCCGTAATCGATCGCCTCGTGGATCTCCTCGAGCGCGGAGCCCGAGCCGCCGTGGAACACCAGCGCGAAGGGCTTCTCCTTGCCGTACTTCTCGCCGACCGCCTTCTGGATGTCGTCGAGGACGGACGGGCGCAGCTTGACGTGGCCCGGCTTGTACACCCCGTGCACGTTGCCGAACGTGGCGGCGAGCAGGTACCGGCCACGCTCGCCGAGGCCGAGCCGCTCGGCGACCGCAAGCGCGTCACCGGTCGTCGAGTAGAGCTTCTCGTTCATCTCGCCGACGATGCCGTCCTCCTCGCCGCCCACGACCCCGATCTCCATCTCCATGATCGTTTTAGCCTGAGCCGACTTCTCGAGCAGTTCGTCGGCGATGTCGATGTTCTCGTCCAGCGGCACAGCCGAGCCGTCCCACATGTGCGACTGGTACAACGGGTCTTCACCCCTGCTGACCCGCTCCTTGGAGATCTCCAGCAGTGGGCGCACGAACCCGTCCAGCTTGTCCTTCGGGCAGTGGTCGGTGTGAAGGGCGACGGTGACGGGATACTTGTCGGCCACCACCTTGGCGTACTCGGCCATGGCCACCGCACCGACGACCATGTCCTTGATCGTCGCGCCGGACCAGAACTCGGCGCCCCCGGTGGAGACCTGGATGATGCCGTCGCTCTCGGCCTCGGCAAATCCCCGCAGCGCCGCGCTCAGCGTCTGCGACGAGGTGACGTTGATGGCCGGAAAGGCGTAGGCGTTGTCCTTCGCGCGGTCGAGCATTTCGGCGTACTTGTCAGGGGTGGCGATGGGCATCGGGACTCCCTAGCAGTGTGTGCGATGGATTCGCGTCCCCACACGAATAGAGGACGTCTCGTCGCCTTAAGTATTGCCCGTCGGGCCGGCGGCCGTGCCATCACCTGCGTGACCGGAGCAATGACCGCGCCGACAGGCGGGAAAGCACGAGGCGATCGCTAGAGTTATACGGTCGAATTCGGGGAGTCCTGCATAACGTCGAGGGAGACCACGTGCCCGAGCGCACTGTAGTAGTCGCGAGCAAGGTCGGCCTGCATGCCCGTCCGGCGGCGGTGTTCGTCAAGGCCGCAGCGGAGCAACCGGCACGGGTCCAGATTCGTAAGGGTGACGGGACGCCGGTCGACGCGGCGAGCATCCTGGCGATCATGACCCTCGGCGTGGAGCACGGCAACGAGGTCACTCTTTCGGCCGACGGTGATGGGGCGGAGGAATCTCTCGATGCGCTGGTCGCGCTGCTGGAGATCGATCTGGACGCACAAGGTGCACACCCGCCGGCACAGTCGACATAGCCGGACTTTCGCGCCGCCCGATCGCGGGTGCCAGCCACCAGAGCGCCAGTGCCGCCATCAGGTGCCAGAATGCGTGACCCTGCAGGAGAGCGCCGGGCTGGCACAGTGATGTCCGGTCGCCGATGGTGCCCACGAGCGCACCCGCGCCCAGGATCAGGGTGGACCCGATCAGGACTCGTCGGAGCCTAGGCCGGCGCCGCGCCCGGAGCAGGTTCAGGCCGATCGCCGCAGCCGCTATTCCGCCTTGGGTGACCGACGAAGCGGCCGGTCCGGCAGCGACGACCGGCAGCATCGCGATGGGGACACCCAACCACCACCCCGGCGAGACTTCCCTGCCAAGCAGGTCGGCCGCTGCGTCAGCCGCGACGAAGGCGAGCAGGGTGGCCAGCGGAAGGTCGTGAGCGTACGCCTGCCAGTCGGGATTGGGTCCGTGCTGGACCACAGATCCGGCACCGACCGCGATGACGAGCAGGCCGTAGGGGACCCGGCGGCGGAGGTCTCGCTTGCGGTCCGCGGCGATTGCGACGCCGCAGACGACGAACGCCAGGCTGGTGATGCTGTTGGCCGGCTGCCCGAAGAATCCCGTGTCGCGGTAAAGCTCGCAGGCGTTCGCCAACTCCATGCGTCCAGGGTACGAAGTGCGGCCAGGCCTACAGGCCGAGTTCGTCCAGGATCGGCAACTGCGCGCGGACGCCCGCCCGAGCTTCGGCGGCTGTCCTCGAATCGACGGCCAGGGCGGCGAGTCGCCGGCAATCTGCCAGCGAGGTGGCCCGGAGCACGTCGCTGACGTCAGGGATCGCCCGTGGCGTCATCGACAGGCTCGAGACGCCGAGGCCGACCAATACGCAGGCCAGCGCCGGATCCGCCGCTGCCTCGCCGCACACCCCGACCGGCCGCTCGAGGCGCTTGCCGGCTTCACAGGTGAGCTGGACGAGCCGCAATACGGCGGGTTGCCAGGGATCATTGAGCCCGGCGAGCTCGCCGAGCAATCGGTCGGCGGCCATCGTGTACTGGCCGAGGTCGTTAGTGCCGATGCTGGCGAAGCTTGCCGAGGACAGGATGTCCGATGCACTCAGCGCGGCGCTCGGGACCTCCACCATCACTCCGGCCGTCTGTAGTCCGGCCGCGTGGCAGCGGGCGACGAAGTCGGCGGCTTCGTCGGCCGTCGCGACCATCGGTGCCATGACCCACACCTCCGCCTGCTCGGCGGCCGCGGCGGTGGCGATGGCGGTCAGCTGATCGGTGAGCACCTGTTCGGAATGCGCCGCGGTGCGGATACCGCGTACACCAAGCGCGGGGTTCGCCTCCTGGTGGAGGTTCAGGAACGGCAACGGCTTGTCTGCTCCGGCGTCCAGGGTCCGCACGACGACCTTCTTGCCGGGAAAGGCGGACAGAATCGCCCGGTACGCGGTGACCTGCTCGTCGATTGACGGTGCACTGTCGTTGCCGAGGAAGCAGAACTCGGTACGAAACAGCCCGACACCCTCGGCGCCCACCTCCACCGCGGCGGCGACTCCCTTCGTGTCGCCGACGTTCGCCAGCAGCGCGATCGGATGGCCGTCGGACGTCCGCCCCCGCCCGTCGAACGTTCTGACCCTGCGGGCCACCTGCTCCGCCTTCGCGATCTGGTCAGCAGTCGGGTCGGTGTGGACCGTACCGGCCGCGCCGTCGACCAGGACGACGGTCCCTTCTGCGATGTCGAGGATGCCCGGTGCTGCGACCACAGCGGGTAGCCCGAGGGCGCGCGCCAAGATCGCGGTGTGGGACGTCGGCCCGCCTTCTGCGGTGACGAGGGCGGTACACGTCGCGGGGTCGAGGGTCGCGGTGTCCGCGGGTGCAAGGTCCCGGGCCGCCAGCACGAACGGCTCGGTGCGCGTGGGCACGCCCGGCGCCGGCCGGCCGGTGAGGGCGGCCACGATCCGATCGCGCACGTCGGCGACGTCACGAGCGCGCTCGGCCATGTACCCGCCGAGGCTGGCCAGCGTCGCAGCGACCTCGACAGCCGCTTCCCACACGGCGCGTTCGGCGGCGGTTCCCGCGGCCGCCTTGGCCTGCGCCGCCTGGACGAGTGTCGGATCCGCCGCCATGAGAGCGGTGGCCTCGAGGACGTCGGCGGCATCGCCGGACGCCTGAGCGGCGCGGGCCTCGAGGTCGGACTTGACGGCCTGTGCGGCGGCCGCGATGCGCGCCGACTCGGCCTCGGGGTCAGTCCCCGGCGCCGGCGTGGCGTCTTCGGGGGGCTCGGCCACGGCGTCTGGCATGTGGACCAGTGGTGCGGCTGCTCGTCCTGGGCTTACTCCGACACCTGTTATCTCGGGCACGAGTTCCCCCATGTGCTTGGCACGCTGCGGCTGGGCCGCCCACCAGTCCAGTTGGAGCCGTACCAGGGCCGTGCGGGTGGTACGGCACCAACTGGCCTGCTGAACGTGATCGAACGGCGGTACTTCAGGCAGGTTACTTGGGCTGGTCCGTGGGTTGGTTGAAGACGGTGGAAGTCGAGGGTTGGTTGACCGGCCGGTCCCTCATAAGGATTGGTCTACGCCCTAGTGCCTCCGGCGCAGCGTCTCAACTCGTCACGATGCCGGACCGCGTTGAGCGTTGGGTGACTTGGCCCTTACCCGTGCTCGCGAGCCAATGCTCGAGTCGCTCGCCGGTCGAGATTCTGCTGCGCATTCCAACCTGACCACGACCGGCACATTTGTGTTATTTCACGCAATCACCCTCCCGGGCTCTACCGATGACTCTCATCAGAGGGCCTTGCGACGGCATCTTCCACTGCCAAGCTCGTCGAGACGATGACCTTGACAGGCCCGAAATGGAAGCGGAGACTGCTGAACAACTCATCTAGACCAGTTGCGCATGAGACTAGACCAGCCAGCGGGATTGCGTCAGCTCATGGGCGGTCCAGCAGCACACGAGGGAGCCTTCGATGAAGGTAACGATGAGATCAAAGAGCGTGCTGGTGTCGGCGGTGGTCGCGATGTCGGCCTTGGCGCTAGCCCCTGTCGCGCAGGCGGAGCGGCCTGAC